>Ga0209648_10002075_pt1 | contig 16471 bp, 20 predicted proteins | sample GraSoi2013_115cm_FD_185830 | JGI IMG/M metagenome (GOLD analysis project Ga0209648, IMG submission 185830) | Grasslands soil microbial communities from the Angelo Coastal Reserve, California, USA - Sample 9_17_2013_115cm (SPAdes) (version 2) | ecosystem: Environmental > Terrestrial > Soil >...
CTGCCGAGAGCTCGACGTATGCAAATGAAAAGGCAGCAGCATAGGTAAAAAGCGCGAGTGCAGAGATCCAGTTGCCATTGTCTTTCCAGTCAAGCACCCTCATCCTAATCTTCTCCCTCAGGGAGAAGGGATCGCTTCTCCTTTTGGGAGAGGATGGAGGTGAGGGAAATCCGACTCCAGTCTCTGAGCCATCAGCTAAAGACACAGCCGTCCTAGTAACCATCACCTTTCTTTGAACGCGTGTGAGTAGCCAGAGCGCGGCAGCTCCGGAGAAAATACGAACGAAGGTGAAGGTAGCAGCATCGATGTTGGTTTGTTTCAGTGCGGCTCGGCAAAGCAGCGAGTTGCTCGCAAAGGCGATCATCGCCAGGAATGTCAGGATAAAAACTCTCGATGTAGTCATCGGCGAGAACCGCTAACTTCGAATTTGCTGATGCCTCGCAAAAGAGAAACAAGCTTATTGCGGCGGTTTGTTGCCAGGGCTTGGAAACAAAACGACTGTTGACCCAGAGAATCGAGTTTTGGAAGATGGTGGAAGCGCAAATTATTGAAAAACGTCGGCTGCCTTCGCCGGCGATAACACCGCAAGCACTGGCGTGGGACGGCAAGCAACTCTGGATGAGCTCGCGCGACCTCGGTACTCTTCATAAGATCGACGTTGAAAAATGGAAAGTAGTCGATGAAATCGATCCGCCGGGAATTGTTTGGGCCGCGGTGGCGACGAATGGCGCGATGCATTTCACCGTCGGCAAAGGATTGAATGACGACCGTTACGTTTATCGATACAGCGACGGCGCATTTTCAAGACTGTTTGCCTGCCCTGATTTCACGGGCTCGTACCTCAGTTACGACGGCGCGAACCTGTATCTGAGCCAATGGTATGAGAAGCGCATTCTTAAGTACGATGAAAAGGGCAATGTTATTTGCAAGATCGACATCGGCGCAGAGATCTGCGGCCACACATTCGTCGATGGGATGATCTACGTCCTTCGCGGCAAGGAGAAGCCAGATGAGGATTGGCGGATCGCGCGACTCGATCCGCAAGAGGAAACGCCGCTGGTCAAAGATATCGCTGTTGTCCCATTTGCTTGTCGCTCACTTACTTTCGACGGCGAACTGTTTTGGTCCAATTACCGCGCGAAAGACACCGTCATTTCATTCGCTCTTCCGAATTGATATTGGCTCCTGATTCCGACAAGTGCAACGCGGACATCGGGGCACCCGGCGAATGCTGGTTAGGCTGGCGTCCATGCGCTCGTTGTAGCGGCGCTCGCCGCGGCGAGCGCCGAAAATTAGCGCAGGCGTTTACACAAACGCCCTACAATTAATCGAGAAGGGTTTGTTGGCCATTACAGCATTGCTTTCGCAGTTAAGACTGAGCGGAACAAAATCCCGCTGTGGGTTTTGTTCGTTGCCGTCCAATTTCTCGATTACATCTGGGCGACGCTGGTACTGCTCGGCGTTGAGAAACTGCGCGTGATCAAAGGATTCACTGCGGGCAGCATGCTCGATTCGTATTTCCATCCGTACTCGCACAGCTTGATTGCAGCGATGGCGTGGTCATCGATAGCCGTTCTTCTTTACCAGCCACTTTGCAGTTGGCTCGGCTATTCGTACAGAAAATCAGCGGCCTTGATCGTCGGCCTCGCTGTTTTCTCGCATTGGATTCTTGATCTCATTGCGCATCCTCGCGATCTCGCGATCTATGACAACAGATGGAAAGTTGGTTTTGGTCTGTGGAATTATCGGGACCCGGAGTTCGCATTGGAGATCGCGCTGCTTGGCGTTGGGATCATCATTTACCTGGCGCGAAATGTGATGCTCGTAATTCGAAGAAAGGCCGTTGTCCTTTTTGGAGTTTTCTTGGTCATCATCCAGATCGGTGACACGTACGTCCCTCGTACACCGTTGAGCGATCGGGGCACTGCGATGGGCGTTTGGATTTTCTACACGCTCTTTGTGGTTATGGCGTTCTTTTTGGAGAAGATCGGGAGCAGGAGGCAAATTAATTCGCGGTGATTGTGATTGTTTTTGGCGTCTCGGGAGCAGGGAAAACTACGATTGGCAAACTGCTCACGCAGGAACTTGGGTGGCCTTTCTATGAAGCAGATGATTTTCATTCGCACGCCAACATCGACAAATTGCGACGTGGCATTCCCCTGACAGATGATGACCGATGGCCATGGCTGGAGAAATTGCGTCAGTTGATTAAACGCTCCCTCGAAGCAGGCGAGAAAGCGGTGCTAGCTTGCTCTGCATTGAAGCGCGCGTATCGCGAGCGGTTACGTGTTAGGGATGAAGTGAAGTTCGTGTTCCTTCACGGAGACTACGCACTCATTGAAAAGCAACTGCGCCAACGGCGCGGTCATTTCATGAATCCAGAGTTACTACGAAGCCAGTTTGCAGATTTGGAAGAACCGAAGCCGGATGAGCATGTAATAACAGTCGAGTTAGGACGCACTCCGGAGGAAGTGGTCGAAGAGATGAAGGTGAAGCTTCATTTGGCCAGCAGGGAGTAATCCGGAAAACATTCGGATACGCATTAGCGCCAAAGGCGCCGCCTCATTACGAGCCTGGGGCATTCGCCCCAGGAATTCAAATCCCCAGAATAAACAGGCGCTGTAAGCGCGTTTCAATCTGCGGCATGGATCGACTGGTGCCTAAAGTGAAGCGCGCTTACAGCGCTACCTGCTTCGGGATGCCATGAATCCTGGGACGCTGTCCCAGGCTAATGGTGAATCCTGCGCCTTTGGCGCTGAGATACGGTTCCGAGCTCGGGCTCCCTCGATGGGTACGAAGCCGTCATTCCTTGGGTGTGTACAGATTGTCGCTCCCGACGTTGAAAATGCGATTCCAACGGGCGCGATAATTTTCGAACGCGATTTGCCCGCCCAATTGCATTAGTTGTTCTTCGGAAAATTGGTTGCGCAGACGCGCGTACAAATCGTCGGAGACATTTGCCGGCGTCTCTGTCATGGCGTCAGCCAATTCTATGACTAATCGCTCGGTGTCATTGAAAGGCGTCATGTCGTGGTCGACAACGGCGCGCAATTTTTCATCGCTCAAGCCTGCTTTTCTGCCCACCGCAGAATTGACGTCTATTCAGAATGGGCAACCGGCGCGCGCCGCGGCTCGAATTTTTCCCAGTTGAATGTAGCGCAATGAGAGAAGTCGTTTCCGGCCGAGAGCAGCTTCCATGGCGACGCCGCCCCACACGAGTCCCGGCAAGCGCATCTGCACTTTCACGGGCGTAAGATCTTTGCCGAACATTTTCCGCATCACTCCATAGAACCAGCGCAGATGCCAGGGAGCCTGTTCCTTCTCCAAACCTGCAATTCTAGCCATGACTAATCCGTATCGTGTTGCGCAGTGCGTTTGGTCTTGAACCCATGCACGCACGCGTGGCTACTTCAGCCACGCTGTGTTAGTCTCACTATGATGAAATCAACGGCTGCGAATGGCGACGCCATCGGCGATCACATGGCCGATGTGGATCGCACACTGCTGCGCGAGAACCTCAAGCTGACTTTCGAACAGCGCGCCCAAAAGCATTTACGCGCGTTGCAAATGGTTGAGGAGCTGCGGCGCGCAGGTAAAAAGCTAAGACAAAAGAGCGATGGCCGTTGATCTCGCCCAGGTCGGTCTTTCATCCACAAAATTGTAGGGCGTCTGTGTCAGACGCCAATCTCTTTTGATTCGCATCAAGGAAGCGGCAGGCAGACCAAAAGATCGCGAAGCACTCGCTTAGCTGCGAGTTCTATTGGGAGAGAGCGCCAAGAATCAAGCCTAGGCGTGCGCTGGTTTTCTTAGCGAGACGAGCTTGTTGACTAGCGTGTTGGTCCCTTTTTCCAAGAGCATTCCCCACGCGCTGAGGACGGCCAGAGTCGGGATACAAATTAACAGGAACATCCAGATTGGCACTTCGCGAATGCGGAGGCCGAGCCAGATGACATAAGGTTGGTGAATGAGATACAGGCCGTATGAATAGACTCCGACCAGGCCGAAGAGTTTAGCTGGCCCTCGGAATAGTGAGATTATTCCGGCGATGCCCACGATTTCAAACATGCAACACGCGCCAGTAGCGAAATCGACAAAAATGTATTCGTACAGCCCGTGATAGAGCTGCAGTGCCGCAGGATACAGCAGTAATCCGACTACGAAACCTCCGCCGCGAAGAAGGAACCATTCCACGCGTGCGCTTGATTGGCGGTGCCACATCGCAAGAGATATTCCGAGTGCGAACTCTGGTAACCGGCAAATCGCGAAACCGCCGAGGACCCACAATCCGTTTTGTGGCCAGAGAACGAGCAAGACGTAGCGGGCGAAAAATCCTGCAGCACATCCGATTATCAGCGGTCCAACCCGCCGCGCTATCCAGAAGAGCATGGGAAAGATCAGATAAAACTGGATCAACATGGAAAAGTACCACCACGCCGCGTTGAGATACATGAAGTTCATCTCGATATCGATGAAGCGGAGACCGAGCAGGCTCAGAATGATGCGGCTGTCCACCGGTTCGAGACGCGCGACAAAAGGTGAAACCAGGTAAACCAGATGTGCGACCCAGTACATCGGATAAAGCCGCAGAAGCCGCGCGCGATACCAGCCGCCCCAGGCAAGAGGACCCGATTCGGCGCGCCGCATCGTTGATTGCATCAGCGTCCAGCCGCTCAGAATGATGAAAACGCCGACGGCATGGAATCCAAGTCCCGATACTTTGAACCAGACCAATCTGAGGACGGTCAGCGCGCTCGTCGCGAGATCGCTCCAGTCGGGCGGCGGAAGAACGCCATATTGGAAATAGGTCCGGAAAAAATGAAAGTAAGCGACGAAGAGAATTGCCAGGCCCTTTGAAATGTCGATCCAAACGAGCCGTTTCATCCGCATCGGCTTAGCAGGAAGGACACGAATCGGTCAAGAAAGCGCGCATTTTGTGATGCAGGCAATCTTGCCTGCAACGCGTGCACGTTCTTGAGTTCGCAGACAGGATTGTCTGCGTCACGAATAGTCAGCGCTTCATCGCGTCGGCTTAGCAGGGTCGAACTATTTTGGTCACGGCTACGCTAAACAAGTTTGGCGTCCGCCGCGGCGGACGCCCCACAGGATTGGCGCAGCCTATTCGTTTGTAGGGCAAGCGCATCGCTTGCCAGACGGTGAGATGAATTGGAAGGCGCGCGGCTTGGCACGCGGAGCGCCTGCCCTTCAAAGTTCTTACGACGCTGAAAATGCTACCGTTTTTGCGGAACACGAAGGGCCTCGAAAGCTTTCAGGATTGACTGTCCGAAACGCTAATCGCTACATCGACGGCGTGACTCTCACGGACGCGCGTGATCCTGCACTTGAGCGCGATCGCCTGCGCGTCGTGATCGCGAGGGTTATCATTAATGTTGCTGCTCAACTAGATTACTCGGTATTCAGCAAATGTTATAGTTACGGGTGCACCGCATCATTTCTCTTTTGCCTGCCGCGACTGAGATTACCGCTGCGCTCGGGTTGATCGGCCAGGTAGTCGGCGTCTCGCATGAGTGCGATTTTCCGGATGAAGCGAATCAGCGGCCGCGCGTCACCTATTGTCCGGTGCACAACGCTGGACTGACGAGTCGCGAAGTGGATGAATGGGTGCGTCGCGCGCTGCGCGAGAACGGCACGATTTACATCATCGACGAGGCACTTCTGCGAAAGCTGAGGCCGGACGTGATCCTCACCCAGAAGTTGTGCGATGTGTGCGCAGTCGGTTACGGCACAGTCGCGAGACTCGCTGAAACTTTGCCAGGGCCGCCACAGGTGGTGAACCTCGAGCCATCGAGTGTTTCAGATATTTTTGATGACATTCGACGTGTCGCTGAAGCGTGCGATGTGCCCGAGAGTGCGCACAAACTCGTTACCCAATTGTCGGATCGGATCGAAGGAGTGCGGCGCCGCGCCAATCGCATTAGGCATCGGCCGTGTTGTTTCTTGATGGAATGGGTTGATCCGCCGTTTTGTTCCGGTCATTGGGGACCAGAACTTGTCGAGATCGTCGGTGGTTACGATCCGCTAGGCTGTAAACATCAACTCTCCATGCAAATCGAGTGGCAGGAAGTGCTTGATGCGCGTCCTGAGATTATCGTGCTCGCACTTTGCGGCTACGACATCCATCGCGCGCGGCGCGACTACGAAATTCTTCGGGGACTTCCTAATTTCAATTCACTTCCTGCGGCGCGCCGAGGCGAAATTTATCTGGTGGACGCGAGCGCGTACTTCGCGCGCCTAGGACCGCGCATCGTCGATAGCGTCGAGATCCTCGGTGGAATCCTCCATCCAGGAGAATTTCCCGAATTCGGTTCACGCGGGCCTGACGACCCGCGCGTGGTGCGCGCGGACACGTCCGTGCTTTAAGAGCGGCGACATGTCGCCGCACTCCAAAAGGGAACCCGCTATCACACAAATCTTCGTGAACTAACGAAACTGTAGGTCAACTTGTGATATGCGAATCAGTGAAATGAATTGGATGATGGTGGGAGATTATCTGAAGCGCGACGATCGCGCGGTCTTGCCACTGGGCAGCACAGAGCAACACGCTTATCTGAGCCTGAGCGTGGACAGCATTTTGGCGGAACGCCTCGCCGTTGAAGCCGCGGAGCCGCTGGGCGTGCCGGTCTTTCCCGTGCTGGCGTACGGAATCACTCCGTACTTTCGCGCGTTTCCAGGAACGATCTCGCTGCGGGTGAGAACATACATGTCAATCCTGCGCGACATTCTCGACGCGATGGCAGAGCAGGGGTTCAGCCGAATCCTGATCGTCAACGGCCATCGCGGCAACACGCCTGCACAAGGATTCATCGGCGAATGGATGGCCGATCATCCCGGCGTGCGGATCAAGTTTCACAACTGGTGGAACGCGCCGAAAGTTTGGGCACAGGTGCAGGCGATCGATCCGGTCGCGTCGCACGCATCGTGGATGGAAAATTTTCCCTGGACGCGTTTGCCAAAGGTCGAGATGCCGCATGAGCAGAAGCCGATGAGCGATCTGGAGAAATTGCGCCGAATCGATCCAAAATCGCTGCGCGAGTATCTCGAGGATGGAAACTACGGCGGTTTATATCAGCGCGAGGACGAAGAGATGATGAAAATCTGGCGCACGGGCGTGGAAGAAACGCGTGCCTTACTGACCGAAGCGTGGGATTAAGGAGAAATCGTCGAAACGATTAGTTACCAAAAGCGGTGCGAGGACGCCCCGCACTCCAAAAGCGCTTCGCGCGAGATTCTGAGCGGACGCATTCTGTTTCGCGGAAGCTCGCCGCGGGACGAGTCCGTCCGGCTGGCGGACTTTCGGAGTGCGATGCGTCCTCGCATCGCTTTTAAAACGCAGGGCGCCCCGAACGGTGTAGGGACGCCATCAGCCATCCGCTTCGATTTCCTTAATTCCCTCGGGCGTCAGGCGGAAAGTCGCGGCGCCGATAATGCCATCGACCTGCTTTGCATTTCGTGCGCCGACGATTGCGCCCGTGACTGCGGGGTTTCGCAGTGTCCAGGCGATGGCAACTTCGCCTGGCGATTTACCGTGACGCGCACCAATGACGCGCAGCCGTTCAACCAGCGCTAGTTTTTTGGATAACTTCGGTTCCTGAAATTCTGGATTCTGCCTGCGCCAATCGTCAGCGGGAAGATTTGCGACGCGCTCGCGTGTCATCGCACCAGTGAGCAGTCCCGACGCCATCGGCGAATAAACGATCACGCCGATATTTTCACGTTGGCAAAAAGTGAGAAGATCTTTCTCGATGTCGCGACGAATCAGTGAATAGGGCGGTTGCAGCGATGTGATTGGTGCGATCTCTTTGGCCTTTTGCAATTCCTGCACACTAAAATTGCAAATCCCGATCCAGCGCACTTTGCCTTCCTTTTGCAGCTCCGCCATCGTTGCCCAGCCTTCCAGCGTTTCGGCGAGATCATCGGCAGGCCAGTGGATTTGGTATAGATCAATGACGTCCGCGCTCAGTCGCCGCAGACTTGCCTCGCATTCGCGGCGAATTGATTCCGCGCGCAAAGAATAGCCGACCTCGCCTTTCTCATTCCAAACCATCCCGCATTTCGTGAAAACATAAGGACGTTTTCCGGTCCAATCGCGTAACGCTCTGGCCACGACTTCCTCGGAATGACCAAGCCCATAAACGGCTGCGGTATCGATCCAGTTGATGCCAAGTTCCTGCGCCCGATGAATCGCAGCGATCGAGTCGTCGTCACGCTGTTCGCCCCAGCCGAATTGCCACGGCCCGCCAACAGCCCATGCCCCCGAATCCTATGGGCGTGATCATCAAATCGGAGTTACCGAGCTTTCGGGTGTTCATTTACCTCTTTAATTTCGATGTTCGCAATCTAAGTGCGTGGGGATTCAACTTACGCGCATTCTAAAGGTGGATCGCGTTCTCCCGAACGCGATTGCTAATTAGGCGCCAAAGGCGCAATTACTTTGCCAACGCGTTGAGGACAACGCGTTCCACCTATGCTCGGCCAAAGACATCGCGGAGTTCGTCTTTAGACTTCTCGAGAACACGCTTTTGTTTCTGCGGCAGATTTTTGCCGGCGCGATTGATGTAAAAGTTCAACATCGACATCGCCGATTGATATGGCTTCGCTTTGCGTCGCTTGCTGTGCTCGGCAGACCGTTTCAGCGAGAGAGCAATCTTGTGTGGATCTTTTGATTTGAACACATCGGGCTTGAGATCCAACGCGTTACTATGCTTGGTGACCCGCGCCGACCAGCGTTTGGTCTTTCCCGATCTTTTCTTCCTGGCGTTCATAGGCTGCCGAAATAAAGACGATAGGCTTTCATCATCATTCGTAAAAGTTGCTTCCGTTGACCGGAAGGTGACGAAACCCCAGCCTACTATCGTTCGCGCCCTGAATCGTCAGCGCGTCTATTTTCTTATTGGGCGAACTTTTTCAACCGGGCCTCGTCCGGAAATCGACAGCAACAAAGTTCCGACGAGAGCAATTGTCGCTGCTAACGCCAATTCGGCCGGGTGACTGAGCGAAATGTGTCGATAACGCTCAATGAGAGAAAGCCCACCGATCGTCATCAGAGCCAGGGCCACAAAGACAGCGACCGCTGTCGCAAGTTTCAGGAGCTTTTTACCGCGGAGGTGACTGCCCACGCCGGAAACAATGAGATGAATCACGACAACAATTCCGAGCAGCTGCCAGCCGGCGAATTTAACATTGTCATTTAGGAAAACTCCGACGGCAATGAGTGCGACAGCGACCAGATAAAGCAGTCCGAGCCAATGGCGGAAAAATAAGCTGGCAAGACTTTGTGGAACGGCGACAGCGATGACATACCAAAGAATGGTGCCGACTCGCGCCGCCCAGCCGCTCACGCGCTTGCCGGGTTCGAATTGATATTTGTTCGATAGACACGTGAACATGTCGCCGGTGATGTTGGTCGATCGCGAAATGTATTCCAGCGCGCGCTGCGGCTGAAGTTGTCGATCCAAGGTTTGTGGCGTGCTCAATGCCGTTTTCTGAGCATCATTGAGGCGTCCCGCATTTTGCTCGAGAAGTTGTTGGACAAGGTCTTTGAGATTCCTCCCCCCCGGTTCCTGCGATTTGGTGTGCGCGAGCGCGTGGCTGAGTAACCTGCAAACGGCGTCGGCATTTCCTTCCTCGATTTCTTGTTTGAAGATACCGAGGTGCGCTTCGTTGATCAGATACTTGCGCATATCGCGGTCGCTTTTTTCCGGCAACAGGGCGCTGATGATCCGCTCAGCCCCATCGAGACGCCCCCAGAGCATGTCATTTCGTCGCCACGACTCATCGAGAAAGGCGCCGAATGACATCAGCGTACGACCCGCTAATTTTGTGGCATCGCTGCCGCTGGCGCGTTCGTCTACGAGATTCTTGGCGTCTTCAGGACTGACTCGAAACACGTCGACAACGTTCGTTTCGCCTGCACCGGTGCCATATTGAATCGGATAAGTCACAAGGTCGTAATAAACGAAGTTCGACTCGTAGTGCGTCAGGCAAACGCGAGCTACAGATGTTCCCGGGTTTGAGGTCGCGGGCGGAATGTCGACCGACCCGCGTCGTTTCAGTTCATTGCAAATAATTGCCGCAACGTTCGACAATACGGGACCTCGATTGCTGCCTTTGAGAATTTCGTCGGCTTTGCTTTCTCGCGTTGCGCCAGGGGCGCAATTGAGAATCGCTTCCAGGTCGGGCCAACCAATCCGAAGGTTGCGGATTTCATCATATAATTGCCTTCCGGTCCCGACGTCGTGGTTGCGAAGTTTCTCTTCGGCCGAGCGCGCCTCCCTCAGGGCTGGCGCAATCTCATCTTTCTTGAGCCGATTTAGTTCGTTTTGAAAATCAGTGCCGTGTGAATCGATCAATTCCTTGACCGTAAGATTTGTTGGCCAATCGCTGGCATGGGCGCGAACGGCTTCCAGTAATCTCGCGGCATCTTTGTCGAACTCGCTGAGCTGATTGATACGACGGTTGAGAAAGCCCAACCGGCGGATGTGGTATTGAATATCAAAGTTTCGCAGAAATTCGTTTTCAGTTTTTTTATTTCGATCATTCGGATCTTTTCGGTCGGAGGCTTGTAACGGATGGTATTCGCTTCGTCGCCACGCTCTCACCAGTTCGCGAATTGCATCGGCGGCGCCGGAAAAGGGATCGTGACCGGCCGCGCGCGCAATCAGCTCGGTCAACATCCTGGTTAACTCGGCGACCTTCAGTCGGTGATAAGCTCCATAGCTTACGCCGTAATGGTCGATCATTTGATTGAGTCCCTGGGTCTTAAACTTCTCGTCGTCGATAGGCTCTGCGCTGTCGGCCTCGATATCGGCGTCGACTTCTTTCGTGAGGACCGTCACGCGCTCGAGGATTTCATTCCGTTCGTGCAAACGGTCGATGTCTTCGCGGATTGTCTCCTCTCGGGGAAGGTCAAGAACTGCCGCGCGCACGTTTTCGGCGAAATCGGGCGGGTCGCGTTTTTCGACGGCTAGTTCCGGATGTGCCGGCGTCGGCTCCACATAAAGTAATTTTCGGACAACAGCGGAATCGGCATAGCGCCGGCTCAACATCGAAGTCGCGTAACTGAACGGTTTGTTATCGAGATATCCGCCGTCGCCAAAGGAACGGTCGCGAAACGAAGCGCGCAGTTGTTCCTCCGCTTGTTCGACGGTGTCCTGACTCGGAAGATGACCCGTTGAGTTTTGGCCGTGTGCCTCGCGGTCGAGATCGAAAAGACCGTTGCGGAGATATTCGCTGAAGAATTTGTCCCAATCGCCACTGCTCGTCTTGTCTTTGTAAGGCGAATAGCCATTCGCGATTTCGGTGATGTCGGACAAACGCATTGCCTGGAATGCAAACGGGAACGATGAGGTGCATCGCGCGGCGAAAGCGAGAAATGGATCGTTATCTTTGATGAAATCGTCGCGCGGACTTTCGGTTGCCTCTGGTGTGGCGTAGCGAAAGTGAAAAACATTCTTGTAGCGGCGTTCGTAGACCACTTGGTCTGACAGCCCGATCGGAAGAGGAATTCCATCGATGTCAGTCGTAGTGATGAAAAGATCCAATTCTCTCACCAAGGGCGAAAGCTTTTCCTCGACTTCGCCGGTATTTTTGCCGCGCGCCGTGTCCATGTTGTCGAGCGCTTCCAGAAGTTTGCGATACATGCGCTGGCTGTTCAGCAACGATTCCTGCGGCTGTTTGAGTTTGAATCCTCTCAAATCCTGAATGGAGCGCTTATCATTTAAAAGTTTTCCTAAATCGCCTTCGCTTAACCAAAGCTTCTTCAGACCGTCCATTCCTTGATTTCGCGCAAGCGCCTTGGCTAAAAACATGCCGTTAATGCCGCCGGCAGAAGTCCCCGAGATGACATCGACAATGAAGCGAACACGAATCGGTTCGTTTGTCGGATTTGCTTGTTTCAGGTTTTTGCCGCGGGCTTCCTTGTCCTGGATGGCGAAGTACTGTCCGAGCTTTCTATAAACGCTGGTTGCGCCACTCAATTCCTCCTCGGACAATAAGGGGTCGTCGGAATCAACCGCTTTAGATGCCGTCGCACGCACTATGTTAAGCAGCTCCTGAGCGACGCCATTGATGTAAATCGCGAGTGAGACGCCGCCATACATAACGACGGCAAATCGCACCTCGCGTTCAGGTCTTACCTTTACAGTTTCTGAGGTGGGCACGGCGGTGTTACTGCTTTCTTCATTCAGCCCAAAATGACTTGTTACGTCAATCAAAATGCCGCTGCTGAGTTCTTAAACCTGCGATTTTCCGACGCGGAGCCCGTCGGTGAATTGAGGCGTTTCTTTCAGCGCGGTTGTTTGCAATAGCCACGAATCAATCCGCTCGGCTGGCGCAATTCCTATCTACGATGCAGACGCTTTCGAAGCCGGTCGCAACGTGATGTTGATCTCAGATGTAAGCGTTCGATGGACAGGGCATTTTGCGGCGATCTCCATCAGCTTCGCGCGTTGTTCTGCGGTCAGAGGGCCGGTGAGTTCGATTTCGACCTCGATTCTGTCTAGCATGCCCTCCTTGGTTTCGCACTCCTCGCAATCTTCAGCGTAAATACGCGAATGCCGGAGCGAAACGGTGATGTTTTCGAGAGGGAATTGTTTCCGGCGCGCGTATAAGCCGACGGTCATGGAGGTGCAGACGCCGAGACTCGCCAGTAAATAATCGTACGGATCGGGGCCGGCATCGCCACCGCCTGCGCTTATTGGTTCGTCAGCGACAAGGTGATGTTTACCTGCAACAATCTCCTGCTTGAAACTGCGTGCATCTCCGCGGACGACCACGTCGGCTGTTTTATCGTTGCTTTGTGTAGCCACGGTGTCGGATTAGGCGCGCAAAATACCCACGAAACGATCGCGATATGACCAAACCAGGAAAAGTTCCAGCACGATGGCGATGATCGCCATCGGAAAAAGACCTTTCGGATCCATCAAGATGTGAAATGTCCAAATGTTGAAGATCATCGCGGCGAGAATAGTCAGGGCAAGGGGCACGAAACGGCCGATCAACAAGAGTAATCCGCTGAGCAGTTGCAGGGCGCCAACCACGTACATGTAGCGACTGGCGGCGAAAACCTTGAAATAATCCGCAGCCAGGCCTGGCGACGGCGGCGGTGCGGGAATGAAATTTAAAAAGAAGTTCAAGCCGAAGACGACGAACATCAATCCGAGAAGGATCCGGGCGATAATGGTGAAAATTCTCATGACGGCGATGGTAAATTGATTTGAGCGGCAAATCCAATGCCGAAGTTCTGGAACGATGGAGATCTGTCCGGATTTTGAAGAGCGCCAGATTTGTCGGGCAATGCGCTTGGCTTTTCGCTAAGCGTAAAGAATGGTGGAACGCCAACCGAGGTCGCGCCGGCCAATCGCGCAGATATTCCGTCGCACTGGGGATGGAGCAACGAATTTGTGCGTGCGGCTTGGCATTCCTCCCGATGCAATTTCGTACTTGTCGATTCTGGCCTCGCTCGCCGCGGCGCTGTGTTTTTGGAAATCAGGCAGAAATGCGTGGCTGCTGATTATTGCGCCGCTGTTTTGTTATCTCCGGCTTTGGTTCAACATGCTGGACGGCATGGTTGCGGTTGCGGCGGGAAAGGCGAGTGCGCGCGGGGAGATTGTGAATGACCTGCCGGATCGGATCTCCGATGTGATTATTTTCGTTGGCGTTGCGCACAGCGGTCTAATGAATCCTGTAATCGGCTATTGGACGGCGTTCTTTTCGTTGTTTACCGCGTACGTGGGACTTTTTGGACAAGCGATCGGAGGGCGGCGCGAATTTGGCGGAATCATGTCAAAGCCGTGGCGGATGGTTGCGCTGAGCCTCGGAGCTTGGGCGACGTTTGTGTGTCGATCTCAAGCCGAATTACACGATTTTGACAGGCTAACTATTCTCGATTGGACTTGTCTGGTGATAATCGCGGGCTGTTTGGAAACAATAATCGTTCGCTTGAAACGAATTGTGACTGCGCTTCAAGATGGGACGCGATGATGTCGCCGCAGACCGCGCTGCACGACTCGGTGTTTCGCGCGTACCTTCTGATCGTTCCTGTTTCGCTCGGCCTTGGTGGCGCGGTTCTCGGTTTCCTCCAATGGCGATTAAGGAAGGAATTGGGCTCGATCTGGAAGACGTATCGCTCGTGGCTTGTGATGGCGTCGATCGGGTTGCTGGTTGTTTTTGCGGGGCGCGTCCCGGTCATTATTGGAGTCACATTGCTTTCGATTTTTGGGTTCAAGGAATTCGCACGCTCTTCTGGATTGTATCGCGACTGGTGGATGACGGGCGCCGTTTACATGGGCATCGTCGCGGTCGGCATTGCATCCTGGGTACAGCATCCGCGCGGCGAAGAGCCGGGTCCAGGCTGGTATGGATTTTTTATGGCCGTGCCAATTTTCGCTATCGCATTGATCCCGCTCATTCCGATCCTGCGCAACCGCGCCCGCGGCGAACTGCAAAAGATGGCGTTGAGCATCGTTGGCTTTATTTATATCGGCTGGATGTTCGGACATTTGGGTTTTCTGGCGAATACGACGAATGCCTACGGATTTCTTTGTTACGTCATCTTCGCGACCGAATTGAATGACGTCAGCGCGTTTACATTTGGCAGATTGTTTGGGCGGCATCCGCTTCGCAGTGAAATCAGCCCGAACAAAACGTGGGAAGGCGCGCTTGGTGCACTCGCCGTTTCGATGGTTTTGCCCTGGTTGTTGCGATTCTCGTTTCCATTTTTCGGCGCGACGCAACTGATTCTCACCGGTTTGATCGTCGGAATCGGTGGACTGCTCGGCGATCTCTCCATCAGTCTGATCAAACGAGACATCGGAACCAAGGACATGGGCGCGGCGATTCCGGGGCATGGCGGAATCTTGGATCGCATCGACAGCTTGATTTATGTTGCGCCGTTGTTCATGCACATGGCGGGATATTATTACCGCTTACGATGAATACCCGGCATTACGATTCCGCCTGCGATGTCGACCAACCATTGGTCGATCGTTTGCGCCGATTTCCGCGCGAGCCTGACATGCTGGTTTATGGAGTGCGCGCGCTGATCGCCTTGATCATCCGCGGATGGCTGCGCGTCTATCACAGGTTTGAAATCATCGGGCATGACAATCTTCGGACGAACCGATCACTAGTCATCGTAGCAAATCATTCCAGTCATCTGGACACGCTCTGTCTTCTCGCCGCGCTGCCGTTGCGCAAATTGCATCGCGCCTTCCCGGCTGCAGCGGCGGATTATTTTTTTCAAAGCCTGCCGCGCACTTTCGTCGCTGCCGTAGTTACCAATGCGCTGCCCTTTGCGCGGCGAGTTCGGGTTCGCCGGAGCCTCTCCATCTGCTCGGAGCTTCTCAGCGATCCCGAAAATATCCTGATCATTTTTCCGGAGGGCACGCGATCGGAAACGGGCGAGACCCGGGAATTCAAATCGGGAATTGGCGCGCTGGTTGCCGGGCGGGACGTCACGGTTTTGCCCTGCTATTTGCAGGGCGCTTTTCGGGCGTGGCCGAAGGGCCGGCATCTGCCGCGTCCAAAAAAAGTTCGACTCATTGTTGGCGCGCCTCGCAGTTATTCGTCGCGCAAAGCAAACAAGATCGACATCTGCACAATCGCAGTGGAATTGCATCGCGCGGTTAAGGAATTGGGAGAAAGCAATGGAAGCGACTGAGCATGCGATGAAGAGCTGGGACGGTGCCGAGCTGTTCTATCGAGCGTGGATTCCTAGCGAAACCACTAACAAAGCCGTTTTACTTTTTCATCGCGGCCACGAGCACTCGGGGCGGTGGCAGCAAACAGTCGAGTTACTCGGGCTTAAAGACATCGCCGTTTTCGCGTGGGACGCACGCGGGCATGGGCGATCGCCGGGCGAACGCGGCGCCGCGAATAATTTTACCGACGTGATCAGAGATGTGGACGCTTTTGCGCGCCATATTTTCGGGCGCTACGAAATCCCTATCGAGAACATGATCGTTCTCGCTCATAGTCTTGCCGCGGTCAGTGTCGCGGCCTGGGTGCACGATTACGCGCCGCCGATTCGCGCAATGATTCTGGCTACAGCCGCGTTTCACGTGAAGCTCTACGTTCCCTTCGCCGTTCCGCTTTTACGAGCGAAACAAAAACTGTTCGGCCCAAGCCAAGTGAAGAGTTACGTCAAATCAAAGCTCCTGACTCGTGACCAGGAGCAAGCTGCTCAGTACGACGCCGATCCGCTTATATTCAAGCAAATTTCGGTTAATGTTTTGCTTGACCTTCACGATACGGCGGCCCGATTGGTCGCGGACGCGGGCGCAATCCAAACACCGACGCTGATGATCGGAGCCGGCCGTGATTGGGTCGTTAGGCTGAAGGCGCAGCGTGAATTTTTTAACCGGCTTTCATCGCCGCTAAAGGAAATGGAGGTTTATCCGGCCGCTTATCATGCCATCTTTCATGATCAGGATCGACATCTGGTTTTGGGCCGCAT
>Ga0209648_10002076_pt1 | contig 16461 bp, 15 predicted proteins | sample GraSoi2013_115cm_FD_185830 | JGI IMG/M metagenome (GOLD analysis project Ga0209648, IMG submission 185830) | Grasslands soil microbial communities from the Angelo Coastal Reserve, California, USA - Sample 9_17_2013_115cm (SPAdes) (version 2) | ecosystem: Environmental > Terrestrial > Soil >...
CGGCAAGCGCCCGCTCACGATGCTCCGCCCGCTGCGCCCGACCACGTCGCCGACGAACAGGATGCGCATTGCGTTCAAGTCCCGCGGCAGTCGATGACCTCGCGCTCGGTTAGCACGAGATCGAGCCTGGCGTCGCGCGCCGTCGCCGGCACGCGCGCGATCTCCTGCGCGGCGAAGGCGAGCCCGATGGCGGTGACGGGTTTTGCCGCGCGCAGATGCCGCAGCGTCAGATCGTAATAGCCGGCCCCATAGCCGATGCGATGGCCGGTGCGGTCGAACGCGGCGAGCGGCACGATCAGCACGTCGGGAAGGACCTCGGGCGCATCGGGCAGCGGCTCTCGGATGTCCCACACGCCCGACCCGAGCGGCGCGCCGAACGACCACGCGCGGAACACCAAGGGCTGGCCGCGTCCAACCACCACTGGCAGCGCGAGTCTTGCGCCGGCGTCGGCGAGCCGCCGCAGCAGCGGCACCGGATTGATCTCGCTGCGCAACGGAAAAAACCCGGACACGCATGCACCGTCAGGGACCGCAATGGGAAACGGCCGCACGGCCACGCGCTCGGCCGCCCCGACCCGCACCGCGGCCGGAATGGCATCCCGGCGCGCGAGCGCATCGCGCCGCAGCTCCGCTTTGCCAGATTCGCTCGGCGCGAGGGGAACCATGGGATTTGCGGGAAAATCCTCCCGGAAGGAGAAAGGTGCGGAGCCGCGCTGGCCGTCGGAGCGTTCGATCCCGGGTACCTACAACGTAGGTGGGCGCCATATGTCCGAGCCCACGGGCCCGGCCAGGGACAGCTCCCTTCAGGATCGATAAGGCCCCGGGGATTGCGTCTCCGACGCACCCCGCAGCCCCGCTCCGGCAATCTAATGCGGGCAGAGCCGGCCCGCCAGCTGCGCTTCTCCGCCCCCTGAAAGGGGGAAGGTCGACCGCGCAGCGGTCGGGAGGGGGTCAGAATCAGATCCCCACCCGGCCCTTCGGGCCGACCTCGCCTTTTCAAGGGGAGGTAAAGAGCGTTGCTCGCCCGCCCGAAGATCACCAACCGGTTGGCGCGGTTGATCGGCTCAGCCGACCGCGATTTCCTCGCCCAGGCCCTGGTTGAGACTCTTGGTGACCCGCTCGATCCGCTCGGCGGCGGAATTGAGCGCGGCCGCGATCGCCGCCTGCGTCGCCCTCGAGCGCTCCGTCGTGACCGCGCCCGCGTCATGCATCCCGGCGAGCTCATCTTCGAGCTGCCGCATGCGCTTGCCGGCCTCGATCAGCTCGTCGGCGACCGTGATCGCCGCCATGACGACGAGCCGCATATCGCCGATTTCCCCGAAGCGGCCGCGCAGCTTCTCGATCCGCAGGTCGAGATCCTTCGCCAGCCGCAGCAGGTGTGCCTCCTGGCCGTCCTCGCATGCCATGCGGTACTGACGACCGTTGATGGTGACGCTGACATGGGCCATGGGACGCTCCGCACTGTCGGCCGAGGCGATGGAACCAGTGTTCGGGTCGGTGCCGGCCATTGTCAACGATCGTGAGACTCGAGCACCGAACGAATACCCTCGATGGCGAGGTCGAGCCGGCGCGCGATCTCGCGGTTGGTTGCTTCGAGCTGGCGGCGTCGCGCAGCCTCGGCATCGAGCTCCTCCGCGAGCTTGGAGCGATCGGCGCCGAGCGCCTGGATCTGCGCGGCCAAGGATTGGACGCCGCGGTCGGCGTCGCGCCGGCGCTCGGCTGCGGCTTCCAAGGCATCGAGCGCGGCGATCAGCCGGCCCGTTGCCGCCTCGACCGAGCCGACGTCGATCGCGGCCGATTCATCACCTTTCGGCGTCGCGTGTGGCGCGCCCATCCTGCCGCTCTCCCCCGATCCGCCCGGTGTCTCGCGCGTTTCCCGCGCGCATTGCGGGCGTCCGTATCCCCGGACCGGCGTTGCATTGCGCCGGGCCGTCGATCATCCCCGTAATCGCATTGTGTGGATTTGTTGCGATCAGCTCAAGAGCGCCAAGCACTTACGCGCAGAAATTCGCGCCTCAGTTTCGCCCTGATTGCGTTGACTAGGCCCCCTTCCGTGCTATCAGTCCGCCGCAAGGGACGGCGGGAGCTTCGTTACCAGCCCGGGCGCGGTCGCGTCCGCGAAATTTCCTTTGAGCGAGCTAGCCTGGCGTTGGCCGCGGCGAGAGGAGAGCCGCGGGGCTGCCGCGTTGCCGGCCCGACAAGGACGCCTGATGATTCCTCGCGCGCAACACGACCGCATGGCGAACGCCATTCGCGCCCTCGCCATGGATGCCGTCGAAACCGCCAAGTCCGGCCATCCCGGATTGCCGATGGGCGCCGCCGACGTGGCGACCGTCCTGTTCACCCGATTTTTGCAATTCGACCCGGCCGATCCTGCCTGGTCCGATCGCGACCGTTTCGTGCTCTCGGCCGGCCACGGCTCGATGCTGATCTACGCGGTGCTGCACCTTCTCGGCGTCGAGGCGATGACCATCGAAGAGATCAAGCGGTTCCGACAGCTTGGATCGATCACGCCCGGGCATCCGGAACACGGCCACACGCCGGGCATCGAGACGACGACCGGACCGCTCGGCCAGGGGCTCGCCAATGCGGTCGGCATGGCGATCGCCGAACGGCATCTCGCGACCGTGTTCGGACCCGAGGTCGTCGACCATCGCACCTACGTGCTCGCTTCCGACGGCGATCTCATGGAGGGCATCAGTCAGGAGGCGATCGCGCTCGCCGGGCACCTGCAGCTCGGCAAACTGATCGTGTTCCACGACGACAATGCGATCTCGATCGACGGACCGCTGCAGCTTGCGGATTCCGTCGATCAGGTGCGGCGCTTCGAAGCCGCCGGCTGGAATGCGAGCCGTATCGACGGTCATGATCCGGACGCCATTGCGGCGGCGATCGAAGCCGCCTGGCGTTCCGACCGGCCGACACTCATCGGTTGCCGCACGCTGATCGGGTTCGGCGCGCCGACCAAGGCCGGCACGGAAAAGAGCCACGGCGCGCCGCTGGGCGCCGAGGAGGTCGCGGCGGCGCGGCAGAGGCTCGGCTGGACCTATCCGCCGTTCGAAATTCCCGCGGACGTGCGCGAGCAATGGCGAAAAGCCGGAGCGCGGTCGCGATCCGCGCGGGAAGCCTGGACCCAACGGCTGCGGGCGCTCGCCCCGGAGCTTCGCCAGGAATTCGAGCGCAGGATGCGCGGCGAGCTTCCCGAGAGCGCGCTCGCCTCGGCCGTGCAAGCCGTCAAGCAGCAGCTTGCCGCCGCGCCGCAGGAGGTGGCGACCCGCAAGGCTTCCGAGATCGCGCTCGAGGCGCTCGTTCCCGCCGTGCCTGAGCTCATCGGCGGCTCGGCGGATCTGACCGGCTCCAACAACACGCGGATCAAGGGCATGAAGCCGATCGCGTCCGCGGATTTCTCCGGCCGCTTCCTGCATTACGGCGTGCGCGAGCACGCCATGGCGGCGGCCATGAACGGCATGGCGCTGCACGGCGGGGTGCTGCCCTATTCCGGGACGTTCCTGGTGTTCTCCGACTATTGCCGCCCGGCGATCCGGCTCGGCGCGATCATGGGCCAACGGGTGATCCACGTGATGACCCACGATTCGATCGGGGTCGGCGAGGACGGGCCGACCCACGAGCCGGTCGAGCATCTGGCGGCCTTGCGGGCGATACCGAACGTGCTCGTGTTCCGCCCCTGCGATGCGGTCGAGACCATCGAATGCTGGCAGCTCGCGCTCGAAGCCCGCGGCCCGAGCGTGCTCGCGCTGACGCGCCAGAACCTGCCACAGCTGCGGTGCGACCTTTGGAACGACAATCGCTGTCGCAACGGCGCCTACGAGCTGGTCTCCTCGGCCGACGGCCGCGCCCAGGTGTCGCTGTTCGCCTCCGGGTCCGAGGTCGCGATCGCGGTCGAGGCGCGCGACCTGCTCATCAAGCGCGGCTGCTCGGCCCGGGTGGTCTCGGTTCCCTGTTTCGAATTGTTCCTGGCGTCACCCGCGCACCTGCGGCAATCGGTCATCGGGGATGCGCCATTGCGCATCGCGGTCGAGGCCGCGATTCGTCAGGGATGGGACGCGATCATCGGCAGCGACGGCCTCTTCGTCGGCATGGCGGGCTTCGGGGCGAGCGCGCCCTACAAGGATCTCTATCGCCGGTTCGGCATCACCGCCCAGGCGGTCGCCGAGGCGGCGCTCAGCAAGCTCATCCACTGAGGCGCGGAACCCGGATTGCCGGCCGCGACTTCCCAATCGTCCGGCCCGGGCCTATCTAGGCGGCACCGGCTACCGCCGCCGCCCTAGCATTGAGAACGAATAGGGAGCTCGAAATGTCCGTCCGCGTCGCCATCAACGGGTTCGGCCGCATCGGCCGCAACGTGCTGCGCGCCCTGGCCGAGGCCGGTCGCAAGGACATGGAGGTCGTGGCCATCAACGATCTCGCCCCGGTCGAGACCAACGCGCATCTGTTACGGTTCGATTCCATTCACGGCCGCTTCCCCGGCGAGGTCAAGGTTGAGGGCGACAGCATCGACTGCGGCACCGGAAGGATCAAAGTCACGGCGATCAAGAATCCCGGCGAGCTGCCGTGGAAAGATCTCGGCATCGACATCGCGCTGGAGTGCACCGGCATTTTCACCTCCAAGGAAAAGGCCTCGGTGCATCTGCGGGCGGGCGCCAAGCGCGTGCTCGTCTCGTCGCCTTCGGACGGCGCCGATCTCACCGTCGTCTACGGCGTCAATCACGACAAGCTGACGAAGCAGCACCTCGTCGTTTCCAACGCCTCCTGCACCACCAATTGCCTGGCTCCCGTCGCGAAAGTGCTGCACGACGCGGTCGGGATCGAGAAAGGGTTCATGACGACGGTGCACGCCTATACCAACGACCAGCCGAGCCTCGATCAGGTCCACAAGGATCTCTATCGCGCGCGCGCCGCGGCGCTTTCGATCATTCCCACCTCGACGGGCGCCGCCAAAGCCGTCGGGCTGGTGCTGCCCGAGCTCGCCGGCAAGCTCGACGGCGTCGCGATCCGGGTTCCGGTCGCCAACGTCTCGGCGATCGATTTCAAGTTCGTGGCCAAACGCAAGACTTCGAAGGACGAGATCAACGCCGCGGTCACCCGCGCGGCCCAACAGCAGCTCAAGGGCATTCTCACCTATACCGACCAGAAGAACGTCTCGGTCGACTTCAATCACGACCCGCACTCGTCGATCTTCCACATGGACCAGACCAAGGTGATGGACGGCACGCTGGTACGCGTGATGGCCTGGTACGACAACGAATGGGGGTTCTCGAACCGCATGGTCGACACCGCCGTCGCCATGGGCAAGGTGATCTGACGACCGGTGAGCCATGGCCGCGGTCCGTACCCTCGATGAGGCCGACGTCAGGGGCAAGCGGGTGCTGCTGCGCGTCGATCTCAACGTTCCCCTCGAGGACGGCAAGGTGCGCGATCCGACGCGGATCGAGCGGGTGGCGCCGACCATCCGCGAGATCGCCGACAAGGGCGGCAAGGTGATCCTGCTCTCGCATTTGGGCCGGCCGAAGGGGCCGGATCCGAAGCAATCGCTCAGACCCGTTGCGGCCGCCGTCGCGCAGGTCCTCGGCCGCCCGGTCGCCTTCGCCGAGGACTGCGTGGGCGCCAAGGCGGAAGCGGCGGTCGCCGCGCTGCGGCCCGGCGACATCCTCTGCCTGGAGAATACCCGCTTCCACAAGGGCGAGGAGAGCAACGATCCGGATTTCGTCGCCGCGCTCGCGGCGCTTGGCGATCTTTGGGTCAACGACGCCTTCTCGGCCGCGCACCGCGCGCATGCATCGACCGAAGGGCTAGGTCATTGTCTCCCGGCTTATGCCGGACGCGCCATGCAGGCCGAGCTCGAGGCTCTGGAAAAGGCCCTGGAGCATCCCGCGCACCCGGTGATGGCGATCGTCGGCGGAGCGAAAGTCTCGACCAAGCTCGATCTGTTGGGCAATCTGATCGCCAAGGTAGACATCCTGGCGATCGCCGGCGGCATGGCCAACACCTTCCTGGCCGCGCAAGGCCGGCGCATCGGCAAATCGCTGGCCGAGCATGATCTCGTTGCGACCGCACGCGAGATCGTGGCGGCAGCCGATGCCAAAGGGCGCGAGATCCTGCTTCCGACCGACGCCGTGGTGGCGCGCAAGCTCGAGCCGCATGCGCCCTCGAGGGTGGTCGCAGTCGACGCGGTCGGCGCCGACGAAATGATCCTCGATCTGGGGCCGCGCAGCGTAGAGCACATGCTCTCGGCGCTGGCCCGATCGAAGACCTTGCTTTGGAACGGACCGGTGGGAGCCTTCGAGATCGAGCCGTTCGACAACGCCACGATCGAGATCGCGGAGGCCGCAGCCGAGCTCACCGCGGCCGGCAAGCTCGTTTCGGTGGCGGGCGGCGGCGATACCGTCGCGGCCCTCAATGCCGCGGGGGTAACCGGCCGGTTCACCTACGTTTCGACCGCCGGCGGCGCTTTCCTCGAATGGCTCGAGGGCAAGGCCCTGCCGGGCGTGGAAGTCTTGAAACCCAAGCAGCGGTGATGATCTTGAAGGCAAGGGCACCCGCCCTGCCGTCCAGGTCGAGAACAATGGAGGGTCCGATGAACCTCGCTGAGCTCAACAAAATAGCCGAAGCCCTGGTCACGCCCGGCAAGGGCATTCTGGCGGCGGACGAGTCCACCGGCACGATCAAGAAGCGGTTCGATTCGATCGGGGTGGATTCCACCGCGGACACTCGCCGCGATTACCGCGAGCTGCTGTTCCGCGCGAGCGACGCCATGTCGAAATACATCTCGGGCGTCATTCTCTACGACGAGACCATCCGCCAGACCGCCAAGGACGGCACGCCTTTGGTCAAGCTGATCGAGCAGGCCGGCTCGATTCCCGGCATCAAGGTCGACAAGGGCACCAAGCCGCTGCCGTTCTATCCCGGCGAAGTCGTCACCGAGGGCCTCGACGGCCTGCGCGAGCGGCTCGCCGAATATCGCGGGCTCGGCGCCCGTTTCGCCAAGTGGCGCGCCGTGATCGACATCGGTGCCGGCATCCCAAGCTATTCCTGCATCCATGCCAATGCGCATGCGCTCGCGCGCTATGCCGCCTTGTGCCAGGAGGAAAACATCGTGCCGATCGTCGAGCCCGAGGTGCTGATGGACGGCGGCCACGACATCGACCGCTGCGCGCAGATCACCCAATGGGTGCTCAAGACGGTCTACGAGGAGCTCTATCTTGCGCGCGTTCAGCTCGAAGGAACCGTGCTCAAGCCGAACATGGTGGTGCCGGGCAAGAAGTCCGCAAAACCCGCGTCCGTCGAGGAAGTCGCCGAAAGAACCATCCGCGTGCTCAAGAACTGCGTGCCCCCCGCCGTGCCGGGGATCGCGTTCCTGTCCGGCGGCCAGTCCGAGGAGGAGGCGACCGCCCATCTCGACGCCATGAACAAGCTCGATAACGTGCCCTGGAAGCTCACCTTCTCGTACGGCCGCGCGCTACAGGGGGCGCCGCAGAAGGCCTGGTCCGGCAAGAACGAGAACGTCGCGGCGGCGCAGCGCGCGTTTGCGCATCGCGCCCGGATGAACGGCCTGGCAACGCTCGGGCAATGGAAGCAGGAGCTCGAGAAGCGCGCGGCATGATCTGTTTGCTGCGCGCGAGGGCGGCGGCGTTCGACGAATCACCATGGCATCGGGATGCCAGCGTGCGCAGATACGCCGCCCACCGACGCGGCTCTATCTGATCACGCCACCGATCGAAGATGCGCGGCTGTTTGCGGCCGATCTTGAGTCCGCGCTCGAGGCCGCCGACGTCGCCGCCGTGCTGCTGCGATTCGCCGGCGGGGAGGAGCAGGATCTGCGTGAGCCCTTCGCGACGCTCGCGCCCCTCATCCAGACGCGAGGAGTCGCTCTGCTGCTCGACGGTAGACCGGAGCTGGTCGGTCGTTTGGAGGCCGACGGCGCCCATCTGACCGGGGCCGATGCGCTCAAGCGCGTCATCGGCAGCCTGAAGCCGGAGCGAATTGCGGGTGCCGGCGGGCTGAAAACGCGGCATGATGCCATGATCGCGGCCGAATCGGGTGCCGATTACGTGATGTTCGGCGAACCGGACGCGGCCGGCCGGCGGCCGCCGTTCCCGGCCATCATCGAGCGCGTTGCGTGGTGGGCGGAGTTGTTCGAGCCGGCTTGCGTCGGCTATGCCGGCAGCTTCGAGGAAGTCGGCCGGCTCGTGGCCGCGGGCGCCGATTTCGTCGCGCTGGGCGATCTGGTGTGGGCCGGCGGGGTCGCGGCGGCGGTCGGGATTGCTGCGGCCGCGATGAAGCCAGTGGAGGCGCTGGAATGATGAGGGGTTGGCAGGGCTCGATGCTCGCAGCGATGTTCGCGCTGGCGGCACCCGCCTGGGCTCAGGCCCCGATCCAGATCGTTCCGCCGGCCGCGCAAACCCCGCCGCCGAAATCGCTGAAGCCGGTGCATCGCCCGCCTCCGGCCAAAACCGCAAAACCCGCGGCCGAGCGGCCTGGATCTCCCGTTCCGGCGAAGCCCAAGCCGCAACCGAGCGCGGGCAAGAGCATCGCTCTGCCCTATACGGCTCCCGGGAGCGGCGCAGCCGAACCGGACCTCGCCTACGCTGCTTACGACGGCGGCAAATATCTGACCGCGTTCGCCGAAGCCACGCGCCGGGTCAACGACAAGGGCGACCCGAAGGCGATGACGCTCTTGGGCGAGCTCTATGCCAATGGGTTCGGGGTTGCCAAGGACGATCAGAAGGCGGTGGCGTGGTATTCGCTGGCGGTCGACCGGGGCGATCGCGAGGCGATGTTCGAGCTTGCCATGCTGCGGCTGGCCGGTCGCGGCGGACCGCGCGACCGGGATGCGGCCGCGCCGCTGCTCGAACGCTCGGCGCAGCTCGGCCACGTCGCCGCATCCTACAATCTGGCGCTGCTGTATTTGGAAGGCCAGCAGTTCGATCGCGATTTCGCAAAAGCCGCGGAATTGCTGCGCGGCGCCGCGGACGCTGGCAATCCCGACGCGCAATATGCGTTGGCGACGCTCTACAAGGAGGGCCGCGGCGTGCCCAAGGATTTGGGCGAGACCGCGCGGCTGCTCGGCACTGCGGCCCGCGCCGGCAACCTCGACGCCGAAGTCGAATATGCCATCGCTCTGTTCAACGGGACCGGCATCGCCAAGGATGAAGCCGGCGCGGTAGGCTGGTTCCGCAGGGCGGCGCGGCAGGGCAGCCCGATCGCGCAAAACCGGCTCGCCCGCATTCTGGCGGCGGGCCGCGGCGCCCCGGCCGATCCGGTCGAAGCCACCAAATGGCACCTCATCGCCAAGGCGGCCGGCGAGAGCGACCCCTGGCTCGACTCCTTCGTCGGGAATTTGAAGCCCGCGGAGCGCGAGGCGGGAGAGAAGGCCGCCAAGCCTTGGCTCGCGAGCCTGCCGCCGCGCACGTAGCCTCGTCATTCCGGGGCGCGGGCGTTATGCCCGCGAGACCGGAACCCGTGAACACAGGCCTGTGAAATCTGGTACTGACGGAGGTCATCGATCCCGGGTTCCTCGTGGAGCCTGCCCCGGACCGCGATCCGAGGCTCGGCCCCGGGATGACGATGCCCGGGTGTTGCAACATCTCCGTTGCTGAAATCATGGTGCAATCCGCGCTTCTCAACGTCATGGTCCGGGCTGCGCACAAGGCGGCGCGCGGCCTCAAACGCGACTTCGGCGAGGTCGAACGGCTGCAGGTCTCGTTGAAGGGGCCGGGAAATTTTGTCACGGCGGCGGACCACCGCGCCGAGGAAGTCTTGCGCGCGGAGCTTGCCAAGGCGCGCCCCGGCTACGGCTTCCTCGGCGAGGAGGGCGGACGGACCGAGGGCACCGACAGGACCCATTCCTGGATCGTCGATCCGCTCGACGGCACTACCAATTTCCTGCACGGCATTCCGCAGTTCGCGATCTCCGTTGCGCTGGCGCGCGACGGCGTCATCGTTGCCGGGCTCGTCTACAATCCGGCAACGGACGAGCTTTACACCGCCGAGCGCGGCAAAGGCGCGTTCATGAACGATCGGCGCCTGCGGGTGGCGGCGCGGCGGCAGCTCGGCGACGCCGTGTTGGCCTGCGGGCTGCCGCATCACGGGCGCGGCGATCTTACGCAGTTCCGCAAGGAGATCGCGGCGGTACAGAGCCAAGTCTGCGGACTGCGGCGATTCGGATCGGCCACGCTCGATCTCGCCTGGGTGGCCGCAGGAAGGTTCGACGGCTATTGGGAACGCAATCTTTGCCCATGGGACATGGCTGCCGGGCTGCTGCTGGTGCGCGAGGCCGGCGGTTTCGTCACCGATCTCGACGGCGGCGAGGCCATGCTCGAGAAGGGCCATATCATTGCCGGAAACGAGAGCATGCATGGCTCCCTGCTGGAGCTGTTGCAGGGAGCCGCAAGCGCATGAGCCGCCCGGACTTCATCGCCGCCGACGGCGCGGCATTTCCTTTCCGTGCCGCCGTGCGATATTGAGGGCATCGAGTGACGTAAAGCTGCCATGGCACGAGATCTCGATCCCTTCAAACTTTCGTCCCCGCGCATCTTCCTGGTGCGCATGACGGTGTTCCTCATCCTCGGCGCCTTGCTCGTCGTCATTCTCTACAAGCAGATCTGGGCGGCCTTTCTGGCCAATCCCGGGCTCAACGCGCTCATCATCTGCGTGCTGCTGATCGGCATCCTGATGGCGTACCGGCAGGTGATCCGGCTGTTTCCCGAAGTGGCCTGGGTCAACAGCTTTCGGCTGGCCGATCCCGGGCTGGCGCTGGCGCGCCCGCCCACGCTGCTGGCGCCGATGGCATCGATCCTGGGCGAGCGCACCGCCGGGCGGATGGCGATCTCGCCGACCATCCTGCGCAGCCTGCTGGATTCCATCGCGACCCGGCTCGACGAAGCGCGGGATCTTTCCCGCTACATGACCGGCCTGCTGATTTTCCTCGGGCTGCTCGGGACGTTCTGGGGCCTGATCGAGACGGTCGGCTCGGTCGGCAAGGTCATCGACGGGCTGAAAGTCGGCGGCGACGCCGGCCAGGTGTTCGACGCCCTGAAAGAGGGGCTGGCGGCGCCGCTCGGCGGCATGGGGATCTCGTTCTCGTCCTCGCTGTTCGGGCTCGCCGGCTCGCTCGTGCTGGGCTTCCTCGACCTGCAGACCAGCCAGGCACAGAACCGCTTCTACATCGACCTCGAGGACTGGCTCTCGACCACCGTGCGCGATCTCGGTACCGATCTCGCCGCCCGCCCCGAGAGCGCGGCGCAGATGGGCGAGATCGGCGTCGCCATCGAACGCCTCAAGGAGGCGATCGCCGACAGCGGGTCCGGCCGCGCCGCGACTGCGGCGATGGCGAACCTCGCCGAGGCGATTCACGGCCTCGTCAATCACATGCGCACCGAGCAGCAGATGATCCGCGATTGGGCCGACGCCCAGGCGCACCAGCAGCGCGAGGTGCAGCGTCTGCTCGAACGCATCGCCCGCGAGGACGTCCACAAGGTGTGAGCCATGGCGCTTGCCCGAACCCGCCGCGACCGCGGCGTCGATTATTGGCCCGGCTTCGTCGACGCGCTCTCGACGCTGGTGCTGGGCATCATCTTTCTGCTGTCGGTGTTCGTGGTCGTGCAATTCTTTCTGTCCCAGGAAGTGACCGGGAAGGATACGGCGCTGGCGCGCCTCAATGCGCAGATCGCGCAGCTCACCGAGCTGCTGTCGATGGAGAAGGCCGGCAAGGCCAATCTCGAGGACAGCCTTTCGGCGTTGCGGGCAGGCCTGGCGACGGCGGAAAGCGAGCGCGAGCGTTTCAAGGGCCTCTACGAAGGGGTCGGGCCCGGCGCGGCCGCGGCGCAGGGCAAGGTCAACACCCTGACCAGCGAGCTCGACAGCCAGAAGCAGCTCTCGGCGCGGGCGCTGTCCCAGGTCGAATTGCTCAACCAGCAGATCGCGGCGTTGCGGCGCCAGCTCTCGGCGATCGAGGAGGCGCTGCAGGCGTCGGAGAAGAAGGACAAGGAAGCCCAGGCGCGCATCGCCGACCTCGGCCAGCGGCTCAACGTGGCACTGGCCCAGCGCGTGCAGGAGCTCTCCAAATATCGCTCGGAGTTCTTCGGGAAACTGCGCGCGATCCTCGGCGCCCGCCCCGACATCCGCGTGGTCGGCGATCGCTTCGTGTTCCAGTCGGAGATCCTGTTCGACAGCGGATCCGCGGGTCTGAAGCCCGAGGGCCAGGCCGAGGTCGACAAGCTCGCGGGCGCGCTCATCGATCTGGAGAAGCAGATTCCTGCGGAGATCGCCTGGGTGCTGCGCATCGACGGCCACACCGACGTGCGTCCGATCGCGAGCTCGCAATTTCCCTCGAACTGGGAGCTTTCCGCGGCCCGGGCGATCTCGGTCGTGCAATATTTGATCGGCAGGGGCGTGCCGGCGCGTCGGCTCGTCGCCGCCGGGTTCGGCGAGTTTCAGCCGCTCGACAATGATCCGCCGCATCGAGCTGAAACTGACGGAGCGATGAGCGGGCCTCTGAGCTTGCGGCCCTATGCGGCCGCGGACGAGGACGTTGTGGTCGAGCTGTGGCGGCGCAGCTGGCAGCAGGCCTATCCGGACATCGATTTTTCCGCGCGCGTCGATTGGTGGCGCGAGCGCTGGCGCAAGGAGCTGGTGCCGAACGCGAGCATCACGCTCGCCGAACGCGCGGGCGCGCTCGTCGGCTTCGTCACCATCGATCCCAGAACCGGCTATCTCGACCAGATCGTGGTTGCGCCCGAGGCGTGGGGCGAAAAAATTGCCGAAGCGCTGCTGGCCGAGGCCAAACGCATCTGCCCGCAAAAGATCGAGCTGCACGTCAACAAGGACAACGCCCGCGCCATTCGCTTCTACGAGAAGCACGGGTTCGTAATCACGGGAGAGAGCACAAACCCGCTCTCGGGCCGGCCGGTGTTCGCGATGCGGTGGGAGCCGCCGCGCTCTCGGCTCGCTCGGGAACCCTCGCCCCTTGCGGGAGAGGGTGGCGCGCCGGAGCGCAGCGACGGCGAGCCGGGGGAGGGGTAACTTCGGCCGGCTTTCAAAACCCAAACCCCTCATTCGCGCGGGTGGTCAGACTCACCCCATCTCGAACTGCAATTTCGCCAGCCGCGCATAAAGCCCGGAATCGGCGACGAGGCTCGCATGGGTGCCCTCCTCGACGATGCGGCCCTCCTCCATCACCAGGATGCGGTCGCACGAGAGCACGGTCGCCAGCCGATGCGCGATCACGAGCGTGGTGCGGCCCTGCATCAGCCGCTCGAGCGCCGCCTGCACCAATGTCTCGCTCTCCGCGTCGAGCGCGGAGGTCGCCTCGTCGAGCAGCAACAGCGGCGCGGCGCGCAGGATCGCGCGGGCGATGGCGATGCGCTGGCGCTGTCCGCCCGACAGCGTCACGCCGCGCTCGCCGATCTGGGTGTCGTAGCCCTGCGGCAGCCGCGCCACGAACTCGTCGGCGAGCGCCAGCTCGGCCGCGCGCCTGATCTCGGCATCCGCCGCCTCCGGCCGGCCGAACCTTATGTTGTCGGCGACCGAGGCCGCGAACACCACCACGTCCTGCGCCACCAGCGCGATGCGGCGGCGCAGCTCCTGCGGATCGGCGTCGCAAATCCGCACGCCGTCGAAAAAGATTGCGCCCGCGACGGGGTCGTAGAACCGCAGCAGCAGATGAAAGATCGTGCTCTTGCCGGCGCCGGAAGGACCGACGATCGCCAGCTTCTCGCCCGGGCTGACGCGAAAGGAAATGTCGTCGAGCACCACGCCGCGCTCGCGCGCCGGATAGGTGAAGCGCACGCGCTCGAACGCGATCTCGCCGCGGCCCGGCACCGGCAGCGCGACCGGGTTCGCCGGGCGCCGGATCACCGGCTCGATCGCCAGGATCTCCGTGATGCGTTCGGCGGCGCCCGATGCGAGCGCGATCTCGCCCCACACCTGGCTGAGCTCGCTCAGCGCGCCGGCGGCGAACACGGTATAGAGCAGGAATTGGCCGAGCCGGCCGGCGCTGGTGCGCCCGGCGAGCACGTCCTGCGCGCCGATCCACAGGATGACGACGACGCTGGCGAACACCAGGAAGATGACCACCACGGTGAGCGCGGCGCGCGCCTGGGTCGACTGGCGGGCGGCCCGGAAGGCGCGCTCGACCGCGGCGGCGAACCGGGAACTCGCGAGCCGCTCGTTGGTGAACGCCTGCAGCGTGCGGGCGGCCCCGATCAGCTCGGCCGCATAGGCCGAGGCGTCGGCAAGCTTGTCCTGCGCCTCGCGCGAGCGGCGGCGCACCGCGCGACCGAACGCGACGAGCGGCAGCACGATCACCGGAATGGCGCCCAGCACGAAGCCGGAAAGCCGCGGGCTCGTCACCACCATCATGACGGCGGCGCCCACGAACAGCATCAGGTTGCGCAGCGCGATCGACACCGAGGCGCCGACCGTCGCCTTGATCTGCGTGGTGTCGGCGGTGAGTCGCGAGATCACCTCGCCGGTCTTCGCCGTATCGAAGAACGCGGCCGACAGATTGGTCACGTGCGCGAACAGGTCCGAGCGCAGGTCGGCGACCACCCGCTCGCCGATGATGGTGACGAGGTAATAGCGCGCGGCGCTTGCCGCGGCGAGCACCGCCGCGATCGCGATCATGGCGGCGAAATATTGGTCGATCAGGCCGATGCGGTCGGCGGAGAAGCCGTAGTCGATCATGCGCCGCACCGCGAGCGGCACGGCAAGGGTCGCCGCCGCGGCGACGAGCAGCGCCGCGAGCGCGCCCGCCACCTGCCAGCGGTAGCGCGACACGTAACGCTTGAGCCCGAAAAGCGGCGCGAGGCGGGGCCGTTTGCGGGCCTCTTGCGGGGGCGCGGCGACGGCTGGCGCGACCGCCGCTGGGTCGAGCCCGCGTCCTTCGCTGGTCGAGATCGAGTTCATGACCTGCTCCTCACCCCGGGAAGGGGCGCGGGCGGTTCAGGAACAGCGACCATGCCCCGGAAGCCGCACCGCCGGCAAATGCCGGATGGTCGCGGCTTGTCCGGCCATTTCCGCTGCGCTATAGAGCCCGCGAGCCCCGATCACCACCGCAATCGGCGGACGCCAAGTGCGGCGCAACCAACGAACGCCAGCAGCCATGAAGCGCGAGATTCATCCCAAGTATCACCCCATCAAGGTGGTGATGACCGACGGCACCGAATTCGAGACGCGGAGCACCTGGGGCAAGCCGGGCGACACCATGCGGCTCGACATCGATTCGAAATCGCATCCGGCCTGGACCGGCGGCCAGCAGCATCTGATCGACCGCGGCGGCAGGCTGTCGCGGTTCCAGAAGAAATTCTCCGGCTTTTTGAAGAAATAGCCCGCTACGCTGCGCGGCATAGCCTGGCCGTCGTCCCGGGGCCCGAGCGGCCCGGCCCCTGGATCATAATATCGTGGGCAGGCTCCGCGAGGGAACCCGGGACCCATAACCACCAGCGCGCAAAATTTTCACGGTGTTCATAGATTCCGGGTTCACGCTGCGCGCGCCCCGGAACGACGGGGTGAGAAATCTATCCCCGCCCGCGCTCGAAGGCGGCCTTCAACAACCCCAATTGATGCTCGACCGGATTGGCGGCCGGCTTCTCGTCATGGGGCGAATGGATGGTCGCATCGAGCCGGCGGATGCGATCCTGCAGCCGCATCGAGCGGGCGATCAGCTCGCGCAGCGTCTTCGGCAACAGCGCAAGCGTCGCCTCGTCCCGCGGATCGCCGGCCGCGAGCTTGACCTTGGCCTTCTCGCGGCTCGCCTGGGCGAGCGACATCTCGCCCTCGTTCACGGCGCGGTGCAGCAGCAGCCAGGAGGCGAGCTGCATCAGCCGGGTGGTCAGCCGCATGCTCTCGGTCGCATAGGCGAGCGCGGCGCCGCGCTCCAGCTGCTTGGATTCGTTGCGGCCCGGGCCGTCGAGATAGGCCGCCGTTTCCTCGACCAGCGCCATGCCCTCCCGGAACAGCCCGGAGAACGCCTGCGAGCCCGCCAGCCTTTGCCCGAACCGCACAGGCTCCGCTTCGGCCTGATTGTCTGCCATGACGCACGCCTCACCTGCCCCAAAGAAATTCCATGCTGCGCTTCACCGGGGGGCCTGTCTAGGACCGAGCTGCAACACTCCCCGGGAACCTTGTGGCAAGATTCGGGCCGCGACCGCTGCCCCGAAATGGCACAAGCGCTTGGCTCAGAGCCCTCGCCTGCCCGACGCGGCAAAAAAAGAGCCGCCGTTGCCGGCGGCTCGAAGTGATAACAGGGAGGCGTCAAACAGAGTGGACAGGAGCCACTCGGTGTCCAGAAGCTGGACGATGTCAGTAGTGAGCGAGAAAGCTTAACGACAGGTTAACCAGGTCGATAAATCTGCGGCGCCGCAATTCAGCGCTTGAAGAACTGATCGGCCGAGGTCCGCGACGCCCGCTTGGCCGATCAGTTCTTCAAGCGCTGAATTGCGG
>Ga0209648_10002077_pt1 | contig 16458 bp, 10 predicted proteins | sample GraSoi2013_115cm_FD_185830 | JGI IMG/M metagenome (GOLD analysis project Ga0209648, IMG submission 185830) | Grasslands soil microbial communities from the Angelo Coastal Reserve, California, USA - Sample 9_17_2013_115cm (SPAdes) (version 2) | ecosystem: Environmental > Terrestrial > Soil >...
GTGGGACACGCCTCTTCACATGGTGGCGAGATTGCCTGTCTGAAGGGACTCCAGGGAATTCAGGGCTATATCCATTAACACCCCATACCAACAGAGTCGTCGCTGTTGCCCGCGACGACTCTCCTCCTCTTTTCTTCTCCTCACCAGGGGCCTATAGTCCTTTTGGGTTAATTAGCAATACCGATATGCTTTTTCTTGACCTATTTATATAGTAGTTGTATTATATGCCATCTATTAGACTTTCAGTCTCGTAATGGTGTTTAAATTGGATGGAGGATTTTAATTTGGAGAGATTGATCTGTTCATACATCCTCTGCTCCTGAATCGGGGCAGAGATTTTTAATGTGAACAAGGGTTAGATTTCATATTTGTGTTTAGAAAGGAAAAGCGTGCCCAACTGTTTCTATCATGTTTTGCAAGTAAGAGACAGTTGATCACCTGGTAGAGAAGTATGAGTACACTTGAAGAGGGAGAAGATAATCTTGCTTCCGTACACTACAAGGAACTGTTAGAAGCTATCGCTCGAACACTAGGGAAAAAGGACAAACTTATTTCGGTACTCTCTTCCTCCATCGTATTTGATATTGATAGAATCGCCCAGGATGTCGCTACACAATTTGCTGCAAACACCAGTTACCCCTTCGAAAACAAGGACGGCACTACATATGCCAGTACTCACTTCCCTGATATAGCAAAGAAAGAGGCCTTTAGTCACCAGAGAGAAGTTTTTGATAAAGTAGGCTTCATTCGCTAGGAGATCGCTTGCCCATCCAAGCCAGCCTAGGATTAAAACAGAGTAAAGTTGCGAGCATGTTATATACCGCAAAGTAGCTTGTTAGGGATGTATAGACCCATCAGGCATGGTTGCGCCTTTGAGTGATTTAGCTTTATCAAGTTGTTCAATAGTAACTTTGGCTATGCTCAAGTCGGCACCACTTAAGTTGGCTCCAATCAACTTGGTTTCATACATAGTGGCTCCATGCAAATTGGCACCACTCAAATCGGCTCCACCCAAGTAAGCTCTAGTCAGAGCGGCTCTATGCAGGTAAGCTCCATGTAGATCGGCGTTACCCAGGTTGGCTTCAACCAAGCAAGCTCTAGTCAAGTGAGCATTACTCAGGTCTGCTCCACTAAGGTTGGCTCCACGCAGGTCTGCTTCACTCAGGCTGACTTCACCCAGGTCGGCCTCACTCAGGTCGGTAAAACCTAGATTGGCTCTATATAGGCTGACTCCACGCAAGTCGGCTCCATGCAAGTCAGCAAACATTAGATTGGTTTCTTCCAGGTCAATTCCTTTCAAATTAACAATCCTCTTGTCTTTGTCTATAAGGCCGGATTCGTAAAGGAATTGAATTACGCTTCTTTTACGCTGGCTGTCTAAGCGACCAAGTACCGTCAAGGTACGGACTCTTGCTATTTTGCGTACTTCTTTCTCTGGATCGGACTCACGTAAATTCTCATGAAGGAGAAGTTCAGACATTTTATCAAGATATACTTGTAATGCGGTTTCACGCTGGATGTCTGCTGCAATCTCATGTTCCGTTTTGGTGCGTTGTTTGGTGGCTTCTTGCTCACCTCTGCTGATTGTAAGATTGATTACAAATCCACCTACTGCTAGAACTGCTGGTATAATCAGGAGTTGAAGCCAATCCCATAGTGTTTTTTCTGGTTGGTGAACTGTGGTTGTTGTTATGGTTGGTGATGCTACTCCACTGCTGGTTTTTGAAGTCGTGATGATGGTATAGGCACTGAAACCAGTCCAGTCAGGAGTGTATAATGTTTTAATCATCAAAATGATTAAAACAAGCTCAACGACAATTAGTACACCCATAATAGGTTTAGAATTTCTTAGTACCCATGAATGAAGCCTCGGTTTACTCCGTAGCCATGAACGAAACCTTGCCGTCATCGATTCACCTCTGGCGAAGCCCAAACTTCGCAGGGTTAAGTGGTCTCCTTTTGATGATCAAAAACAGGATTCATCCGCTAGGAGGTTGTTTACGGTGAGCAGCGAGGAAAACCTTATAGTCTTTTCTGCTCACCAGATAGCGCCGCCCAACTTTCAGCGCTGGGAGCTTATTTGCTCTTATCCAGCGCCAAACGCTAGGGATTGACACCCTCAATTCATCGGCGATTTCTTCTACAGTGAGGTATGGTCCATTGTCTCGCATAGTATGCTCCCTCAGTTTTACCTACTATAGCAGAACATAACCGCGCAATACCTTACAATACCTTTCAAAAGCTAACAAAATGTTGTATAATTAAACAGAACATCGACACATCGAATTGTCGATTATAGACCGCTGTGAAACGCGGGAAAGGAACATCATGAAGATTTCTGCTCAGTTAACTCCAACTTCAAATTTTATTCTCCCTTTACTCCGTGCCCTTGAGCGCGTCGGTGGTTCTGGTAAAAAAATTGACATCTACCGCATGCTTGAAAAGCAAATGGACTTGTCGCCAGCGGATATGGAGATGACGAAATCCGGCTGGCACAGGTATCACATTCATGTGAACTACCTTGTAGGGGATATGCGTAAGGCCGGATTGCTTGAGCCGGGCGCTGGTGATAACAGCCTACGCATCACTGCTACTGGATTGCGGTTAATCGGGAAATGAAAGAGATACCAGAGATACTTGTTTACCGCTTCCATGCGGGAAAGTAAAGACACTCTCGTGTAGAGAGGAAAGGGCAAACATCAATGCAAGCGACAAACGAGAACAGCAGAAAGTTTTATCCTGGCTACATCGACAAAGTGACGATCTTCTTCTCACCTCGTGGAGAAATCTTGTTGAAGCTTGGAAACCAGTATGTTGTCGCAACTTCTAGTGAGGTGACAGAACTCGTACAGGGAAGATTAACGCAGCATGCATTAATTGCTGAACTGTTTAACCGCAACACTGGAGAGGCGCAGCATGGATGATGTAATCATGATTGGACCCATCCGGTTTAACCCACGGCAACTTGAAGTCAGTAGAGATGGTAAAACAGTTCGCCTTACCCCGATGGAAGGCTGGTTGCTACGTTTCCTGATTGATCACGTAAATACGGTTTGTTCTGACAACCAGATTGGTTCAGAACTTTGGGGTGTGAGCGACGGCGGCGAGACCGGCTTCATTAAAGCGTATATCCATCACCTACGCTATAAGATAGAACCGGACCCTATGCATCCGGTCTACATTCTTCGCGTTCCTGGTGAGGGCTATAAGCTTGTCATCCCTGAAAGTGAAAGGTGAAGCAGCCATGACCAGGATGTTCAAAACACGCGAAGAATTAGAGCAGGAACGGCTAGACCTCTTGAAATATATGCCAGGAGCACAGCAGCAACTTCCCACACACAAGCTATTAGCGGTGTATGGGCGGCAATCGACCGTGAAGCAATTTGTCAATAACAAAGAGTCAGCGCAACAGCAGGCTATAGACCTGTTGGACTACGCCTTAGAATTAGGTTGGCCTGACAACAAGCGCTTGCTGTTTATCGAAAATCAACTGGCTGACGGTACCATCAAGAACGCATCAGGGCGACTAAGAATTGATCAACGGCCTGGACTGCAAGAAGTAACGCGCCTGATTGAAACGGGGGAAGCTGGTGCTGTGCTGGTGCGTTCCATTGATAGGTTATTCAGGGACGAAACAATGGTTGCCCCTGTTGCGTTTGCTGAAATCTGCACAAAGCACCATGTGCTTATTCTGACCCCTGATGATTTGTATGACTTCAACAATCCGAAGCGTGACGATCTGAACCGCTTTATCACGGAAGCACTCAGAGCGAAAGATTATATCAAACACCATGTCAAAGGGTTAATGCTCAAGTTGCGCGACAAGAAAGGCATGCGTGGCGAATATTCAGGGCATGCCATCCCAACAGGTTTAATGCTGGACGAAGAGCATGTGTATTATGTCCCTAACCCGTATTTTGCGCCAGTCATGGCACAACTGCTCAGGCGCTTTCGAGAACTGGATGGAGACTTTTCACAGTTTCGCCGTGAGATCATAGGAAAGCCCATCTTTCCAGATGTGCCTGACGAGATTATCAAACGGATAGGCAGAGTGCAATTGACCAAAGTTGACGGTGGCTACACCGTCAAAAGTTATGCTGGAATGCGCTCAATGTTAACCAATGTTGCCCTGATCGGGCATATCGCCTATAAAAATCGCATTGTCAAACGCAACGCCCATCCTGCTATTGTGGATGAAGCAGATTTCTGGTTCTGTTTTGAGAGGTTAAGCCCGACTGGTATTGATGGTATTCCGATAGTGCGCCCATTGAAAGTGAAACGCTATACAACGGCTTCCAGTGGAGCATTGTTACAGGGAACGAGAGACACAGGGCAAGCGGTGCTTACTTCTACACAGAGGGCAGTCTATGTCACGCCGCAAGGGAGCCGCAATAAACAGCAACGCCCTTTTGCTTATACGATACACGACAACCACAAGATTGCTCTCAGTAACGATGTGGCCTGTATTCGCGTGGAAGTGCTGGACAAAATCTTTGTCGAGAGGTTATTGGAACGCCTGAATAGTTTTCGCCAGATGCATGCAGGGATTGACCAGTTGGAGGGTGAAATCATCGATCCTACCGTTTTTGCCCTGTTGAAAGAGGTTGTGCAAGGTAGGCTCAATGAGGATGATATTGTTCGTGACCAGTCACCCTACGACCAGTTACAGGGTATGGTGCATGGGGAAAATATGTCTCTGGTATCTATCCCTGAAAGCATTGCCCAGGCGAAGAGAGAAATCGCACGCCTGAAGCGAGATTATGAAGTGAACTTTGATCTTATGACTGACAAAGAACTGCGGGAAAATCGTCAAGCCCGTTTGCAACTAGCAAGAGATATTGAAGAGATGGAGCAAAAACAGGATGAGGCAGCCGCTACTGTACAGGACAAGAAAGACGTTGAGCTTTTGCTGCAAGATGTCTATGGCGTATGGCCCACACTTTCCCTGGAAAAGCAGCGCCGTTTTATCAGGTTGGTTACTCGCTCTATTGAACTAGATGTACTGGCTGATGGATGGCTACTCCTCTTTATCAATTGGTCGCCATACATGGGATATGACGCAACAGATATGGCTTTTATCTGGCAACAGAAAGGAGCAGGGAAAACATGGTCAGAAGCAGAAAACACGGTGCTCTCTGCTTCATACGCATCAGCAGATCGGGCAGATATTCTTCATGCGTTACCGACAAGATCATGGACCTCTATCTGTGCTCATGCGTATACATTAGGACTCCGCCGTCATACACAGTTGAGCAGCACGCGGTTGCACCCGTTTGTGAGTATAGAGGATAAGCGCATCATGGATGGATATCTGCTGTTCTATGATGGCGATGTGGCCGGTCAGCAGGTATGGTGGCGTTTCTTTATGAAACGTTTTGAGGAAGGCTTGTCAGTACATGGGATAAAGAGACCTTAGAACGCTGGTCGCTTTTCTTCCTCCAAAAGGGTTTTCTGGCAGGCCTGAACTTTTTTGAAGAATACCTCCAGTCTTTTGATCATATCAAGACTATTTTGCCACGCGAAATCGTCTATTTACAATGCAATTTCTATGGTGCGAATAGCCTGGACACGTATCAGAAGAACGAACAAACTGCTGTGCAAGAACTCATGGCGCAATTTCACGCACAGGGTCATCATGTTCAATTGACGGAACAAGAGATGCAGGAATATAGCAGCAAGGGAAATTTTCTCAGGGCCGATACCTTGATGTTGCTGAGATATGGGAAACAATGGCGAATCCTGTGTGTTGATTTATCGGTGTTCTCGCTGCACTCGCTGCAGGATGCGAGCGACCTGGCCAGCATTGAAAAAATACGCAGCATTCTGGCTACGGAGTTACGTTATGTTCGTTCAAAAAGCGCCTTTACCAATTTGAGTATCGACACTGATACCAAGACAGCGTCAGAGGAGATACTGGCTGGTCAATTAAAACATTATTTCACTGCCTTCAAACGCCAGGACAAAGAAAGCGTCAAACTTATCCAGGCCGCCAGTTACGCCTACAGCTTCTATGGCTTTCTCAAAAAGCAAGGGATCCTGACTGAGGACGACAAGGTTTCGTTTAATGTCGTGGGTTATACGGATCGCAACATTAACGCCATGTCGGTTAAAAAAGAGCATATCGAACTTCTGGCAACCTGTGCAGACATTTATAAATCGCGGCATGCCGATCAAACCATCGTCGATGCACGCAGCTATGTCCTGGAAACAATTCAGAAGGCTGCTGCAAAAAGCTTTGGCAATGGAAAAGAGTTTGTGAGTAACCTTGTCCATCTTCTTGATAATGGTGATGGCCTGCACTGGTTGGAACATGAGGAAACGCTTGACGGATTTGTCAATACTCGTTCACCTCTTGCTCCCGAACAGTTGAGCCCACCAGTTCTCGAGCGTCTTGAGAGGAGAGACTATCAAGGCAAGCATATTCTGGATGTTCATGGTGCGCTTATACGAAAAGAACTTGCCAGTCGCACACCCTATCTTTTTTTAACTGGTAGTCCTGGTATCGGAAAAACCACAGCCATCGTGAATTTTCTTAAAGCCAGGGCTATGCAGGGTGAAGGGTTTCTCTTTTTGTATGTCAGTCCGCGTAAGCAGGTCAACCTTGACATCATCAATAAATTTAAGCAGGAGCAGTTTGGCCTCCACTGCGAAAACCTGTTTGCAATGACGGCAAACTCGGTTATTATTCGAAACAATTCTGCCAAGCCCACGGTACATTACTACTCGAAAAAACGACAGGATACCTTCTGGGAGCATGGCGTAAAGTTTATTTTTGACGAAAGTGACGAAGCTAAAAAGCAGCGGAAATCTCAACGGCGTCTGGAAGAGATTCAGGAGGGGCTGCTAATTGACAGAGGCGAGCGGATTAGCGGTGTGCTCAGCAGTCTTTGTAATGCGCTCTACGCAGCACTTGATAAGCCGCTTTCGAATGCAATTGTGGCAACGGTCGCGATTCAATCGCTCAAGCGCACGGGAGATGGTAGTAACACGCTCCGGCACCTGGAGAGGATCTTTGAGGGAGCATATAGCAAAGAGACCGGGGTGATTCCCGACCAGATGAGGAAGATTAGCAGCAACATCAAACATTTTTTTGTAATGATCGACGAGGTGACGGGCGATGAAAGCGGTGCCGAGTTTCTCGATGGTATCCACAACTTTTTGCATCGCTATGAGTTGATCAATTCTCCTTATGGTATAAACACCAAGGTTATTGTGGCCGACGCTTCCATAGTAGATCCCCAGGTCATTCAACAGCACCTCTCAGATACAGCTTATGAGCCGGATAAAATCTATTTTCGTCGCGTTTCTCCCCAACAAGGCTTCTCGCCATTATCAATTCTACCTTTTACCTTCAAAAAACAGGACCCGGCAGTGGTCATTAATGCGAATGCTTATCCTGCACGTAAATTGCACGTTACCTACAAGATCGGGGTGGATGCATTTCAATTCAGCGATGATAGGTTTGTTGAAATGAGCAAACAGCTCGACAATTCAGTCCAGCAGCATATTATTCAAGATATTTTGAGGGTCTTAGATCAAAAAGATGCTCCGCAGCTACTGGTGTATATTCAAGATAAACAACGGCTAGCTTTACTGATTCAAGCTATTTGGAAACTACGCAATGGCGCTTTTCAGCCCGGCAAGGACTACCTTGAGATTCATGCCAACATTTCTGAGGCAGATAAAAAAGAGATTGAGGAGTTTCAGGAGACCGCCAGGGTAGTTTTTATGACGGCGTCGGCGAGTCGTGGACTTTCTTTTAAACGGGCTAAACATATCCTGGTGGATATTCCTCATTTTGAAATTGAACAGAACCTGATGGAGATTCTCCAGGTGATCTACCGCGGACGTGGAGGCGATTTCGACCAGGATGATAAAACTCTCACCTTCTATCTCAGTGATCGTGTGATTTATTCTGATAGTACGGACCGGGAATTATCTGTGCGTGAAAGCATGTTGCACTTGCTTAATGTGCTTCTCATTTTGAAAACCTCTATCATGACTCGAATTGAAGGAAGCGGGAGGATAGGGTTGAACCAGCGGTTCATGATGATTCCTATTGGTGGTAAGTCTGTCTTCGCGGCTGGCGATACCTTTACCTCGCGCATAAGCAAGCTCATCAAAGAACTACGCAGTCTATCTCACCGCTTCTATGACGATAAGCGCTTAGAGTATGTGTATACATGTTTGACCCGCATCTTAGGTGATGCTGATATTCGCCTGATTTCGGCAAAACCGACGAAGCATGATGATGACAACCTGGTTAGACGTTCGTATCTTCGTCTAATCCCTACATTTTCCGATGCTTTTGTGGATGCCGCACAAAAAGGATTTGATCAACTGTTACTGCAACCTCCGATGGAAAGGGGTTATGTTTCTGGAGGTTTGTTGATTGTGCCAATTATTAATAAATCTATGCAGGAAAAATATTGGATGAAGATCGAAGAAGTGTTTGGACAGAAAGACAAAGACCGTGATTTGCTAGCGAGCATGTACGGACTGAGTTATGATCCGCGTTATCATGAAAGCATGCAAATTGCTATGAAAGATGCTATAGCCTTAATTCAGTTGCTTAAGGAGATGGCCGAGGGGAAGATTCCGCATTACGAACAGGAGAGCAACCATAAGGATCAGCATTATGCTCTACCTTTAATGACATTCCTTGCGAACGGCGTGATGAAAGCCTATTTTAAGAGCGAACGAGAGCGTGAGGAGGATTCCGGAATGCCTTTCCATGCCTTGTTGATCTCCTATATACGCGCCCTATGTCCGGCAGATAGTATACTCCCTATCGGCAGTAGCTATGAAGAATTTCCTTTTATCGTTTTCCGCAGTCTCAACCTTGGTGAGGCTCGCCGTAAAATGTTTACCGACAAATACCTTTTTATGTCACACGAGTTCAATATTCTGAATATGTTACTGTCTAGGGGAGAGTAGTTGGCGTTTTGATCTTATGGGGTAACACTCTATGGCATGGGGGCGGTGTGGAGCGGTGTGGGGATGCTTGCATCGCCCTCGGTGGGGTATCGCTCTTAATCCCTGATTGTTGGCAGGACCCCCAATCAGGACCTAAGAGATTGTGCACCATCTGCTATAGGAGTAAAATACACCATGGGAAAAAGAAAATAATCTCGTTGTGTTGTAAGGAAAGATGGTGTAGCATGGCAAAGAAAAAGAATGTGCCCCTACAGGTTTCGCAGGAAGATAAAAATCAAGCGCAGCAAGTACTTGAACAATACCACCAGGTCGCCGAAGATCTACATACGAGCGCATCCCGCGAGCAAGCAGAAGCAGCCTTGACTGTCATCAAGGCTATATCAGAGCCTGCCCAGATGACTTTGCTAAAGGCATTGTCAAAAGAAACTCATACTGATGCTGCTGATGTCCTGGTTGCCGTCAACGAATTGAGTCCCGTGAAAAGTGTCCGTAAGGAAGCACGACGCTCACTTATACAACTCGAAGGGACAAGGATTTATCCTGGTTGGAGTCTACCCGCTGATCTTACCCCTTTTGCCCGGCTTCAGTCCATCAGCAATCCTCGTCTTTATGGGGCAGATGCCGACCTTGATGAAAAGAGCGAGTATTATCCCAACTTACACGACTTGAGTCTTAAGGATGTCGTCATCGACTTTGTTGAGTCCTGGAGCGATGGGGATTATGAAACAGCCTATTACCTACTCGCCACTGATAGCCCCATTCGCGAAGGACTCTCAAAGGATGAGTGGATTGAACGCCGCGAGACATGGGCAGATGAAGCGAATCCAATTGACCTGGAACCAAACTTGATCCGTGAGCGAGGACCTCAAGAATCGAAGCTCTGGCTTCCTAATTCATTGAGCACACCTCGCTCGACAACTCGTAAAGAGATCGAGGCAAGTTGGTCCATTGAACTGGATAAGACACCTTCGAGCGAGACGCTTCCAGAACTGCCCAAAGCAAGTTTGATCTACGAAGAAACAGGACGACATTGGCTTTGGGCAAGCTATATCCTTATTCAAGAGCAAGGTGAGTGGCGCATACAAAACATAATAGATGAAGGTACTAATGCGCTGAGCCTACTACCAGCAGAGTTGCAGAGGCGAATTAAGAAGCATGACGATCGCATTGAAGAAATTACAAAACAGTACCAATCATTAGATGATGCTACTATGCAAGAATTAGAAGAAATGCTCATGCACAAGATACAGGCAGCCTATTATATCGACGCTCTTATAAAGGTATTACCACATGACCGTTCAATTTACGAGCAAGCGGTTGATCGTATGCTCCAAATTGGGCAACTTGAACGTGGTGCCGCCTACCTTGAGCTACTAACACAACGTTTTGAGGAGCAGCGCGCACAATACTTGCGGCAACTGGCGCAGGTCCAACGGCAGCTCAGCGAGGAATACTTCGACTTAGAGGATGAGGAGCGGGGTGAGAATTTCCTGGAACGTGCAGAAGAAGCCTTGCGCGAGTCGCTTGCTTTGGAGAATAGCTTCGAGGCCCACATCTCCCTGGTGGAGGTGCTCCTAGATAAGGATGAGTACCTCGATGAGGCAGAAGATCACTTGCTTCAAGCCAAAGCTATAGTTCCCGATCCCTCCCAAGAGGCTCACATCGAGATGCACCTGGGCGATATAGCTATGGAGTGGGAACGATATGAGGAGGCGTTGATCCATTATCAACGAGTTGCTGACCTTGAACCTGGCTATGCCGATAGCTGGGTGGACCTTGCCGAAGCCTATAAGAAGCTCGGGCAATTTGAAAAGGCTGAGGCTAGCTATAGGCACGCTATTCAGTTACAACCCGATTATGAAGACCTCTATTATAAACTCAGTAAAATGTATGCCGAAAACAACCAGCATACGAAAGCGTATGGGGCGATCGAGGAAGGTTTGAACGCCAATCCCGATTCCGCCATCCTGAATGCTTACCTGGGGTCAATGTATCTCGAAGATCAAGATTACAGCCAGGCGGAAATATTCCTGGATCGGGCAGAACGTCTTGACCCAGGGTTAGAAGCGGTCCAAATGTTCCGCCAGGTACTTAATTGGTATAAGCCTAAATTGGCACCTGATATCAGCAGACTGGGTAGACCTAAGCATAAAAATAAGAAGAAAGGCAGAAGATAAACTCATCCTTAGCTTGCCCTGGTCTAGATCGCTGTGGTTTTCTGGAAAGCGTTCTTCTTTATATCTTCGATCAGGAGATGGGTAATGCCTTCTTGATATGCCCATACTTTCTTCTCCAGCATCATTGCTACTAGTGGAGCAAAATCCTTGGAAAGCGTACTGAGCACATCCAACTCACTTGTTCTTGCCAGGACTCCGTCAGATTGTAAAGCTACCTCGTAGGAGTCAGTATCAAAGTGCCAGGGAAGGCAGCGACCTGGATATCGAGTCATCAAAGCGGTAGCAATTTGCAAGCCCTTTACATCAAAGTCACCGCTGTAGTGAAGGCGATAGCTGGGAGATACCGCCAACAATAAATCAAGCAGGGTTAGGGCTGCCATGCTGGGCCAGCCAGATGTGCAGACCAGGGAGGGCGAAGCTCTATCCGATCCCAGAGCTGCAATAACCTCTTCAAAAACCTGGGGATTCTCTACCACGTAGATATCTTCTTGCTTCGGAATAGCGCTCTGCCACTCAAGTAACTGGCGCAATGGGAGAAGCAAGACACGCTCACCTGCCACCTGTGGTAGCGGATCGGGTGTGCCATCACGGTAGGTGGCGCCTGCAAGATTGAACACGGCTACATTAGAGGAGATCATATCAACAAGCAGACCTGCGCTGCTATAAAGGCGTAGCTCCTGTGTACGGTCTTGCGGGGAGGTAGATGTTGATGAAGTATCTACACCAGGTAAACCCTCCCCTATTTCTTCAGTATGCTTAATAAGAAGGTCGAGACCTTCGTCATGGTCTCGTCTCTGCATTCGGGCAAGGTCACCGAGTGCAAGTAGGAAGAGACGACCGCTGGCCCTATCAGGATCGAGCGTATGAGGATCGCCACTTGTGCGTTGGGCAAACAGCGCTAATCGTTCGGGGGTATCGGGGTCTGGCAACTGGCCAAGAAGGTTGACAATGTAACGTACCTGGTTGAGTTGTCGCTCCTGTTCATCTTCTGGCGCATTCTTGTATCGAGAAAAAAGCCATTCTTGCCCGTGCAAGCCTTGTTGTAGCCAGTATCTGCCTTGTGATTTTTCAGGAAGTTCTGCTGCGATGGATGCCAGCGCCGAGCGAAACTGCGCCTGGTACGCCGTATGCATCGCTCGCTGCTCTGCGCGAGTGATTAGCTCTCGATCAGAATAGTAGGCACGAAGCAGATCCAACAAGGTGCAATTAAAACTATGCGTGAGTGCCTTTTCGACATCGACAAGCCTTACCCTGATAGTTGTGTCAGAATAGAGATGCTTGCCCAGAAAGCTGGCGATGTCGCGCCGCTCACCTGGCGTGCAATCCTGCAGGATAATCTGCCCTCCCGCCTGTCCTAGCTCAATATACTTGTCATACAGTTTTGCTACCAGGCGGGATAACCCTGCCTGGGTGAAAAACGCGACAGCTTTTTGAGCGTTCTGCATTGTCTGCTGGTCGTTCACCTTTGCTTACCTCTTTGTGCCTGGCTAAAGCGACTGGCTATCGCTCCAGAAGGAAGCCGAAGCTGTAGCGACAGGTGAACCCTTTTCATGGATCATCAGGTATCTCGCGCAAGCTGGTATCTTCGCCCCTGTACCGCTGATGTGCGGGCCGGTCATAATCCATTGGAAATCCTGCGAGACAAGAAATTCCATAATTCGCTGTGTATTAGCAACACTCACCTTATCAAAAGCTTCATCTAATGCGAGTAACTTTGGCGCTCCAGGCGCAGCGCTTCTATAGAGAGCGCCCAAGGCCGCAAAGAGCGGTACGTAGAGCGCGAAAAGCTGTTCCGCACCACTTCGTGTACCGGCCACGCGATCGGTCAGACGCTGGCGCTGTCCACCAATAGGAGTGACAAGCACATCAAAGTGGAACCACTCGCGATAATCAAAGACCTGTTCCAGAGCGTCCATAAAGTTCATACCGGCGTTTTCCTGCTGTCGCAGCCGTACCGCGTCGATTTCTTGACGGAATGCGCTCATCAGCGTTTCCGTCTCTTCCGCTGTCAGTGCCTGCGCCGGTTTGCGCAGCAGTTTGTAATGTTGCGCGAGGTGACTGCCTAATTTTGTTAGATCGTACTCCGCTGGCGGCTTCCATTGCAGAGCATAATGTTCACCAATCATGGGCAGGCCACTCAGCACTTTATTGATTCGCTGTACCCATTCCTCAGCCTCGAAGATAGATGTACGAATCGCCTCGGCAATTTCATGGAGGAGAAAATCCTCAAACAACTTCGTTTCTTCCTGGCTGAGCAGCATTTTCTGCATCTCAATGCGTTCGCTCAGTAGTTCAAGCAATTCGATTGCTCTACATTTGTTTTCATTCAAGAAGAGTACCAACCCCTGGTCATCCAGGTCTGGCCCATATTCAAGCAGGATTGGTTGTTCGCGATTAAATGTGCGAGAGAGCACGTTGTATGCATCCCGGTATGCTCCCTCCAACTGTTCCTTACGTGCTGGAATGTCGCCTTCGCGGAGAATGCTGCCGAGTAATCGATGGGCAGCACCGGTATACTTCCCTTCTACAGCGATCTGTTGTGCTTTCGCCAGTTCCTCTACCGGGTACGCCTCCAGCAGCTCAACAAAGCGTGCCTGCCTTTCGCTGCGCTCTAGCTGTGCCTGTTGTAAGCGTTCCTCCGCTTCGATCAACAGATTTGCAGCATTGTTGGCACGCTCATTCGCCAGGCTAAAGTTAATTTTTGCCTCGTTCAAACCTGTGGTCAGTTCCTCAAGTTGTGTACGCAATGTCAGTAGTCGCTCGCTCAATTTTTCGGCGTCAGACGATTCAGCGATACGTTGGAGCTCTTCTTCCTCTGCCTGTGCCTGCAGCGCTTGATAGTGGATGCGTTCATATAACCTGGCTATAGCGGCCTCATTGATTGTCGCTTGCGCCTGTGCTCCTCTCGCTTGCTGGAACTCTTCCCAGCTATGGATCAGGCCTGCCAGTTGCGTTTGCAGCGTTTGCGCTTGATTTTTGAGCTTAATGACTGCCAGCAGTGCACCCTGGACATGCTGCGGATCGCTGGCAAAGACCACGATGCCATTGCTATCTCTCTCTAATCGGGCGACCAGATTATTGTAATTCTGCCTCGCTTCTTGTGTTACGAGACGTGTCTTCTGATACGTATTTCTGCTGTCATCCAGGGTCATTTTTGCCTGGTCAAGTTCAGCAAAAATCTTCTCCAGGCCACTGTTAGGCAGTACCTTACGCAACTGCGCCTGATTCTCTTGTATCTCTGCTAACTGCGTTTCATATAGCCTGATACGCTGAATGAGTTCTCGTAGCTCGTCATCGAGTTGTGCTTGTTTCCGCGCAATTTCATCGAGTTCGCGTTGCCGTACCCGTAATCGCGTGGTTTTGCCGATGCATCTGGCTGTTCCGCCGCCGGCTCGCCCGGTGAGTAAGCCATGAGTCCAGGTGCCATCGTCATTGAAATGAAGCCTTGCTTCATCGACAGCTATGGTGCCATGGATATTGCCCTGTCCAAGCATTGTCAATATAGTAGCGACGATCGGTTCCCAATCCAGGCCGTTTCCAACGGATGAGTGATTAACAGAAGCATCGAAGCGCAGTCCATAGAAGCCCGTTGTTTCCCGTCCGTTTGTGCTGTTCTCCCAATCTGGGGTCGCTATCAATGGCACCCCTTTTATAAGCGTGTTGATCCCCTCGATATCAAGACGGCAATCGCTTAGACCTTCAGTCGCCAATAATGCATCGGCAGCGGCTACCTGGGAGGGAGCTACGACCAGTGCGTCAAGGAGACCAGCATCCTCTAACATATATTCGATTCGTCCCGCCTCCTCGCTCTCACAATCAATGCCCGGTGTGAAATCGAGCAGCATGTAGAGTGGGAGGGCGATGATTCCTTGCTCAGCAAGCTTTGTGCGAGCAAGGATGTGCCTTTCAGAGCGTAAAGGTGTGAACTCTGGTTCAGCTAGTTTCTGCTCGTAGAGCGTCTTGACTTCTTCGATCTCACGTAACTTCCCCCCTTGAACTACCTGTAACTCATTCAGTTTTGCCTGCACCTGGCTTGCTGTTTGACTTAGCTCACTCTCAAGTGCGTCAATCGCCTGGCGGTAGTGGTTTAGCGTGTTGGCGCACTGTTCTACCACGCGTGCAGGTAAGGCGTCATCCTCCGTTACGTCACCTTGAAGTGGCATCGTTTCTTGCAGTAGCTGCAAGGATTCCCGGGAAGTAAACTGCTCCAATGTATTGTTGAGCATGAGCAGGGCTTCGTTGAAGCGATCCTGGGCAGACTGAAAACGGTTGCGCGAGTGATCTAATTCCTGGAAGCGCGTTGTTTCAAGATTGCGAGCATGTTGTACATTCGTTTCCAGCCTCTCTCGCTGTCGATGTAATTCCTCAAGATGACGCAGCCAGGCGATACGCTCTTCTGAATCTGCAGCAGATAAAGATGTGATGATCAAAGGTACTTGCGGTGCGGATGGAGCTTCAGTAGAGATGCTGCTGACCTGGCGAAGCGCTTCTTCTAATTGCAAAGCTGCAACTTCCCAGTAGCTTTCCTCCGCAGCCATAGAACATAGTTCTCTCAGGTGTACAACGCTCTCAGCTTTGACGTTTTCAAACCGGACGCGCTGGCGTTCCAGGCTCTCTGCGCTTGCTCTAGCTGCTTGGCGCGCGGAATCCAGGCTTTGTGCCTGGAGTTGTGCCTGTGTCGTCATCTCGTGTGAACGCTCACGCGCCGTCGCCAGTTGTTTTGCGACCTGGAGTCCCTCGCTTGCCTCCAGGACCTTGATTTGGCCGCTCACCTGGTAGTGCTCTGCCTGTAACGTTTGTATGCGTTCTTCTGCACTCCCACGCTCGTTCTCTGCCGCGTGCAGGTCTTTGCGAATCCTTGCTACACGATTTTGTACACTATCCTCTGCCAGTTGCGCGCCGCTATACTCACACGATGCCAGTTGCGCTCTACTCAGAGCAAGATTCTGCTGTGATTGGTGCAAGCGTTCAGCGGCACTGTAGGCCTCCTGGATGCGTTCTTTTTCGGCCTGTATAGCATCGATACGTTCGATAGTGCCTATAACATGGGAGGTTGTCTCGCCGGAAATTTTACGCAGTGATTGCTTGAGGTAGTCATGCACCTTTGAAAAACTCAGCTCGCTGCTCAGGTTTGGACGGCGCAATACCAGCAAGAGGTTAATAAGTTTCTGGAACTCTTTGACATCGTCAAAACCGAACAGATGGCGCGCCACCTGTCGCTCATACTCGGCCTGGGTGTCACAAATAATCCCGTGCCCTTCCAATTGTTGTTTAAAGCGAGCGTGGTCGAAGGCGCGTTTATCATGCTTGCTGCCCGTTTCATAAACGGTGTGTAGTTCGTATC
>Ga0209648_10002078_pt1 | contig 16458 bp, 19 predicted proteins | sample GraSoi2013_115cm_FD_185830 | JGI IMG/M metagenome (GOLD analysis project Ga0209648, IMG submission 185830) | Grasslands soil microbial communities from the Angelo Coastal Reserve, California, USA - Sample 9_17_2013_115cm (SPAdes) (version 2) | ecosystem: Environmental > Terrestrial > Soil >...
GCAAGCATCTGCTGTTCGCCGCCCGATAGAGTATTTCCGGACTGCTTGAGCCGCTCTTTGAGACGCGGAAAACAGGTGAATACGTAGTCCTCGCGCTCGCTATCGCGTTGGCCCGGCAGGCCGATGTTGAGATTCTCCAGCACCGTCAGGTTGGGAAAAATGCCCCGGCCTTGCGGGACATAGCCAATGCCTTGGCGCGGAACTTCATGGGAAGGGCAGCTCGCAAGATCGACGCTGTCAAATTCGATCGCCCCGCGGCTGCGCGGTACAAGACCCATGATCGCGCGCAGCGTCGTCGTCTTGCCCACGCCGTTGCGGCCGAGCAATGCGGCGCTCTCGCCAGACCTTACCTCAAGGTTTACGCCCTGCAGGATATGGAGCTTGCCGATGTGAACGTGGACGTCTCGGAGGCTAAGCATGAAGTGCCTCATCGACGTAATCTTCGTCTTCTGGCTGGCCGAGATAGGCCTCACGTACCCGCTCGTCGTTGGAAATTTCGCCTGGGTTGCCGTAGGCGAGTATTCCGCCCTGCGCCATTACGGTAATGTCGTCGGCGATTTCAAACACCACGCTCATGTCATGTTCAATGATGACGATATCGATCGTACGCGCCAGTTGCCTGATCTTGGCGACCGCGCGTTCGGTCTCGGCCGGGCTCATGCCGCAGGTCGGCTCGTCGAGGAGCAACAATTGCGGCTCAGAAATCAGCGCCATCCCGATCTCGAGCAACGCGATATCGCCGTAAGAAAGCGTCCCCGCCGGACGTTGGGCGAGCGCCGTTAGGCCAATCTGATCGAGGGTTTGCCCGACGCGTTCGCGCGTATCCTGATCGCGTGAGGCTGGGCAGAAAGGATGCAGAAATTGACGCGCTGCCTGCCGCGTAATCCAGAGGTTTTCTGCGACACTGAGCTGCGGAAACACGCTTTTGATCTGCATCGTCCGCTTGATTCCAAGCCTGCTGATCTGGTGCGCCTTGAGCCCCGTGATATCGCGCCCATGAAAAAATACGCGCCCGCTGTCGGCGGCAAGCAAGCCCGAAACGAGGTTGAAAAGCGTGGTCTTGCCCGCACCGTTCGGGCCGATGATCGCATGCAGCCGGCCGCCGGGAAGGCTCAAGCTGAGGTTGTCGACTGCGGTCAACCCGCCAAATCTTTTGGTCAAATTCTCAGTTCGCAGAGCGGGCTCGGTCATGGATCGGTTCGCAGACTTGTTCTGATCGAAGCGTCTTTGCCGCGTTCGCCCCAGCGCGCGAGCCGGTCATTCCACAAGCCGACCAACCCCTTTGGAGCCAGAATGACGACCAGAATGGCCATGACCCCGACGATCAAAGAGTGATGCTCCCAATGGGTCGATACGAGTTCACGGATCACGATGAACAAACTGGTTCCCACGATCGGCCCGAACAGCGTGCCGGCGCCGCCGACGATTGCCCACACCACAGCCTCGCCGGACACGTGGTAGAACATGTACGAAGCGGATGCGTAACGGCCGAAGAAGGCAAACAACGCGCCGGAGACGCCGGCGAGAAACCCCGCCATCACGAACGCGATGAGGCGTAGCCGATAGACATTGAGGCCGATCAGCGCGGCCCGAACGTCGTTATCGCGGATTGCCACGAACGCCTTACCGAGCGGACTTCGGATCACGCAATGCATTAGAAAGAAGCAAAGCGAAACGGTCGCGAGAATGAAGAAGTACTGGAAGTTCTCGCTACTGAAGCTTCCCACGACGCCGCCGAATGAAAAAGTCGGCGGCAAGGCAAAATTAATGCCGTCGTCGCCGCCTGTCAGCGGCTTCACCGATACCGCGAGGAAATAGAAGATTAGAGAAAATACCACGGTAATGATGGCGAAATAGTGCCAAGTCAGCCGCACCGCGAAAATCCCGGAGATCAGCGCAATCGCCACGGCGGCGATGATGCCCATTCCAAATGCCGGCCAGAACGACAGGCCGAGAGTAGCGACGCCGATCGCCACCCCATACATGCCGAATCCAAAATAGAGAGCCTGACCGAACGACAGCAACCCGACATATCCGAACAGTAGATTGACGCTGGCGGCGAACAGAGACCAGATCATGATTTCCGCGATAACACTTACCCAGAATCTGTTGAGAAGCGCCGGAATCAGCCAGGGGACTGAGATCAGGAATGCCCCGAACGCAATCAGCATTGCGCGGCCGATGATGGTCGGCGTAATCACTTCGTCAATCCTTTAAACAAGCCTTGTGGCCTCGCCAGCAAGACCGCGCTCATCAGGACGAGCGAGGAAATGCGAGCGATAGTCGGATCGGCGAAACTTTGGATCACGCCTTCGAGAAATGCGAGCAGAACCGCCGCCGCCGCGGTGCCGGGAAGATTGCCGAGGCCGCCGATGATCACGGCCATGAAGCAGAACGGTAGAATGTCGACTCCGGAGCGAAACTCGACGGTCGTGATTGGCGCGGCCACCACACCGCCGAGCGCAGCAAGTGCAAAGCCAATACCGAATGTCAGCACGTAGACGCGTTGCGCCGGCACGCCCATGGCGATCGCAGTTTCGCGGTCGTGGCGTACCGCCCGCATCCACGTCCCGAGCTTGGTCCGATGCAGGAACATGAAGAAGCCCGCCAAGGCAAGAATTGCGATGAGCGCGGCAAACAGCCGATAAATTTCATAGTCGATCCCGAATAGGAGAAAGGTGCCGTGGATCGGCGGCAGGATGCGGCGCGGCGTCGTTCCAAACGTGATGCGCACGCCTTCCTGCAGGATCAGCGATAGTCCGAAGGTCGCTACGATCGATAGTGCCGCAACGTTGCGGATGGGCTGAATGACGACGCGCTGTATCAACGCGCCAAAAATGAAGCCGATGAGGGGTACGACAAGGAAGGCCACCCAGAAATTGCCGGTCAGTTCCAGCGTGAACCAGGCCAGCACGGTGCCAACCATAAAGAAATCGCCGTGCGCGATGTTGATGATGTCGAGCAAGCCGAAAATAATCGAAAGGCCGAGGGCAATTAGAGCAATGATCAGGCCCCAAATGAGCCCGTTCAGCGCAAGCAGCAACAGCGTATCCAACATGACGAGGAATGACCCCATGATGGGGCAGTTTATGCCTCCCCCGTGTCAGTTTCTGTTTATCCGCGATCGGACGCAATAGCTGGCTGCCATGGCTATCCGCCCGAGAGCGGACGCGGTGTCCCGATTGCAAAAAACGCATCGGCTTCTGCGAAAACCATGTCAGACTAGCCCCGCGCTGGTTACGGCGAAGGCGCCCAATGCGTCAGCCCACTCAAATCGCCGATCATCTGCGCTGGCGAGTAGTTGGCATATTCGTCCGGCATCTTGCCGCGGTTGACCCAAAGCGCGCGGAAGCCAAACGAAACCGCGCCCATCACGTCCCAGCGGTTCGACGACACGAATGTCACGTCCTTCGATGCGCATTTGAAATAGTTTGTCACCAGCGCATAAACTTCGGGCCGTGGTTTGAATATCCGGATGGCATCGACCGAAAGCACGGCATCGAGGTCGCCGCCAACGCCGGCGCCATCTACTGCGCCCTTGAGCATCGCCGGCGAGCCGTTGGACAGGATCGCGGTTTTGTGGCCCTGCTGCTTGAGATGGCCGAGTGCCGATCGCGCGTCGGGGAAAGCATCAAGCTTAAAATAGGCGTCGAGTAATTTGGGCTTGAGCGCCTTGTCGACTGACTGCACGCGGGCCAGTGCGAAATCGAGCGCGCGCTCGGTCAGAATCCAGAAATCGGCGTAACAGCCGGCGAGCGTCAGCGTCCAAGTATATTCAAGTTGCTTGGCCCGCCAGATTTCCGACATACGGTCGGCGTCCGGACCAGTGCTGTATCGTCGGATCGCAGCGTGGACGTCAAAAAGCGTTCCATAGGCGTCAAATACAAATAGAGGCATTGATCAAACGTCCTGCATCGGCGCCAACGGCTCCAGCGTTCACACTCCGGCGAACCAATTGTATCCGCGATCTTCCCAAAACCCGCCAGGGAAGCGGTTGGTCACGAATATCGCCGTGATCCACTTCGGGTTCTTGAACCCGAGCTTGGTCGGAATGCGCAGTTTAAGCGGATAGCCGTATCGCGGCGCCAGGATCTCGTCGGAAATCTTGAAGGTGAGAAAGGTCTGCGGGTGGAGCGCCGATGCCATGTCGATACTGGAGTAATATCCGTCGGCGCACTCGAAGCCGACATATTTCGCCGTCAAGTCCGCGCCGATGCGCTGCAAGAAAGTCCGGAACGGGACCCCGGTCCATTTGCCGATCATACTCCAGCCTTCGACGCAAACGTGCCGCGTTACCTGCGATTCCTGCGGCAGCTGGTAGAGCTCTGGCAGCGTCCAAGGCGTCCTGCGGTCGATCAGCCCCGACAGATTGAGCTTGTAGCTCGCGCCGTCGATCTCGGGGATTTGGCTCTGCCCGAAATAGGCGTTGTAACGAAAGTCCTTCACGGCCTCGCTTTCCGGGTAGGTCGGCATCAGCCGGCGGGGATTGAAGATTAAGGCCTGGGTGCGGTCGTTCCATCGTGAAATGCCGTCGAGCGCACTCTGCACCGCGCTGGTGTCGGTGACGTCGCAGCCGGTGAGCAACGTCAGCGCACCGAGGCTGAGACCTTGCTTGAGAAAGAGCCTGCGCTCGATTTGACGCGCGCCGCCGCTCGTGCGCAGAAGCTCTTTCGGTTCACCGCTGTCGCGCAGCGGCTTGGTGCTGGGGGGCTCGCCCATGGCCTAGTCCTCACTGTGCGCTTCGTGCGCGCTGGCGCGGCCGGTGATCATGGCCGGCAGCGTCTTCGGAACGATGATGACGAGGGCAATATGCACGACTAGGAACGCGACGATCGCGGCCATGCCGAGGAAATGGATCACGCGAGCCACATCGAAACCGCCGAACAGCCACGTCAACTCCTGAAACTGTCCGGGCTTCCAGATCGCAAGCCCGGACAGAACCATGATCACGCCCGCGGCCAGCACGCCGAGATAAAGCGTCTTCTGCACGGCGTTGTAGACGCCGAGCCGGTGCGGCAGCCGAAAACGCAGCGCGGCGATGGCGTCGCGGAGCACCGCCGTCGGCCCGACCGGGAAAAAGGCCCGCCGGAAATGCCCGGAGAGAATTCCGTAGGCGACGTAGGCGATGCCGTTGATGGCGAGCAGCCACATGCCGGCAAAATGCCACTGCAAGGCGCCGGCAAGCCCATCCTCGTTGTGAAGGTCGACCGAGCCGTCGTAACTGCCCCCGAGCGTCAGCTCGACGGGAAAGCGGAAGGGAAAAATCGGCTCAGAATTGTAGATGCGCCATCCGCTCATGATCATGATGACCATGGCGAGCGCGTTGAGCCAATGGGTGATCCGCACCGTCAGCGGATGCACGATCACCTTTGAAACTCGGTGCAAACGTCCGGCCGCGATGTCAGTCACCGCCGCCTCCCGCTGCTTGCGCGTCGTCGATCGGCGCAAGTCCCGCCGCTTTGAACGCCGCTTTCGCCGCCGCGGACTTGACAAACGTCATGAACGGTTGGGTATCGGATTGCGGATCGCGGGCCTGCGCAACGACATATTCGATTGGCGGCTGGTCAAGCAGCGGCAGGGGCACCACGAGCTTGAAGCCGGCGGTGGCATCGGTCGAATAGACGATGCCAAGCCGCGCCTTGTCGGTCGCAATGAGACTGACCACACCGGCGGAGCTTTCGGCGACGGCAACGGCCTTATTGTCATCGACCGCGATGCCGATCCTGCGCAGCAGCTCGACCGCGCGGGCACCGGCCGGGTCGCGGTCCGGGTTGGCGATCGCAAGCCGCTTGCCTGCGATCAGCCGGGAGATGTCGGCGAGGCTTGCGCCGTTGATCGGCCCATCGCCCGGCTCGGTGCCGACGAGAACCAAGCCGTTGCGCAACGCGCGGCTGATGGTGGCGCCGTGGATGATTTTGGCGCGCGCGGCCTCCTCGGTCGCGGTGCCGGCGAGCGCAAAAATCACGTCACAGCGCGCGCCGCGATCGATCTGGGCGTAGGAGAGGTCCGTCGGCGCGACGAAAATGTTGACGCGCGTGCCGGTGCGCGCTTGCCACAGGAAGCCAATCGATTTGAGCGCCGCCTGCAGCGTGGGCTCGCCGTAGACCACGAGGTCGCGCGCTGCCGCGGCGGCAGGCGGCACGAGTGCGACCGCGCACAGCAATGTTGCGAAGGCGTAGCGATAGGCCCGCTCCCGGAGTAACCCATGGGGCTTCTCTCCGTCACTGCCGCGCAAGGCGCGCACCGATAACTCCAATGTTGCGTTTACGCATCAAGCATGAGCCGAAATCACTCCACGAAACAAATCACGTTGTGGCGATGCCCACTTGATGGGCCCACACCGGACTGGTCGAGACGACGAGGAGTTGCGACATGGCATGATTCGCGATGGTTCGGCGGCTGGATTCGAGCATGCAGGCGGACGCTAAAGCCAATGCCGATGGACTATGAGATCGATAAAGGGGGGACATGGTGGTGACGCGCGCAATGTGTGGCTATTTCAGTAGCCACTTGTCGAAACGAGACCCCGCGGTTATTCCAACGGCGGCCAGTGCGGGAGCAGACCCAAGCGTTGGCTCGGGACGTGACCGTGCACTGAGGGGTTGTCGCCGTGGAAATGCATCAGGTCAGGTACTTTCTAACCCTGTGCCAAGAGCTGAACTTCACCCGGGCGGCCGAGAAATGCAACGTGGCCCAGCCAGCGCTCACGCGTGCCATCAAGTTGCTCGAGGACGAGTTCGGCGGGCTCCTGTTCCACCGCGAGCGGGCGCGAACGCATCTGAGCGAGCTTGGCCAGGCGGTGCGGCCCTACCTCGAAGAGGTTCAGCGGCAATCGCAGCAGGCGAAGCGCCTCGCCACGAGTTTCATCGAACTCAAAGGCACCCCGTTGAAACTAGGGGTCATGTGCACCATCGGTCCCAGCAACTTCGTCGGACTATTGACCAACCTGCAGGCGCAGCACCCGGGCATCGAGCTGCAGATCACGGACGCGGGCGCTTCCGACCTTCAGGGCCGGCTGCTCGAAGGCGGATTGGAGGTCGCCATTTATTGCTGGCCCGACCAGATCGACGAGCGGCTTCATTATCTTCCGCTCTTCCGGGAGCAATTCTTCATCGTGCTCGGTCGGGAGCACCGACTGGCCAACCGACACGAAGTGCGCGTCGGTGATCTCAACGGCGAGCGTTACCTCAACCGCATCAATTGCGAGCAAGTGAACGTTGCGCGCGATATTTTTGCCCAGCACGGCACGAAGGTCGAACGGGTGTATCGCAGCGACCGCGACGACTGGATTCTTGCCATGGTTGCGGCCGGGCTCGGCTTCGCCTTCATGCCGCAATATTGCATCACGGAGCGCCCGGATATCGTGGTGCGGCCACTGGTCGAGCCCGAGTTCTGGCGCGAGGTGAGCCTGGTGACGGTGCGCGGACGTCCGCATTCGCCGGCGATCGGCGCACTCGTGCGCGAAGCCATGCGCACGAAATGGCTAGGCGCAACCGCGCTGGCGGTGCAGAAGAGTCGCGTACGCAATGCCAGCAAGATGCATTAGGGAGCAGCACATCAGGTATTTTCATTGAGCCTCGGAACGCGACCGCTTTTGCGCGGTGTCCGTGCTCCGAGGCGGGGCTTTACCTTGCGGCCACGACCGTCGTCAGGTCGGCCGGCGAAATGAGGACGCCGAAGCGCTCGCACCAGATGATCACGCTGCGATAGTCCTTAAGGTCGATGCCCGCCGGGATCGAATAGCGCTGACTCCCCTTGAAGGCGCGCAAGCCCCAAGATCGACGAACATTGCATCCTTCAGATCTGACGATGAGCGGATCGATGTCTTGGGAACAAGATATACAAGAACGCCGGTCCCGGCCCGACCTCGAAACCGGATTCGAGAAATACCGTACGCTCGTAGACGCTACCTCTGCCCTTCCCGTAATGCACGGGGTCAGACGGGTTGGCGTGAATGAATGTGCCGGCGGCGACGAGCTTGGAATGCTCGGCAAGTCGTTCAGACGCGGCCGGCGGCGGGAAGACGTAGGGGGAAACGAACAATCCGAGCGCGACACCGAAAGCAGTGCCGAGCACTCCGCCGAGAACGAAGATCGCGATGCTGCGCCAAAATTTGTGCATGGGTCAGTCTCCTGTGTTCAGGGTTTGCGAGGGTTAAACTCATGCGCCGATCACCGCGGTGACCTCATGCTGCTCGTATGGAGGAGGTGTGATCAGCGTGCATTTTCAGGCGCTGGGCGAGGGCCCCAGCGACGGCGAGTGCGAGCGCAATGCCGGCGAGGCAGCCTGGCCATCCGATCCGATCGAAGAGTTGCCCGAGGATCGCCGTTCCGACCAAGCCGCCGGCGAAGTAACAGGCGAGATAAATGCCGCTGGCCGAGCCGCGGTCCGCGGTCGCGGCGCGGCTGACGAAGCCGGTCGCGGTCGCCTGGGCGAAAAACGTCCCCACGCCGATGAAGATCATGCCCAACAAGACCGCCGCGAGATTGGGTAGCAGAAGTAGCGGCAAGCCAGCGCCCGCCAGGGCGAGCGAGCCCCACAGGCTCGGCCGCGTCCCGTAGCGATGAACGGCCCGCCCTGCTCAGAGCGTTGTGACCACCGACGGCAGGAACACGAAATAGACGAAGCCAAGCTCCATGGGGCCGAGCGACAGCGGCGGACGCACCAGGACGAAATTCACGTAAGTGAACGTACCGATGAACGCGAACAGGATGCAGAATCCGATGCCGAACGCGGCGCACAGCTGCGGAATTGCGCAGGTGCTCGAGCCACGCCGCGAAGGGAGAGGATGCGACTGCGCCGGTTTGCTCCATCGCAGCCGCACGAGCGACCGTAAAGTAGACGAGCACGGCGCCCGCGAGATTGAGCGTCGCGAAGAAGTAAAAATTCCAGGCCAGGCCTAGGTGATCGGCGAGCGCCGCCGGCATCCGCCGCGCTGCATTCTTCGCCCAGATAGGCGAGGGTCAGCGTAAAGGCGGACGCCATGCAAACGCCCTGCGCGATACGCAGGACCGTGAACATGGTCAAGTCTGGCGCAATCGCCAGCAGCGCGGTCGGAATCGACAATAAGGCGAGACTGACCAGGATGCCAAATCGGCGGTCGATGTGCTGGCTGAACACAGAGACGATCAATCCGGCGACCGCCATGCCCATCGTGCTGGCGTTGACTGCAAAGCCCATGGCGGCTGGCGTGGCGTGATAGGCACGGGTGAGGGAAGGGAGAATGGCTTGGGTCGCGAACAGGTCGACCACCGTGAGAAAAGCCGTCAATCCGATCACGACCGTGCGCAGCAAGACGCTGGGGGAGCGGTGCTGCGTCTCCATCCGTGACGATGGTAGAGCGGTTGCTACCTGTGTCATGAGGATCCTTCGCAGCATCGGGTATCAGATGTGACGCCCCATTCGGGGCATCACGGCTTGCTCAGGTGACGGGGGATATGGCGTCACATATTGTGGTCGCTCTTATCGTGAAGGACGTCACCCACGAATAGAACGACGGTCTTGTTGCCGAGGTTCTGCCACCAGTGCGCGGTGCCGCTCGTCTCCGGCCTGATGTCGCCGGCCTTGTGCACAATCGGATCAGCGCAGTTGCTGGCGTATTCGACGATCTCGCCTTCGGCGATGTAGATGATCGCAGGACGGTCGCCGTGGCTGTGCCAGGGCACGATGCCGCCGGGCTCGATCGTGAGCTTGCGAAAACGCAGCTGGCGTTCCTTGATGTTCGCCGGCTCCTTCTCGAGGTCGATGGCCGCGAGCACCGTGTCGGTGACACCCTTGCCGGCATGGGTGGCCGGGGCGCGCACGCTGGCCTTGAACTTGCCGGCCGGGCATTCGCCGGCGGCTGACGCCGACACCCCGGCGAGCGTCGCGCCGGCCACTATAGCCGCCAGGACAGTGTCTCGGCCGCTTGCGATGCGATTGAACATATTCTGATCTCCTTTGTTACGCTCCGGCGCGAGGGAGGCCGTAGCGGTGCGGAGGATTGATCGAACTGGCGGCGAACGGAAATGCCGAATGGCTCTCGAGTTGATAGCCGACTGCTATTGTCCGCGAGCGACCGTCCGCCTGCTGAAGCAGGGTCCTGGTATCGGTGGAACGTCGCAAGTGCGTCCCTCTACTCGGTCATGACAACGAGCCTGCCTGTCGTCGGGCCAATCACGATGAGACCGCCGAAAATCTTGATGTCGCTTCCGCCGATGCGGACGGAATGATCGATCACCGGTTCGAGGGTCTGAACCCTGCTCATAATAACCGACGGCTCCGGCAGTCGGGCCGGAGCCCCGCCTGCGAACAAGACGTTATTCTGCCTTCACGCTCGACGTGATCGATGCAATTACAGTCGAAGCCATCTTGAATTGATCTTTGCGGTTCTCGATTCCGTGCAATCCAGTCGAAGTCGGTATAGGCTGTCCAGACTTCGCCTTTTTCGTTCTCGAACACGAGCAGTCTCACCGGCCAATCGAGACCGGCATTCGCGCTGGCCGTGATGAATTGCGTTCCGAGCGGCGGATTACCGAAGATGAGCAGGACCGACGGCTGAAGCTTTATCCCGGCTTCGGCGGCGAGCTTAGATTGGTCGATTTCGCCGAAGAACTTGATGCCTTTGTCGGCAATGTCCTTCTTCAGCCGCTCGATCGTCTCGCCTATCGGATACGCGCTTCTGACCCTGACGACGCCGTCGGTATCGCCCAGCGTGACCGCGGGCGACGATGCCGTCAGGCCACAGGCGAGTAGAAAAGCTGAACAGATTTGGATCGTGCGCGCGAACATGGCTTGCTCCTATGGCTGCTGATGACGCGACAGCGCATCGCGACGAAGCATGGAGCAGCATCACACCCAACTTAAATGCCGAATGGGGTCAGATTCGATAGCGCGGCGCTATGGAGCGCGGGCGGAATCCGAGGCGGCGGGCAATAACACGCAGCTATCGCCTCGATAGCGAATGGATATTTCCGAAAGTCCGCCGGTACAGGTTCACTGCTCGTGCATGCTCTGGTTATCCGAAGTCGGGAACGGGTGCGCGCCGAGGGCTTCAACGATGAACCGATGAGACAAATCATGACCTCAGCCCCCCAGCCGCGCCCGCGTGTCGTGATTATCGGAGCAGGATTTGGCGGACTTTCCGCCGCCAAGCAGTTGGCGCGAGCACCCTTCGATGTCACCGTCGTCGATCGCCACAACTACCACCTCTTCCAACCGCTGCTCTATCAAGTTGCGACCGCCGGGCTGTCGCCGGGAGACATTGCTTCTCCGATTCGGGGAATTCTTCGCCGTCAGAGAAATGCCCAGGTCATCCTCGCCAAAGTTTCGGGTGTCGATACCGCGCGCAACGAAGTGATCGCTGAAGGCCGTCGCATCCCGTTCGACCATCTCATCGTCGCCACCGGGGCCGAACATGCTTATTTCGGGCATGATTGGTCGTCTTACGCGCCGGGCTTGAAGACGATCGACGATGCGACGTATTTGCGCCGCCGGATCCTGCTCGCGTTCGAACGGGCCGAAACCGAGTCGGATGCGGACGAGCGGCGCCGTCTTCTGAACTTCGTCGTGGTCGGCGGCGGCCCGACCGGCGTGGAGATGGCCGGCGCCATCGCAGAATTGGCGAAGCGGGCACTCGCATCCGACTTCCGGTCCATCGACCCGCGCTGCGCGCGGATCATTCTCATCGAGGCCGGCCCGCGGCTGCTTGCGCCGTTTGCTCCATCGTTGTCGGAGGCGGCGCGACGTTCGCTGGAGCAGCTCGGCGTGGAAGTCCGCCTCGGGACCGTGGTGACGGATTGCGATTGCACGAGGGTTTCGCTCGGCCAAGAGCGCGTCGAGACACGCACCATCATGTGGGCGGCGGGCGTCAAGGCATCGCCTGCAGCCGAGTGGCTTGCCGTCAGTAGCGATCGCTCCGGCCGCGTCCAGGTGCAAGCCAACCTTTCAGTGCCCAGACACCCGAATATTTTCGTGATCCGTGGCCAAGCAGCAAGGGCGGTATGTTGCGAATCTGCTGATGGCGCGTGGGAAGGGCAAGACGCTGCCGGCGTTTCGCTATCGCGACTTTGGCGCTATGGCCACGATCGGACGAAAGCATGCGGTGGCACAGGTCGGGGCGTGCAAGCTGTCGGGCGTATCGGCATGGCTCCTTTGGAGCTTCGCGCACATCTATTTCTTGATCGGTTCGCGCAACCGTCTGGCGGTCGCCATGAATTGGTGCTGGAATTACGTTACCTTTCAGCGTGGGACCCGATTGATCACCGGCATCTCCGGTTCACGCATCGAAGATGTGCTGCCGGCGGTGATGCCGGCACCGCCGACGGCTGCCGAGCTCGGATATTCGCTCGGCAGTCAACCGCCCCGGACCCCACATTTCCATAGCGGAATTCTATCAACCCGTTAGCCAATTGGTATTGGCGTTGCGCTGCTCCGGTCCGGCAAAATCACGCGAAAGATCAACGCAAGTCATCATCCCAACCAGGAGTCTGCGGGCCATGAACGTCGCCATCAAGCCGGAAGACGTCATTACCAGACAAACGCTTGCGGGCAAGCTATCGCTGGTGACGGGCTCGACCAGTGGGATTGGTCTGGGCGTCGCCCGGGCGCTCGCCGCCGCCGGTTCGGACATCGTCCTTAACGGCTTCGGCAAGCCGGATGACGTCGCGCAGGCGCAGGCGAAGATTGCCGCGGACTTCAAGGTTCGGGTGTCCTACTCGTCGGCCGATATGTCGAAGCCGCAGGCCATCCGCGAAATGATCGAAAAGGCGCTGCAATCGTCCGGCCGGCTTGACATTCTCGTCAACAACGCCGGAATCCAGCACGTGGCCCCGTTGCAGGACTTCCCACCGGAAAAGTGGGACGCCGTCCTCGCCATCAACCTGTCGTCTGCGTTCCACACGACGCGGCTCGCTTTGCCCTCAATGCTTGAGAACAAGTGGGGTCGCATCATCAATATCGCGTCGGCACACGGGCTGGTGGGATCTCCGTTCAAATCGGCTTACGTTGCCGCCAAGCACGGCATCGTCGGCTTGACGAAAGTCACGGCGCTCGAGACCGCCGAACAGGGCATCACCTGCAACGCCATCTGTCCGGGCTATGTGTACACGCCGCTGGTCGAGGCGCAGGTCGATGGCCAAGCCAAGGCACATGGCATTCCGCGCGAACAGGTCATCCGCGACGTCCTCCTCGCGCAGCAGCCGAACAAGCGATTCGCCACGGTCGACGAACTAGGCGCGCTAGCGGTCTTCCTTGCGAGCGCGGCTGCGGGGTCGATCACCGGCGTGGCCTTGCCGGTGGATGGCGGTTGGACCGCGCATTAGAGCACCGGGCGCCGATCAACTGGATTTGGTCGATTGATCGATGTTGCGCTGAGCGGGCGCAATCTAGGAGGAAGAAATGCTGGATGTCTCGAGGACACGGCACATCGAGCGCAGGCGCGAACACGCCGAGCGCGCGAAGAAGCCAACGCAGGAGCATCGGCAAGTCGTCCTTGTCTTCCAGGGCGGCGGCGCGCTCGGCGCCTACCAGGCGGGCGTCTATCAGGCACTGCATGAATCCGGGATCGAGCCGGATTGGATCATCGGCACGTCGATCGGCGCCATCAACGCCAGTCTGATCGCGGGCAACGAGCCCGAGAATCGCCTCGACCGGCTGGAGGAATTCTGGCGTCGTATGCGGCGCAAGGAGTTCTGGGGTCTGTCGAACTGGCCGGGGCTTTGCGACACGACGTCCTACTGGTCGACCCTGCTCGGCGGCATTCCCGGATTCTTCGAGCCCAATCCGCTGGCTTTTCTCGGCGCGCACTATCCGCTCGGACAGGACAAAGCCGGCTTCTACTCGACGGCTCCGCTGGAGAAGACCTTGACCGATCTCGTCGACTTTGCGCTCATTGAGCGTTGCACGCCGCGGCTGACGGTTGGCGCCGCGCACGTGCGAACGAGCGAGATGCGCTACTTCGACAGTCGCGAGTCCGCTATCACGGCCCGGCATGTCATGGCGTCAGGCGCGCTGCCGCCGGCCTTTCCAGCCATTCGCATCGATGGCGAGCTCTATTGGGACGGCGGAATTCTCTCCAACACGCCGACCGAGGCAATCTTCGACGACAACCCGCGTCGCAACTCCCTGATTTTCGCGGTGCACATGTGGAACCCGATTGGATCGGAGCCAGAGACCATCTGGGAGGTGCTCCACAGACAAAAGGACATCCAATACTCTAGCCGCGTCGCGAGTCATATTGCGAAACAACGTCAGGTTCACAAGCTGCGCCACGTGGTCTCTGAGTTGGTTAAATTGATCCCCGAGGACGCCCGCAATCATCCGGTCGTCAAGGATCTGGCCGAGTATGGCTGCCTGACGCGCATGCACGTCGTGCGGCTGCTCGCGCCTCGGTTAGACAATGAAAACCACACCAAGGACATCGATTTCAGCCCGACGGGCATTCGCCTGCGCTGGGAAGCGGGTCGTGCCGACACGGTCCGTGCGCTGCGCCGCGCGCCCTGGAACGACGCATGCGATCCGCTCGAGGGCGTCATTCTGCACGAGCCGACGCCCGACACCGTGCCGGCAGCGCCAACCGTGGGGCCGCCCGGAGATTATGGCCCGTTTGGCGCGAGCGAGATTTGATGGCTGCGTCACTTCCTTGCCGGCGCGCCCTCCCTTCGAGCTGAGTAAGCGGCGGAACCAACTGCACGAACTCGCGTTCACGACTCTGTGAGCGGACCGCCGCTGCCGCGCTTTGCGCTAATCGTTAGACTGGCCACGCGGCATGAATTGGTTTTTCCTATCCCGCCGCACCAACGGCGCATCGCTTGGCGTGTCGCGCGGCATGGGAGAGGTCATGCGCACCGCCGTCGCTGATATCGACGATGCCGCAGTTCCTACCTGCGGGATCGCCGTAATGGCCAAAGCCTCGGTCCCGGGACGCACCAAAACCCGCTTGGTCCCTCCTCTGACGTTCGAAGAAGCCGCTTGTTGCAACACGGCATTTCTGCGCGATGTAGCCGAGAACGTTCTCACCGCCTCTGCTCAGGCCTCGATCGCCGGCTACGCTGCGTACGGTCCGGCCCACACGCGGCCTTTCTTTCAAGACACTCTGCCGGGCGAAATCGCTCTGATCGAAGCCTGCTACCCGATTCTGGGGGACTGCCTCGATTACGCAATTGCGCAACTCCTGGAGCGGGGCCACCGCGCCGCAGTGGTTCTCAATTCCGATAGCCCCACGCTGCCCGCGTCCCTTTTGGTCGAGACCGCTGAGATGCTTGCACGACCCGGCGACCAGGCGGTGTTCGGACCCGCCTACGACGGCGGATACTACCTGCTCGGCGTGAAGGCGCCGCATCATCGTCTGTTCCAGGACATTGCCTGGAGCACGGAGCACGTGGCGCACCAAACGCTGGAACGTGTCGCCGAATTGCATCTGCCCGTGCATATTCTGCCGAAGTGGTACGATGTCGACGATATCGGTGGATTGAAAATGCTGCTGGCGGAACTGTTCGAGGGCCAATCCATCGTGCCGGGGCTTTGCCCCGCTCAAGCGCGACACACACGCGCGGTGATCCAATCGCTGGTCGAGACCTCGGACCTCAAGGACCGTCTTGCCCTCAATGCATTGCGGGGAGCTGCGGAGTGAAACGGATCACGGGGCTCGATTGGCCGTTGTTGGCGCCTGCCGGCTGCCTGCTGGCCCTTTCGGCCGGCGGCGCAATTGGAGTTACGCACTTCGACGACCCCCCGTCGGAAGGACTCCCGATCTACGTCCCCTGCATTCTCATTCTCATCGCCGAATTTGCATTGCGTCGTCGACGGAAGGCGGAGGAGGCTCATGCCGACGCAGTCACCGCCTGAGGTCAAGGTCGACCCCCGCCGCTATTTCGAGAGCGTCGAGGAGCGGCGCCGTGACCGCGCGGCGCGGCTGCCGGTCTGCGTCTATCTCGAGACGACGAACCGCTGCAATCTCTTGTGCACGACCTGCCCGCGCACCTACGAGGAACTCGAGCCGCCCGCCGACATGAGCTGGGGGCTCTTCACTTCGATCGTCGACCAGATTCCAAACCTGCAGCGCGCGGTCTTGCACGGCGTCGGCGAACCGATGCTAGTGAGAAACTTGCCAAGGATGGTGCGCTATCTCAAGGACCGCGGCACCTACGTCCTCTTCAATACCAATGGCACGCTCCTCAACGAGAGGAACGGCCGCGCGTTGATCGAGGCGGGCCTCGACGAGCTTCGCGTCTCGCTCGATGCATCGAACGCGAAGTCCTTTCTGGCCATCCGCGGCAAGGATTACTTTGGCCGCATCCTCAGGAACGTCCGTGCGTTCCGCAATCTGCAGGAACGTGAAGGGAAGGATCGGCCGCGGGTGTCGGCCTGGCTGACGGGACTTAAGGAAACGATCGCCGAATTGCCGGCCTTCGTGCAGGCGGCCGCGGAGATCGGCGTACGCGAAGTCTATCTGCAGCGCCTAGTGTTCTTCGAAAACGA
>Ga0209648_10002079_pt1 | contig 16452 bp, 11 predicted proteins | sample GraSoi2013_115cm_FD_185830 | JGI IMG/M metagenome (GOLD analysis project Ga0209648, IMG submission 185830) | Grasslands soil microbial communities from the Angelo Coastal Reserve, California, USA - Sample 9_17_2013_115cm (SPAdes) (version 2) | ecosystem: Environmental > Terrestrial > Soil >...
GCCTGCTCCTTCGAATCTGCCCGAACATTGTGGTATCACTCCCGAAAGAGTGCGCTATCCTCCTTGATGAGTGCCACGCTGCCATTGATCCATTGACCTTTGGCGGCGACATCATCTACCTCGACAGCCCTGGCAATCTGGCGGAATATGATGCCGTCTTTTGTATTGGAGCGACGGCACGTCCGGACCTTCCGTGGACAGTGGTGAATTCTCAAGGCTGGATTGCCCGAGTTTCCTCTGGTTCGACTCACCTATCCGCGAATTGTCAGTTGGGCAACCCGATCGGTGCATTGGCAGCAGCCTCCCTCGGTGTTGCCGAGGTATTCAAACGGCTGGTGCGCCTTCGGGCAAACCGAGGCCAACTGCTCGATGGGCTGTCTTTCAGCCTGTATGATTACACTGTGGGGGCAATTGATCCCGGTCCTTCGCTCCCCGAGCATCTCCCCGTTCAGCTCCTCCTCGTAGGCGTTGGTGCGATAGGGAATGGTGTCGTACAATTGCTCAGCCAGCTGCCGCTTACAGGGCGCATCTGGGTAGTGGATTCGCAACGATATGGTGAAGAAAATCTTGGGACGTGCCTGTTGATCGGCTCGGCAGACGTCGGGAAGGAAAAGGCGATGTTCGCAGCTGATATCTTGAATCTGAAGGCTCGTGTGGAGGCCAGGGGATTCACAGAAAAGTTGGATGTGTTCACTGGACGCCTGGGTAAGGAACTGCCATACCCATCGGTTATTATCGGTGGCGTTGACAACATCGATGCGCGACACGACATTCAGCGGCTCTGGGCTGACATGATCATCGACGGCGCAATCGGAGATTTTGGTTGCCAGGTCAGCCGGCATCCGTGGGGTGAAGATATTGCCTGCCTGATGTGCCTCTTTCGTCACCCAGCCGGTGAACCAGCGGAACGCGTAGCTAGCAGACTGACAGGACTCCGCGCGGACCGCGCACTGCAGGAATCCTCCATAGTGACGGAAGTTGATATCTTTGAGGCACCCGTGGAGAAACAGCGATGGTTGTGCGAGCGAATCGGGCATCAGATCTGTTCGGTCATCCAGGAAGCCGTGGCGCAACAACTTTCGGAGGAACAACATCGACAGGGATTCGCGCCATCCGTCCCATTTGTCGCTTCCTTGAGCGCCAGCATGGTCGTTGCTGAACTCGTCAAGCATGTTGCAGGCTGGGCACTGTCAAACCCTCTGGAGCCACGCTTTCAATGCGATGTCCTTCGCGGTCCGGCCAATGGATTAGCTGTGCCACAGGAGCGACGCCGGGATTGTATTTGTATTACACGGCAACGTAACATTGAGCAGTGGAAGCTTCAACGTGGCTGAACGAGTATCGACCTAAATGGTAGCTTGGGTGGCTTTCGTTAAAGGCCGAGCTTCGTTCCTGGGTGTGACATCGCGACAAGCCACCGCTCGACGGATACATCCACCTGTCCGATGTACAACGAGCTGCTCACTGGAACGAGCTGGAAGGATTAGCGCAGGAGTATGCCATTCCTGGCGACTATGTGCCACCGCAGGCTTTCCTGCAAGACTTCGAGCGAACTGCGTTGCACCATCGCGCACGCTGTATCGTCCTGTCCGGTAGCCCTGGCATCGGCAAAAGTACGTTCATCAGCCACCTGTATGCCACCTTCCGTGCGAAACATATCCCCGTTGTGCGTCATCATTACGACCTCGGTACCAATGACCACGCCCCTGGCTTCCGGTTGAACCACCTGCGCGCAGCCACATCACTGATGCACGACCTCGCGCGCGACCACGCTCAAGCACTCGGTTCACTCGCAAATAGGAATCCTGAGCCTGAAGATCTGCGCACGTGGCTTGCCGCCTGCGGCGCCTATTATGTGCGCGAAGGCAGGGTGCTGACGGTCCTGGTGGATGGCCTGGATCACGTCTGGCGCGAACGCCAATCCCTTGAGGAGCTGACCCTGCTTTTAGAATACCTGTTACCGCCCCCCGACGGAGTTGTGCTGGTCTTCGCGACCCAGCCGGTGGACGATCGTCAGTTGTCCCCCATCTTGCTCCGCCATGCCCCCCGCGACCGCTGGGTGGAATTGCCCCAGCTCGATCAGCCCGCGGTTGAGCAATGGGTGCGCAAGCATATCAGTGACTTCCCAGCGCAAGCGGAGCAACTGCAGTCAGCTGTGTTCATTGACCGCCTGGCCAGAGCGTTGTACCGCAAGGGCCACGGCCATCCTCTGTGCCTGCACTACACCTTGAAGGCGATCCAGGAGCGGACCCTGGCCTTCACCGATGAAACAATTGGGGCATTACCGGGGTGCCCCCATGAGGGGATCAGCGCGTATTATGCAGAACTCTGGCGCGTGCTGCCTGAAGGCAGCCAGGCAATCATGCACCTGTTCGCTTCGACCCAGTTTCCCTGGCCAACCCAGGGTATCGTCGCCTGCCTGGATCCACAACGCCAGCAGATCGCGCACATCCGTGACGATTTGCGGCAGGTGGCACACCTGCTGGTGCAGAACGACCTGGGTCTGCTCTCATTCCACAGCAGTCTCTTCGCGTTTGTCACGAGCTTGCCGGAGCACCAGGAGTATCGCATCCCGCACCTCCAGAAGGCCCTTTTGTGGCTGCGGCAGTTTTAACCATAGAACTGTCGTATGAGATGGAATCTCACTAGCAGCCTTTTTTTCATACAAAATGGTAGTTTGTACCAACCCAGTTCTCCGATTCGCATAACCCGGTAGAGCCACACTAACCAGTGAAATGGGGGGAGGGGCTTGAAAAAAAGGACGGTCCTTGGCATGATGTGCTTATGAAAAAGAGTACAACAGAGCCAATGGACCCGTCGAAACAATTTTGCCCTAATGAGACGTGTCGCGCAAGAGGCCAAATCGGAGAGGGCAACATTCGTATGCACTCGTATCACCCCCAACGCTATCGTTGCTGGACGTGCAAGAAGACCTTTAGCGCACGCAGAGGCACGATGATGGAAGGAGTGCGGACAGATGAGGAAACGGTCATAACAGTGGTGACCTTATTAGCATATGGATGTCCGACACAAGCGATCGTTCATGCCTATGGCTTGGATGAACGTACCGTAGCGGATTGGCAAAAACGAGCAGGAAAGCAGTGTCAACGGGTGCATCAGGCCATTGTGGAACAAGGACATGTCGAGAGTCAACATATCCAGGCAGATGAAATTCGCGCCAAAGGAAGAAACCTGATCATCTGGATCGCTTTGGCGATGGATGTCACGACGCGCTTATGGATGGCAGGAGTGGTGAGCACGAGTCGAGATCGCAGGCTCATTGACCGTCTCTTCCAACACGTGCGTGCGTGCTGTCAGTTCGTGCAAGCCCTGCTCGTGTGCACAGATGGGTTTGCGGCATATCCAAATAGCATCGTACGCGTATTTAGAGAGAAGGTGAAGAAGAAAGAAGGGCGAGGGCGATGCAGTTTGCAAGCTTGGCCGGATCTGTGTATTGCTACCGTGATTAAGCGCACAGAAAAGAAACGCGTGGTAGAAGTCACAAGAAAGATCACGAGGGGGGCACTGACGAAAGCACAGGAATTGCTCCAGAGGACCGTCGGATGCAAAGAGTTCAATACCTCGTTTATTGAGCGATTGAACGCAACGATGCGTGAGCGTCTTGCTTCTTTAACACGCAAGTGTCGTCATGCTGTCCAGCGCCTGGAAACGTTAGAAGCGGGAATGTTTTTAATTGGATGTAGCTATAACTTTTGCTTTCCACATCATGAGTTAAGCAAATCCACGCATTTTGGGTATCGTTGCACACCAGCTATGGCGGCAGGACTGACTGATCACATCTGGCGTATCCGAGAACTGTTGCTGTATAAGGTCGCTCCTGTTGCTTGGGTTGAACCCAAAAGATCAGGACGACCTCGCAAAGCAGCGGGAGCAAGTCCTCCACTTCCTAAACGACCACGAGGTCGCCCTCGCACACATCCCTTCCCTGATCCGTCTGTGCCCAAACGACCACGAGGTCGCCCTCGTAAGGTCGCTTGAGCCTTTTCACCGATTAGTGTGGCTCTACCCGGGAACCCCTATTACGTGTAAAATTCGTATCTATTCAGTAGAGTGGCGTAAAAGATGCAAATCGTGTATGTTTCTCCTCCCTGACGCTCAACACGGCTACGAACACGATAACCTTTGCTCGAAATGAGCCTTTTACGCCACTCTACTGAATAGATACTAAAATTCTATCATAAAACAATTTGTTCTATTTGGAATGCAGAAAACAGATTACCTGATGACACCCTGGAATAAACTTGACAGATCCATACTGGCAAAGATACAATAGAACTGCTGAAAAAGGCAGGGTCGGTAAGGTAAGCCCGACCGGTTCTCAATCCCCATGAGAGCTACTGTTCGACACGCAAGTGACGGGACCCACAGCGTAACATAATGAGGTCGCAATGTGCGCCTTAAAGTTATGGGAGGTCCGTATGCTCACGAGAGCGTGTTTATTCCATCCTGTTTTTAATGCCTCATCGTGCTGCTCCTACAGCCAGAAAAGGCCTTGCGATGTGCTCGCCTGGTGAGCATGGGATTTCCCTGGAAAGAAGCATTTACAGGTATGTCTCAAAATGAAATTGGCGCAGGAGCGCCGGGAAAGAGTCCCGTTTCTCAGGCTGGCGGGTCGCGCCTGACGGGTTTTGCCCTGATCAGCGTATTGATAGCGTTAATGTTAACGCTGCTTCTGGAGGCCCTTGATCAGACGATCGTAAGCACCGCGCTGCCCAGTATTGTTGGGTCTTTGCAGGGCTTTGACCGTTATAGCTGGGTACTCACGGCCTATTTATTGGCCTCAACCACGATGATCCCTATCGTAAGCAAACTTTCGGATCAGTTTGGCCGCAAGTGGTTTCTGATCGTTGGAGTGGTGATTTTCCTGGCGGGTTCAGTGCTCTCTGGCCTGTCGCAAAATATGACCGAACTGATCGTGTTTCGCGCTGTGCAGGGTCTGGGTGCAGGCATCGGAATTGCCCTGGTCTTTACCGCAGTGGGAGACATTTTTACGCCTGCGGAACGCGCGCGCTGGCAGGGCATCTTCGAGGGCGTCTACGGGTTTGCCAGCGTTGTAGGCCCGACGCTTGGTGGCTGGTTGACCGATCATGGTCCCCTGGTAGGTAATCTGGTCACAGAGAGCACGCGGTGGCGCTGGATCTTTTACATCAACCTCCCGGTGGGCATTATTGCTCTGCTGGCTTTATTGATCTTTATGCCAGCGCGTCTTTCCCAGCGCACCAATACTTATCGTGGTTGGGCAGCTCTCCGGCGGATCGATTTTCTGGGCGCGTTGCTGGCATCGGGCGCAACGATTTGTCTGTTGCTTGGTTTGAGCTGGGGAAGTAACCAGACGTATCTCTGGAACTCTCCTCAAATTCTTTCCCTTCTGATTGGCGCAGGCGTTCTTTACATTTTGTTTGGTATCGTCGAACGGTTGGTGCCAGAACCTCTGCTCCCCTTGCAACTTTTCCGCAACCAGGTTTTTTCCGCGAATTCAGCCCTGACGCTTTTTATGGGTATGATTTTGCTGCCAACCATCATCTACCTGCCGTTGTTTTTGCAGGGAGTATTGGGAGAAAGCCCGACCAATTCGGGGCTGGTGCTTACCCCTTTAACGATCAGTCTGGCGATTGGTGCTGCTGTTTCAGGTATCCTGATCAGTCGCGTGGGGCGTTACCAGGTCCAGACGATACTAGCCGTGCTTCTACTTGCAGGAGGCATCTTTTTGCTTTCCGGGATGAACGCGAACACAACGTTTCTCCAGGCAAGCATCTATATGGTGATCGCTGGTATGGGTATGGGCACCATTTTTCCCGCGCAGACACTGGCCGCGCAGAATGCAGTTGAGCACCATCGGATTGGTGTGGCGACTGGTGTGATTACCTATCTGCTCGCTCTGGGACAGACGCTTGGCGTTGCGATTGCTGGAACCGTGGTGAATAATACGATTTCCAGCGATTTGCCCAATCGTGTGCCTGCCAATACTGTTCAACAGTTAACGCCAGCCGGGTGGCAGGCGGCAACCAATACAGAGATTCTGATTGATCAGAAGTATCGCAATACCGTATTGCATACCGCGCAACAGTATGCCAGCAAGGCAGCAACCGCGCATATTCCGCCGGGTCCGCAGCACGATGCTATCGCGCAACAGGCCGCGCAGCAGGTGGTGCACCTGCTCAATCAGGTTTTCTCTGCCCTTCAGCAGTCGATAGTACTGGCTATTCACAATGGTTTGCTGGTTGTCTTGCTTTTCTGTGGGGGAGCTTTTCTTGCCGCGTGTTTCCTGAAGGATATACCCTTAAAAAACTCCTGGGGAGAAAGCAATCCCGTCAGCAGCGTTGCTGGCGGTACGGAAACGGGAGAAACCGTGCCACCAGTCCATTAAATGATGCTAGGTAGCCGGTCGGATGAGATCTCATCTGAAACGCGGGCGAACAGGATATCATTTCTCCTCCTCCTGTTCGCCCGCGCGCGTGAGCTGGCGCTCAGTTGATCAGTCCCCACGGTTTCGCGCGTTTCCGCGCTTTCTGTGCCCCTGAAGGTTGTGGTAAATACCCTGAAACCTTGACATTTTTTGCCCCCAATCACGCACATTTGCCCTGAAAGAAGCACATTGGGACAATGGTTCCTGGGCAATCCGCTCCCCGTCTAGGGTATGAGCCTGAAATGTTGTACAGAACGGCCTTGGTGAGAGGAAAAGACAGAAGCGAGAAAGCTGGTGTGTAAACACGAAGGGTGAGCCATCATTCGGGTAAACGACCAACGGTCAAGAGCCAGAGACCTGATGGCCCTGTTCGAGCCGGTCGAAGAGCAGGTCTGTACTAAGCTCAACGTTTTCAACGAACAGATCATCCGCAAAGAGCTTGTGCAAACGGGCACTCTCAGAGAGAGACACCGTTTCTTGCACCTCTAGCGAGGAGGCGCGCGTATAGTGTTGTTCTTCCAGCAATATCCTGGCACGCAAGGTGCCTCCCACCAACAGAGGGTTATCATGAGAGTGACCATAGACAACTTCGGAGACCAGCACGTCGCCACGAATAAGGAAATCCCCAGACGAAACAATGCCGCGCGCCCGGACAGAGCCGCCGACCGCCAGAAGGCTCTGGCCCCAGGCTGCATCACCGTAGATACCCTCGATGGTGAGATCGCCAAACACAATCAGCGCGCCGTCATTTTGCACGGTACCGGAAATGGTGGCATTTCCAAATATCACCTGGGAAGCTTCTGGAGCTATAGCTAGATCCTCGGCAATATGCGTTGCTGGTTGGGTGGCAGGATCAACGAGGGCGTGGAGAACGTACATGGGGGTTTTTGCATATCCCCCCGAAACGAGTACACCGTTTCGGGGGGATATGCAAAAACCCCCTATAACTACGGTTGAGTCTATGAGCAAGATGGCACTAGAGGCTCTTGTACCCATCCTGAAACCTCCCATCCGAAGCCTCGAGCAGCGGAATAACAGGAGACGTTCACAGGCAAAAAAAAGCCTCTCTACTTGGAAGAATTACATGCTTTCGATGCATGAAAGCAGGAAAAGTGTAAGCTCAGCCTCAGTTATATGGTACACCATCCTTTTCCGTCAGAATCGCACCGACAGGCCTATTAAGCTCTTTGAGTGCCGGGTCGATCTGCCTGGCCAATTCGGGCACTCATGCAAAGACATCTTCTGGCGCTTAGCGATCAATGAGCATGTCGTTTCCTTCTAAGCAAACTCTCAGTGAAATTCTACCTCTTCGTTTGCTCGAGAGACAAGCTCAACCAGCTCTGGACGCTTCTCACGCCTGCTGCTACTTCTGTTGGGAGAACTTGGTCAGCTCACCCGAAGATGATCTCGCCCTGGAGTCACTCCAGAGGCCCATTTCGCACCACAAACTAGATAGCGAGCTACCCCAAGATAGAGGATGACCATGGCTTTGGACAACAACGACAAAACGGCGCGTATACGGATTAAGCTGCTCGACGATCATCTGCGTGAGTAATGTCTCACCCTTTTGACAGGTTGAGACAAAAAGAGAGACAATGACCTATGATGGAACAGCAGAGAAAGCAGAACCTCGACATCATCGATATCGGTTTCGACTGGAGAGGCAGTCTCTTCGGCATAGCATCTTCTCCCAGTACTTCTCGTAAAGAACATTGACGATCTATAGCCTGATTAGTATAATCGAGGAACAGGTTTATAAGTATACTCCTCCACTTAAAGGCCGATGAGAACTGGAATGAGGGGAAGGAGTTGGAAAACGTGAAAACAATAATCACGTTGGGAGAGGGGGAGAAGAGGAGCCTTCATGGAGCTGAATGAAGTAAACACGCGGTCATTTCGCTTTCTTACCAGACAGCAAAAGCGCATTTATAAAAGACTTTCTCTGGTTGGCGAAGGACCCGCTGCTTTTTATCGCGATGCCTGCCGCATCATGGCCGCTGAACCCCCATTTGAAACCACAACCCATCTTATGGGTCACTGCCTCAGAGAGATTGAGAGCGCATTGCGTGACGTCCTCAAACCCGCAGTAGCCAACTCATCAGACTCGTCAACTAAGAAGAACATGACCGGTGAGGAACGCTATAAACATGATATCATCACTATCTTGGACGGACTAGAGATTCCCGAGACGGATGAGATCGCGCAACTCTGGCTGAGATTACCAGGCCGGGAGAGTCCATTTGCGCTTCATCGGTATGCTCATCGCGATAACCTGACTAGGCCACGTCCATTTGATCAAGATTTCCAAGCATTTTGGCGTGAAATGGAAGCGGTCTTTGACAGTATCCTTGAGAAGTTTGAGGCACGTTACCTTTCTTCTCATCGGCTCATCGATGCTCTATTGTCCGCAGATACGCCAACGGGAGCTGATATGGATACTCTTAAGAAGGCCGTTCCCTCTAATCGTGTTGCCCTCGGATACTTCTTTGAAGAATTGAGTAAAAGAGAGAACACAAACTGGCTGCAACCGTTGAGAGCGGAGGGCTTTTTTAAATATCCACCGGAGCCGGAGTATGATGCAGAAAAAAAGCAGGTAAGTCTCTCACCCTGGCCAGCTTCGCGTTATTTGTCACGCATAGCCGCTTCGGCCCCAGAGCAAGTCATGGAAATCGCCCTGGAAATCCCCGATACAGAGGAAGTAGGCGGCGTAGAGAATATCCACGTGTATGGAGATCTTCTTGACGCCGCATTGAAAATGCCTTCTCAGGTAGCTGTAAAACTGCTTCCCAGGGTCCTGAGGTGGGTGACCTTGTCGTATCAGGGATCCCTTCCCGAAAAGCACGTTGCCTTCGTGAGTCATCTTGCACGCAGTGGTCAAATTGACGCTGCGCTTGGGCTAGCCGAGGCGCTTTTCGCTCACCTGTCCCACACACAAACATCCTTTGAACTCTGGCATTACCATGAACTCCTCAAGACCCATCTTCCTGCCCTTGTTGCTCGAACAGGGATACGTGCGCTGAGGCTTTTCTGTGATTCCCTCGCACTTGAGATTCAGCCTGCCGATGAACAGGATACATCATTGCCGGATATCTCCTCCATTTGGAGGCCCGCCATAGAGGAACATCATCAGAATGTTCCGCAGGGATTTGAAAGCACGAGAGATCTGCTCGTTTCCTTCATACGTGATGCGGCGGAACAGATTGTGAGAGAGCAGATCGGGTCGGTGAAAGAAGTGATATCGCAGCTCGAGCAGCATGGCGGGTCCATCTTTCATCGTTGCACATTGTACTTCTTGGGCGTTTTCCCGCAGGATGCACCCGAGCTCGTTGCCAGATATCTTACTGACCGCCAGCAGTTTGACAACGCGGATATCCGCCATGAGTACACCTTGTTGGCGCATGCCGGGTTTGCTCACCTTTCTTCAAGCGACCAGGCAAAGATACTGGCATGGGTAGAGCAGGGTCCTCTAGATGTGGAAGCAGTGAAGGCATCCTATGAGCGACAAACAGGAAAGCCACTCACAGATGAACTGATCATGGGCTACATCAAAAGCTGGCAACGGGATTGGCTTGCGCGCCTTGACTCGGATCTTCCACCCGAGTGGAAATACCGCTATGAACGTCTGGTCACAGAAATGGGTCCTGCCCTGCATCCAGAATTCGAGATATATGTGAGCGAAGCTACGTGGGAACAGCCTTCAAGCCCGAAATCCACAGAGGAATTGAGTAACATGCCCATCAAGGAACTCGTCTCTTTTCTCAGGAATTGGCAGCCATCGCCCTCTCAAGGCATCGAAGATACTTCTCCCACTCCACGAGGGCTTAGGAATAGGCTCATGACTGCAGTTGAGACAATGCCCCAGCGCTTTGCTGCGCAAGCGTGGCTATTCCGTGGGCTTGACCCATTGTATGTAAATGCCGTGCTGGCAGGGTTGGAACATGCAGCAAAGCAGCAAAAAGTCTTTCCCTGGCGGTCAGTCCTCACGCTCTGTCATTGGGTCATTCATCAGCGGCGGATGCCGTCGAGAAGGAAGGATAGGCGTCCTCATTATCATCCACAGTGGATTGAAGCCACGAAAACAGTGCTCTCCCTCCTCTCGGTGGGCTTCGAGCAAACGCCTGTCGAAATCCCGCTGGAACTTCGACCTCGTCTCTGGAAAGTATTACAACCACTCACAGAAGATCCCAACCCGACGCGAGAAGACGAGCAGCCATTTTCCAGCTCTCCTCATGAACTTGTAGGGTTTACACTCAATACCATTCGTGGAATGGCGATGCACGCCGTTGTGCGATATGCCTTGTGGGTGCAGCGGCAGATCGTCCAAGAAAATGGCGGAAATGAACAGGCACCAGGAGGATTCGATGCGCTTGCAAAGGTGCAAGAAGTACTCGATCACCACCTCAACCTGGTCCATGATCCATCGTTGGCTATTCGCTCCATCTATGGTCAGTGGTTCCTCTGGCTCGCACTTCTTGATCAGCAGTGGATAATACAGAATATCCCCAGAATTTTTCCCCTTGAGGAGTCCTTTCGAGACTGGCGAAACGCAGCCTGGGAAGCCTACGTCATTTACTGTCCACCGAAAGTCAATGCACTTCATCTCCTGTTTGCAGAATACCAGCGGGCAATTGGGCGCATAGGAGAAACCTCTACACATGCAAGGCCACATCCATATGATCCAGATGAACACCTTGCTGAGCATTTGATGACCTTCTATTGGTGGGGCAAGTTAGATGTAGATGAGCCGGAGGGATTACTCGCCCGGTTTTTTATGCAAGCTCCAGAGGTGCTTCGTCGCTATGCCTTTGAATACATAGGGAGAAGCCTCTTTACGACCGAAGAAACAATTTCTCTTGAAGTTCTTGCTCGGCTCCAGAGGTTGTGGGAGTGGTTCATTGAGCACGTTTCGAAGTCAGCGGTGCAAGAGACCCTCATTCCGGAAGTCGCTGCTTTTGGATGGTGGTTCAGTTCGGGGCAGTTTGATGATAGCTGGGCTATCATGCAGCTTGAGAAGGTACTCAGGTTACACGAGAAGATCGACATGCCTGATAAAGTTGTTGAACGTCTAGCTCAACTCAGTACGAAGATGCCACTTCAGACGGTAACCTGTCTCTATCTGCTCGTGCTGGCAGAAAAAGATATCTGGGTTACTGACGATTGGAAAAAGCAAGTGCGAATACTTCTAATAAATGCATTGCAAAGTGCCAATAGAGATGCTTACAGGGGTGCCAGGGAGGTGATCAATCTCTTAGCTTCTCGTGAGATCGCCGATTTTCGTGATCTCCTTGAAACACACAGTCCAGAGGAAATCTCTTAATTGGGCCTCGAGTACTAACGGACCCAAAAACAACGATAAGGCTTCTTTCTAACGTTTTCCTGGCTCTACAAGCGGCTTGAGCCGAAACAAAGAGCAGGCTCTTCCCAATGGAGAGATACTCCATCCCTTGGAAGGCATGTACCTCAATCGGCTCCACAAGGCGTTTTGTTTTCTTATCGTTGTTTTTGGGTCCGTTAGTACTCGATGGCTTTATAGGCCTTTAAGAGCTGATAGCCTCTTCCCCGTGTCACCAGATACACCCCAGCCAGAATGATCTGCGCAATCACCGCAGCGTCACCATACTGCCCGTCGAGGCGGACGAGAGCTCCTTCTGGTGGGAAGGCGAAGCGCGTCAAGTAGGTCGTGATGGCTCGGAGTGCCGAGGCAAGTTCACCGCGATAATCCCCATTCCCCTTGCCTCCATAGGTGCCGACCCATTGGCGGGTGTGCATCTGCAGAGCGGTCGTGCGGGTTCGCACGACTTCACCTCGCTTGCGCCCTGTGTAGCCAGGCGCACAGACGGCATCGAGGCGTCGTTTTGCTGGAGGGAGCGCAGTGTCACAAGGCAAGGCTCGCTGGCGCGCTGGTAGGCGATCCAGTAGCTCTCCCCGCGCTGCTTCGTCTCGCGACGTGCGGTGAAACGGCCTGCTCTGCCAACAAAGGCAAAGGAGGGAATGTCGGCCAGCCACGTGAACCATTCCTGGCTCTCCGGCGTGAGCGTGAGGGCATCTCCGAAGATGGCGGCGAGGGTGTGGTGTCGTGTTCAGAGTCGCGCACGGTGTAGGTAGACATGTCGGGGCACCAGGTCAGTGCATGGGCAGCAGGCTTCGGCATCGGTTCATCCTCGTCTCTGTCAGGTGCGGTGTTACCCAACGTCTTCCGGGGGCGCAGCGCTGACGCCGAAGACCTGCTCCAGATCGCGCCCGTACTTATTTTCTGATCCTTTGAGTTGTTTGAGATCTGGCTGCTGTTGGGAATACAACACATTTGCTATGGTGTGCAAGCCTCTTCTATCAGTTGGGCAACTTGTATATAGGGAATTTCACCGCGCAGGATCGAGAGGATGGTCCGAACAGAGAAACGTTCGTGCGCTCGGTAGAATGGGCCATCCAACACTGTATCGTGAGTAAGACGAACTTTGGCCAATGATCTTGGCGTTTGAGAAGCAAATGAGACCTTCACTCCATGGTTTTTGTGTTCCTCGTATATCAGATAGGTAAGTGATGTCGGTGCATCTGTAGAAACGCCCGAGGATGAGAGTGGAAGTTTCCCTGTTTGCTCATAGATCTGTGTTTGGAGATCTGCGAGATCAAGGTCATTGGCGAGCATCCACTGGAGACTCTTATAAGGAAGCTGCCCCATGTGTATGAAGTGATCGAGTAGGGCAACATGTGGAGTGGTGACTCTGAGATAGATAGGATAATAAACGCGACCGGCGGAGATGCTTTTGAAGCTTCGCATGTGAATAGACCCGTGCAGTTGGTGCAGTGTGAAGTGCCATTTTTTCCATATGAAGAGCCAATCGCTCCATATTTGCTCCGGATTCACTTCTTGCAATGTTCCTCCTGTGCCTTGAATGGCTACAAGCCATTGTTCTGCTTTTTGATGCATGGCACGTTCGAGTGCAGTGAGTTCTTCCTGCGTCTGAACATCCATGAGGGTATAATAGTCGAACGCGAGACCATACTCCTGTATGGGATACTGCTCCTCATGCTGCGTCTGCTGAATGACGTTGTTGATGCCTTTTGCGATATTCTCAAAGGCTTGATCACGGTTATTCCACGTCGTGATGGGTTTAGCCATCGTCGGCAGCGCTTGTAATGCACCAAGCGGTGTAGTTTTCCACCCTGGTGTCGGTTTGAGAAGAATGGGGATAACACGCGCCTCTCCTATCGTGTGCCGGGTGATCGCCCAATGCATTTCCTTGCTCCAACAGTAATCGGAAGCGATAAAAGCAGGACTGATGAGCAGGAGGATGATATCTGCTGTGTTCAGTTCTCGCTCAATCTCATACTCCCATTGATCTCCAGGCAGGAGGTCGCCGTAATGCCAGATACTCACCGCTTCTTGGCGGATGAGGACGGCCAGTGCTGTTTTGAGTTGCTGAAAGAGCGCTTGATCTACATGTGCATAGCCGCAAAAGATGCGAAGTGCTGGTAGCTGTATTGCCATTGTTTCTCTTTCCTTTATTCCCTCTCAACTTTGCGCTTGGCGCTGATGCTGAAGATCTGCTCTAACGTGCTGATATGCTTGTGCTGGCCCTTTTTGAGCACGCTGGTGTGATCCAACAGTGTTCTCTGAATCGAACGAGACCTCATGGCAGCACCTCCTCACCTGGTCGTCTTGCGTTTAATGCCGAATCGAGCAGAGAGTTTTTCACCGTAGGGGTTCTCATCTCCCATGAGTTCTTTCGTATACAGTTGGGTGATCCTGATATCCGTGTGGCCGAGTCGCCAGGCCAGGTCGGTGATCGGCGCGCCACTTCTCACCATACCGACGGCAAACGTGTGTCGGAGCGCGTGGACTTTGCTGGTATCCAGGTGTGCTGCGCAGATATTCGAGAGCGTCTTGGTGCTAATCGCCTGTCCTTTGTTCTGTCGGCTGTAGGATACCCAGATCGGCGCATCATCTTGCAGCGTGAGGAGCTGGTTTCCATAGTGGGCATGCAGGTAGTCCAACAACACGGCTGAGGTGTCGGAGTCGAGCAGGTCTCGCATCACCTTGTTCCCTTTACAGTGAAACGTCAACTGGATGCGCACCTGGGTGCGACCTTGTATTTTCACATCGCCCCCGCGCAGGCCTGCCAATTCGGAAGCACGGCGGCCAGTGTATAAAGCCACAGCCAGGAGCGCATAATCGCGCAATCCCGCGCTGGAATTGCGGTTAATGCGATCAAGTCCCTGTTCGACGGTCTCAGGGGCGATGGGCAGCGCGGCGGCGTAGGCCTGGACCTTCCGTTTCTTCACGTCTTTGATCGGATTCGGGATCTCCAGTTTGTAGGTGTCCTGGAGGAACGTGTAGAAGCTCGAGAGGATGGCGAGCCGCTGATTATACATCGCCGGCGACACATCTTGACCTGGTCGCCGGGAGAGACTTCCGCGCATATTGGCCCACAGCGCCGCGATGCGCGCGATGTCAATCGGGTTGCTCAAGAGATCCAGGCCGCCCTGGGCCAGCAAGGCGCGAAAGCGGCGCATCGTTACCTCGTACTCGGCTCGGGTGCGTTTGGATCCGATCGTCTCTTTTTGTGCGAGCCATTCAGCAACGGCGCTGTCGATCGTCAGGTGGGCAGAGGTTAGCGCGGTTTCAGCGTTCATTGGAATTGCTCACTTTCCGTTTGTTGGCTGCCGATTTTCGACCGGTGCATTGTTAGCTAGCCTCCTCTTTTGGTGGTAGCTGGAACTTCAACAAATGACGGCTTGACAGCCTATTTTTAACCCGATATAATCCCACATAAGGAAGCTGTGAGAGCGTCAAGCAGATAATCAGGGGATGTTGTAACCGTTATTCCAGAACTCGCTCTACTAATCGCGCTAAATGGGTCAATCATCAGCCTACCTTCACTCTATCCTGTAGTTTTTCAGTGGCAATTATAACATAGGCCGTCCAAGTTTACGATGTGGAGCGAGGTTTTGGGTGCGCGTAGGATTTTTGCGCCGGCGAAGTAGCTGATCCTTTAGGCCGAATGCCGCCGAAGCAAGGGACGTCGCCATGGATGGGTAGCGGCAGGTCGAGGCCGCTGGCCCTCTGTCGGTAGCGTGGCGGCTGGTTGTGGCTGCGGCTTGACTGTAGTCATGGCTGATGGATGCTTCTTCGGACGGCCAAGCGATTGACCCTGGACCAGCGGAGCAGGAGGAGCAGACGACTCGCCAACCCGCTGGGATGACGACGGACAGGCCCGTTGCCTGCGCTTGGCCTGTGCCTCTTGCTGCCAAGACTGGTGGATCGCTTGTCCCAGTGCGTACCAGCACAACATCGCCCTCGCGCACCGGCACATCCTGGTTTTGAACCACAGCTTCTAGATCCACACGAGTGATGGGCTTTCCCACTTCTATCCGGTCAACACCCCTATGATGTGCAACATCCAGCAGGATACCGCATGTGATGAGTGGAGCTATGGTTTCCGCTCCCAGCTCTGTAAAACCAGCCGGAGTTTGCACGCTAGCATTAACCGCTCGTCCGCCATAGAGGTATCTATTTTTTGTAACCATCCCTCTCTAACTATAACCATCTCTTGTATTTCCACTTTTTACCCCCTGTGGTAGAATAGTGCTGTAGAGCACCTTTCTAACTGAATACTGCTTGCAGGTTCCAAGGTAAGGTTCCTTGGGTAAAAACAGTACCGTACTAGAGTGCTGCACAGAGCCATCACACCACCAAACGTTTTGGCAAGTAGACGTGATCTGTGCCCCGGTTGGTCGTAGTCCAACCGCCCGCCTAGTTGTTTCGTCAACGGGCGTAGGTTAAGGTTGAGAACCCAGGCCAAATGTTATATTTGGTTATGGTCTTGGCAACTATAAATCTTCTGCCTGGTGGCATAAGGCATCGATGTGGGTACCAGAATGCCCCGTTGTGAACATGAAGCCGGAGGCACTGGTTCTGGATTCTCCCATGCCCCGTTCATGATGACGATGGAGCGTGTAAACCAATCCTGGGGCATGGGAAGGATCGACGGGTGCACCGAAATAGCGGGGTTGCTCAAGATCAT
>Ga0209648_10002080_pt1 | contig 16452 bp, 17 predicted proteins | sample GraSoi2013_115cm_FD_185830 | JGI IMG/M metagenome (GOLD analysis project Ga0209648, IMG submission 185830) | Grasslands soil microbial communities from the Angelo Coastal Reserve, California, USA - Sample 9_17_2013_115cm (SPAdes) (version 2) | ecosystem: Environmental > Terrestrial > Soil >...
TGTGAACTACCAGGAGATTGTCCATCCGGGCCGTCTCTGCGACGGTGGTGGTTGCCGACCGACCATCCCCGCAGAGGAGGAGGCCCGGATGAACATCCATAAGAATGCCCGGACGACGCCCCGGAGTCGAGGCCAGATCGTAGAGCGGGTCCTGACCCAACAGGAGCGACCGCCCGCGGTCGCCGCCGCCGTCGGCGTGAGTGACCGGACTGTGCGCAAGTGGCTCGCGCGCTATGCCGCCGAAGCCGCGGCCGGCCTGGCTGATCGCTCGTGTCGGCCCCGCCGGAGTCCGCGCGCCACCCCACCGCTGCTGGTGAGCTGGGTGGAGCACCTGCGCCGGCAGCGCTGGGCTGGGGCGGAGATTGCCCAAGCGCTGCAGCTCAGCGCCTCGACCGTCGCCCGCCTCCTGCGGCGCCAAGGCCTGGCCCGGCTGCGGCAACTCGAACCCCCCGTGCCCGTCCAACGCTATGAGTGGGCCCAGCCCGGCGACCTGCTGCATCTCGACGTCAAAAAGCTCGGCCGGATCGGGCGCGTCGGCCACCGCATCACCGGCGATCGCCGCGCCCAGGTGCGGGGGATCGGCTGGGAGTTCGTGCACGTGGCCGTGGATGATGCCTCCCGCTTGGCCTATGTCGAAGTGCTGCCGGATGAGGGCGGGGTCCCGGCGACGCAGTTTCTCTGGCGCGCCCGGGCCTGGTTTCGGCGGCACGGCATCCGCGTGCGCCGGGTCCTCACCGCGTGCTATGAGCTTCTTGTCAAGCCCGTGAACTCTCTGATGCCGGCCCCGTTGGACGGTCCGATCGAGTAGCAGTTCCGGGATGACCCCGTGCGGGGGCTCCCAACGAGCCTCATTCGGACTCAATGCCCGAGGGAACGAGGAGTGCCGGGCGGAAGCGATCGGGCTGGCCCCAGTAGGGCGTCCCAAGACAACGGTCGGCATGCTCCTCTCTCCGGCCTCGCCGGAGCCCCCGGGGTTACGCGACGCGCGACATCGTTCGCTGCCAGTCGTGATCGAGTTGGAACGCCTCCCGTCGACTCATGACGGCGAAGGCGTAGAGCAAAAGCTTGTTCATGCATGCCCCGAGTGCCTGCATCTTTGACAGCGGCCGGTCGGCCCGCTGGATGAGGCGATCGTAGTGCGCCCGGATTCGCGGATTGTGCTGCAGGCACGAGATCGTCGCCAGGTACATGACCTCGCGGAGCCCGGCGCGGCCCCGGCGACTCATCGTCTGGCCGCGGCCCACCGTCTGGCCCGTGTCCCGGCGCGAGGGATTCGTGCCGGCGAGCTTGATGAGCTGGCGGCCATGCCGGTACTTCGTGATGGCCCCGACGTGGGCGAGGAGTCCGGCGACGCTGGCCCAGCCGAGGCCAGGAATCGTCCGCAGGTAGGGGGTCTCCTCAAGGTCTGCCAGCAGGGCATCGACCTCGGTGGCCACGGTCGTCATCTGGGCCGTGAGCACATCAATCCGCGCTACGGCCCGCTGGACTTCGCGTGCGAGGACGTCGACGCCGTCGGGGCAGGCGATAGTTTGCTCCGCGTAGCGGTGGACCTGCGCCAGCTTGAAGCGCCAGACTCGGCGACCGGCGCGGTGCTCGCGCACACGGGCCACGAACTCCCCGAGGGACAGGGCGGCCATCGTGGCGGGGGTCAGGCCGGTGCGCAGGACGGCCAAGGCCCCGGGCTGGAGGAGATCCGCCCAGACTCGCAGGAACTCGGGGAAGAGCCCATAGAGCTGATGAGCGACCAGGACCTTGAGTCGCGCCCGCTCCTCGCGGAGCCGTCGATACTCTCCCCAGGCGCGCCGCAGCGCCAGATAGGGGCGGGCCTCCAGCTGGGTCCGGGTGACCAGGCCGCTCCGACAGAGCTCGGCGATCTGCTCGGCATCGGTCAGATCCGTCTTCTCGCGGCTGAGCTGCCGGGCCTCGCGAACCCGGAAGGTCGTCAGCGGATTGATGACCACGTACCGCTCGCCCCGAGCCCGGAGGATATACGCCACCGCCTCCCACACGTGCCCGGTCGCCTCGAAGGCGAACACGCGACTCCCTCCGGTGCGGCTGAGGGCTGCCGGCATGGTGCGCCGGAGCAGTTCCTCGAGCCCCACCCGCGAGTGCGGGATCTTGAACCGGGTCAACCGCTGACCGTCGGCGGTCAGCACGACGACCTGGTGCTCGACGCTTGCCAAGTCCAGGCCGATGACCACATCATCACTCCCGAGGCGGCATCGATCGTCAGGCATGTGGGTCCCTCCTTCGTGTCTGGGCAGACGCGAGAAGGGATAACCCGAACAGGGCGGCGATGTCGCCTCCCTCTTTCTCATACCCTCATACTCGACAATGGCAGCGAGTTCATCAACACCTGCTTGCTCGGCTGGTGCCAGCGCCGGCCCTACACCCCGCGCACGAACGGCAAAGCGGAGCGCTTCATCCAAACCCTCTTGCGCGAGTGGGCCTACCGCCGCGCCTATTCCACGTCGCGCCACCGCACCGAGGCGCTGCCCGCCTGGCTGTACTACTACAATTGGGCGCGCCCGCATGGCGCGCTCCACGGTCGTCCGCCCATCACTTGCTTGGTGGCCCAGAACAATCTCGTGGCAGTTCAAAGCTAGATCACGCCGAGCGCGCGGCCGACCTTGACGAAGGCGGCCACCGCGCGCTCCAGATCCGCCGGCGCGTGGGCCGCGCTCACCTGGACCCGGATGCGCGCCGTGTCCCGCGGCACCACCGGATAGGAGAAGCCCACCACGTAGATGCCCTCGTCGAAGAGGTCGGCGGCCATCCGGTGGGCGAGTCGCGCGTCCCCGAGCATGAGCGGCACGATGGGATGCTCACCCGGGCGCATGCCGAAGCCGGCCGCGGTCATCGCCTGCCGGAACCAGCGGGTGTTGGCGGCGAGGCGATCGCGCAGCTCGGTCGATCCCGAGAGGAGCGAGAGGCCGGCGAGGGCCGAGCACACCAGGGCGGGAGGCAGGGTGTTGGAGAAGAGATAGGGCCGCGAGCGCTGGCGCAGCAGGGCGCCGATCTCGGCCCGGCTCGCGGTGAAGCCGCCGCTGGCCCCGCCCAGGGCTTTGCCGAGCGTCGAGGTGATGATGTCCACCCGCCCGACGACGCCGCACTGCTCCGGGGTGCCGCGCCCGGTCGGACCGAAGAAGCCGGTGGCGTGGCTGTCGTCCACCATCACGAGCGCGTCGTAGCGCTCGGCGAGGTCGCAGATCCGGCCGAGCGGGGCCACGTCGCCGTCCATCGAGAACACCCCGTCGGTGGCGATCAGCCGGGTGCGCGTGGACCGGGCGGCTTGCAGGAGGCGCTCGAGCTCGTCCATGTCGCCGTGGGCGTAGCGCTGGCGCTGGGCCCGGCAGAGGCGGACCCCGTCGATGATCGAGGCGTGGTTGAGCGCGTCCGAGATGACGACGTCGGGCTCGTCGAGGAGCGTCTCGAAGAGCCCGCCGTTGGCGTCGAAGCAGGAGGTGTAGAGCACCGCGTCTTCCATGCCCAGGAAGCGCGCGATCGCCGCCTCCAGCTCCTTGTGGATCGTCTGGGTGCCGCAGATGAACCGCACGCTGGCGAGGCCCAGGCCCCAGCGGGTGAGGCCGTCCTGGGCGGCCCGGACGAGGGTCGGATCGTCGGCCAGCCCGAGGTAGTTGTTGGCGCAGAAGTTGAGGACCTCGTGGCCGGCCACCGGGACGCGGGCGCCCTGCGGGCCCTCGACGATCCGCTCACCCTTCCACAGCCCCGCCTCGCGGATGCCGTGGAGCTCGCCCTGCAGCCGCAGTCTCATCTCCCCGTACATGGTCGTTCTCCCCGGGTCAGCGCGGCGGGTAGCGCCGCCGGATGTTCGGCGTCAGGTACTCCTCGAACGTCCGCTTGAGGTCGTAGGCCGGGCGGAATCCCCAGTCTCGCCGGGCGCGGGTGTCGTCGACGTCCTCGGGCCACGAGTCGATGACGGCCTGGCGGCGCGGGTCCGGCACGAACGTGATCCGCGCGTCCGGGAAGGCCCGGCGCACGAGGTCGACCAGCTCGCCCGCGCTCGGGTTGAACGCCGCGACGTTGTAGACGGAGCCGGTGAGCGACGCCGCGGGAGCGTCCAGCAGGGCCAGGAGGGCCGCGATCGCGTCGGGCATGGCCATGAACGGGATGCGGGTGTCCTCGCGGACGAAGCACGCGTAGGGCCGCCCCTGGGCGGCCGCGTGGATCATCTCCGGCGCGTAGTCGCTCGTGCCCCCGCTCGGCAGCGTGAAGGCGGAGAGGAGGCCGGGGAAGCGGATCGCCCGGAAGTCTACCCCGCTCGGCTCCGCGGCCGCGAGCTGGCGGTAGTGCTTCGCGAAGTACCGTCCGAGATGCTCGCAGTAGAGCTTGTTGCACCCGTACATCGTGACCGGCTCGAGCCCGGCGAGCTCTGCCACCCGCCCCGCCGCGTGCTTGGCTTCCCGGCCCGCGAAGCCGTAGACCGCGATCGAGCTCGGGAAGAGGCTCGGGAAGAGGAACTTGACCGGGTGGCCGAGCGAGCGCGCCTCGTCGACAGCCAGGTGGAGGAGGTTGAGGGTGCCCTGGACGTTCACCTCGTGGGCGGTCTCCGGGACGAACTCGGCCCGGGTCGAGAGCAGCGCGGCCAGGTGAAAGACGATCGGGATCTCGAACTCGCTCCGGAGCCGCTCGAGCAGGTGGCGATCCAGGATGTCGCCGATCTGGGTGACCAGGCAGCGTCGCGCCACCTCGTCGGGGATGGAGCGGGCGTCCACGCCCACGACGTCGTGGACGCCCTGGGCCGCGAGCTCACGGATCAGGCCGTGCCCGACCTCGCCTCCCGCCCCGGTCACGAGTACCACCGGCTTGCGCGCCACGCTCGGGTCTCCGGAATCGAGCATAGCAGGGCGCGGCGGCAGCCCGATGCGCGATGAAAGGGGGCAACACCGGGAGAAGGAGGCGCGCTATCATCTCGTCGACCATGGTCCCGATCCGCGGCTCGCTCGCCCCGTTCCTCGACCCGGCCAGCGTGGCGGTGATCGGGGCCTCGCGCGATCCGTTCAAGGTCGGCGGAGCGGTCGTCGCCAACCTGCGCTCGGCCGGCTTCCCCGGCCGCATCGTCCCGGTCAACTCACGGGCGAGCACGGTGCAGGGCCTCCCGTCGGCGCCGCGGCTCCAGGACGTCGAGGGCGCGGTGGACCTGGCCGTGATCGCGGTGCCCGCGATCGACGTGCTCCCCGCGCTCGTGCAGTGCGTGGCCAAGGGGGTGGGCGGCGCGGTGGTGATCTCCGCCGGCTTCCGGGAGACCGGGGGGGAGGGCGCGCGGCGGGAAGCCGCTCTGCGCGAGTGGCTGCGCGGGCAGCCGATCCGGGTGCTCGGTCCGAACTGTCTCGGCTGGATCCGCCCCGCGCGACGGCTCAACGTGACGTTCGCCTCCGGGATGCCCGAGCCGGGCGGGATCGCCTTCCTGTCTCACTCCGGCGCGGTCGCGGTGGCGATCCTCGACTGGGCGCGCGACCGCCGGGTCGGCTTCTCGCTCTTCGCCTCGCTCGGCAACCAGGCCGACGTCAACGAGAGCGATCTGCTCGACGCGGGAGCCGCCAATCCGGAGACCCGGGTGATCGCCGGGTACATCGAAGGGGTGGCCGACGGCCCCCGGTTCCTCGACGCCCTCCGTCGCGCCGCCGCGGTCAAGCCGGTGGTGCTGCTGAAGGCGGGCCGGTCCGCGGAGGGCGCGCGCGCCGTCGCCTCCCACACCGGCGCGCTCGCCGGGTCCGACCGCGCCTTCGACGCGGCGGCCCGTCAGGCGGGCGCGCTCCGAGTCGAGACCGTCGCCGAGCTGTTCGACGTCGCGCGGGGGCTCGCCAGCCAGCCCCTGCCGCGGGGCCGTCGCCTGGTCGTGGTGACCAACGGGGGCGGGCTCGGCATCGTCGCCACGGACGCGGCGCGCGCGGCCGGTTTCACCATGGCGCCGCCCGCCGAGCCGCTGCGCCGGCGGCTCGCCGAGGGATTGCCGACGATGGCCGGGCTCGCCAACCCGGTGGACCTGGTGGGCGATGCCGACGCGCGCCGCTACGGCCACGCGCTGCACACGCTGGGCACCGACAGCGCCGACGCGCTGCTCGTGCTCCTGACCCCGCAGGCGACCACCGACGCGGCGAGCGTGGCGCGCACCATCGCCGCCGCGACGCAAGGATGGTCGATCCCGGTGGTGGCCGCCTTCGTGGGCGGCGCGCGCGTGGCGCCCGGGGTGCGCACGCTCGAGGAGGCCGGGATTCCCTGCTACGCGTTTCCCGAGCCCGCGGTCAAGACGCTGGCCGGCATGGTGCGGCTCGGCGAGCGCCGGCAGGCGACCCCGAGCCCGCCCGTCGCCTCCGTCGACGCGGCCGCCGCCCGAGCGTGGCTCGGCGCGAGCGGCGACGCGCCGGGGCGGCAGCTCGGAATGTCCGAGCTTCGCTCGCTGCTCACCGTGTACGACATCGCGTGCATCGACGGCCGCCCCGTCACGGGTGCGGGCGACGTGACGCCCGGCGGGAAGGAGCTGCGGCTGGGCGGGGTGCGTGACGCGCAGTGGGGGCCGGTCCTGATGGTCGGGCTCGGCGGGATCTACGTCGAGGTCGTGGGGGACACCGCGGTGGCCCTGGCGCCGGTGTCTCCCGCCGAGGCGACCGCGCTCCTCGACGAGCTACGGATCGCGCCTCTGCTGGACCGCCCGGCGCTGGCCGGCATCATCAGCCGATTCTCCCACCTGCTGGTGGATCTCCCCGAGCTGACCGAGATCGAGATCAATCCCCTGATGACGAGCCCGGACGGCGCGGTCGCGGTGGACGTGCGCGCCCGCCTCGGCGCCTAGGAGCACCCGATGGTGCCCGGCTACCACCGGATCGTCGTCGGGGCGGACGGCTCGCCGCATTCCCGGCGGGCGGTCGCGTTCGTGGCGCGGCTCGCGCCGCCCCGCGGCGGGCGGGTGACGTGCGTGCGGGTGATCGAGCCGGTGCGGCTGCCGTCGATGCCGTTCGTGCCGGCCCGGATGCGCGCCCAGCTCGCGACGCAGGCCGCGGCGGTGGACCGGAGCCGCCGGGCGGTGGCCCAGCGCCAGCTCGATGCCGCGGTCAGCGCGCTGGCGAAGGCGGGCTGGCGCGCGCGGGGCGTGGTCCGCGCCGGGCTCCCGCTCCAGGAATTGCTGGTCGCCATCCGGGCCGAGCGCGCCGACCTCCTGGTGCTGGGCGCGCGGGGCGCGGGCGCGGTGAGGCACTTCCTCCTGGGGAGCGTCGCGGACGCCGCGCTCAAGCGCTCGCCCGTCGGGGTGCTGGTGGTTCGCTGACCGGTGACCGTCGTCGGCGGCCCGGTGGCAGCCCGCCCGGCGCCGTGGCAGACTGACGACGGGAGGTGCCCCTCATGTCGACGACGCCACGCCCCGCATCGGGAAGCCGGCCGCCCGGCTGGCAGCAAGAGCACGCCCGCCGTTATGTCGAGAGCGGCGGGAAGGACGGCCACATCTGGGAGGGAGTCACCACTCTCCTGCTGACCACTACCGGGCGGCGCTCCGGCGAGGCCCGCACCACCCCGCTGATCTACGGGCGAGACGGCGATCGCTACGTCGTGGTGGCCTCGCGCGGCGGCGCGCCCCAGGGCGATCGCTACGTCGTGGTGGCCTCGCGCGGCGGCGCGCCCCAGCATCCCGCCTGGTACGAGAACCTCTCCGCGCGCCCGGACGTGACGGTGCAGGTGATGGCGGATCGATTCAAGGCGCGCGCCCGCACCGCCTCGGCGGCCGAGCGGCCCGCGCTCTGGAAGACGATGGCCGCGATCTGGCCCCCGTACGACGAGTACCAGGCGCGGACCACGCGCGAGATCCCCGTCGTCATCCTCGAGCGCGCCTGAGCGATGAGCGCGACCTCCCGCCCGGTCGCCCAGGTCGTCAAGCCCGAGCCGGTGGTGGAGGGCGCCGGGGTGCACCTGCGCCGCAGCATCGGCACGCGGCGGCTCGACCATCTCGACCCGTTCCTGCTCCTCGACCACTTCGAGTCCGTCCGTCCCGAGGACTACGAGCCTGGATTTCCCTATCATCCGCACCGCGGCATCGAGACGGTGACGTTCGTCCGCACCGGCCTGGTCCAGCACCGGGATTCGCTCGGCCACCGCGGGAGCATCGGGCCCGGCGACATCCAGTGGATGACCTCCGGCAGCGGCATCCTCCACGAGGAGATGCCGCAGGTGCGGCCGGAGGGCATCGGAGGGCTCCAGCTCTGGCTCAACCTGCCCGCGCGCGAGAAGATGACCCGGCCGAAATACCGGGATCTGACCGCGAGCCATCTGGCCGAGAGTCCGCTCGACGGGGGGGCGCGGGCGCGCGTCATCGCGGGCGACGCGGCGGGCGGGCGGCTGGTGGGGCCGGTCGAGGGCCTCGCGGTGGCGCCCAAGTTCCTCGACGTGACGCTGCCGGAGGGCGCGACGTTCCGCGAGGCCGTGCCCCGCGGCCACACCGCGTTCGCCTACGTGGATCAGGGCGAGGTGCGCTTCGGCCCCGAGCGGAAGGTGGCGCGCGCCCCCTCGCTTGTGGTCTTCGGCGACGGCGATGTCGTGGAAGCGGCGGGCGCGCCCGGGGGCGGGCGCTTCCTCCTCGCGGCGGCGCGACCGCTCGGCGAGCCGATCGCCCGTCACGGCCCATTCGTCATGAACACGCCTGCGGAGATCGAGGAAGCCCTGCGCGACCTGCGCAGCGGGCACTTCATCCGCGACGATCCGCGCGACGCCTAGAGCGGTCCGCCCGGCCTACTTGAGCTTCAGGTCCTCGCAGGGCGCCGCGTACGGGTAGCCCTGGATCAGGCCCGCGCCCGGCTGCTCCACCCGCGGGCCGACCCCCCACAGGAAGGCCTGCTGGAAGATCGGCGCGACCAGCGTCTGGTCGGCGATGATCTTCTGGATCTGATGGAGCAGGGCCTCGCGCTGCTTGCGGTCGTTCTCGCCCGCCTGCCGCTGGAAGAGATCGTCGATCTCCGGGCGGGTGCCGTAGGGATAGGCGCCGCCCTTGGTGAAGAAGGCCTCGATGCGGGTGGCCGCGTTGCCGGCCGCTCCGGTGGCGCCGATCAGCAGGCCATGCAGCTTCTTCTCGCGCCAGGCGGTGAGGAAGGTGGCGCGCTCCATGCTGCGGACGCTCGTGCGGATCCCGATCGACTGCAGGTGACCGCCAACCTCCTCCGCGAGCGTGGTGTAGGGCGGAAGTGGGGTGAGGTCGCCCGCGTCGAAGCCGTTCGGATAGCCGGCCTCGATCATGAGCTGCTTGGCCCGCCTGGGATCCAGGGCGGGCGGATCCACGCGCAGCGCGAAGTCGAACTCGGGTGGCACGAACGCGCCCGCCGTCTTGCCGAGGCCCAGCATCTCCGCCTGGTTGATCGCGTTCCGGTCGATCACGAGGCTGGCCGCCTGGCGCACCCGCCGGTCGTGCCACGGCGACTTCGGGTCCCACTGGTCCAGGAAGTCGAGCCAGTAGATGCCGTAGAGCAGCGGCGCGACCACCCGGACGCCGGGCGAGCGCTTCAAGTCCTCCGCCACCGGGCCGACGAACAGGTAGGCCGCGTCCACCTCGCCGGTCTTCACCGCGGCCGCGCGGGTGGTCTCGTCGGGGATCGAGCGCATGATCAGCCGCTTCACCTGCGGGGCCTTCCGCCAGTAGTCCCCGAACGCCTCGAGGGTCAGCTCGATGCCCGGGGTGAAGGAGACGAACTTGAACGGGCCCGCGCCCACCGGGGCCTTCTTGAACCCGTCCTCGCCGACCTTCTCGATGTACTTCTTCGGCACAATCCAGCCGGCCCCGGTGGCCGAGGTGCCGTAGAAGGCCATGAAGTCCGGCCACGGCTCCTTCAGCACGAACCGGACCCGGTTCGGGGCGAGGGCCTGGATGTCCTTGACCTTGTCTTTCAGCAGCCTGGCCCCGCTCCCCTTGTAGCGCTCGAACGTGAACTTCACGTCCTCGGCGGTGACCGGGTCGCCGGTGTGGAAGCGTGCGTTCTTCCGGATGACGAACTCGTACGTGAGCCCGTCCTTCGACTGCGTCCAGGACTCGGCCAGGCTGGGGGTCATGATGCCGCCCGGCATGGGCTTCACGAGGGCGTCGTGCAGGGCGTAGAGCACCATGAACGGGGTGATGAGCGCCTCCGTCTCGCCGGGATCGAGCCAGCGCGAGACGAGCGTCACGTGCACGCCGATGGCCATGGTGCCGTCGGGCGGAACCGCGGCCGTGAGGCCGGGAGCCAGCACGACGACGAGGACGAGGGCCAGGATCGCGCCGAGAACACGCATCGCTCACCTCCGAGGGTAGGGTGGTGGGCGAGAAGGTACCACGGCTTTGGTCCGACCGTATCCGGCGGGTTGAAAAAATCGAGGCGGCGACGTTGCCGGCCCGCTTAGGATGACGTGATGAAAGGGATCATCCTCGCCGGTGGGTCCGGAACGCGGCTCTACCCCGCGACCCGGGGGATCAGCAAGCAGCTGGTGCCCATCTACAACAAGCCGATGGTGTACCACCCGCTGTCCACCCTCATGCTGGCGGGCATCCGGGAGATCCTCCTGATCACCACCCCCGAGGACGCGCCCGCGTTCCACCGGCTCTTCGGGGACGGCAAGGACCTCGGCCTGACCATCTCCTACGCGGTGCAGCCCCGGCCCGAGGGGCTGGCCCAGGCCTTCATCATCGGCCGCGAGTTCGTCGGCCGCGACGCGGTGGCCCTGGCGCTGGGCGACAACGTGTTCTACGGGCACAACCTGCCGGTCGCGCTCCAGGCCGCGGTCGCGCGCCCGGCCGGGGCCACCGTATTCGCCTACCGGGTGCGCGATCCCTGGCGCTACGGGGTGGTGACGTTCGGCCCCGACGGCCGCGCGCGGGAGATCGAGGAGAAGCCGGCCCAGCCGCGCTCCAACTTCGCGGTGACCGGCCTCTACTTCTACGACAACCGGGTGCTCGACATCGCGGCCGGGCTCAAGCCGCCCGCGGGGAGCTCGAGATCACCGACGTGAACCGGGCGTACCTCGAGCGCGGCGAGCTGCACGTCGAGCGCCTCGGCCGCGGCATCGCGTGGCTCGACACCGGCACCTACGACTCCCTGCTCCAGGCCTCCAACTTCATCCAGGCCATCGAGGAGCGGCAAGGCCTCATGGTGGCGTGCGTGGAGGAGATCGCCTGGCGCATGGGCTGGATCACCGCGGACGACATCCGGCGGATCGCGGCCCCGATGAAGCAGAACGGCTACGGCCAGTACCTCCTCGGCCTGCTGGAGAGCGACGCCTGACGCCGGGCGCCCCGCGCTGAGACGGCGGCGCCCCCGATCGGGGCGCCGCCGGATGTCAGCTCAGAAGCGCGGCTTAGAACCGCAGCGGATCCGTCAGGCGCGTCCAGCGCCCGCCCTTCACCACCGCGAGGAAGGACGAGTCGGCGCCCTGGTGCTTGTCGGCCGCGAAGTTGACCTCCGGCCCATTGAAGATGTCGTGGTAACCCTTGACCGACTCCATGGCCCGCACGAAGTTGTCGGTGGTCAGCTCGGGCCCCGTCTTCTCGATCGCGGTCACGGTGAGGTCCGCTGCCACGTGCCCGTAGATGGCCCCGATGTTGGGGTCGACCTTGTAGCGGTCCTTGTAGCGATCGAACCACGCCTGCGCCTGCGGAGAGAGGGTTTCGCGATAGGGCATCGCGGTGAGGCCCATCGCGTAGAGGCCCTCCGTGACGCCGCCCTGGGCGGCGGCCACGAAGAGGTCGTAGGAGGCCGCCGAGCCGAGGAAGTCCACGTCGGTCCAGCCCATCTTGCGGGCGGTGGCGTACGGCACGATGGAGTCGCGCACGATGGTCCCCATCACCACCAGGTCGCAACCGGCCGCCTTCAGCTTGGTCACCTGGGCGCTGAAGTCCTGGTCGGTCGGCTTGTGGGTGACGGTCTCCACCACCTTCAGCTTGAGCTTCTCCGCCTGCATCTGCACGCCGTCCAGCACCTCCTTGCCGAAGTCGGTGTCCTGGTACATCGCGCAGACCGCCTTCTTGCTCTTCTTGGTGACGAAGTACTGGATGCCCGCCCGCACCTGGTCCACGTAGCTGGCCGCCGCGTAGAACTTGAGCTTGTGGAAGGGCTCGTACATCGAGCGCGCGGCGGAGAGCGGGAAGAGGTTCGGCACCCCCGCGTCGAACTGGTCCTTGAAGAGCGCGTTGTTCATCGGGGTGCCGAGGCCCGCCACCATCGCGAAGATCCGGTCCCGGTTGATGAGCTTGGCGCCCGCCTGCACCGCGCGGGGCACCTGGTACTGGGTGTCCTCGACCACCAGCCGGATCTTGCGGCCGTGGATGCCGCCCGCCTCGTTGACCTCGTCGAAGCGCATTTTCACCGCGTTCGAGGAGGAGACCCCAGCCGGATCTTGCGGCCGTGGATGCCGCCCGCCTCGTTCACCTCGTCGAAGCGCATCTTCACCGCGTTCGAGGAGGAGACCCCGTAGGTGGCGGCGGGGCCCGAGAGGTCGGTGTGCATGCCGAGCACGATCTCGCTCTTGGTGACCCCGCGGGTGTCCTTCTGGGCCGCGGCCACCCCGGCCAGGGCTACCGCGGCCATCACGGTCGCGATCGTCAGTCGTCGCTTCATGCGTCGCTCCTTTCGTACATGCTGTCGATCAGGTCCTTGTACTTCACGTTGACGAAGGTGCGCTTCAGCTTCATGGTCGGGGTCAGCTCCTCGTCCTCCGGGGTGAGGAGCTGCTCGATCAGGCGGAACTTCTTGACCGTCTCGACCCGGGCGAGCTGCCGGTTCACCCGCTCGATCTCACCCCCGATCAGCTCCTGCACCTCGGGGGCCCGGCAGAGAGACGCGAAATTGCTGAACGGCACGTTGCGCTCCTGGGCGAACTGGGCCACCGTCTCGTGGTCGATCATGACCAGGCAGGAGAGGAACTTGCGGCGGTCGCCGATCACCACCGCGTCGGAGATGAAGGGCGAGAACTTGAGCTGGTTCTCGATCTCGGACGGCGTCACGTTCTTGCCCCCCGCGGTGATGATGATGTCCTTCATGCGGTCGGTGATCCGCACGAAGCCCTCCGCGTCGATGGTGCCCACGTCCCCGGTGTGGAGCCACCCGTCCACCACCGTCTCCGCGGTCTTCTCCGGCTTGCGGTAGTAGCCGAGGAAGACGTGGGGGCCCCGGAGCAGGATCTCGCCCTCCGGGGAGAGGCGCACGTCGGTGCCCGGCCGCGCGACCCCGACGGTGCCGAGCTTCATGTGGTCGGGCGGCATCGCGGTGGCGAGCCCGGTGTTCTCGGTCTGGCCGTAGACTTCCAACATGTTGATCCCGAGCGCTAAATACCAGCGGATCACGGGGGCCGCGCCGGTGGCGGCCCCGCGGGCCCGGTGCAGCCCGATGGAGCGCTTGACGTTGTCGAGCACCAGGAAGTCGGCCACCCGGAAGGCCAGCCGGAGGCCCCACGGCACCGGCCGGCCCGCGAGCCGCCGCTCCGCGACGCGCAGCCCGATCCCGAGGGCCCGCTCGTAGGCGACGCGGCCGAGCCAGGTCGCCTCGCGCATGCGCAGGGCCACCCCCGAGTAGAACTTCTCCCAGATCCGGGGCACCGCGAAGAAGAGGGCCGGAGCGACCTCACGGATGTTGTCGGGCACCGTGTCGATGCTCTCCGCGAAGTTCACGGTGGATCCGGTGTAGAGCGGGTTGAACACGGTGAAGGTCCGCTCCGCGATGTGGCAGAGGGGCAGGAAGGAGAGCTGCTGGTCGCCCTCGCGCAGAGGGGTGATGAAGTCGGCGTAGGCGAGCTGGAAGAGGATGTTGCGGTGGCTCAGCATCGCCCCCTTGGGGGGGCCGGTGGTGCCGGAGGTGTAGACCAGGATCGCGAGGTCGTCGGGCTGCGGGATCTCGACCAGGCGCTCGAAGGCGTCGGGGTGCTCCCGCTCGTGGCGCGCGCCGAGCTCGAGCAGCGCGTCGAAGGGCATGACCTGCTCGTCCCGGAAGGCGTGGAGGCCCTCCATCTCGTAGACGAAGATCTTGACCAGCTGCGGGCAGCGGTCGCGCACCGCCAGGATCTTGTCGAGCTGCTCCTCGTTCTCCGCGAAGAAGAAGCGGGCGCCGCTGTCGTTGACGATGTACTCCACCTGGCGCGCCGAGTCGGTGGTGTAGATGCCGTTGGGGATCGCGGCCACCGACATCACGCCCAGATCGGTGTAGAGCCACTCCGGACGGTTGTCCGAGATGATCGCCACCACGTCGCGGGGCCGGAGCCCGAGGGCGACCAGCCCCAGGCCGACCCGCTTCGCCCGCTCTCCGTACTCGCGCCAGGAGATGCCGCGCCAGATGCCGAGCTGCTTCTCGCGCATCGCCACCCGGTCGCCCCGCTCCCGCACCACGTGGCGGAACAGCCGGGGCAGGGTGTCCTGCCCGTGCACGGTGGGGGCGAGGTTCTCGGGGAGGGGCGGCCGGCGGGCTTCCGTCTTCAGCGCCATGTCTTCTTCCTCTTCCAGCGCCGCGTGCCGCGGACGCTCGACTCCTTGAGGCCCAGGTAGAACTCCCGGATGTCGTCCTTCTCGAGGAGCCGGTCGCAATTGTCTTCCATCACGATGCGGCCCAGCTCGAGCACGTAGCCGTAGTCCGCGGTGGCCGGTCGCACGCGTCTTCCATCACGATGCGGCCCAGCTCGAGCACGTAGCCGTAGTCCGCGGTGTGGAGCGCGATGTTGGCGTTCTGCTCGACCAGCAGGACGGTGACGCCGCGCTCGCGGTTGATGCGCCGGATGATCTCGAAGATGTCCTTGACCAGCTTGGGGGCCAGGCCGAGGGACGGCTCGTCGAGCAGCATCACCTTGGGCCGCGCCATCAGGGCCCGGGCGATGGCCAGCATCTGCTGCTCCCCGCCCGAGAGCGACCCCGCGCGCTGCTCCGCGCGCGCGGCGAGCACCGGGAAGTACTCGGCGACCATCTCCAGATCGCGGGCCACCCCGTCCGCGTCCCGGCGCGTGTAGGCGCCCATGCGCAGGTTCTCGCGCACGGTCAGGAACGGGAAGACCTCGCGCCCCTCCGGCACGTGCGAGAGCCCGAGGCGCGCGACCCGGTCCGGGTCGAGGCCCTGGATCTGCCGGCCCTCGAGCGTCACGGTGCCCTTCTGGGGATCCATGACCCCGGACACCGTCTTGAGGATGGTGGTCTTGCCCGCCCCGTTGGCGCCCAGGATGGTGACGATGGCCCCCGCGGGCACCGCGAAGCTGACGCCCCGCAGGGCCATGATGGGGCCGTAGAAGGTCTCCACGTTGCTCACGGTGAGGAGCGCCTCGGCCACCGTCGTCAGCCTCCGAGGTAGGCCTTGACCACGTCGGGATGCTCCTGGACTTCCCGTGACGTCCCGCACGCCACCACGCGCCCGTAGTTCAGCGCGAGCACGCGGTCCGAGACCGCGCCCACCAGGCTCATGTCGTGCTCGACCATCAGCACGGTGATGCCGAGCAGGCTCCGGATGTCCTGGATCCAGAACGCCATGTCCTCGGTCTCCTCCACCGAGAGTCCCGAGGACGGCTCGTCGAGCAGGAGCAGGGCCGGCTCGGTGCAGAGGGCCCGGCCCATCTCCACCACCTTGCGCACGCCGTAAGGCAGGTTCACGACCAGGCTGTCGCGGTAGGCCTGCAGCTCGAGGAAGTCGATCACCTTCTCGGCCGCCTCGCGATGGGCGCGCTCCCGGGCGCGCACCGCGGGGAGGAACAGGATCTCTTCCAGGAGCCGGGGCCGGGCGTGGGCGTGGCGGCCCAGGAGCAGGTTCTGGAGCACCGAGGCGTGCTCGAACAGCTCGATGTTCTGGAAGGTGCGCGCGATGCCCCGGCGGGCGATCTCGTGCGGGGCCACCCGGGTGATGTCCTCGTCGCGGAAGACGAGCCGGCCGTCGCTGGGGTCGTAGATGCGCGAGATCAGGTTGAAGATGGTGGTCTTGCCCGCGCCGTTGGGCCCGATGATCGTGAACACCTGGCCCGCGTCGACCTCGAACGAGACCGCGTCCACCGCCCGGATGCCGCCGAAGCTGACTCCGAGGTCCTCGGCCGCGAAGAAGGTCACCGGAGGCGCTCCGAGCGCATGTAGGTCTTCTGGCGCCGGAAGGTGGCGCGCTTGTAGAGCGGGAAGGTCGAGAGGAGGAGCTGGATCTTGCGCCACCGGCCGTAGATGCCGAGCGGCTCGAAGAGGATGAAGAGCACCAGGATGAGGCCGAAGATGCCGGGCTCGAGGCCGGGCTGCTTGACGAAGCGCTCCACCGTCAGGTAGACCGCCGCCCCCGCGTCCTTGCCGAGCACGCCCGAGAGATGGCCGGCCCACTGGGGAGCGTGGTCGCGCACCTCCGAGATCAGGACCGGCAGGATCGCCACGAAGACCGCGCCGTAGAGCGCGCCGTGGAGGCTGCCGAGGCCGCCCACCACGACCATCAGCAGAAATTGGATGGAGAGCAGGACGCTGAAGATGTCGGGGGCGAGGAAGCCGATCTT
>Ga0209648_10002081_pt1 | contig 16448 bp, 8 predicted proteins | sample GraSoi2013_115cm_FD_185830 | JGI IMG/M metagenome (GOLD analysis project Ga0209648, IMG submission 185830) | Grasslands soil microbial communities from the Angelo Coastal Reserve, California, USA - Sample 9_17_2013_115cm (SPAdes) (version 2) | ecosystem: Environmental > Terrestrial > Soil >...
ATAGGGCCCGCGTCCGCCGCAACCGCGGGCGGCTTCGTTCAAACGGCTTTATCGAACGCGCGCCGGAGCACCGTGCCAGCGCCCACTTTTTTCCTGAAAGCGCGCCTCCGATAAAGCACTAACGTTTGTGGACCGTGTGACAGTTTTCCGTGTACGCTACACGAAAGAATCAAGAACAGTTGCACCGAGTTTCAAGGGGAGAAATCCATGATTCTTTGCGATCTCTGCGGCGAAGCAAAAGATTGTCTGCAGAAGGAAATTGAGGGCAAGGAATACGATATCTGCTCCGAATGCTGGAACCCGTTCGCACAAAAGCTGAGGGGGAAAGGCAGAGTGAAGAGTCGGGAAACTGTGTTCTTGCCACCCCCGAGAGTGGTCAAGGAACGAGAAGATGAAGAGCCGGAGGCGCTACCGGGAGAGCCGCCTAAGATTTGGGGCGCAGTGGATAGGCCTCATTAATGAACCGTGCAATGAGCCCGGCGCGTCGCTGCCCCCGGTAGGGACAATGTTTGTTTTTCGCTCTGGAAATAAAAGGAAACGAACTCGAAGACGAAAATAGACTCTTCGGAGAGAGAAGCAATCTTGAGAGAAAGTCTAACCAAGAACAAGATTTGTCTGTCGCGCAGGGGATAATAGCCGGTGCGAACCACGATTGAGACCAGTCGACTCATTCTGCGTCCGTTCGAGACAGGCGACGTTGAGGCGGCGTTCACATGGTTCGGCAACCCGAACGTCATGCGCTTCACCCCTACTGGTCCTGATACTTCCATCGAGCAGACTAAGACACGCCTAGCCAAATATCAGGAACACCCAACTGCACATGGCTTCAGCAAGTGGATCATCTTGGATCGTCGCTTGGGCCGTGCGATTGGAGATTCAGGACTGCTCATGCTTCAGGAATACCGTTGGATCGACCTCGGCTTCCGTCTCGCCCAACCCTATTGGGGCAAGGGACTAGCGACGGAGGTAGCATCCGTTTGGGTTCGCGCTGCGTTCGACGATTTTCACATCGACCGACTGACCGCAATCGTTCATCCTGAAAACCTCGCTTCGATTCGGGTCCTGGAAAAGCTTGGGTTCCTTACCGAGCGGCGGGACACGATAATGGGCATGAATTCAATTGTGTTCTCCCTCAGTGCCAAAGACGGCGAAACGGATTCAAGTTTCCGCCGCCGCATGTCACTCGATTGGACCCAGGGGGACTTACACGAAGGCCTGCGCTGCTTCCATTCCGGCGCGTTTTTCGAGGCCCACGAACACTGGGAGTCCGTGTGGCTCGCGGCGCAGGAGCCGGAAAGGACGTTTCTGCAAGGGCTGATTCAGGTCGCTGCTGCTTTCCATCATTTTCAGCGCGGTAACTGCGCCGGAACCATTTCGCTGCTGCGATCAGCGTTGGGCCGTCTCGACAGATATCCGGCGGCCTTTACCGGCATCGCCGTCACGCCGCTTTGCACGGTCATCCGCCTATGGCTCGAAGCCCTCGAAACGATCCCCCAGGCTTCCCCGCCGCCCGTCCCCCAGCTCCAACTGGTGGCCATCGAGTCATAGCCTTCTTCAGCTAGAATCCGGACCAGCGGCAGGACGATTCCAGGACGCTTCGCGCCTACACATTCGCTTCTTTCAAACCGCAGCTAACATGCATATTTTAAGCTGCTGGCCGCCATCGGAGGCGATTCCGCCTCCGACGTCCCCCAACGCCGTTTGCGGACCGCAACGCGCTCTCGGTATATGCGAAAAAAGCGCCCCAAAGAATGACCTCGATTGCTGGGCTCCAGCAAGAGGCAAGCCAAAAGTGCGCCAGCCACCGCCGCAGCAGATCCCAAAGGCTCGAAAACGCTACTAACCCTCGCGGAACAGGTGGCTCCAAAGCCGCAAATTCGTGAAGCAGTAACGCTAGGATGAATCAATTGCCAGGAGGGGAATATGCATCGTGTATGGGGGATCTTCGCGGTATTTCTACTGTTGCCGTTAAGTGCTCTAGCTCAGAATGCGGCAAGAGACGAGCGCGAGCAGGAGATGCAAGAGATGCGCGCTCGGATTGAAAAGCTCGAAAAGCTTGTCGCACAGCTGCAAAAAGAAAAAGAGACGAATAACGGTGTTGCCACCGCGCCAGCGGCCGGCGACACACTGCAAGCCGTAGCTACGCCGAGTTCTCATGAGCCGCCGGCTGCCGGGCCAGTCACGTCCATGGATCACTCTGACAATCAGGGTGCGGCGACAAACTCAGTGGAGCGGAACTTTCCAGCGCTCCATTTCCGGGGCTTCGGAGACATGGACTTCTCGGCGACGGACGATAAAACGACAAAGAGCGGATTCAACATGGGGCAGCTCATCTTGCACGTTTCGTCGCCACTATCGGAAAAGGTTTCGGTGTTCGGAGAGACTAGCTTCACCGCGCAAGCGGCGGCGACGGCGACCGCGTATAACGTGGACGTCGAGCGATTGCTGATCCGCTACGACTACAACGACTATTTCAAGCTTTCCTTCGGCCGATACCACACACCAATCAACTATTGGAACACCGCGTTCCACCACGGACTGTGGTTGCAAACAACCATCGCCCGACCCGAGATGATCCGATTCGGCGGACGGTTCCAACCCGTACACTTCGTCGGGATGCTCGCCGAGGGCAATATTCCCTCCGGGCCAGTCGGATTGGGATACAACGCGGGACTTGGGAATGGGCGTTCCGGCAACATTGCGCGTGCGGGCGACGGCGGCGACGTTAACGACAACCGAGCGTGGGTGGTTAGCCTTTTCTCCCGACCGGCGGCGCTGAACGGCTTGCAGGTGGGCGGAGCGGTTTATGGCGACTCCATTACGCCTTCGCCGGCGCTGACCGGCAATCCCAGGTTCCAGGAACTCATCACGTCGGCACATATCGTTTGGACGAAGGAAACTCCGGAGTTTCTGGCGGAGTTTACGCACGTTCGTCACCGCAACTCGGTGACTCAAGCTGAGTTCAACAGCGACGCGGCCTATGCGCAGGTTGCGTACCGGTTGCCGGGAGTAGGGCGCAAGTGGAAGCCCTATTACCGGTTCGAGTGGTCGAACATAAACCCGAGTGACGTATTGTTCACTGTCAGCAGCCAGCCCGCGCCGGTGGTGAATGACTTGACGGGTTCGACGGTGGGCGTTCGCTATGACATAACCAGTCTGGCGGCGTTCAAGGGCGAATACCGCCATACGACGCGCAAGGTGACGGATCCGATCGTCAACGGGTTCTTCTTTCAAACCAGCTTCACCTTCTGAGGAACTCCACATGAGAACTAAATCATATGTATGGATTTGCGGGGTACTTGCCGGCCTAGTGGCCTTTTGGCTGATCACGATCCGGGCAGCCGGAACACCGGCCGAGGCTGATGTTGCTATCGTGGTGAGCCCGAGCAATCCGGTAAACAATCTGACGCTGGCGGACTTGCGAAAGATCTATATGGGAGAGCGGCAATACTGGACGACCAGCTCTCCCGTGATTGTGCTGATGCGTTCCCCAGGAGCACGAGAGCGCGAGGTAATTCTCCGCGTTGTTTACCAGATGACGCAAGAACAATATACGCACTATTGGGTGGCCAAGGTGATGCGCGCAGAAGCTTCGGATCCTCCGGCATCCCTGTTTTCCTATGGGATAGTGCAGGAGGGCGTCAGAGGGAATCCAGGAGCGATCGGCTACGTCAACATGAATGACTTGAGGTCCGGTGTCAAGGTGGTTCGCATCGGAGGGTTACTTCCGGGTGAGCCTGGATACCTGCTGCACTGAGAGGAGACGCACAACCTTAGGCGTGCGTCGTGTAAGTTGCCCGGCTGTGCCGACTTGGAGAAACTTTGTCCGTAGCCAAGGCCATGCGAAGCTTGGACTAATCAGGTGTCATGGCTGTCTTAAAACCTGCGCAGAAGCAACTTACATGAAACTGCTTATGGCGGATAGGGAATGAAAGGTCGGCTCCACGCTGAATGCTGGCTACTCAATTAGTCGTACAACGGGCATACCGTAGACGTGAATCACGCGATGTAATATCAAAGTCTACTTGTGGGAAGTTGGAAGGTCCATTTGGAGCTTGCCGGCGACTGCGGGCGGGTGACGAGCTAACCGGAAGTTATTCCGGGCCAGAAGTCCGCTTCGAGGAAATGGTGCAAACTGACACGAACTCCGGTTGAGGCAGAAGCAAAGGCCCGGTTTTCCCGACATCCAAATTGAACGCAAGCAAGGCTAGCGCGAAGCGGGGAGGAATTCAGCAGGCAGAGGGTTCTTGGTGGTTTCTTCCTGCCAGTATATCGTGAGGATCCACCAGCGATTCCCATCGAAGAAGAGTTGAAAGCTGTTGATGCCACGGGCAAAGGGAAGTCCGTCTTTGGCCTCGTGGCGCGACTCGTAGGTGCTGAAAGCTTGTAGAATGTTCCCCCAGCGTTCAGTGCGCCGCGCAATTTCTCGCTCAAAAAAGCCGTTCTTCTCGAAATACAAACTGGCGCGATCGATATAGTCCTGTGGGGTAAATGCAGTTGCGCTGAAGCCGCCTTCCTTGTTGGGAGCAGTGCGTACTAAGCGCGCACCCGGATAAAAAAGTGAATTGAATCGATCCCAATCACGCTTTTGCGTCGCTGGGCCCGAGATCACGTCGTAGGCTGCTGCCAGAATCGCCTCGGGCGAGGCAACGTCAGAAGGCTTCGCGGCAGGTGTTTGGGACACCGTTACATCCTGTGGAGAGGATTGCAGCTTGGAGGGGCTTTGCGCACAAAGTGGCGTAATGCTGGCAGCCACAGAGAAGAAAAGAACAGCAATGAAGTTGGATCGTAACATTCAATTCCTCCTACAGTCGTCCCCGGTTCAATCAACACATTGGCCCCTGCCAGCCAACATCTTAAGTCATCAACGATAGCACTTACATTCCATCGGAGCTTGCCAAAGCACTCTCTCAAGTTTCGTCGGTTGCAATTCGCCGTCGCCAGTCCTCCGATCTCCTCGAACCCCGTTTGCGGACTGCGAGGGGCACATGTCCGAGATGCCTCAACCGTTACCCTTTCATCAAAGTCCCATTGCTCTAATCCATCCCACCTTGCAAGCTGAGAAAAAGACAGGGCATCCACATGAACTCCACCACCGAGATCCTTGAACAGCGCCTGAATACGGGCCCCGGTCCGAATCCCACTCCAATTCTAGAAAATCACCCCAACCAGAGCGCCGCCACGATCGACGGTTTGCGCTCCGCTCTGTTCGGTATTCCGTTCATCGCGGCGGGTGTGTGGATCAGCCTCGCCGCCTTCGGTGTTCTCTCAGTGCGCCAGCACGCCCTCAATTGGGCGATCGGCATCATCGGTCCGCTGTTCTTCTTGGGCGGTCTGTTCTTCCTGATTCACGGCCTGCGCGGCGCCGCACGCAAAGCGCGATATCTTCGCGAAACAGCTCAGTGCCCAGGCCAACCGTGGCTGTACGATTTTCACTGGTGCCACGAAGGCGTCGCTTTCTCCGCGTTCAACACCATGCTCAAGCGCCTGCTGGCCGCTCTGGGCTGGAACGCCTTCCTCATTCCGTTCTTTTGGATCGGACTCAACGTCCGCGAAGCGCGCATCTTTCTGATCTTTTCGTCGTTCTTCGCCCTCATTGGCCTTGTCTTCTGGTACCGCTGGGCGCAGATGCTGGCCGACCTGCTTCGTTACGGCGACAGCTTCCTGAACTACGATTCTTTTCCTTATTTCCTCGGTGGAAGCCTCCGTGCGCGGCTACGCGCGCCCCATCACGTTTCGGACATTGACGCTCTCACCCTCACCCTGCGTTGCGTCCGGGAGCAATACGTCACCACCGGCAGCGGCCGCAATCGTTCCAGCCGTGTCGTGTGCTATGAACTCTACAAGGACGCCACCACGTTCACTCGCGACCGTCTCGCCGGCCTTGCCGACGGCGAAATTCCCATTGAATTTCGCCTGCCGGCTAGCCAACCCACCACTTCTCTCGCCTCAACTCCTCCCGTCTACTGGGAAATCGAAGCCTGGGGACAGTCCGGTAAGGTCAGCTACCAAGCCTACTTCCTCGTCCCCGTCTACAAGGCTTCCTAACTAACAGCTCGTTGAAACAGTTTTTTCCATTGTCGTCTCCGAAAGCATGACGGACGCTGAGAACGAATTACGTGCATCCCGTATAGGTGAACCTTGCAAAGCGAGTCCGAAGTCCCGTTCGAGGAATCGTGATGCAGTTGACCGTCGCCGTGGTTCCGATCTCCTCGAACCCCGTTTGTGGACCGTGTGACAGTTTTCCGTGTACGCTACACGAAAGAATCAAGAACAGTTGCACCGAGTTTCAAGGGGAGAAATCCATGATTATTTGCGATCTCTGCGGCGAAGCAAAAGATTGTCTGCAGAAGGAAATTGAGGGCAAGGAATACGATATCTGCTCCGAATGCTGGAACCCGTTCGCACAAAAGCTGAGGGGGAAAGGCAGAGTGAAGAGTCGGGAAACTGTGTTCTTGCCACCCCCGAGAGTGGTCAAGGAACGAGAAGATGAAGAGCCGGAGGCGCTACCGGGAGAGCCGCCTAAGATTTGGGGCGCAGTGGATAGGCCTCATTAATGAACCGTGCAATGAGCCCGGCGCGTCGCTGCCCCCGGTAGGGACAATGTTTGTTTTTCGCTCTGGAAATAAAAGGAAACGAACTCGAAGACGAAAATAGACTCTTCGGAGAGAGAAGCAATCTTGAGAGAAAGTCTAACCAAGAACAAGATTTGTCTGTCGCGCAGGGGATAATAGCCGGTGCGAACCACGATTGAGACCAGTCGACTCATTCTGCGTCCGTTCGAGACAGGCGACGTTGAGGCGGCGTTCACATGGTTCGGCAACCCGAACGTCATGCGCTTCACCCCTACTGGTCCTGATACTTCCATCGAGCAGACTAAGACACGCCTAGCCAAATATCAGGAACACCCAACTGCACATGGCTTCAGCAAGTGGATCATCTTGGATCGTCGCTTGGGCCGTGCGATTGGAGATTCAGGACTGCTCATGCTTCAGGAATACCGTTGGATCGACCTCGGCTTCCGTCTCGCCCAACCCTATTGGGGCAAGGGACTAGCGACGGAGGTAGCATCCGTTTGGGTTCGCGCTGCGTTCGACGATTTTCACATCGACCGACTGACCGCAATCGTTCATCCTGAAAACCTCGCTTCGATTCGGGTCCTGGAAAAGCTTGGGTTCCTTACCGAGCGGCGGGACACGATAATGGGCATGAATTCAATTGTGTTCTCCCTCAGTGCCAAAGACGGCGAAACGGATTCAAGTTTCCGCCGCCGCATGTCACTCGATTGGACCCAGGGGGACTTACACGAAGGCCTGCGCTGCTTCCATTCCGGCGCGTTTTTCGAGGCCCACGAACACTGGGAGTCCGTGTGGCTCGCGGCGCAGGAGCCGGAAAGGACGTTTCTGCAAGGGCTGATTCAGGTCGCTGCTGCTTTCCATCATTTTCAGCGCGGTAACTGCGCCGGAACCATTTCGCTGCTGCGATCAGCGTTGGGCCGTCTCGACAGATATCCGGCGGCCTTTACCGGCATCGCCGTCACGCCGCTTTGCACGGTCATCCGCCTATGGCTCGAAGCCCTCGAAACGATCCCCCAGGCTTCCCCGCCGCCCGTCCCCCAGCTCCAACTGGTGGCCATCGAGTCATAGCCTTCTTCAGCTAGAATCCGGACCAGCGGCAGGACGATTCCAGGACGCTTCGCGCCTACACATTCGCTTCTTTCAAACCGCAGCTAACATGCATATTTTAAGCTGCTGGCCGCCATCGGAGGCGATTCCGCCTCCGACGTCCCCCAACGCCGTTTGCGGACCGCAACGCGCTCTCGGTATATGCGAAAAAAGCGCCCCAAAGAATGACCTCGATTGCTGGGCTCCAGCAAGAGGCAAGCCAAAAGTGCGCCAGCCACCGCCGCAGCAGATCCCAAAGGCTCGAAAACGCTACTAACCCTCGCGGAACAGGTGGCTCCAAAGCCGCAAATTCGTGAAGCAGTAACGCTAGGATGAATCAATTGCCAGGAGGGGAATATGCATCGTGTATGGGGGATCTTCGCGGTATTTCTACTGTTGCCGTTAAGTGCTCTAGCTCAGAATGCGGCAAGAGACGAGCGCGAGCAGGAGATGCAAGAGATGCGCGCTCGGATTGAAAAGCTCGAAAAGCTTGTCGCACAGCTGCAAAAAGAAAAAGAGACGAATAACGGTGTTGCCACCGCGCCAGCGGCCGGCGACACACTGCAAGCCGTAGCTACGCCGAGTTCTCATGAGCCGCCGGCTGCCGGGCCAGTCACGTCCATGGATCACTCTGACAATCAGGGTGCGGCGACAAACTCAGTGGAGCGGAACTTTCCAGCGCTCCATTTCCGGGGCTTCGGAGACATGGACTTCTCGGCGACGGACGATAAAACGACAAAGAGCGGATTCAACATGGGGCAGCTCATCTTGCACGTTTCGTCGCCACTATCGGAAAAGGTTTCGGTGTTCGGAGAGACTAGCTTCACCGCGCAAGCGGCGGCGACGGCGACCGCGTATAACGTGGACGTCGAGCGATTGCTGATCCGCTACGACTACAACGACTATTTCAAGCTTTCCTTCGGCCGATACCACACACCAATCAACTATTGGAACACCGCGTTCCACCACGGACTGTGGTTGCAAACAACCATCGCCCGACCCGAGATGATCCGATTCGGCGGACGGTTCCAACCCGTACACTTCGTCGGGATGCTCGCCGAGGGCAATATTCCCTCCGGGCCAGTCGGATTGGGATACAACGCGGGACTTGGGAATGGGCGTTCCGGCAACATTGCGCGTGCGGGCGACGGCGGCGACGTTAACGACAACCGAGCGTGGGTGGTTAGCCTTTTCTCCCGACCGGCGGCGCTGAACGGCTTGCAGGTGGGCGGAGCGGTTTATGGCGACTCCATTACGCCTTCGCCGGCGCTGACCGGCAATCCCAGGTTCCAGGAACTCATCACGTCGGCACATATCGTTTGGACGAAGGAAACTCCGGAGTTTCTGGCGGAGTTTACGCACGTTCGTCACCGCAACTCGGTGACTCAAGCTGAGTTCAACAGCGACGCGGCCTATGCGCAGGTTGCGTACCGGTTGCCGGGAGTAGGGCGCAAGTGGAAGCCCTATTACCGGTTCGAGTGGTCGAACATAAACCCGAGTGACGTATTGTTCACTGTCAGCAGCCAGCCCGCGCCGGTGGTGAATGACTTGACGGGTTCGACGGTGGGCGTTCGCTATGACATAACCAGTCTGGCGGCGTTCAAGGGCGAATACCGCCATACGACGCGCAAGGTGACGGATCCGATCGTCAACGGGTTCTTCTTTCAAACCAGCTTCACCTTCTGAGGAACTCCACATGAGAACTAAATCATATGTATGGATTTGCGGGGTACTTGCCGGCCTAGTGGCCTTTTGGCTGATCACGATCCGGGCAGCCGGAACACCGGCCGAGGCTGATGTTGCTATCGTGGTGAGCCCGAGCAATCCGGTAAACAATCTGACGCTGGCGGACTTGCGAAAGATCTATATGGGAGAGCGGCAATACTGGACGACCAGCTCTCCCGTGATTGTGCTGATGCGTTCCCCAGGAGCACGAGAGCGCGAGGTAATTCTCCGCGTTGTTTACCAGATGACGCAAGAACAATATACGCACTATTGGGTGGCCAAGGTGATGCGCGCAGAAGCTTCGGATCCTCCGGCATCCCTGTTTTCCTATGGGATAGTGCAGGAGGGCGTCAGAGGGAATCCAGGAGCGATCGGCTACGTCAACATGAATGACTTGAGGTCCGGTGTCAAGGTGGTTCGCATCGGAGGGTTACTTCCGGGTGAGCCTGGATACCTGCTGCACTGAGAGGAGACGCACAACCTTAGGCGTGCGTCGTGTAAGTTGCCCGGCTGTGCCGACTTGGAGAAACTTTGTCCGTAGCCAAGGCCATGCGAAGCTTGGACTAATCAGGTGTCATGGCTGTCTTAAAACCTGCGCAGAAGCAACTTACATGAAACTGCTTATGGCGGATAGGGAATGAAAGGTCGGCTCCACGCTGAATGCTGGCTACTCAATTAGTCGTACAACGGGCATACCGTAGACGTGAATCACGCGATGTAATATCAAAGTCTACTTGTGGGAAGTTGGAAGGTCCATTTGGAGCTTGCCGGCGACTGCGGGCGGGTGACGAGCTAACCGGAAGTTATTCCGGGCCAGAAGTCCGCTTCGAGGAAATGGTGCAAACTGACACGAACTCCGGTTGAGGCAGAAGCAAAGGCCCGGTTTTCCCGACATCCAAATTGAACGCAAGCAAGGCTAGCGCGAAGCGGGGAGGAATTCAGCAGGCAGAGGGTTCTTGGTGGTTTCTTCCTGCCAGTATATCGTGAGGATCCACCAGCGATTCCCATCGAAGAAGAGTTGAAAGCTGTTGATGCCACGGGCAAAGGGAAGTCCGTCTTTGGCCTCGTGGCGCGACTCGTAGGTGCTGAAAGCTTGTAGAATGTTCCCCCAGCGTTCAGTGCGCCGCGCAATTTCTCGCTCAAAAAAGCCGTTCTTCTCGAAATACAAACTGGCGCGATCGATATAGTCCTGTGGGGTAAATGCAGTTGCGCTGAAGCCGCCTTCCTTGTTGGGAGCAGTGCGTACTAAGCGCGCACCCGGATAAAAAAGTGAATTGAATCGATCCCAATCACGCTTTTGCGTCGCTGGGCCCGAGATCACGTCGTAGGCTGCTGCCAGAATCGCCTCGGGCGAGGCAACGTCAGAAGGCTTCGCGGCAGGTGTTTGGGACACCGTTACATCCTGTGGAGAGGATTGCAGCTTGGAGGGGCTTTGCGCACAAAGTGGCGTAATGCTGGCAGCCACAGAGAAGAAAAGAACAGCAATGAAGTTGGATCGTAACATTCAATTCCTCCTACAGTCGTCCCCGGTTCAATCAACACATTGGCCCCTGCCAGCCAACATCTTAAGTCATCAACGATAGCACTTACATTCCATCGGAGCTTGCCAAAGCACTCTCTCAAGTTTCGTCGGTTGCAATTCGCCGTCGCCAGTCCTCCGATCTCCTCGAACCCCGTTTGCGGACTGCGAGGGGCACATGTCCGAGATGCCTCAACCGTTACCCTTTCATCAAAGTCCCATTGCTCTAATCCATCCCACCTTGCAAGCTGAGAAAAAGACAGGGCATCCACATGAACTCCACCACCGAGATCCTTGAACAGCGCCTGAATACGGGCCCCGGTCCGAATCCCACTCCAATTCTAGAAAATCACCCCAACCAGAGCGCCGCCACGATCGACGGTTTGCGCTCCGCTCTGTTCGGTATTCCGTTCATCGCGGCGGGTGTGTGGATCAGCCTCGCCGCCTTCGGTGTTCTCTCAGTGCGCCAGCACGCCCTCAATTGGGCGATCGGCATCATCGGTCCGCTGTTCTTCTTGGGCGGTCTGTTCTTCCTGATTCACGGCCTGCGCGGCGCCGCACGCAAAGCGCGATATCTTCGCGAAACAGCTCAGTGCCCAGGCCAACCGTGGCTGTACGATTTTCACTGGTGCCACGAAGGCGTCGCTTTCTCCGCGTTCAACACCATGCTCAAGCGCCTGCTGGCCGCTCTGGGCTGGAACGCCTTCCTCATTCCGTTCTTTTGGATCGGACTCAACGTCCGCGAAGCGCGCATCTTTCTGATCTTTTCGTCGTTCTTCGCCCTCATTGGCCTTGTCTTCTGGTACCGCTGGGCGCAGATGCTGGCCGACCTGCTTCGTTACGGCGACAGCTTCCTGAACTACGATTCTTTTCCTTATTTCCTCGGTGGAAGCCTCCGTGCGCGGCTACGCGCGCCCCATCACGTTTCGGACATTGACGCTCTCACCCTCACCCTGCGTTGCGTCCGGGAGCAATACGTCACCACCGGCAGCGGCCGCAATCGTTCCAGCCGTGTCGTGTGCTATGAACTCTACAAGGACGCCACCACGTTCACTCGCGACCGTCTCGCCGGCCTTGCCGACGGCGAAATTCCCATTGAATTTCGCCTGCCGGCTAGCCAACCCACCACTTCTCTCGCCTCAACTCCTCCCGTCTACTGGGAAATCGAAGCCTGGGGACAGTCCGGTAAGGTCAGCTACCAAGCCTACTTCCTCGTCCCCGTCTACAAGGCTTCCTAACTAACAGCTCGTTGAAACAGTTTTTTCCATTGGCGTCTCCGAAAACATGACGGACGCTGAGAACGAATTACGTACATCCCGTATAGGTGAACCTTGCAAAGCGAGTCCGAAGTCCGGATGGGGGAAACGAAGGTTAGTGAAGGTTGTTTCCGTTCTCATCTCTACGAAGCCCGTTTGGGCCCGGCTGATCGACCCCCGGCTCGGAGGCATGGGTCGATGGTCCGCTCCTGCTCTACAGTCGACCAGCGATCGCCTGAGATCCAGGATTCCGACAGATAAAAACTAACCTCGAAGTGGACGAGGTGCGTATCGGGTGCAAAGACTAGGGTCGCCGGTGGATAAATTATGCAATGTCTCGAAACTCGGTTGCACCTCGGACCAGGCTGGAGGAGAATGTCGCTGTCCTTCGATTGGATTTTCCACCCGCGTTCCGAGCGCCCAGAGAAAGGAACTGCCGTATATGAAGCTCTCGTTCAGCTTAGCATGTGTTTTCCTCACCGCATCCATAGCTGCCGCACAGGGAGACAAAGCAGCCAGCCCGCCGCCGCTGATCGACCGTGATGTAATCTTCGGCAACCCAGAAATCGCGGCGGCCGAGCTTTCTCCCGACGGCAAGTTCGTCGCTTTTCTGAAACCCTGGAAAGACACTCGGAATGTTTATGTAAAGGCTGTCGGTGAGCCATTCAGTAACGCCCGGCTACTTACTACGGAGACCAAGCGACCAGTCGCCGGCTATTTGTGGACGCGCGACAGCAAGTACATCCTTTATGCCAAGGATAACGACGGAGATGAGAACTTCAACGTCTATGCGGTCGATCCTTCGGCCAAACCCGCACCAGGCGCGGATGCGCCGCCCTCTCGCGACCTGACCGGCCTGAAAGGTGTCCGGGTGATATTGTACGAGGTGCCGAAGAGCGACCCGGATATCGTCTACATCGGGCTAAATGACCGGGATAAGGCATGGCACGACCTTTATAAGCTGAAGATTTCCACCGGAACGAAAACGCTGATTCGCAAGAACACCGAGCGAATTACTGGCTGGGTGTTTGATATGAAGGGGCAGCTGCGTCTAGTGACGCGCAGCGCGGAAAACGGCGACACGGAGATGCTCCGAGTCGATGCGGATGGATTCACGAAGGTCTATTCCTGCTCAGTCTTTGAGACATGTGGACCACTGCACTTTCAGCCGGGGGATCAGCGCATCTACATGCAAACTAACAAGGATGCCGAACTGATCTCGTTAGTGCTGTTCGATCCGCAGACCGGCAAGACAGAAATGGTGGAATCGGACCCGCTGGGGAAAGTCGATTTTGGTGGGGCTCTGTTCTCCGAATCGACTGATGAATTGGTGGAAACCTGGTACTTCGCGGACCGCGTAAAAACCTACTACAAAGACAAGGCGTATGGCGGGGACGTCCACTGGATTGAGCAGCAATTCCCGGACCAGGAAATCAGGCTGGTTTCCCGCACCAAGGACGAGCGGTTTTGGCTAGCGACAGCAGTAAGCGACACAGAGCCCGGCCAGACATTGCTGTTCGACCGCAAGACACATGCGCTGACGCCACAATTCAAAATCCGGCAGAAACTCCCACGTGCGGACCTGGCGCAGATGAAGTCCGTCACCTACAAATCTTCCGACGGTTTGGAAATTCCTGCGTATCTCACGCTTCCGAAGGGAGTCCCGGCAAAGAATCTGCCCGCTCTGATCATTCCCCACGGCGGTCCCTGGGGCCGCGACCTATGGGGATACAACCCATTGGCGCAGTTCTTTGCCAATCGGGGCTACGCGGTGCTGATGCCCAACTTCCGGGGCTCGACGGGATATGGCCGGAAGTTTTTGGATGCGGGCAACCTGGAGTGGGGTCGCAAAATGCAAGACGATTTGACCTGGGGCGTGAAATATCTGGTTTCCGAAGGCATCGCCGATCCCAAACGCGTTGGTATTCTCGGCGGTTCGTATGGCGGCTATGCCACATTGGCCGGGGTCGCCTTCACTCCCGACGTGTATACGGCGGCAGTGGACATCGTCGGACCATCGAATCTGATCACGCTGCTGGATTCGATTCCCCCTTACTGGGAGTCCATCCGCAAGTTGTTTTACGTGCGCATGGGCGACCCGAATACGCCGCAAGGCAAAGCGCTACTGATGGAAGAATCGCCCTTGAATTCCGCCAACAAGATCAAGACGCCTCTGCTGGTGGCCCAGGGAGCTAATGATCCTCGGGTAAGCCGACGCGAAGCTGAACAGATCGTCATTGCGTTGCGCGACCGCGGCTTCCCGGTGGGGTACCTGCTCGCTCCAGATGAAGGGCACGGTTTTGCTCGGCCGGTCAACAATCTGGCACTGTTCATGGAATCGGAGAAGTTCCTTGCGCAGCACCTGGGAGGAAGGTATCAAGAGGGCGGCACAGCGGAGGTGGTTGCGCGCCTGAAGGAAATCACGGTGGACCCGAAAACGGTTGTCCTTGCAAAGAAAATCGATGCCGGTACCATCGGCGCCCCCAAGCCGGCCGTCGACCTGCAGGCGGGCACGTACAACTATCAGGTGAAGATTGAGGCAGGCGGTCAGCAGATGAACCTCAAGATTTCTACAGCGATCCAGGATGGCGCGGACTCCTGGACCGCAACGAATCAGTTGGACACCCCACAAGGCACCGCCACTGATACGGCAACGCTTGAGAAAGGAAGCCTCGTTCTGCTGAAGAGAAGCGTCAAGCAGGGCCCAGTCGTCATCGACCTTAATTTTGCCGGGAATAAGGCCTCGGGCAAGATGAGCATGAACGGACAAGATCAGCCGATAGCGGTCGATCTGGGCGGCCCGCTGTTTGCGGATGCTGCCGGTGCGGACCAGGTCATCGCCTGTCTGCCGCTTGCGGAAGGCTACATCACGACATTCCGCAACTTCGATGTCCAGACGCAGAAGGTGAAATTGTTGCAGCTGACTGTTGCCGGAAAAGAAGAGATCACGGTGCCTGCCGGTAAGTTCGATACGCTTCGCGTCGAGATTTCCTCTGCGGATGGAGGCTCGGACAAGAAGACCGTTTGGATTGCTAAGCAAACTCACAAAGTAGTGAAGGTCAGCGCGGTCGTGGCTTCTATGGGCGGAGCTGTGATGACTCAGGAGCTGGTGCAGTAGACGAATGAGCGACGTCTAGCACCACCAATATTGTTCTGGGGCGGTTGGAGGAAATGCGGCGCCGCGGAGAGCTGCAACCGACCTGATCTCCTCGAACCCCGTTTGTGGACCGGAATCAAATCGTAAACGGTTAGACCTCTACAGCCGGAGGATCAAAATTAGCTCGTTCAGGCCTATACGTATAAGCTTCTGGTAGTTCGTGGATTGGCCAACGTCCGGTCAGCCGCTGAGCGGCTCCAAATTTGACATCGTAGAGGCAGAGATGAGATCTGAATCGTCAGACCAAATTCGCCGACTCGCAGGGGTAAGCGGCCTTGCTGGCGCTCTGCTATTCTTCGCAGGCGACATGCTTTTTTACGGACACTTCGGACCCGGTGCAGAGTTCGCCGAGGGGATGCTATCGACGGTGATGCGAGCGTCGCCGGAACGTCTCTTCGCCGGGGGTTTGGTTGGGCCGATCGCAGCATGCCTGTGCATAGCTGGATTCTGGCACGTGTACCTCAACATTCGACCCTCAAAGCTTCTTCTTGGACGACTGATGCTAGTGCTCTTTGCGGTGTTGATGGTAGCAGGCAGTGCGGTTCATACGCTTTGGACCGCCAAGGGCCTTGCGCTCAAATATTGCTACGGCCAAGGCGTCCCCTGCTCAGAGTTGCTCGGAGCCATGAAGTCTTACTGGACTCTTGTATATGATCTTGGTGCCATTCCCGGATACATTGGGGCTGCGCTCCTGCTGGGCCTCGTACTTCTGCGGAAGACTCATTATCCGCGATGGACTGTCATCGCGAATCCCGCAATGCTAAGCATGCTCTCACCTCTTGCCGCCCGAGTGCCTTCACCGCTCGGCGCCATCCTCGTGGGAGGTTTCACGAACCTGTCAATCGCTCTTTTCTTTCTCACCTCGGTCTTCACAACTTGGAAGGGCCGCAAAGACGCCTAACCATGCGCTGCCCGCGAACCCAAATGGCTTCGAAGCAAACCAAAAGTCCCGATCGAGGAAGTGAGGTTCGGCCAAAAGTGGCTTGCGTTCTCATCTCCGCGAACCCCGTTTCTGGATGGCTTCCGGGTTGAGAATGAGGCGGTAGGTTCGGGTGCTTCTCAGAAAGGGTCTTACAGGGCCTCGTAACCCTCGTCTTGGCAAAGTGTGAGAACAAGATCCCGGCAAG
>Ga0209648_10002082_pt1 | contig 16448 bp, 12 predicted proteins | sample GraSoi2013_115cm_FD_185830 | JGI IMG/M metagenome (GOLD analysis project Ga0209648, IMG submission 185830) | Grasslands soil microbial communities from the Angelo Coastal Reserve, California, USA - Sample 9_17_2013_115cm (SPAdes) (version 2) | ecosystem: Environmental > Terrestrial > Soil >...
TCTCATTTGCAGCATTACGCGTTCGCTTCGCCGGCGGTTCTTCGGATCGGACGGACTGGTCAAGTTCTTCTCCCAAGATTTAAGTCCGCCGGTCTGCGAAAGACCTTCCGCACGCTCGTTGTTTGCCGCGAAAGCTCTCGTCTAGCACAGAATCTTTTCGCCGCCGGACCGGTTCACAAGAAACCAGAAAACGAAGCACCTGGATTCTGAGATGAATCTTACCTTAGATGAAGTTGTCGGGACGCTGGCCGAACGGCCAGCCGTTGCGCAAAAGGTAGGGCACCACTCCGGCTCGCTCGGCTCTAGTGCTTGTGCGAACTCAGTATCGTTTCGAGGCGGGCCTTCACCGCCGGCCACTCGGAATCGATAATGCTGAAATAAACCGTATGCCGGATGCGCCCGCTCGCCGTAATCATGTGGTTCCGGAAGATGCCCTCTTCCCGCGCTCCAATGCGCAGGATCGCCGCGCGCTAGCGTTCGTTCAGCGAATCCGTCTTTAGCTCCACGCGCATGCAGCCCAGCGTTTCGAAAGCATGCTTCAGCAGCAGGTACTTCGCCTCCGTATTCATGGCCGTGCGCTGCCAGTTGCGCGCTACCCACGTCCATCCGATCTCCACGCGATGGTGCGTGCGGTCAATGTTGCCATAGCGCGTGCTCCCGATGGCGCGGCCCGTGGCCTTCTCAATGATCGCGAAAGGCAGTGACACTCCCCGTTCTTGTTCCCCGAGCGCAGTCTCGATGTACGACGCCATCTCCTCCGTCGTCCGCACCTGCGTGGGAATCCACCGCCACAATTCCTCGTCTAGACCGACTTCGGCGAGCCCCGCCAGATGCCCGTTTGCCAGTGGCTCCAGCCGCACGTACCGGCCCTCCAGCGTTACCGGCGCAACCATCATTTCTGCCGCCATGGTCGCTGCATCTAAGCACACCCCCGCTCGTTCAGCGAGCACCAATTTGGTCATACGCTGATCCGGCGTATGTCTAACGATGAAACGGGATGCGGGAAGGAGCGCCGTAAGGTATGATAGAATCTTTAGAATTCACTCATCAGGACAACCATGCCGATTGTGACGAATGGGAAAGTATTGCTGAGGGTAAGGCCGCGGGGCTTCTGCGCGGGCGTAGTGCGCGCGGTGGATATCGTCGAGCTGGCGCTGGAAGCGTACGGCGCGCCGGTCTACGTGCACCACGAGATCGTCCACAACACGTACGTTGTAGAGCAGTTACGCCGGCGCGGCGCGATTTTCGTGGAAGCCATCGAGGAAGTACCTCACGGCGCGGTGCTGGTTTTCAGCGCCCACGGCGTTCCGCCGACGGTGCGCGATGAAGCCAAGTCCCGCGCGCTGAAAGTGATTGACGCCACCTGCCCGCTGGTGACCAAAGTGCACCTCGAGGCGCTGAAGTTCGCGCGCGAAAAGCGCACCATTATTCTGATCGGTCATCGTGACCATCAGGAGATCGTCGGCACCTCGGGCGAAGCTCCGGACCGTACCATTGTCGTGGACTCCGTCGCCGCCGTGGATGCTCTCGAAGTCGATGATCCCGCGAAGCTTTCATTCCTCACGCAAACGACCCTTAGCCTCTACGACACGCAGGAAATCGTAGCGCGGCTCCGCCAGAAATTCCCGGCCATCCAGGGACCGGCCAGCGACGACATTTGCTACGCCACGCAAAACCGCCAGGAAGCGGTCGAACAGGTGGCCAAAGACGTGGATCTGATCTTGGTCGTGGGTTCGCCGAACAGCTCGAATTCCAACCGCCTTGTGGAAGTCGCCCAGCGCAGCGGCGTCAAGGCGCAATTGATTGACTCGGCGAAGGACATCGATGTGAAGTGGCTCGAAGGCGTTTCCCGCGTGGGCTTGACCGCGGGGGCGTCCGCACCGGAAGTCCTCGTGGAGCAGGTAAGCGAACGGCTGGCGGAGTTCGGCTTCACGGATCAGCGTGATTTGGATTTGATCCGCGAGGACGTGCGCTTCACGCTGCCTCCGGAATTGGCGACCATCGCGTCGGCGCCGCGCCGCTAGAGTTTGCAATGCCCGGCTGGGAAACGCGCAATGCACGACCGGGTGATTTGTCAGCCTGACATATATAATGGCCCGGTCATCGGTAGCCTGGCGCGGTAGACGCGGAATACTAGACAAGGAGCCTGAACTTGGCGGTCAAAATCGTCCGTCAGCCGAAGAAGATTGCCTTGATTGGCGCGCCCTCGAGCGCCGCGGCATTTTCCGCAGGAAGTGAGAAGGCTCCGGCGGCGCTGCGCGCTGCCGGCCTCGCCGAAAAGCTGCAGGGCGCCGGCTATGAAGTCGTGGATTACGGCGACTGCGCTCCGCGCCTTTTCGCCAACGACGACGAACACCGGCGCGCCCGCAATCTGACCGAAATTGTCGCCGGCCTGAACGATCTGAAGACGCGCGCCGAGCTCGCCCTAAAAAGCGGCGCGCTGGTGGTAGTCCTGGGCGGTGACTGCGCTCAAGTCATCGGCTTGCTCACCGGCGCGCGGCGCTACTACAAGCACTTGAATCTCCTCTGGTTCGATCGCGACGCCGATCTGAATACTCCCGCAAGCACTCCCTCCGGCCGCATCGACGGAATGGTTGTGGCCCACATCATCGGCAAGGGCGCACCGGAGCTGGTGCGTTTTTGGAGCGAAGCGCCGCTGGTGCGCGAGCCGGACGTTACCCTCTTCGGACTCGAGAGGCTCGATCCGCCGGAGCAGGAATTCCTCGTCAAATCGCCGATGCGGCATATTTACGCGGAGGATATCCGGTTCAAGGGCGCCGGCAAAGCGGCAAACGAAGCACTGGCGCAAGTGCACGCCGAAGCGCGCGAATTCGTCCTTCACTTCGATGCCGATGTCATCGCGGAGGAAGATTTTCCTGCCGTGAACGTGCCCGGCAGCGGCGGCATGCCCTTCGACGACGTCCGCGCCGCTTTTGTGGAATTTGCAAAGCACAAGAACTTGCTCGGCCTCGACGTGGCTCAGTACAATCCGGACAAAGATCCCGGAGGCAGCGGCGCAAAGGAGCTCGTTGCTTTGCTGGTTGAAGCGCTTTCGGCGCGCCTCGAAGCGCTGACCGCGTCTGCGACAGAGCCCGCCGCGGGTTCGGAAGAAGTTTCACCGTCAGGAACGGCCGCGTAGTTCGTCCGCATCCCATCTAGACAACGAGAATCTTGCCTGCCGTCTAAGAAGCGGCCGTGGCGCGTTTGCGCAGATACCGGGCGAGGCCCAGGAAAGAAAGATTCAGGCCGGCGCTGAAAGCGTAGTGTTCCGCTTCACCGGCAGGGAGGTGCTGGGATATTTCGCCATGCGTGGCCGAGATGAAGGCCTCCATCGCGGCGGAATCGCCGGCGGCGGTGCGCAGAATGTCCGCGGTGAGCGCGGCCCAGCGATGCAGCCGTTCGCGGAACAACGAAATGTGTTCGGAAGGGTTATCGGAAAAGCCGAAGTGCGTGAGAAAGAGCCGCTCCGGTTTGCGCTCGAGAATGGCGGCGAAGGAACTATCCCATATACCTAGATCGATGTCCGGCGGAGGAGTGGCGGGCATGACGAATGAATTTCCCTCGATGCGCACACCCGCCGTATCGCCGACGAAGGCGACGCCTTCCGTCCTGTCGAAATAGCTGACGTGGTGCGAGGCGTGGCCGGGCGTGTACACGACTTCGAGTTTGCGCGAGCCGAGCGTGAGATTTTCACCGCCCTCGAGGATGCGCAAATTCTCCGCCGGAACGGGCAGAGCTTCGCCGAAAAGTAGCTGCAGGTCGTTGGGCCACAGGCGCTGGGCGCTGGCCAGCAGCTTCGAGGGATCAAGCATGTGCGGCGCGCCATTTTTGTGCACGTAGACGGCGAGCCGGGGATTTTCGCGGACCAGCGAGCCGGTGGCGCCCGCATGGTCCAGGTGGATGTGCGTGAGAAGGATGGCGTCGAGTTCGCCCACCCCGACGCCGCGTGCCCGGAGCTGTTGGCGCAAGGTCTCCAGCGTGGAGCTGGGGCCGGGATCGACAACGGCCAGGTGGCCGTCCGATTCCAAAAGGCCGGCAGCAATGGAGCGCGGCCGCCCCATCCAGAGATCGTCGAGTGCGTTGATCGAGTGCATAAGAAAACTAGTGTAGCGCAGGATGAGAGAGTTGGCAGTCCACAGTGGAGAACCGTGGGAACGAAAGTCGCGGCGCAGAATTCGTGACCGATGATCCGTGCCGGGACAACCCATAAAGCCATCCGGCTTCCAGGCGATCAAGGAACCAGAAGGGAGGAAATAGTTGCACCGAAAGCGAATTGTGGAATAGCCTTATTGCACCGCGTCGGGTTGCTTCTTCAGGTTTTTCCTTTCGTCCGGGCATGGGTGTGGGGACGAGTGGGCGCCTGCAAGGGAAGCAGCGACAAGTCGAAGAGCTGTGATGCGTCCAACGGGGCCCTCCGGAAGCTGCGCGCGGTCAGCAGGCGGGCGCGTAAACCAAACGGGATTTGATGGATGAAGCTCAGGAGGAACGAGATGCGTAATTGGTGTGCAGCACTGGCGATGAGCGCGCTGTTGGCTTTGCCGCTGTGCGCTCAGCAAAAGAACGGCCGGGCGGGCGACGATACCACTAGCGCTGCGACGGCCCCTGAGAAGAGCGCGCCTTTCAGCAACGCCGCGGGGAGCAGCAAGGCGGTGGCGGCAAAGAACGTATTCGCGTTGCCCGCGACACCGCGGCCGGCGCCTTTCCCGGGACCCGCGGCATCCGCCCCGGACACGCGTCCGCCAGGCCAGTTGTTGCCTCGGTATGAATTCGCGGGAATGTATGACTACATCAATTTCGCGCCCGGCGATCCTTTCGCGAATTTTAACACCCATGGCGGGTCGGGTTCGTTTACCTACAACGCGTCGAAGTGGCTGGGGCTTACCGGCGAGTTGGGCGGTTACGACTTCAATCGCAATCTCTTCCCATTGACTGGGAGCAACACGTCGGCAAATGGCAGCCTCATCACCTACCTCTTCGGCCCGCGGCTGAACTTGCGAAAGTTTGATCACTTCGTTCCCTTCGGCGAGTTCCTGGTCGGCGGAGCCAAGGGTGGCATCGAACTGGCGGGAGTCAATTCGCAGAACGCCTTCGCGTTGGCGGTGGGCGGCGGCGTCGACATGGTCCTGACGAAGAACGTCGCCTGGCGCGTGGCCCAGTTGGATTACCTCATGACCACGTTCTCGGGCCCCGCGGTTGCTGCCACCGCGCGTCAGAATAACTTTCGCGCCGGCACAGGCCTGGTGCTGCGGTTCGGAATTCCGGAGCCACCGCCTCCGCCGAACCACCCGCCGGTAGCGGCGTGCTCGGTGAGTCCGGCCTCGGTTTATGCAGGCTCGGGCGATAGCGTGGCTGTGCACGTGAACGCCAGCGACCCGGACAACGATCCCCTGACCTACAGTTACACGGCGACGGGCGGCGCGGTGGAGGGCACGGGCCCGGAAGCGCGCTGGAATTCGACGGGCGTGGCAGTTGGCTCTTATACCGTGAACGTGAAAGTGGATGACGGCAAGGGCGGGACCGCGGCTTGCGCGGCGGACATCAAGGTGGAGGAAAAGCCCAATCGTCCCCCGACCGCGACGCTCTCCATCGAGCGCAGCCCGATTCTGCCGGGCGAGCGCACCGGCGTCACCTGCAACGGCAGCGACCCGGACAACGATCCGCTGACCTACAGTTACACGGCGACCGGCGGACAGATCGTGGGAAGCGGTTCGAATGTGCAGTTCGACGCCACGGGCCTCCAGCCCGGGAGTTACACCGTGAAGTGCACGGTAAACGACGGCCGCGGCGGCACTGCCGATGCTTCCGGCAACGTGGAAGTGAAGGAGCCCCCGCAGATCAAGCAACTGGAAGCCAAGCTGGCGCTGCACAGCATCTACTTTCCGACAGCACAGCCCGCCGTGGCGAAACCCATGGGAGGGTTGCTGGCCAGCCAGGAAGTCACACTCGATGCACTGGCGAGCGACTTCAAGCAGTATCTGACGTATAGACCCGACGCCCACCTGATTCTCGAAGGCCACGCCGACATTCGCGGGGCCAAAGACTACAACGTCAAGCTCTCCGAGCGGCGCGTGGAACGCACCAGGAGCTACCTCGCGGAAAAGGGCGTACCCGTGGACCACCTCGAGACTCGGGCCTTCGGCTTCGAAAAGAACATGACGTCCGAAGAGGTGAAGAAGCTGCTCGAAGCCGATACGGACCTTGCCGCGGCGGAAAAGCAGAAGCTCCTGAAAAACCTGCTGACCGTGCGCCTGGCCAACAACCGCCGCGTCGACGTCACTCTCAGCACCACCGGTGAACAGTCCGTTCGCCGTTTCCCCTTCAGTGCCAAGGATGCCTTGACGCTGCTCAGCCGGGGCGGCAGTGAAACACCCAGGAAGAGAACGGCCGCTCCGGCGCCGGCGAAGAAAACCAAGCCCTAACGGCCAAGTACTCGCGGAAGAACAGCATCGCCGGCGGTAACTCGTAACTTCTGGCGAGGGAACTGAAAACCATACGAGATCAAACAGGCGGGCTCTTCGAGAAAATTTCGAGGGGCCCGCTTCGTTTTTGAGGACGCGTTTTGGCCTGTCATACCTCTCTCTCTTTCCCAAATTGGGACACCTGGGGCGTGAGAACCGGGACTGGAGTTCCAAACTAGGACTTGCCAAAAGGGTAGTCATTTAACTAAGGTATTGATTTATGAATAGATTCCGGCGATTTTCCTGAAACGGAAAGCTAGATGCAGATAAGACTCCCAGCCGGAGGCTTTAAGAATGCCCGCCATGAGTGAAGAAGCAGCAGTCCGCCGCGAGGTTGTCCCGATGAACATTCTCATCGTGGATGACGAGCAGTCGATTCGCGAAACCTGCGCAACCGTCTCGGAGCAATGCGGGATGAAGGCCGTCGCCGTGGCCACCGCTGAAGAGGCGCTGGAGGTTCTGGAGCATTCGGCCATCGACATTCTACTGACCGATTTGAAGCTTCAGCAAACGAACGGGGTGGAGCTGCTGAAACGGGTGCACGACTTTCATCCAGAGGTCGCCGTGGTGGTGTTGACGCAGTACGGAACGATCGAATCCGCGGTGGAGGTCACCCGCATCGGCGCCGTCGACTACGTGACCAAACCGTTCCGGATTGAAGAGTTGCGCTCCAGACTCGAACGGGTGGCGCGCGCGGTAGAATTGCAGCAGGAGAACCGGCTGTTGCGGGAGCAGTTGCGCTCGCGGCCGGGGTTCGGCGGGCTTATCGGCGTTTCGATGAAAATGCAGCGCGTTTATAAACTGATCGAAAAAGTGAGCCAGCACGAGTATCCCGTGCTGGTCCTGGGAGAAAGCGGAACGGGGAAAGAGCTCGTGGCGCGAAGCATTCATTTCTCCGGACCGCGGCGGGACCGCCCTTTTGCGCCAGTGGACTGCTCCGCGCTGGTGCCCACTTTGATCGAGTCCGAGCTGTTCGGGTACGTCAAGGGCGCTTTCACCGGGGCCGTGCAGGCCAAGCAGGGATTGCTCGAGGCCGCCCAGGGGGGCACGCTTTTTCTGGATGAAATTGGGGACATGCCCGTGGATCTGCAGGCCAAGCTTCTGCGCGCGCTTCAGGAGCGGGAGGTCAAGCCCGTGGGTTCGACGGAGCGCCGGCAGATCAACGTGCGCATCATTGCCGCCACCAACCGGGATCTGGAAACCGCCATTCGCTCGGGAACCTTCCGGCAGGACTTGTATTTCCGCCTGAACGTGGTGCAGATCAAGCTTCCGCCGCTTCGCGACCGCAAGAGCGATATCCCCATTCTGGTGACGGCATTCCTGGAGAAGTTTTCCAACCCTCAGGGCCCGGTGCGCACGATTTCCGAAGACGCCATGCGCCGGCTCATTGCTTACGATTGGCCGGGAAATGTCCGCGAACTGGAAAACGCCATCGAGCGGGCAGTGGCGCTGGGTTCCGGGCCCATCGTCCACGTGGGAGACCTGCCGTCAAGCTTGCAATATCCCACTACCGAAAGAGCGCCGGAAAAGGATGAGATATTGCCTCTCGAAGAACTGGAGCGGCGCGCGATTCTCCGCACCCTGCGCGAAACGGGAGGCGACAAACTTTCAGCGGCGCGCATGCTCGGCATTGGGAAGACCACTTTATACCGCAAGCTGAAGCAGTACCACATGGAGCATGCCGAGCAGTAATGGTGACAGGCACTGGCAGGATTTTTCCAGAGTGCCGGGCTCTTGCTCTTGCTCCTCAGCAGTTTTCGAGCGCGCGAGTCCCGCCGCTAGGTCAAGTCAATTTGCCTTAGCGTTATCCTGTTACAAATCCGGGCTAGCACGTGGGTTTCTCTGATCAGTCGTCGACACTCCCCTTCAAGTACTCTCATCTTCCTGCTTGGAGCGTCGCTCCTCCGCAGCGGTCCACTCTGGGAAGAACGCCAGTCAAAGTCTCGACATGGAATTTCCCGCGCCCCACTGTCGCCTGTAAGTAATTGATTCATTTAGACAAAGTGACATTTCCTGATGGGCCTGCCGATGCAAGAGTGATTACCGCGGGCTTTGCATCTCCCGTTCCGTGTCCCGAGCGTAAGGCGGCTACACGCGCAGCGAGAGCGCCGGCGGGTTGAGTCCAGCGAATGAACATTTGGAGGAAAAAGGCGGAGAAAGAATCGAGCCGGCGAGGTGTGGCCCGCGCGGCCCTGAACGGTGCTTCTCGCAATGAATTGCTGCAGGAAGCGCTGAAGGCGCTCGCGCAGCAGGCACCCGCGTGCCGCATCGGCGTCTGGCTCGGGGTGGATTCGAACGCAAGCCCGCAGAATGAGAGTGCGGCCGGGTTTCACGGAATGGTGTGGGACCGGGGGAACTCCGAGACCCCTCACGAGTGGGCCAGTCTTTCGCTGGAGCCTCCGCTCTCGGAGGAACTGCTTCTCCGCGGTAAAACGGTCGAACAAGACCTGGAGGCTTTTCCCCCGAACCACATCATCGGGTTGCTTGTCGGACTTCGTCACGCGTTGTGGGTTCCCATTCACCGGAAAGAACAATTGAAAGGTGTCATCCTCGCGGGAAGCACGGGAAAGCAACCGGCCCGTTCCCGCGAACACGTGGAATCGGTCGCCGCGGAACTTGCGCTGGCCCTGGGGCTTGAGGAGGAGCAGAGAATCGCTCGACTGCGAAATGAGGACCTCGGCGCGGTTAGGCGTTTCCTCGCGCAACGGGCTGCCGCTGCCTCCGTCGAGGCGCTGCTCTCCAGCCTGGTGGAAAGCTGCACCGAGACGCCTGCGAACGGGGAAAGTCCCGGCGCGGCGTTCGCGGCCATCGGTGCGTTGCGGGATCAGCGCGAAAAGTCCGGCGGCGGTTTTTCCGTCGAATTTCGCTGGCGCAGCGGGGATGATTTATGTACGCACGCGATCGAGAACGAACCGCTGGCGAACGTGTGGCGACGGGCGCTGGAGGCGCGGCAGGTGATCGGAAGCGAGTCACAGGTGAGTGGGGGGCAGGGATCGATGACTCGAATCGTCGCGTTTCCGTTGGAGTCGGAAGGTCAGCTCCTCGGGACGCTGGTGGCGGGACTGCCGGGCAGCGCCGTCTCACTCGTAACTCTCGACCGCCTGGAACTGCGCGCGGTTTTGGCGGCGTCCGCTCTGCACCAGAGAAGGCGAAAAGAGGAAGAGTCGCGGCTCGCGAGTTGGCCGCACGCGTTGCTGGATTGTATCGGCGAACCACTCTTTCTCTTGAACGAGGCCGGGAAAATCACGGCGGCGAGCCGTGGCGCCAGGGAGTTAACTAGCTTTGCCTCCAAGGCCAATGGGCAGGAACCCCACGGCATTCCGGCGCAAGCGTACTTAGCCGAGCTCTTCTGCGGACGCGACCGCGAGCGCCTCGGGACGTGGTTGAGAATGGCGCTCGATCATGGAGCAGAGAGCCGCGGAACCGATAACGAGTTTTCTCGGGCGGAACTGCACAACGGCGTGAGCGTGCGATTGCGCTTGGCCGTCCCTGTGGAAGGCCAAGCCACGGTGATTCTGCTTGAACCGCTGGTCACTCGTAAATCGCCGGAACGGGCGGACCTCGCTGAAATCGAATTGCAAAGCGTCATTGAATGGCTTGAAGAAGGAGTCATTCTGTTCGATGCTCAGGACAACGTCCGCGCCATGAATTCGCGATTCGAACAGATCGCGGGTCTGGCCCCGGCGGAGTCCGGAAAATTCAAGACGCTGGAGGGCTTGATAGGCCGTCTCCAAACTCATGCCGCGGAGCCGGCACGGTTCACGGAGCGCTGGCGGGAACTTGCGCGAGGAATTCAGGGGGGCGTGCGCGAGGAATTTCAAATGGTGCACCCCTCGCCGCGCGTCATGGAAAGAGCCGCAAGGCCGGTGCTCGATCCGTTGGGGCGGCTGTTGGGGCGCGTCGAGGTCTATCGCGACCTGACCGCCCAGCGGATATTCCATTCGAAACTCCTCCAGACCGAAAAGCTCGCGGCGCTGGGACAGATGGTCAGCGGAGTCGCGCATGAATTGAGCAACCCGATGACGAGCATTATGGGCTACGCGCACCGCCTTCTGGCGCGCCAGGACCTTCCCGGGCGGACCGAGGAAGTACGGCAAATTTACCAGGAGGCGGAACGCGCCGGCACGATTTTGCGGCAGTTGCTCCTGAACGCCAGGGAAACGCTCCCGGAGCGGCGCCCGGTGTCCTTGAATCAAATCGTGCACGGTGTGATGGACCTTCAGCGGTTCAGCCTCGCCGCCGAAAAAATTCGCGTGGAGATCGATCTGGCCCCGGCCCTTCCGTTCGTTCAGGGTGACCCCGGTCATCTGCAGCAGGTGCTGATGAATCTGATGGGCAACGCACGCCAGGCCCTCGAGCAGCAGGAAGAGGGTGGAACGATCCGGTTGCGGACAAAAAGAATCGGCGAGCGGCGGGTGCTGCTGGAAGTTGCGGACAACGGGCCCGGAATACCACAGGCCATCCTCGCTCGGATCTTCGATCCCTTCTTTACCACCAAACCAGCGGGCGTCGGGACCGGGCTCGGGCTGGCCATCGTATTGAGCGTTGTGCGCGAACACGGCGGACAGGTACACGTCTTGAACCCGCCACAGGGGGGCGCGGTTTTCCAAATTGAATTTCCGGTGGCTGCGGAAGCGGTGCAGGACGAGGCGGTGGGTTTTCTGCTGCCGCCGCGCAAGAGCTTGCTCCCCGAAGCCGCGGAGGCTGCCAGCGGCGAGAATCGGCTTACGCCCGCGCTAGAAACCGGGAAACGCGCGCGCGTGCTCGTTGTGGAGGATGAGCCGACCGTCGCCCGCCTCATCGCCGACGTGCTTGAGGACGAAGGGATGCACGTGGAAGTGCTTCTGGACGGCCGCGAAGCCCTGGCCCGCGCGGCCGCGCAGTCCTTCGATCTGGTCATCTGCGACATGAAAATGCCGGGCCTCGACGGCCAGCATTTCTATAAATCGTTGGAGCGTTCCGGAAGTCCGCTGCGAAAGCGGTTCCTTTTCGTGACCGGCGATAGCATGGCGGCGCAAACGCGAGAGTTCCTGGAACGTAACCACCTGCCGCACGTCGCCAAACCGTTTCGGGTGGAAGAGCTTACGGAAAAGGTTCGCAGTGTGCTGGCGCTGCAGACCCAAAGTCAAACGCTGACTGCAGAGGTGACAAGAAAGAACGCAGCGAGAAATGGATAACGGCATGAGCAACAGGGAACAAACCATATTGGTTGTGAGCGACGATGCGGCCTTGTGTGCCGCGGCGCGGCGGGAATTCGAGGCCGGTATCGCGGGACGGCGCGTGGCTTCCGTGACCAGTGTGGCCGCGGCGCGGCGCATCCTCGAGGCAGACGCGCCAGCCGTGATTTTGTTCGAAGAGGCCTGCATTGCGCCGGAAGCCGAAGGACCGCGAGGGATCGTGCCGCGGCTCGAAGCCGTTGTGACGTCCCTGGCGGTTTATGCGCCGGTGGTCGTGATCGGGACGGCGGAACACCGCGCGGAGCTGTCGGCTTTGATCGATGCGGGGGCCGCCGATTATGTGATGCGCGATGGAGGATGCGTGCCGGCGGCGCTAAGTCTGATCCGCGGCCGCTTGCGCCAGACGCAGAGCGTGGCGGACAGCGCACGGGATCACTTCGAGGAAGGAGTGGAAGATTTTGGAGAGGTGCTCCGCCACGAGCTGAACAACCCGCTGACGGGGATTCTGGGAAACGCGGAGTTGCTGCTGGCGGAGGTTCACCGGAATAAGGACGGCAAACTTCCGTACGGCGGAGAGCAGCGCCTCGAAACGATTGCCGCGCTGGCGGTGCGGTTGCGGGAAACGGTGCGGCGGCTGAGCCAGGAATGGGAAGCGCGGCAGCATCCCGTCCACTGAGCGGTGAAAGTGGAAAATGGAAATTGGAAAACAGAAAATAGAACGGAAGTTGGATATTCAAAAGGCACGGGGTTAAAGGTCCCGCAGATGCATCCGGGATGCAAAATGCGCAATTGAAGAGAGAAATTTGAGGAATGAGGACCGGGGGCGATGGGACGGCAGAAAAATGCTTAACACAGAGTTCGCGGAGAGCACAGAGGAGACGGAGCGGAAAGCAACGGCGGAAACTGATTCAAAGTATTTACGGGACGAGACACCAGTTTCACTTCTCTAGTTTGTCTCTCCCGCCTGCCGCAGCCGATTTCGGAAGTATTCCTTCCAACTCTCCGGCAATTCTTCCACTCGCAACGCGCGCCGGACCGCGCGGATCTCCGCCTCTCCATACCTTTTCGCAACGTATAAATGTGTGATCTCCGAAACCGAAACGGCGTTGGCCTCCCCCGAGATCACTTCGATCTCATCGCCCGCGCCTACTTCTCCCTCCCGGAGGACCGCCACGTAGAAACCCGTCCTCCCGCTCGCCAGAAATCTTTTCACCATGTCGTCGGACCCGAATCGCACGCCCAGTTTGTAGCAAGGCAGCCGCGGCTGCGTCACCACCACTTCCGCCGTGCCGATGCGAAATCGGTCGCCCAGATGGACGGACTCTTCCAGCAATCCCTCCCCGCCATCATCAATGGTAAAATTTTCTCCAAACATGCCCATCGGCAGTTCCCGCCCAGCGAACTCGCTCTTCCAGTAGCCGTAGTGCGCCAGCGAGTAGCAGTAAACCGCCTTGTGCTCGCCCCCATGCACGGTCAGGTCCGCCTGGCGGTCTCCGTCCAGATTCAGCTTGCGCAGTGCCACCCGTCCCCCGGCCGGCTCCTTGAAGATCGCCGTTGTCACCATCCTCCCGTGCCAGCTCACTTCGCGCGGCATGCCGGTATTGACCGAAACAAGTTTCATCGTCCTTTTTATCCTTGGCTATATGGAGGCTGGCCAACCTGTCCTATGAGTGAATCCAGCAGCAGTGCTTACATGAAGAATGTATGTGTCCAGCCAAGTCCTAAAGTCAACGTGATCCCCACCGCTTGACCGAACACCAGGCCAACTAGCTCTGCCCAAACGCCCTCAGTCTTCTCCTTGATGATCTCGCGAACCGTCTCTATCTTGTTTTCAGGTACGCAGTAATCCAGCACGGAAAATAACAAATCCCATCGTTTGGTGCTTACCGGAGATGACTCATCGGGGATGCCTCTGAGCAAGCTAATCGTCCAAATAAGTCCCAGAGCTTGGACAAAAGACAGTTCTGGCAGGTGCAAGCTCTCTGCGACAAACCAATTCCACATAAGCATGAGCGCGAAAGCATAATAGCCGGCCATCAAGACAGTCACAGTGAGCCAAGACATTCCTTTCATTACTAGCGGGGTAGCTTTTGAACCGGTCTCCTCTCCCTTTGACACGTCCGGTGCCGTTTTGCGAGATGCTTTCCACGCTGATACGAGAAAGCCCAGAGTTCCAATCCCCACAAGCCAATGACTGCCGTTTAGGCCGATCGATGAGAGAACGATACCTACAAGAAGAACCAGCACAAAGACGACCATTAGTTTCTTCGCTGTGGGATGTTCGATGTTGGACCCTATGGAAGCATTGGTTTTCTCAACTACTCTTTCGCCGGGGACGCCTATTTGCGCTTTATCTCCAAGCAATTCATGCAACTGTGAGATAAGGTTTGGGCCGCAGTTGAATTCCTCCAGAGTAAGTCCAACACTAGCTAGGACCCCAGGAAGGTCCGCAGATTTTGACTGCTCTTCCGACGGCTCTTCTCGTCCGTTAATAAGTTGCAGCGTTCGATGGCCCTTCGGATGGTATTTCCCAGCCTCCCGCGGTTCGTATCCGAGTTTCGCGGCGGCCTCTATGAAGACTTTCTCACCCTGCATCAGCCTTTCGAGTTCTTGACGAAAATATCGACGGGCATCAGAAGGAGGTAAGTTGCAGGCCAGCACAAAATAAGGAAACCCGTTCCACGCTGTGACCAAAAGTCGCGTCCACTCCGTTTGTTTTTTCAGTTGTTCAATCTTTTCCTGGACTGATTGCACTAAAGCCCTGATCCTTGCTTCTCCCCTTTTTTCTTCGCGTTCACGTATTGCCAACTCTTGAACGACGCCATCCCGAACATCCCAATACTCAGGTTCTCCAGGGTCTCTATTCTTGTCTTGGAGAAGTTGAACAAGCACGCTTGTTCCTTCAATCCGATATTCGTACTCGCACTCGCCAACGGATGTGTCAAAACGACTGTATAGCCTGAAATGATTTTTCAGCGGACGGTAGTTTATGTCTACGTCCAATTCGATTGCACAGTTGCTATCCTCATCTTGGTTGACTAAGAATTCTTTAGGCTCGCTTTCGGATGACATGCTCAGGTTTCCTTCCTCGGAGCGCAGGACGCGATTTTGAATTGGGTGCCGGGTGCGTCGGCAGCTTTCTATTGGTAATATAGTGACATGGACGCTCTTTACGACGTCGCAATTTCTTTCCTCAGCAGAGACGAACCTCTCGCGGTCAGAATACACAACGAACTGCGCGAGAACTTGAGCGTCTTTGTCTATTCCAAGAGACAAGAGGAGCTGGCCGGAACAGACGGTCTTGAATCTTTGCGTCAGGCATTTTTCTCAAAATCTCGCCTGGTTATTATTCTATACCGCGATGGTTGGGGAAAAACTCGATGGACTGCAGTCGAAGAATTAGCGATCAAGGATCGTGCATTCAACGGAGCGTGGAATTCCTTGCTCCTTGTGATGCTCGATGAGAATAGTCCCCCTCCGAGCTGGATACCGGAAACGCATATCCGATTGAACTATACCAAGTACGGCAATTCGTTAATCGGCGCAATCAAGATGCGTGCTGAGGAACTCGGTTGCGCATTAAAGGTCGAAACAGCCACTGAAAGAGCAACGCGAGTCCAATCTATCGAGTTGGCTCGCACCGAGAGAGATCAACTGCTGAGTTATCAAGGGATGGCAGCCGCCCGAACAGAAGTGGACAATATGCGTCACGAGCTGGACGAGAAACTTGCAGACATTCAGTTACATCTCACAACTATTAATCTCGAACACGGCGCTGATAACCGTGAATACGTGATTCGCACCGAACAGGCAGCCCTCAACTTCTACCCCTACTTCACCTCACCAGCCACACAGTCTCGTATCGTCGTGCAGGAATTCGACCGAGCGCTCATGTTACCTGATGAGCGGGCCAATCGCATGTACATTCCCGGCGAAGAACCCCACCCCATTTCAAAGAGCGAGTTTTACTTCGACTATGATGCCGCATATGGATGGTGCTGGAGGGCGCGCGATGCGAGAGGAAATTTGCTTACCACATCGGGGCTATGCGAACACCTCCTCAAGAGCCTCCTCGAACTCCATGAGCAGCTGACGACAGGCAAGAAGGTTCGTCGGCGGGCACAAGCTTATGGCCGCGGCGGAACTTGGTCATAGACGGGTGGGCCAGGCCTTTGAATTGGGTGGCGCGAGACAGATAAAAGAGAAACTAGAAACTAGAAATCAGAAATTAGAAGGCAGAAATTGGAAAAAAACGGAGCACGATGCGCGCCGGGAGGTTTTTGACTTTTTTTTCCTTGCTTGACACGCATGCTCAGTGCGCGGGGCGGAGAGGCCTCTTCGCCGCGGGAATCAAGGTGCGCAAGGCTGTATTGACGGACTGTTCGTCAGGGAAATACTCAGCGACGTCCGGTGAGAGCAGTACGAGGTTCGTTCCTGCGCGATAGCGCGCGATATACTTGCCGCGGACTCCGCCGTTCAATTTGGACAGGTCGTATTCCCGGCGTAGCTCGTCACGCCGTTCTCGTTTCTCAGTTTTTTTCTTCATAATATTAGATTCCCGCTCGCGCAGCGTCGCGGACATCGAGGTAAAAAACGCAAAGGCACAGACGAAGAGAGATTCCTCTCTGCGCAAGTCGACCGCCTCGCAGGAGCGAGGCGGGAAGAAAAAGCGTCGGCTTGCTCCGGTTGATTTCATAACGGCGTCGGCTCCTAGGACCCGGGTAGACTTGGCGTGATGAGCGACCAAGGCTCGGGAGGAAGGAGCCGAACAATGAAGATTATAGGATGTGATTTTCACCCGGGCTATCAGCAG
>Ga0209648_10002083_pt1 | contig 16447 bp, 14 predicted proteins | sample GraSoi2013_115cm_FD_185830 | JGI IMG/M metagenome (GOLD analysis project Ga0209648, IMG submission 185830) | Grasslands soil microbial communities from the Angelo Coastal Reserve, California, USA - Sample 9_17_2013_115cm (SPAdes) (version 2) | ecosystem: Environmental > Terrestrial > Soil >...
TTCCCATTGGTCATCGTGGAGGGCACCGCCACGCCGTAGGCGAGGTCGTAGGCCAGCTGCGCCGCGGCCTCCGCCTCGGCCCTGATCCCCTTGTAGACGGTCATGTACTGGTCGCCCGCGAGGATGCGCTGGACGGCGGCCAGATCCGCGCCGGCGCCGGTGACCGGCGGGAGCGGCTTCTTCACGCCCGCTCCAACCAGCGCCGCGATGGCGCCCGCCGCCGCGGCATCGTCGGCGGCATAGACCGCGTCCACCTTGTTGTGGAGCGCGGTCAGCGCATCCGCCATCTCCGTCTGGGCGGTATCGGGACCCGCTTGCGGCGTGTCGTAGGCCTTCGCGATGGTGACCTTGCCGCTGAAGATGTTCTGCGCGCCCACCTTCAACAACCTTGCCAGGTTGTCCCCGGGGTCGCCGTTGATCATCACCACTGTCGGATCCGTCTTGTCCTTCAGCGCCCCGAGCAGCCCATTGGCCTGCAGCGGCCCGACCGCGGCATCGTCGAAAGACACGAAGTAGGCGACCGCCGGCGCATTCAGCACAAGCCTGTCGTATGAGATAACCGGCACCTGTCGCGCCTTCGCCCTGGCCACGATCGCCGAGGCCGTGGTCGCATCGACCGGGTCGAGCACGAGCACGTTGGCTCCTCCCGCCAGCGCCGCCTCTGCCTGCGTCAGCTGCGCCGGGGCGTCGCCATGGGCGTTCCGATAGTCGACTGTGCAGTCGGAGCACATGCCTTTGATCTTGGCTTCGAAGATCGGAGCGTCCCTGGTCTCGTAGCGGCTGGACTGCGAGTCCGGCAAGAGAAACGCGATCTTCTTGCCGAGCGTGACTCCCGAGGCCGCACCCCCGCCACACGCGGTGACGCCTACTGCGACGACGAAGAGCGCGGAAACGAACCTGGCCATTTTCATAACGTGGGGTGCGGCTACGGCCGACCGAGATTGTAATCCCCGCCCCGCTTGATGAATTTTCTTTTCGCTGTCAGGGTTTGATGCCAGAGAAATGCAGATCCTGGTTGCGCTGGTAGGCATCCTGGCCGTCGCGATCGTCTTGCGCGATTCCTTCGAGACGATCATCCTGCCGCGCCGTGTCTCCGCACGGCTGCGCGTGTCGAAGATCTTCTACCAGGTCACGTGGAGGCCCTGGCGCGCCGCCGGCCGCCGGCTCCGTTCGAGCGACTGGCGCGAGACCTTCCTCAGCACCTACGGACCGCTCTCCCTGATCGCGCTGTTCGTGCTGTGGGGCGCCATCCTCATGGCGGGCTTCGCCGCGCTTTTGTGGGCCGCCGGCTTCGACGTCAATCTCTCCGGGCCCGGTCACCTCTATGTGAGCGGCACGACCTTCACAACTCTGGGCATCGGCGACTTCACGCCGCACACCGACCTGGCGCGCTTTCTCACCGTGGTCGAGGCGGGCACCGGTTTCGGCTTTCTCGCGATCCTCATCTCGTATCTCCCAGTCCTTTATCAGAGCTTCTCGCGGCGGGAGATCGCGATCTCGATGCTCGACGAATGGGCGGGCTCGCCGCCCAGCGCCGGCGACCTCCTCCGCCGCGCCTCCGAGTCAGGCGAGATGGACGAGCTGATCCCATTGATGGGGCGCTGGGAGACGTGGACCGCCGAGCTGCTCGAAAGCCACCTCTCCTACCAGGTGCTGAGCTACTTCAGATCGCAGCACGAGAACCAATCGTGGGTCGCCGCCCTCACCGCGATCATGGATTTCTCCGCGATCTGGCAAGCGACCAGGGACCACAGCAGTACGTGGCAGGCCAGGCGTCTCTACGCCATGGGACGGCACGCGCTCGGCGACCTGAGCCAGGTGCTCAGGGCGGCGCCCGAGTTCGACGCGCCCGACCGCCTGTCCGAGGCCGAGCTCACCGCTCTGCACGACGCGTTGACGGCGGCGGGCAAAACCGTCGACCTGGCTTCGTTTCGTGAGCGCCTGAACGCCCTGCGCAAGGGCTACGAGCCCTATGCGATCGCCCTGAGCCACGAGCTACTGATGGACCTCCCACCGTGGATGCCGATGACGGAGCGCCAGGACAACTGGGAAACGACCGCCTGGGAAGGCGCCGCCCCAGGCGAGTCCCTGCACTAATTAGATAGATAGGTCACTTCCCCGCTGGCGGGGAAGGTGGCGCGCAAGCGCCGGATGGGGAGATGGAGTTTCTACAGGACCTTGGAAAGAAACGCTCTGGTCCGCTCCTGTTGGGGGTTCGCGAGCACCTCTCTCGGTTTGCCCGATTCGACGATCACACCGCCGTCCATGAACACCAGCGTGTCTCCCACCTCGCGGGCGAAACCCATCTCGTGCGTCACCACGATCATGGTCATGCCGTCGCCGGCGAGCCGGCGCATGACGTCGAGCACCTCGCCGACGAGCTCCGGATCGAGCGCTGAGGTCGGCTCGTCGAAGAGCATCAGCTTCGGGTTCATCGCCAGCGCGCGGGCGATCGCCACCCGTTGCTGCTGGCCGCCGGACAGCTGGTTCGGGTACGCGCTCGCCTTCTCGGCGAGACCCACTCGATCCAGCAGTGCGCGCGCGTACTCCACCGCCGTCGAACGGCTCGCTCCCTTGACGCGGATGGGAGCCTCGATCAGGTTCTCGAGAGCGGTCATGTGAGGAAACAGGTTGAAATGCTGGAACACCATTCCAATCTCTGAGCGCTTGCGGCAGACCTCACGGTCCGGTAGCTCATAGAGCTTGTCGCCGCGCTGGCGGTAGCCGACCAGCTCGCCATCGACCGACAGCCGTCCCGAATCGATTTTCTCCAGGTGGTTGATGCAGCGGAGGAACGTGCTCTTGCCCGAGCCGGATGGCCCGATCACGCACATCACCTCTTTCGGCTGAACCTCGAGGTCGATCCCGCGCAGCACCTCGAGCCGGCCGAAGCTCTTGTGCACTGCCTCAGCTTTGACCATCGGACTGGCGCTCACGTCAGCGAGGCTGCCCGCGGAACGTGAACAACATGCGCCGGAACCTTTGAAGCGGTGTCGGGGGCAGCTCGCGCTGCGACCCACGGCCGAAGTAGCGCTCCAGGTAGTACTGGCCGATGGTCAGGACCGACGTCATCACCAGGTACCAGATGCTGATCACGACCAGGAGCTCGATCACGTAGAAATTGAAGCTCGCGATCTGCTGCGCTCGGGTGAACAGCTCGGGAACCGTGGCCACAAAGGCGAGCGACGTTGTCTTGAGCATCGAGATCGTCTCGTTGCCCGTGGGAGGAAGGATCACCTTCATCGCTTGTGGCAAGACGATCCGCTGCATCACCTGGAGCCGGGTCATGCCGAGGGCCTGGGCAGCCTCGGTCTGGCCGTGCTCAACCGAGATGATGCCCGCCCGCACGATCTCGGCCATGTAGGCGGCCTCGTTGAATCCGAGCCCGAACACCGCGGCCATGAGCGGGGTGATGAGCACATTCGTGCTCACGCCCCACAGCGGCGGGCCGCCCGGGATGCCCACCCCGATGTGTGGAAGCACGAGGGCGAGGTTGAACCAGAAGAAGATCTGCACGAGAACGGGGGTGCCGCGAAAGAACCAGATGTAAAACCAGCTCAACCAGGAGACGACAGGATTCGGCGAGAGCCTCATCACGGCGAGGATCACTCCCAGGAGGATGCCGATCCCCATCGCGAGCACAGTAAGCTCGAGGGTGAGCAGGATCCCCTCCCTGATGAGCCGCTGGAAGAGGAATGTCCCGACCACTCCCCAGTGCATGTTGGGGGCGGTAACGAGGGTGTATACCGCGTCGGCGGCCACGGCCACGACGAGCACCGCCGACAACCATCGCCACGGGTGCCGGACGGGAATCGCCTTGATCGCCTCCGGCCGCCGCCCAGCTTGTGAGCTGGGCTCCGCCGGGCTGCCGGAGGCGATCTCGGTCACCTCAACTTACGTTGGGCACTCAGTACGACGGCACGCAGGTCGCACCGATCGAGTTGTTGTTGTTCAGCGTCACTTCGGAGCTGGCGACGGCGCCGTCCGTCACATTCCAGTTCTTGAGGATGTCGGAGTAGTAGCTGTTGTTGTCGATCAGGTACTTGAGCGCGTCCGTGATCGGCTTCTCGAGCGGGCTGCCCTTGACCATGGCGATGCCGTACGGCGCGACGCTGCAAGGCTGTCCACCGATCTTGAACTTGCCGTTGGACTGCTTGACCTGGTAGTCGGCCACGGGCTGGTCGAGCCATCCGAAATCGGCGCGGCCGCTGGCCAGGGCGGCGTTCGCCTCGGTCTGCGTGCCGAAGCTCAGCACCTTGATGTCCTTGCCGGACGGGCAGTTGTCCTTGTCACCCGCGATCGCAGTGCCGCCGACGGACTGCCCCATGTAGCCCCAGGCGTCGCTCTCCTCGGTCGTGCCCGACTCCACGGCCACGCTGTGGCCGCACATGTCGGCCGCCGTACTGATCGTCGCGCCGCCGACCTTCACCATCCACGCTTCGCCCGCCTTGTAATAAGTCACGAAATCGATGCCGCTGTTCTCACGCGCCTGCGTTGGGCTCCAGCTCGAGATGCTGAACGAGTAGCGCGGCTTGTCGCCGCCCGCGACCTCGCTCGGGGTGCTGGCCTTGAGCTGGGCGATGATGTCGTCGAAGGTGACGTTGTTGAACGTGCAGACGAGGCCCATCACCTTGCAGAGGGCGTTGCCGAGGTCGATGTCCCACCCGCTGATCGCGCCGGTGTTCGGGTCGACGAACTCGTTGGGCGCGTAGGTCGCGTCGGTCGCGATCTGGATCGGGCCGCTCACGGTCGACGGCACCTCGCTGGCGATGCTGGCGACCTTGCCCGGGCCGCCCGAGGTTGCGGGCGTCGGGCTCGAGCCTCCGCACGCGGCTATCACGAAGGCGATCGCGATCGCCAAAGGCGCTGTTCGATTCTTCATCACAATCCTCTCCCTGGCAGCTTTGGACGGCTTCCGGCTGAATTGTAATTCGGCCAATTTGCCTGTGCTTAACGGCAAGTCGTAGGCTGCACGGCATGCCGTGGCTCACCATCACCGATCCCTTCCCGCCCGGCTTCTTCCTCGGGCCGCTGCAGATTCGCTTCTACGGCATCTCGTACGCGATCGCCTTCATCGTCGGCACGGCGGTGGCGACCCGCCACCTGGCCCGCACGGGTGTCGACCCCGAGCTCAGCAGCAGGATCGCGTTCTGGACGATCGTCTTCGGACTGATCGGCGCCCGGCTGTACTACGACGTGCAGTCCGGCTGGTGGTTCTACCTCACGCACCCGCAGCACATCCTGGCGTTCTGGGAAGGCGGGATGGCATTCTTCGGCGCGATCTTCGCCTCGCTGATCGTCCTGGTCGTGATGGCGCGTCGCAACCACATCAACTTCTGGGACGTGCTGGACGCGGGCGTCCTTTTCGCAGCGGTCGGCCAGCCCATCGGCCGGCTGGGCAATTTCATGAACGGAGAGATCCTCGGCCCGCCGTCCAACCTGCCGTGGGCGGTCCGCTACACGAACCCGGCGTCGATGGCTCCGCAGCTAGGCGTGGCGTACACGCCGGCCAACCTCTATGAGGCGGTCGGCATCTTGCTCATCCTCGGCGTGCTCCTGTATCTCAGGCGCCGCGGCGTGCCCTCGGGGGTCCTGGGGTTGACGTACCTGGTGCTCTACCCGGTCAGCCAGCTGATCCTCTTCCAGTGGAGGACCGACTACGAGACGCCGGTCATCGCGTTCGGGTTGAAGCAGGCGCAGCTCACCTCGGTAGTGATGCTGCTGACGATCGTCCCGATCTTCTTCCTGCTCTGGCTCCGGTCGCGCCCGAAGGAAAAGGCGGGCGCCACATCCGAAGGTATGATCCGCGCGTGAACCGGTCGCTGAAGCTGGGCGGCGCCCTTGTTTGCTTCGACATCGTGCTGTCGCTTCCTCGTTGCGTTTCAGCCTGAACTGATTCGCACTCGTGCGCGTGCGCGCATAGATAAAAGGAAGAAGCAATGAACCGTGCCCGTCTTGCCATCGCTCTCGCCGTCGTGGCGCTTTTTGCCGTGACCAGCGGCGTCATCCTCCTGGCCAACCAGAATCACCGCGGCCGGAACCTGACCTTCAACGTCGCGGTCACCGACGGCAAGTCGATGTCCGTCGCGCCCTGCTTTCCCGCCACGTGCACTTCAGACACCCTCTCTGCCACTCAAAACGACAACGTGACGATCAACATCACGAGCGACACGACCGGCGAGGTGCACCTGCACGTGTACGACGTCGCCTTCAACGCGATCGCGGGACAGACGGTCAGCCACACCTTCAAAGCCGTCACCACGTGCGACTGCATCATCGAGTGGGAGAGCACGGGCACCACGCTCGGCGCCCTGCTGGTCAACCCATGACGGCCGCAGCCGCAATTCTTCTCCACGGTTTTGGACAGAGGTACGACCTCCCGATCTCGCTCGCCCTCTATCTATATGCGGCGGCGGGAGTGGTCGTCATCTCCTTCGTGCTCGTCGTCCTGTTCGCGGGCGACCAGGTGGGCGCCAAAGCGCTGCAGTACCCACGCCGGCCGGCCCCAGCCCTGGCGTCGATCGCGCGCACGCCATGGCCTCGAATCGTTGGCGGGGTGATCGGCGTCGCGGGCCTCCTCGCCATCGTGATCACGGGGTTCTTCGGGGCGCAGAAGCGTCCAGACCTGAACCCCGCCGAGTACCTGACGTGGATCTTCTTCTGGGCCGGGCTCGTGATCCTGTCAGGGCTCGTCGGAAACCTCTGGTACCTGGTCAACCCGTGGTCCGCGATTTACGACGCGGTCGCGAAGGTCTTACGTCTCAGGCCTCTTTTCAAGCTGCCGAGGGTGGGGGTATGGCCGGCCGCGGCGGCTTACTTTTCGTTCGCCTGCCTGGAGCTGACCAGCGGGATGTCCAACCGTCCGTGGCTCGTTGCCGTCCTCGCGCTCGTCTACTCGGCGGTGACCCTCGCGGGGATGTTTCTGTTCGGCCGGGACGAGTGGCTCGAGCACTGCGAGGGGTTCACCGTCCTTTTCTCGATCGTCGGCCGGTTCAGCCCGGTCGAGGCGGAGCGCGACGAGACGGGTCGCATCACGATGGTCTACTTGCGGCCGTGGGGCGTCGGCCTGCTCAAGCCGTCGCCGACAGGCTGGGACCGCGTCGTCTTCGTGATCCTCATGCTGTCGACGCTCGCGTTCGACGGCATTCTCGCCACGCCTTCGTGGCAGGACTTCAACATCGCCCTCGAGCCGATCTGGCTGCCCATGGGCCAGTTCGGATTCTTCTTTGTGAGGACCCTGGGCCTGGTCTTGCTGTCGGTCGCGTTTCTGCTCGTGTTCATCACGTTCATGGAGCTCGTCGTTTTCCTGGGCCGGCGCAGCGTCGACCTGAAAGCGACCATCTCCGCCTTTGCGCTCACGCTGGTTCCCATCGCGCTGGTCTACAACGCGGCCCACAACTACAGCTACGTGGTCGTGCAATCCCAGGGCTTGATCCCGCTCCTCAACGACCCGCTGCAGAGAGGCTGGCACCTGTTTCCCGCGGTGGCCGGGTTCACGCCAAGCTTCGCGCTTGCCCAGGCGTCGACGGTCTGGTACGCGCAGGTGGTGCTGATCGTGCTGGGCCACGTGGTCGCGGTGTACCTGGCGCACATGCGGGCCGGCGAGCGTTTCCGCACGGCCCAGCGCGCGCTGCTGAGCCAGTACCCCATGCTGCTCCTGATGGTGATGTACACGATGACCAGCCTGTGGATCCTCGCCCAGCCCATCACCAGGGAGGTGGGGTGAGCGCCCGGCCACCACGCACCCGGCCAATGCGAAAACCGGTTTCCACGAGGCCCTCGTGGGTGGCCCCGGTCGCGGTGGTGGCCGCGATCGCCCTGCTCGTGGCGGCGTTCCTCGTCATCAGGTGGTACACGACCCCGCTTCCGCCTCGTCCGCTCACGGTCGACGCGACACAGCATGTGCTAGACATCGTCACGAACATCGCTCCGCCCGAGCTCGACGTGGTCGGCACCGGCAGCGCGAACAACCTGGTCAAGCGGGTGTCGGGCAGCCCGCTGACCGGACCTAACGGGCACCCGGAGGTCTTCTACATGGGCGCCGAGTACTGTCCCTACTGCGCCGCCGAGAGGTGGCCGATGATCATCGCCCTCTCGCGATTCGGCACCTTCTCGGGCCTCAAGACCACGTCCTCGTCATCGACCGACGTCTACCCGAACACGCCCACGTTCACCTTCCATGGCGCGACGTACACGAGTCAGTACGTGGATTTCGTTTCGGTCGAGACGACCGACCGCAACCAAAGTCCGCTGGAGTCGCCGACCTCGGCCCAGCAGGCGCTGGTCAACCAGTACGACACGGCCGGCTCGATACCCTTCGTCGACTTCGGCAACCGCTACGCGTTTTCGGGCGCGACGTACCTGCCCGACGTGCTTGGAGGGATGAGCTGGAAAGCGGTCGCCGACTCGCTGCTCAACCCTGACTCGCCGCAGGCGAAGCCGATCCTGGGATCGGCGAACCTGATCACCGCAGCCGTTTGCAAGCTCACGGGCGACCAGCCCGCGATCGTCTGCTCGTCATCGACGATCCAGAGCATCGAAAAGACGCTGGGCTAGATGCGTTGGCAGGCGTTGGCGCTGGCGGCCGGCCTGGCGGGCCTCGGTGTCTCGATCTACCTGACGGTCGTGCACTATTCCGCGATCCCGGTCGCGTGCCCGGCGACCGCGCAGGTCAACTGCGAGCAGGTCCTGGCCAGCCCGTACGGGGTGATCGCCGGGTCCGCCATCCCGACCTCGGCGGCCGGGATCGTGTGGTTTGCGTTGAGCGCGCTGCTCGCCGCCGGCCGGGTTGCGGGACGCGTCGAGCTCGCTCGGCCTCAGCTCGCATGGGCGGCGTTGGGCCTTGCCACCGTTTTGACACTCGTCTACATCGAGATAGTGGAGCTGGGCGCGATCTGCATCTGGTGTACGACCGCTCACGTGCTGGTGCTGTTGATCTTCCTCGTCTCACTGTCAAGCTCCAACATGGCTAGGGTGAGGACGTGATCGGCTGGCCGGTCGACCTCAGCGTCTACGCGGGCATGGTCGTTCTCTTTCTCGGACACGCATGGCTGGCCGGACGGGTGACCGACGCTCAGCGGAAGCACACCCTTTACTTCGGCCTGGGGCTGGTCACTCTGTGGTTCGCGCTGGAGACGCCGCTCGACACGATCAGCGACCACTACCTCGACAGCGTGCATATGCTCCAGCACGTCCTGCTGGGATTCGTCGCCCCGCCGCTGATGCTGCTGGGCCTCTCGCCTCAGATGGTCGAAAGGATTGTCCGGGTGCCAGGGGTGCGCGCCATCACCGAACCCGTGCCGGCCCAGGTGATCGCCGGGCTCGTGATGATCGGGTGGCATTTTCCACCTCTCTACGACGCCACGCTCTACTCCGGATCGCTCCACGTGGTCGAGCACGTGATGTTCATCGCCGCCGGCGTGGTGCTTTTCTGGCCGATGTTGGCCGCGACCTCCGCGCAGGCCCGCTGGCAGATGTCGCCCGCGGCCAAGCTCCTGTACATGCTGGTGGCGAGCCTGCCGCAAGACGGTGTGGCGCTCGCCCTGATCTTCTCGCGTGTGCCGTTTTACGAGTACTACACGCACGCGCCGCGGCTAATCGCTTCCCTGACGCCGCTGATCGACCAGACCGTGGCGGGCGCGGTCTTGATGGTCCTGGGCAAAGCGACGATGGCGGTGGCCGCGATCGCGGTCTTCGTCAAATGGTTTGGCACCGAGCAGCGAGCCGACCAGGCCCGCGCCCTGACGAGCTGACGGCCGCCGCACCGCCCCCCCGCAGCCATTCGTGCCCGAATGGCCGCTCTCCCGCTCCCACTGCAGCCATTTGTGCCCGAATGGCCGGGCGCCGCCCCGGCAACCCGGCCTCTTGTGCCCGAATGGCCCGATTCCCAACCTGCAACCCGGCCATTCGTGCCCGAATGGCCCAAACCCCGGCGAGGGATAGAATCGCCCTGGGGTGCGGTGAAGTACTACGAGAGCATTCTCGACGTGGTCGGGAACACGCCCTTGGTGCGCCTGCACAAGGTGGCCAAGGGCCTCAAGCCCGTCGTCCTGGCCAAGCTCGAGCAGCTGAACCCCGGCGGCAGCGTCAAGGACCGGATCGGCCTGACGATGATCGAGGAAGCCGAGCGCACCGGACAGCTCCGCCCCGGCGGCACCATCGTCGAACCCACCTCCGGCAACACCGGCCACGGCCTCGCCATGGTCGCGGCGATCAAGGGCTACAAGATGATCTTCGTGATGCCGGACAAAATGTCCGCCGAGAAAATCAGCCTGCTCAAGGCATACGGAGCCGACGTGGTGGTATGCCCGACCAACGTCGAGCGCTCCTCGCCCCAGTCCTACTACTCGGTCGCCGACCGGCTCGCCCGCGAGGTCCCCGGCGCATTCCAGCCCAACCAGTACTTCAACCCGCGCAACCCCGAGGCCCATTACGCGACCACCGGGCCCGAGATCTGGGACCAGACCGAAGGCCGCGTCGACGTCTTCGTCGCCGGCATGGGGACGGGCGGCACCATCAGCGGAGTCGCGAAGTTCCTCAAGGAGCGCAAGCCTTCGGTGCACGTGGTCGGTGCTGATCCCGAAGGCTCCCTCTACTCCGGCCCGATCGCACCATATAAGGTCGAGGGCGTCGGCGAGGACTTCATGCCCGGGACCATGGACATCAAGCTCGTCGACCAGATCGTGCAGGTGACGGACAAGCAGTCGTTCGTCGCCGCGCGCCGCCTCGCACGAGAGGAAGGCATCCTCGTCGGCGGCTCGTCGGGCCTCGCGCTGCACGCGGCGCTTGAGGTCGCGCTCGATCGCGGACCCGACGAAGTCATCGTGGTGCTGTTTCCCGACACTGGCCGAAACTACCTCAGCAAGTTCTTCAACGACGAGTGGATGCGCCAGAACGGCTACCTCGCGCGGCTCGGCGCTGTCCGCATCCGCGAGATCCTGCTGGCACATCCCAAGGGCCTGCCCAAGCTCGTGACGGTCGAGGCGCGCCGGCTGGTGGGGGAGGCGATCGACCTGATGCAGCAGTACGGCATCTCGCAGCTGCCGGTGGTCGACGATTCGAACGGCCATGGTGTGATCGGGACCCTCCAGGAACGCAGTCTCCTGGATCGCGTCTACCGCGACCCCGCAGTGGTCACGACCGCGGTGTCTACGGCGATGGACGCCCCGCTCAGCCAGGTCGGCGTCGACTCGTCGCTGGACGACGCCTTCGAGCCGCTGCTTCGCGGCGAGCAGGCCGTGCTGGTGGTGGAGGGCGGCAAGCCGATCGCGATGATCACGCGCGCCGACCTGCTCGAATTCGTCGCGCACCGCGGCCAGGGCTGACGCTTGCCTGAAGAAGAAGCAGAGAACTGGGGGTTCGCCACCCGCGCGCTCCACATCGGCCAGGGCCCTGATGCGGCGACCGGCGCCGTCGTTCAGCCCATCCACCTGGCGACGACCTTCGCGCAGCAGGGAGTGGGGAAGCATAAGGGCTTCGAGTACTCGCGCTCGGGCAACCCGACCCGCTCCGCGCTGGAGGAATGCCTGGCCGGGCTCGAGAACGCCCGGCACGCCCTCGCCTTCGCGTCGGGACTCGCCGCCGAGACCACCGCGCTGCTCCTCCTCAGCCCCGGCGACCACGTCGTCTACATGGAAGATGTGTACGGCGGCACGTACCGACTCTTCGACAAGGTCCTCAAGCGCTACGGCTTGAACTTCAGCGCCGTCGACGCGAGCGACCTGGACGCGGTCGAGCATGCGATCTCTCCCGCGACAAAGCTCGTGTGGCTCGAGTCGCCGACCAACCCGCTTCTTCGTGTCGTCGACATCGACGTCGTGAGCGAGGTGGCGCACAGCCGCGGCGCGATGGTCTGCGTCGACAACACGTTCGCGACCCCATATCTTCAGCAGCCGCTGAGGCTCGGCGCGGACCTCGTCGTACACAGCTCCACGAAGTACATCGGCGGACACAGCGACGTGGTGGGCGGCGCCATCATGACCAACAACGACGAGCTCGAGCAGCGGCTGCGATTTCACCAGAACGCCGTCGGAGCGGTGCCATCGCCTTTCGACTGCTGGCTTCTCCTGCGCGGAATCAAGACCCTCGCGCTGCGTGTCGACCGCCACTGCTCGAACGCGATGGAGGTGGCCGCGGCGCTCGAGACGAACAAGGCAGTCGTCCGCGTGCACTATCCCGGCCTGGCGTCGCATCCGGGCCACGCGATAGCCGCGCGGCAGATGCGAATGTTCGGCGGCATGGTCAGCTTCGAGGTGGCCGATGAAGCCGCGGCGATGCAGACGCTCGAGCGCCTCAAGCTCTTCGCGCTGGCCGAATCGCTGGGCGCGGTCGAATCGCTGGCCGAGCACCCTGCGCGCATGACGCATGCCTCGATGCCCGACTCGGAGCGCGCCCGGGCCGGGTTGGGGAACGGGCTGATCCGCCTCTCGGTCGGAGTCGAAGACGTCGCGGACCTGATCGCCGACCTGGTATCCGCGCTCCACTAGACTTCCGACCGTGGCCTCGCGCGAGCTTCCCAGCCGCAGTCTCTATCAAGGACGCGACCGCGCCGCGGCGAGATCTTTCCTCCACGCGATCGGGCTGACCAACGCCGACATCGACAAACCGTTCGTCGGTGTTTCCAACGTCTGGACCGAAACGATGCCGTGCAACTTCGGCCTCCGCGAGCTGGCGGTCCCCTTGAAGGCCGGTATCAAGGCGGCGGGCGCCAACCCGATGGAGTTCAACACGATCGCCATCTCCGACGGCATCACGATGGGCACCGAGGGCATGAAGACCTCGCTGGTGAGCCGCGAGGTGATCGCCGACGGCATCGAGCTGATGGGCCGCGGCCACATGTTCGACGCGATGGTCGCCCTGTGCGCCTGCGACAAGACCATTCCCGCCTCCGCGATCGCCATGGCGCGGCTCGATCGGCCGGGTGTTCTGCTCTATGGCGGCTCGATCATGGCCGGCACGTTTCGCGGACGGCAGGTGGCCGTCGGCGACATCTATGAGGCGATCGGGGCGGCCGCGGCGGGCAAGATCACCGACGCGGACCTCGCCGAGCTCGAACAGGTCGCGTGCCCGGGCGCGGGTGCCTGCGGCGGCCAGTACACGGCCAACACGATGTCCATGGTCATGGAGGTGATCGGCCTGTCGCCGGTCGGCTTCAACTCGATCCCGGCCACAGATCCCAAGAAGCACCCCGCAGCCCACTCAATGGGCCACGTCGTCATGAACGCGCTCGAGGAAGACCTCCGGCCGTCGCGCATCCTCACGCGCCGCGCCTTCGATAACGCCATCGCGGCGGTGGCGGCCAGCGGCGGGTCGACCAACGCGGTGCTCCATCTGCTTGCGCTGGCCCGCGAGGTGGGGGTCGACCTGGCGATCGACGAGATCGACCGGATCAGCCGCCGCACACCTTTACTGTGTGACCTCAAGCCAGGCGGTCGATTCGCGGCCGTCGAGCTGCACCGGGCGGGTGGCATCGCGCTGCTGACGAAGCGGCTGATCGAAGGCGGCCACATCGACGGGGATGCCCTGACGGTGACCGGCCGGTCGATCGGCGAAGAGTCGGAGTCGGCGACGGAAACAGCCGGCCAGGAAGTCGTCGCGCCGCTCTCGCGCCCGCTGCGGGCGGAAGGCGGCCTCGTGGTCCTGCGCGGAAACCTTGCCCCCGACGGGGCGGTCGTGAAGATCACCGCACACACCTCGACGTCTCACCGAGGGCCGGCGCGGGTCTTCAATCGCGAAGAAGATGCGTTTGCGGCGGTCTCCGCCGGACGGATCAAGCCCGGAGACACGGTGGTGATCCGCTACGAGGGACCGAAGGGCGGACCCGGCATGCGCGAGATGCTGCAGGTGACCGCCGCGATCGTCGGAGAGGGTCTCGGGGATTCGGTGGCGATGGTCACCGACGGACGGTTCTCGGGGGCCACTCAAGGTTTGATGGTCGGACACGTGGCGCCGGAAGCCGCGGTGGGCGGACCGCTCGCCGCGCTGCAGGATGGAGACATCATCGACATGGACGTGGACAGCCGCCGCCTCAATGTCGAAGGCGTCGACATCGAGGAGCGCCTGAAGAGCTGGTCGCCGCCGGAGCCGCACTACCGCAAAGGCGTGCTGGCCCGCTACGCGCTGCTGGTGGGCTCCGCCTCCGAAGGGGCAATGCTCAAGCCGTAGCTTCTTAACAGGCTGGGTTGACCAGGGACGAACTTCAAATCACTCTTGTCCCCGGTTCGGTGCGTCGGCTTGGGGGAGGAAGCCAAATTCGAGGGAGGGCCCCGCCAGGGGTGTGCCATCTTGGGAGCGGATTCGCGCTCCGATCGCGGGCGACTGGCGGCAAAAGTGCGAAATCGAAAGGGCGAACACGCGCGGGTGGCGCCAAACGTGCGGAATGGCGACCCTACCTGACGGCCGGCAACCACTCCTGCCGGTGCGATTCGAAGGCCCCGATCTCATCGGTGTGGCGCTCGACCAGGCCGATCTCGTCCAGCCCCCCGAGCAGGCACTCGCGCGCGAACGGGTCGACTGCGAACTTGTACGTGAAGCCTTCGCCCCTCACCTCCTGCTTCTCGAGGTCGACCGTCACCTGCGCGCTCGGATCCTCCGACGCCAGGTCGATCAGGTGACGCACCTGCCGCTCGGGCAGGGTCACCGCCAGCAGCCCTGTCTTGTAGCAGTTGGCCAGGAAGATGTCGGCGAAGCTCGGCGAGACGATGGCCTTGAACCCGAAATCGCGCAGCGCCCACGGCGCGTGCTCACGCGATGAGCCGCACCCGAAGTTGGCGCCCGTCACCAGCACTGAGGCACCCAAATGCTCCGGCTTGTCCAGCACGAAATCGCCTCCCGCGCGCCAATCGAAGAACAGGAACGGGCCGTAACCCGTCCGCTCGATGCGCTTCAAGAACTGCTTCGGGATGATCTGGTCCGTGTCGACGTCCGCGCGGTCGAGCGGCGCCATACGCCCAGAAACCCGGGAAACCGGTTCCACTAACCCTCCATTCCCCGCATCGGACTGTCGGATGCGGGTTTCCCGGAAGGACGAAACCCGCACTGGACTGTCGAATGCGGGCCAGGACCGACTCTCGACGCAGCCGAGGACAGCAACAGCATCTACAACAGCTCCCTCACGTCGACGACGTGCCCCGTCACCGCCGCCGCCGCGGCCATCGGCGGGCTCATCAGGTGGGTCCGGCCGCCCGATCCCTGCCGTCCTTCGAAGTTGCGGTTCGACGTCGAAGCGCACCGCTCGCCCGGCGCCAGGATGTCGGTGTTCATCCCCAGGCACATCGAGCATCCCGCGCTGCGCCACTCAAAGCCCGCCGCCTTGAACACAAGGTCCAGGCCCTCGTCCTCCGCCGCCCGCTTGACCGTCATCGATCCCGGGACGACCATCGCGCGCACCTTGGGATGGACGTGCCGCCCGCGAATCACACTCGCGGCCGCCCGCAGGTCCTCGATCCGTGCATTGGTGCACGAGCCGATGAACACACGGTCGATCGCGATGTCCGCAAACGCCGTCCCAGGAACGAGGTCCATATACTTCAGCGCGCGCTCGTCGGTGTCGGACCGCGGCTGAGGTACCCGACCGGTGACCGGTGCCACCTGGCCCGGGTTGGTTCCCCACGTGACGTGCGGCTCGAGCGCGGAGGCGTCGATCGATATCTCGCCACCAAACAAGGCGTCCTCATCCGAAGCCAGCGACCGCCAGTAGTCCAGCGCGGCCTCCCACGCGGCGCCCTTGGGCGCGTGCGGCCGGCCGTGCAGGTAGGCGAAGGTCGTGTCGTCGGGCGCGATCATCCCGGCCTTGGCGCCCCATTCGATCGACATGTTGCACACCGTCATCCGGCCTTCCATGGACAGGGCGCGAATCGCCGAGCCCCGGTACTCGACCAGGTGGCCCTGGCCCTCGGAGATCCCGGTCCGGCCGATCAGGCCCAGCACGATGTCCTTCGCCGTCACACCCAGAGGAAGCTCCCCCGAAACCGTCACCGCCAGGTCGCCCAGGCGCTTTTGGGGCAGGCACTGCGTGGCCAGCACCAGCTCGACCTCAGACGTGCCGATCCCGAACGCCAGCGCCCCGAACGCGCCGTGGGTCGAGGTGTGCGAGTCGCCGCACACGATCACCATCCCCGGCTGGGTGAGCCCAAGCTCCGGGCCGATCACGTGCACGATGCCCTGGCGGCGGCTGCCGATCTGGTGCAGGGGGATGCCCTCCCGCCGGCAGTTCTCGGCCAGCAGCTCCATCTGGCGCCTCGACATCTCGTCCGCCGCTCGCGCCCCGCCTTGCGTGGGGACGTTGTGGTCCATCGTCGCCAGGGTCAAATCAGGCCTCCGGACCCGCCGGCCCGATAGCCGCAGCCCCTCGAAAGCCTGGGGCGAGGTCACCTCGTGGACCAGGTGCAGGTCCACGTACAGGAGGTCGGGTTCGCCCGGCGCAGCTCGCACCACGTGCGCGTCCCAA
>Ga0209648_10002084_pt1 | contig 16438 bp, 12 predicted proteins | sample GraSoi2013_115cm_FD_185830 | JGI IMG/M metagenome (GOLD analysis project Ga0209648, IMG submission 185830) | Grasslands soil microbial communities from the Angelo Coastal Reserve, California, USA - Sample 9_17_2013_115cm (SPAdes) (version 2) | ecosystem: Environmental > Terrestrial > Soil >...
CTTTCTTGCGGCCTTGTTGTTCGCGGCGATCGTCGCGGTCGGCGTGTCGATATTGCTCAACACCATCCAGACGCCGAGCTCTGTCGCATTCACGACCGACGGCGTCCGGGTCGGCGATCCCGGCCATAACCTGATCGGCCCGGGCTGATAGAGGCTGGAATGGCGCCGTCGTCTGGGGCGTTCGACCTGACGGCGGCCAAGTTGCCGTTGCGGGCATATCAAAAGGGCGCGATCGGGAACGTGAAGAGGACCGACACTTGAGCGCTTCCGGTGTCCCTGCGGCGTGGCCAGTTGAAATCCGGCTCGCGACGGACCGCCGCGCGCTGCATGTCACATTTGACGACGGCAAGACATTCAGCCTCACTGCCGAGTTGCTCCGCGTCACCAGCCCGTCCGCCGAAGTGCAGGGTCATTCCGAAGCCCAACGCAAGACGGTTGGCGGAAAGCGCAATGTGAGCATTCTTTCCGTCGATCCGGTCGGCAATTATGCGGTGCGGCTCGGGTTCGACGACATGCATACCACCGGTATCTATTCCTGGGCGTTTCTGCACGATCTCGGAATCAACGCCGAGCGGCGCTTTCAGGATTATCTCGACGATCTGCAGGCCAAGGGCTTGGACCGCGACAAGCCGGGCATGCGCTAAGGCGCGTGGGATCGAGCCCTTGCGGCGATGCGAATGGACGAAAAACGATTGCCCGCGAATGCTCTACCCTCGCAAAAAACGCCGCACTGCATTTCTGACCTGCGCAGCCTTGCTGGTGATTGTGCCACTCGGAATGACCAGTGCCTTCGCGCAATTGCGCGGCCATGGCGGACCGGTGCGGGGGTTGGCGATTTCGTCCGACGGACAAACCGCTGTTACCGGCAGCTTTGATTCAACCGCGATTCGCTGGTCGCTGACGCGCAATGCCGCCGAGCAGGTGCTCCGTTTCCATGCCGATGCCGTCAACGCGGTCGTGCTGCTCAGCGATGGACGCGCGGTGACCGCAGGCGCCGATGGGCGGATTGCCATCTGGACGCCGGGCAACGCCGCGCCCGAGGCCGTGCTGGAGGGCCATACGGCGCCGATCGCCGCGCTGGCGGTCTCGCCCGATGGCGCGACATTGGCCTCAGTGTCGTGGGATCAAACGGTGCGGCTGTGGCCGCTCACCGGCGGCGCGCCGCGCGTGCTCGAAGGGCATACTCAGAACGTCAATGGCGTAGCGTTCGCTCCGGATGGCCGCACGCTGGTCAGCGTCAGCTACGATCAGAGCGTTCGCATCTGGCCGCTCTCAGGCCCGTCCACCCCGACCATCGTTGCGATGCCGAGCCCGCTCAACGCCGTGGCCATCAGCGGCGATGGTGAGATCGCGGCCGGCGGCGCCGATGGCAAGCTTTATTTCCTGAACGGTAGCGGCGCGCTTGCCGGCGAAATCGCAGCCGGGCCGAGACCGGTGATCTCGATTGCGATATCGCCGGACGGGGCGCTGGTGGCCGCCGCGGGTATCGGCGGGTCGGTGGCCGTGATCGATCGCAAGACGCGCGAAGTGGCGCGCACGCTGGTCGGCCCCGGGCTGCCGGTCTGGTCGGTGGCGTTTCTGCCGGATAGCCGCACCCTGCTCACCGGCGGCGCCGACAACATCATCCGCCGCTGGGACGCGGCGACAGGTGATCCCGTTGATCCGATTCTTCTGGAAACGGCCGGAGATCCGCTGGCCGCCTATGCCGGCGACCACGGCGCAGATGTGTTTCGTGCCTGTGTCGCATGTCATACCCTTGGCGCCGAGCAGGCCAACAGGGCGGGCCCGACGCTCGCCGGCATCTTCGGCCGGCGGATCGCGACCCTGCCGGGCTATCATTTCTCCGAAGCCCTCAAGCACCTCGATATCGTCTGGACGCCGGAGACGGTTTCCCGATTGTTCGAGATCGGACCTTCGGCCTACACGCCGGGCACCAAGATGCCCGAGCAGCGCATCGGCTCGGAACAGGACCGCGCCGCGCTGGTGAAATTTCTCGAGCGCGCGACAACGAAGTAGTTGGATCATCCTCATGCAAGGTACCGTTCGCGGCCGTCAAGTGGCATAACGCAAGCGTACCGGGATGCGTGATTAACCCAGCCTGCACCGACGTCGAGAATGGCCAGGCGAGAGAGCATCAATTGTCAGCGACTGAAGGCACGGCATAAAGTCCCGCTTCCTCCGCCGCGACAAGCCCGAGTGCCGTCCAGTCGAGCTCGGCGTAGCCACGCGCGATTCCCGTGATGAGCCGGTCGCGGACCACCCCCACCGATGGCATCGGGGCGCCCGCGTTCTCTGCCTCGGCAAGTGCCAAACGCACATCCTTGAGCACGAGGGGCAAGACAAATCCGGGCGCATAGGTCTGCCGGGCAATCTTGTCGCCATAGATTTTATGCGCGCGTCCACCGAACAGCGTGCTTGTCATAATATCGATGAAAGGCAGCGGATCGAGCCCACGCTTTCGGACCACGGCAACGACTTCTCCGAGCATCTCCAGGGCCGTCGCGCTCATCATATTCCCGAGCAATTTGACGAGGTTTGCGTCTGCCGGATCGGCGCCGATCACAAAAGTCCTTTGTCCGAGACTGTCGAGGATCGGCTGGCAGCGCGCGACATCGGCCGGGACGCCGGCGGTGACGATGAACAGCTGGCGCGCCTTGGCAGCATCCGGATTCCCGAAAACCGGCGCGGCGACGTAGCCCTGCCCGTTCCGTGCATGCTCGCTCGCCAGCAGCGACGCCGTCGCGGTGCTGATCGTGCTCATCGACAGGTGGATCGCGCCGGGCATCATACCCCCAGCGAGACCGTCGAGGTCTTTGCGGCCGAACACAATTTCGCGCACGGCGTCGTCGTCCGGTAACATGCTGATCACTACCTCGCAGTCGAGCAGATCAACAATATCCCTTGTGGGCCTGAGACCGGGTGCCTCGAGCTTGCCGATCTGATCCGGACGGCGAACATATGCGATCACCCGACGTCCCGCGGCCGTCAGGTTCCTGGCCATCGCCGCTCCCATGCGACCAAGGCCGACAAAGCCGATTTCACCCTGCACCGGGGGGCGGGCGGCGGATTCAGCGCCGCCTCGACGCTCGCCGCGCGGAAGCCCGGGTGCGCTTCCGACGGCGACAGGCGAACAGGACTGGTGCTTGGACATAAGGCCTCCTGACGAGCGCAACCGCAACGTCTGAGTGGGCCTTGCGGCGGATACATCAGACGACGTAGTGCATGCCTTTACATGCCTTTATGAGCATTGCCGTCATGGTTGAGATAAGCGGATCGGTCTTCGGCGCCGTTAAATTGTCGTTCAGATAACTAAATTTGACTTTATTTGGGGCGAGCGCGGCTGATCCGTCGACCCTCGCGGACGAGACGCTCGCTCAGACAAAAAATCAAGTGAGCCGCTCCGATCGTTGCGGTCGGCCATCGGGCCGAACCCCTCTAGCCCTGAAGCACCTACGGGGATGCGGATCTCAGCCACACACCCAGCCCCCGGAATGATGCTGAAACGGAAGCCGTGCAACCTCACAATCGCGGCTACCAGGTTCAGGCCAAGACCCAAGCCTGATATGTGTCTTATTCTATCCGACCGGTAGAAACGCCTTAAGACGGCGTCGCGCTCGTGCTCGCTTATCCCGGAACCGGTATCCTTGACGCGCACGATGTTTTCGCCGTCGCCGCGAAACAATCCGATCTCCACCTGCCCGCCGGCCGGCGTAAACTTGACGGCGTTGTCGACGAGGTTGGCGACCGCCTCGATCAGCAAATCCCGGTCACCATGTGCGCTCAATTCGTGCGGTGAGTGGACGAGGAGAGCAATACCCTTGTCTTCGGCGATCGGCTCGTACATGTCGCCCACTTCACGTACGAGATCCGCTAGCGCGACTGTGCCGAAGCCGGCCGATCGCTGACTATTCTCGATCTCCGCCAGTCGCAAAATGGCGGTGACGATCGATAGCGACTGGTCGATCCCCTGTATCGTTTTGTCCGCAGCGATCTGCAGCTGCTCCAGCGTCCTGGCGCTGGTGCGACCGCGCTCGAGCGTCAGCCGCGCCCGGGTGAGTGGCGTGCGCAGGTCATGCGCTATGTCATTGCCGACGCCTGCAAGGGAATGAATGAGGACCTCCATCTCGTCGAGCATGCCATTGACTATGATCGCGAGTTTGGAGAAGGGATCGTCGGCGTTCCGATGCGGCAGTCGTTCCCGCAGCTCGCCGGCGACGATGCGCTGCACCCGCTCGTTGACTTCCATGATACGATTGCGGGCGCGAGCGCTCAGCGCCCCACCGACCAAAAGGCAAAGAAGCACGGCGGGAATCAGACCAAGCGCAAGCGCGCGGCCAACGACGCCAGCGATCTCCCCGACTTCTTCGACATTTCGTCCAATCAGCAGCACGTCGCCGTTCGGCAAACGTCGCGCGATCAGGCGGACCGTCTGTTTCTCCCGACCGCTTTCGTCGATCCTGTCGACCACGGCGCTCTGTACCGCATCATCGGTCTTGAGATCGGGTGGCAGGCTTTCCAGGTTACCCGCGATCCTGCGGCCGTTTTGGCCAAACAATCCTGCGAGCTGAACGCGGCCCGGATCCTGCTTCAGATGCTCATTGATTGCGTCCAGCCTCCGCGCCGGCGACAAGTCGGCGAGCACGCGCATTTGCGAGGTGATCACACGGTCGGATCGCGTCGTCAGGTCACCTTCCGTTTTCAAGTATACAAACCCGAGCAACGCAACGATAAACGCCGCAAATATGCTGGCCACCAAAAAGGTCCAGCGCAGCGTCGTCAAGCGCGTGAACTCGGGCAGTTGCATAAGATTATTCCGCCGGAAGATTACGGTGGCGTTCTACGATTCTGCTTTGCTTTGGAGACTACTTGCGAGGCTTCCACCGAGAGGTCCCACGACTTCGTCAACACGGGTTCCACCCCTGGCGTTTGACTCGCTTGGCTGGCGCTTACCCGGGCCACTGCTGGCTCCGGCATTTGATGTCAGCCTAATCCCGTCAAGACCACGGCTCGATCCTACGGAGGTTGATTCGAACGTCGTATTGGTTTGGGGCGCCGCATACCTTGGTTTAGCACGGGGGCGCCAAGCCGATCGGAACAGGCGGCAACGTGATGCTGTGGCGACGCTCACCGTCTCAGTTGCCGGCTCCGCCGCGATGTCCCTCCAGGGCAGTCGCGAGGTAGCGGATCAAGGTCGGTCCGGCGAAGGGCTTGGCCAGGAAGGCAATTGCGCCGGCCTTCAGCACTCGGGCGCGGACGCTCTCTTCGGGGAAGGCCGTGATGAAAATGAACGGCACGCGGGAACCCTGGGCGCGCATAAGCGTCTGCAGCTCCACGCCGCTCATCGTCGGCATCTGCACATCCGCAATCACACACGAAGTGTCATTCAAGTGGGCCGACCGCAAGAACTCCTCGGCCGACGCAAATGTATGCACCGTGTATCCATGCGACCTCAGAAGATTGTTAGTCGCGGCACGTACAGATGCATCATCGTCAATGACGGAAATAATCGAAAGTGTCGACAAGGCGGTCCTTCCTGAAGCGGGTGTAAAGCGCTTGCCCTAGCACCGCCGCCCAGTCGAAAAGTGGACCACAAATCAAGGTTGTAAAATTATACTTAGGTTTGTTCGCACTAAGGTTTGATGCGGTTAATTCCCAGCGTTTCGGCCTTTCTCACCAAATCGGCCAATGACCTCGCAGCCATTTTTTTCATAATATGCCCACGGTGGATCTTCACGGTAATCTCGGCGAGCCCGAGCTCGGCTGCTATCTGTTTGTTCATGAGTCCGGTAGCGACCAAAGCCAGTACCTCCCGCTCGCGGGACGTCAGGGTCTCGAAGAGGGCCTGCAAGTCCACGACCACCTTCTCGACTTCGCGCCGCTTCCGATCGCGTTCAATTGCCATCACCACGGCATCCAGCATGTCCTGGTCGCGGAACGGCTTGGTCAGGAAATCGATCGCTCCGCCCTTCATGGCCCTGACGGTCATCGGAATATCGCCATGGCCAGTCATGAAGATGATAGGAATGTGAATGTTCGCCTTGGCAAGTTCGGCTTGAAAGTCCAGGCCGCTCAATCCTGGCAACCTGATATCGAGAACCAGGCAGCTGGCAACATCTGGAAGCTTACTTTGCAGCATTTCGGACGCCGAACCGAAGACCTCAACCCGCAAACCCACCGATTGAAACAGATTGGCGAGCGCCCTGCGCATGGATGCGTCGTCGTCGATAACGAAGACTATCGGCTCCTTGGCGCTCGCGGGTTCATGCGACGATTTGGCACGCTCGGTCACGACGCATCCTCCTCATGCGAGGGCAGCACGAATTGAAATGTCGCACCGGGCCCAACATTGCCGGAAGCTGACAGTCGTCCGCCGTGAGCTTCGACAATCGAACGGCAGATCGAGAGTCCCATACCCATGCCGCCGGATTTGGTGGTGAAGAAGGCGTTGAACAGCCGGTCCGCATCTTCGGCGGAGATCCCGACGCCGCAATCCGTCACGCTTACGAGCGCCTGGTGTGTCTCGTCCTGGCCCGATCGGATCACCAGTTCGCGCGGCCGATCCGTGACCGATTGCATTGCCTCAATGCCATTCATCACGAGGTTAATAATCACCTGCTGCAGTTGGACCCGATCACCAAGGATCATGGGAAGCGCCGGCGCCAACTCCAATCGCAACGACACCTGATGGCTGTCCATTTCGCGCTGCACCAAGGCTGTAACCTCTTTGACCACATCATTGATGTCGAGCGGCACTTTTTCAATGTCGGTCTTGTTCGCGAGCGCCCGGACGCGCCGGATCACCTCACCGGCCCGATTGCCGTCGTTGATGATCCATTCCACCGAGCGGCGCGCGGCGTCCAGGTCGGGAGTTCCGCGGTCGAGCCAGCGCAGACAGGCCTCGGCGTTGGCCACGACGGCGGCAAGCGGCTGGTTCACCTCATGGGAGATCGAGGCGGTCATCTCCCCCAGTGCCGTCACGCGCGTTACGTGCGCGAGTTCCGCCTGTGCCTGGAGCAGCGCCTGTTCGGCGTGATCCGCGCGGATCGTCGCGGTAATATCGGTCCCGGTGCCGCGATAGCCGAGAAAATTACCGTTTGCGTCATAAAATGGCTTGCCGCTTGTTTGGACGTATAACGGAGATCCAGACCCACTCGCGACGCGGTACACGAAATCGCGAAACGGTTGATGTGCGTCGAGCGTCGCCCGATGCATTCGCCATTTTTCGGGTTCCGATTCGATATCAGTTGCAATATCCCAGCGAGACAAGCCGGCCAGGCCTGAGGGCACCAAGCCAATATCACTGACGTGTTCCGATATGCGCGTGACCCGGTGGTCTGGTCCAGCCTCCCAGAACCAATCGGAGGCCGTTTCGGCGTAATCGCGAAAGCGCTGCTCGCTTTCGCGAAGTGCCACCTCAGCCCGCTTGCGGTCCTCGATGTCGGTAGACGACCCGTACCATTTGACAATGTTGCCTAACTCATCGCGCAGCGGCTCGGCGCGGAACAAAAACCAGCGATATTCACCATCGTAGCGCCGGAGCCGGGCTTCAAGCTCACCTGGCATACCGGACTTCCGTATGGCGCTCCACTTCTGCAACATGCCCCTCTTGTCGTCAGGATGAAAAGCGCGAGGCCAGCCAGTTTCGGCTTGGTCCAGTGAAAGGCCGGTGTAGTCGAGGGCTGGTTGATTGAGGAAGTCGGGGCTCCCTTCCGGTCCGGCGCGCCAAACCAGCGTCGGGATTGTGTCGATGACCAGCCGAAGGCGATCTTCGGATTTCTTGATTTCGTCAAACGCTTTTTGCAGCGCCTCCTTGGCGAGGTGCTGCTCGGTGACATCAATGTGCGTGCCAACCAGCTCGAGCACTTCGCCGTCGTTACCGACGAGAGGATGTCCCACCGAATGTACGTATTTTGTCGGACCGTCCGGAAGATCTATCCGAAAATCGACTTCAAAGTCCGTTTTCTCTCGCACTGCCTGCCGCGCCATTTCGATAACCAGGTCCCTGTCTTCGGGGAGAATACGATCCCGGAAGGATTGCGGTGACAGAGGGTCCTTTTCCCGATCGAACCCAAACAGATGGTATACTTCGGGCGACCGATAAACGAATGTTTGAAGGCGCACATCCCAGGCCCAACTGCTCGTATGACTCAAACGCTGGGCTTCGGCCAGATAGGCCTCGCTGCGTCGCAGCTTGCGTTCCGTCTCCTTTGCTGCCGTAACATCCGTCACCGCCCCGACAAACTTGGTGCTACCCGAAGCATCTCTCGCAGCACGAGCCACGGCACGCACATATTTCACCGAGCCATCCGGCATCAGCAATCGATATTCGTGCTCGAAATCCTTTCCATCTATGGACGCCTGATCGACGGTCTTTTGCACGGCGGCGCGATCTTCCGGATGGACGCGCTGGAGAATAAATTCCAGGGTCGGTTTCGCCGCTTGGTCACATTGGAAGATTCGAAAGGTTTCGTCTGACCAGGAGATTCTTCCGCTCGAGACATTCCATCCAAAACTCCCGGTACCGCTCAATCTCTGCGCTTCGGTCAAATACATTTCGCTATGCAGCAGCGCGTCTTCAATCCGCTTTTGATCCTTGATCGCTATTTGCAGGTCATCGCCGGAACGCCGGAGAACTTCTGTTGCCTTTCTCTGCGCCGAAATCACCAATGCAACAACGAGAGACGTTATGGAAAACAGGATCAGACGTGGTACCTCCGAAATCCCGACGGCAAATAAATTTTGCTTCCAGGTAAATGAATTGACTGGGGGCACCAGGTAATAGTGGAAAGCCAAAAGGGCGAGTGCGATCGCCAACAGTGCCGGGCCGAAACCGCCAAACCATGCAGCGAAAATAACCGCGCAAAGCATCGAAGATGCGATGGGCTCGGTCTGCAGCAAACGCGTCATGAGTTCCGCGGCAACTATCGCCACGGCGACCGACAACACCGCCATCGCATAGTAAGAGACCGTGGGCGGCTCTGGCCACCGTTGAGGGAGATTGGGTTTTATCATTCTCCTTGCTCGTCCGCTTAAGGTGACGAGACCGCTGACGGCCGCCGGGCTGTCGGTCTGGTTAGGCACCATTCGCGGAGCGTCCCGGGTCTCTCGGAGCAACAAGATTAGATCATTTTGGAGGAAAATCGCCAATTCGATTGCAGCCCCGGCGGCCGTAGGGGGCGCGGTTCCCCGGACCGAAGTGTTCCGGGCCCACAACCGCCAGTATCAGGAGAGGCCTCCTTGCAGCACGCCGGCACAGTCCTGGCGATTTGCCCTCGCACGCGGCGGTGAAGCGGGCAAATTGGAACAGCCGTGGCGTTAACCTGAAAGGACAACACCCCCAAACCTCCGTATAGCTCTCCCGATCCCTTTCGATGTCGGGCGCTTACCTACGTACAATTGAGCCATCCATCTCGATCAGCATAGTTTCGCTGTACTGGAACAGCCGATTGCAGGTGGCAAAATGTCCGCTATCCCGGCTAAACCGATTGAGCACAACCGCGATATTTCCGACGGTCGGAATCACGTGTGTGCCCCGCCGGCAAACCAACCCTATGACGGCGGAGAAGCCTGCTGCTTCGCCCTGGGAGTCGGCACATGAGAGTCAAACTCTGCGCGCGGTGTCCCTATACGCCGCAAGACTTGACAGGCCACTACGATCCCGAAGCCGCGCTTCACGTGTGTGCGAAGTGCGACGGCGAACAAGGGGTATCCACCCAGCACTACCCCCGCAAAGCCTACAGGAGACGCGCATGTTCAACAGCCCCCAATATCTTCGGCATGGCGCAGCGAAGCGTTGCGCCGTCTGTGACGGAAAGTTTGGCCTCATCCGGCACTACTCCTGGCGAACTCCCCTCTGTTCAAAGAAGTGCGCTGATCGCTTCAAGACCCGCCAGCAGGACGACCGCAGATGGTTACGCCAACTTCAAGCCGCCTCTGCCTGACAAACAGTTGCAATGGGAATCGTAAGGCAATTTCCCGCAGCGGAAGCGGCGCCGCGATTTGGCTCGACTCTCACTCGCAAACTTAAACCTCAATTTAGTCGGGCTAAACTGCAATTTAATGGTGTCGCCGTTTAGACGGACTTAGTTTTTTCACTACGCAGCCGGAGACCGCGATCCTCCCTCACGCGGACTCTTATAGCTGCGAAGCGGACGGCGCCCGCGCCGCCTCGTCCCCCTCCCCGATTAAGGCGAGCGGGCGCCGTCCGTCTCTTCATTGATTTGAGCAGCGGTGGAGCAGGAACCAAGATGAGCTTAGATGGCGCCATGAGCATTGATCTTGTTGAAGCCAATCCCCGAACGCGCCCAGACCGGCGACAGCCGGCGTCGGTAAGCAGGAAACCCAGTGCGGGCTACCTGGACGGCGTCCGACGGTTCGCGATGCTCGAAAGGGACCAGGAATACATGCTCGCCAAACGCTGGCGCGAGCACGGTGATCGCGATGCGGCGAACAAGCTTGTCACCAGCCATCTGCGTCTCGCTGTCAAAGTCGCCATGAATTATCGTGGCTATGGATTGCCCGTCTCCGAAATCATCTCTGAAGGCAATGTCGGCCTGTTGCAGGCGCTGGACCGCTTTGAGCCCGACCGAGGTTTTCGTTTCTCGACTTATGCGGTGTGGTGGATCAGAGCGGCGATACAGGATTACATCTTGCGATCCTGGTCGCTCGTAAAAATAGGCACTACTGCAAGCCAGAAGAAGCTGTTCTTCAAGCTGCGATCGGCAAAAAACAAGATCGCGGCAATGCAAAGCGGCGACATGCGCCCCGATCAGGTGGCGCTGATTGCGAAAAATCTCGGCGTTACGGACCAGGAGGTGATCGACATGAACCGCCGCCTTGGCGGCGATTCATCGCTTAATGCGCCGATACACGACGAGGGCGAGGCCGGCGAGTGGCAGGACTACCTCGTCGATCAGTCGCCTTCGCCGGAAGCACTTCTGGCCGGGCGCGACGAGACAGATCGCCAGCAGAGAGCGCTAACCCACGCGATCGGCGTACTCAACCCGCGCGAACGTCGTATCTTCGAGGCGCGACATTTGGCCGACCAGCCAATGACATTGGAAGACCTCGCAGTAGAGTTTAGCGTGTCGCGGGAGCGCGTCCGGCAAATCGAGGTGCGTGCATTCGAGAAAGTACGCAAGGCAGCCAAAAATCGCGTCGCCGAAACACAAGCGCCCGCCGCGTTGTACGCGTAGGGTCCTCTCCGGCGAAGGGCAGCAATCTGGACGACTTCAGTTTCGGCCTTCTGCTTTCCTCAAATTGGCAGCGCCAAGCATTAAAGCTTGCGCCTCCTCGCGAGACATTTCCGGCTCGAAGCTCCTGATGACGCCGCTTCGTCCGACGATGCTCGGAAGCGACAGCGTGACGCCGAACTTGTCATGGTAACTGCCGATCGGCACGACGGCCCGCTCATCGCGAAGCACCATTTCCGCGATCCGTGCCGACACGATGCCGATGCCGAACTGGCTGGCGTCATTGCCCTCGATGATGGTGATATTCGCGTAACGAACGTTGTCTTCGACTTGCCTGCGCACCGCATCAAGCATTTCGCCGCGTTCCTCGATGAGCTTGCTGACCGGTACGCCGGCGATACGGGCGGCGGACCAAAGAAATACCTGGGAAGTTCCATGTTCTCCAATCACCTGAGCTTCCACTTGATTGGCGTCGACCTCAAAATGTTCCGCCAGATGAACACGGAAACGCAAGCTATCGAGGAAGGTGCCGGTGCTCAGCACGCGATCATGGCCTGCGCTGATGCGGGCAATATCGGCGAGTGGATCGGGAGGATCGGTTACCACCAATATGACGGCGCGGGGTGCCGCCTGCACAATCTTTGGAACGATGTCGCGATAGATTTCAGCGTTCTTTTCCAAAAGCCGCAATCTGCCCCTGGGATCGCTGCGGTCGGTGGCGCCGCCGTCTTTTTCATTTATTCCGGCGGTAATCATCACCAGCTCGGCTTCCGCCAGGTCCTCGTAATCTCCATCGACAACGCTTGTCTTGGGACACAGCGGCGATCCGTAACGAAGGTCGGTTGCAACCGCCTTCGCGCGTTTACGCGTTCGGTCCACGATGACGATCGACCGGGCACTTCCACGTGTAACGGCGGCGAGAGCGCACGCGCACCCGACCCTTCCCGCACCAATGATTCCGATTTTCATGAGATAACCTGTTTTGCCAGACTGTTCGGTCGATGTGTCCGTCAAACCGCGCGGTCAGTGCATCATCGCTTGATCGGACTATCAATGCCGGTTCTAGGAATACTCGATCGGGAAACCAACGGCGTCTCAAGCTGTCACGGTAAATTCATCCGTACGCTTTAGTCCCGCGTGTCGTACGGCGCAAAACTGAACCTCACCGCTTGCCGCGCGCGGCGTAGCACGCTTCACGAATATGCCCGGCAGAAAACAATCTCAATTTGAGCCGATGTATTCACACAACCTTAGATAATGACCCGTATGTGGATCGGACAAACAAAACCCCTTCTCAGGGGGAATCCGCGCCTGAAGTAGACTCCATGAGCCCGACCGAAAACCCTTCGGTCGGGTTTTCTTCAGTCGCCTGTTGGTTAGTCCGAAATCCCCGCCCGTCCGGTCGCTCGCCATCGTCCTTCTTGCCGGTCCGGCAAAATGCGCCTTTGCCTTCGACCTGCTCTGCGAAAACCTCACGGGCTTCGTCAGCCTGGTTGGCGATCCAGCGGAGGGTGCAGCAACGACGTTATGTCAATCAACATTTTACGCTCTTCCGCAAATCTTTGGAGCGTTCCGTTTCGTCACCTGGGTGCCTCGCATTGCGCCGATGCGATTAAATGTCCGCTAGTCACCTTAATTTAAGGTTGTTCGGCACTCTAATACAATTTGGCCACGGAGATGACGAGCATCTCGTGATGGCAGAATTGCTCATGCCGGGATTTGGACGACCATGCTCAATTTGCCTGCGATCCTAACGCTGCCCCACACCCGATGATTTTGATCGTCGTCTTGAATGTAGGCATCTCGTGGATGAATGCCGGCGTCTGCGGCAGATCGTGGGAGGAGAGCAAAGCGTGCGGCGGCATAATTCGCCTTGTAGTGTGGTGTACGGCTATACAGAGCGCTGTCGGATTTAGTTCTGTCACGGCGCTGCCGCTGATTTTCCTCGCCCATGAATACGCACCGGGATATTTCACCGAGATCTATTTCAATGGTGCGCTGAATCTCTGGTATCTGACCATCATCTTCCCCACGATCGGGGCGGGTCTTGCAATCACAATTGAGAGCTGGGTTGCCGCCTACCGCGACGCTAGTCTCCTCAGGTTGAGTAATGCAGCGTGGAATACGTTCGCGCAGGTCTACAATACGGTCAAAGCGGTCAAGGACATGGGAAGTGCGCTCAGCTCTGTCTGCGACGCCTTCGGTTCCGCTTTCAACCTCACTAGTGATGCTGACGATGACGGTAAGGCCACAGTCGCCATCGTCGGCCTGACGATCATGCTTGTCGTAGTGTCGCTCGCGTTGCTGGGAGGCTGTCTGATCACCGCCGTGATCATTCATTACTATGCCGGAACCGTGCCGCTGCCCGAACGCGATATCTCATATTTCCTGGCGGGCGGAAACAGGGTCCGGGGATAGAACAACGTCATCTGAAATCGATTATTCAAGCGCGTAAACCGTCGCCGGATGGAGTGGAGGCAAACGCTCGGCGGTCGGCGAAACAGAGCAGAGCGACTCCTGCCGATCAAACGCTTGGAACACCTCCGGATCGATAGTCTGCTGATTCGGATAGGGTGTCATCGCGTCACCACTGATATCGCGCGACGCCCTTACCGGTGAAGCTGCGGGTCACATTGGAGAACTCGCCCTCCAAAGTGGCGGCGAGCGAGAAGCCGTTTAGCCATTTCATCTCCGAGGATGCGGTGACGAGTGCCGCATCGTGCGCCTGCGCGGCGCCGTTGACGACGAACGATGCGCCCGGCAGCGTCTGGAAGGTTGCAGCGATATTGCGGTCGGTGTTGAAATCGTGCGCCCATGCCGCGCGGCCGCGCAAAGTGAGGATCGCATCCTGCATAGCAAAGGATTTGTCACTGCGCAGGCCGAGTTCTGACCGGGATGCGGTGACATCCTTGGCGCCGTAACTCAGTGCAAACGTGTTCGCACTGGCAAGCGCCCGCTCGGCATAGGCCGGCAGGTCAAATGTGGTGAACTGTCCGGCGGCATAAGGCGTAATCCCCACCGTCCACGGTGTCACGAAGCGATAGCCGCCTTCGACACGACCCGAGAATGCATTGGCATTGAACTGCGCATGCAGACGATCGACGCCGGCGATGGTCACGGTGCGATCCGTGGTGATATCCTGCCAGCCATAGGCAAGCGCAGCGGAGACATAGGCCGGACCCACCGTGTGACGGATAAATGCACCGGCCTGGAATAGATCGGAGCGCCCGCTTCCCAATCCGTTGACGCTGAAATTGGTGCCGCCGCCGGCGAGCGCAAATCCGGCCAGAGTGAACGGCGAGAACCGATAGTCGGCACCGACCGCGACGCCGAACAGACGGCTGGTCGTGCTGTTCGATCCCAAGGTCGCATTGCCATCGGTGGTCTGCGAACCCCCAAAACCCGCCGCCCACACGCTCCAGCGCTGCGCGAATGGATCGGCCATCGGCGGCGCCTTGCGGTAGATCGCGGCAAAGGCGTCACGCTCGTTCTTCGTGCGCGGCTTGCCGTTCGCCGCAAAGGCGCTCGCGCTCTCGCCTTCTTCGGCGAATTGCGGCGCGCCGGTCGATGACGTCGCGCCTTCGCCGCGTCCCGCGATGGTCGGATCGGTCATCACGCCCATGAACAGGTTCATCGCGTCGAAGGTCGTTTGTTGCGATCCCGTCGCTGTCTCGCCTGCGGCTTGCGTGAGACCCGCCGGTGTCAGCCCGCCGAACACCAGCGGAATGCCGCCGTTGGAATTGAAGAACCCGACGATCGCATTGGCGACATTCTGCTGGTTTTGATTAAGGCCGCTGTTGGGCGGCGGGATGAAGCTCAGCGTCAGGTCGAGGAAGGCGTCCTTGGCGTCGTAGCTCAAGCTGGCATTGAAGTTCGCCGGCAAGTTGGTGTTAACAAGCGAACCGAAGATACCGTTGACGCTACCTGTCGCGGTGAGGATGGTGTACTTCTTCGCGACATAGCTGCCGTTGGCATAAATCGCGTTCACCGTGGCGCCGCCCAGAGTGGCGGTGCCCGTGACGTTGGCGAACGATGCGGTGGCGGGATTGAGTTGCACCAGATAAAGCGCGCCCGACTGGAACGCGAGATTGCCACTCACGGTGATGAACGAGCCAGGCGTGCCGTTGCCGGGCATGAATGTTCCGCCATTGGCAATCATGCTGTTGCCGACCGTGCCGACCCCGGTCAGCGCGGCGCCGGTATTGACCGTGGTCAGGCTGGACGAGGCAATCGAGCCGTCTATCTGCAACGTCCCGCCGTTCACCGACGTTGCGCCACTGTAGCCATTGATGGCGGTGAGATCGGTGGTGCCGCCGCCGTTCTGCTGAAACGCCCCGGTGCCGAGGATGACGCCGGCGAACGTATAGGCGTTCGAGCGGTTGATCGCGAGCACGGCGTTGTCAGTGACATTGCCGACGATCGATCCCGTCACACCGCCGTTGCCGAGCTGCAATACGCCCGCAGAAATCGTCGTGCTGCCGGAATAGGTGTTATCAGCAGTAAATATCACGGTCCCGGAACCATTCTTGGCCAGCGAACCGGCCCCGCTGATCATCCCCGAATGCGTGCCGGCGAAGCCCTGATTGAATGTGAGAGCGACGTTGTCGACGATTGCGTTACCCCCCAAACTGTTGGTATCGCCGACTAACGTGCCCTGGCTGATCGTCCAGTTTTGCGCGCCCGATCCGGTCAGCGTCCATGTGGAGGTTCCGATCTTGTTGAATGTCGCGAAACCTCGATACTGCTGGGCAGCTCCGATGTTGTTCACGTCAAACGCGCCGTTGCCGGAACCGCCCAGTTGAAAGGTGTCGGCTCCGGTGCCTAGCACGTTACCATTGATGATACTGGTCGGTGCGATCGTGAGGCTGAAGGGACCGGCGCCCGCGGTCGCTGCGAAGTTGATTGCGGTGCCTCCGGTCCCGGTGATCGTCCCTGAATTGACGACGCTTCCGTTCGTGGGCGCACCGAAACCGGCGCCTGCGTCCCTGAACACGATTCCGGTCAGGCCGGTGATGGTCCCGCTATTGTCGATACTTGCGTTGCTGCCGACCCGGACACCGGAGCGCGCGGTGCCCGTGATCGTGCCGGAATTCGTCAGCGTAGTCGTATTCTGGGTATTTACACCGTCGAACGCTCCCGAAATGGTCCCGGAATTGTTCACGGTGGCCGTCGTGGTAGCGATCGCGATTCCACTGGTGTTGGTCGCGCTGATCGTGGCTCCGAAGTTGTTGGTGATATTTGCAAAT
>Ga0209648_10002085_pt1 | contig 16436 bp, 17 predicted proteins | sample GraSoi2013_115cm_FD_185830 | JGI IMG/M metagenome (GOLD analysis project Ga0209648, IMG submission 185830) | Grasslands soil microbial communities from the Angelo Coastal Reserve, California, USA - Sample 9_17_2013_115cm (SPAdes) (version 2) | ecosystem: Environmental > Terrestrial > Soil >...
CTGCCGGCCGAGCAAGGATTCAAACGGGTCCCGGCGTGCCTGTTTCACTTCGCTTTCTGCCGCCGCTGGTGCCGTTCCCGGAGTCCTCGGCTTTTCGACCGCTTTGGCAGCCCGCTTCGCGCGAGGCTTCGCCGCCTTCGCCGCAGGTTTTTTTGCGGGCTTGGTCCCAGCCTTGTCGGCTGGTTTAGTAGCTTGTGGCGCGGGTTTAGCCGCTTGCGCCGCGGGTTTGGCCGCGGCTGGTGCTGCCGGCTTCGCTGGTTGCTGCGCTGGCTTGCCTGCGCCCTGTGCGGGTTTCGCACTGTTGGGCGTTGACGGGTTTGCCTGCGCCCGCAATCCGGGCGTCGCTGCCGCGATCAAAATCCCTAGTCCGAGAGTTATCACTGAACGCATAGTTCGCTCATTCCCGCTCACCATTACTTAGCCGCCCCGGTTGCAGGCTTAGCCCCCGCTGCAGGAGCAGCTCCCGCATCGGCCGCCTTGGTGAAGAATGTTGTTGCCGTGAAAATCCCAGAAACCGTGGTTCCCGGACGCACCGGGTATTTTGTTCCCTTCGCTTTATCCGGATCGTCAAAAGACAGGTCGCCCACATTGATGATTCTTGAGAGGCGGCCTAACCTTCCGAAGAAGTCCAGAATATTGAAGTACGGGCCGTCCGCCTGCACTTCAAATGGCATTTCGTAATGGTATTCCTTGGGCACCACGGCTTGCGCCGTCAAACGCCGGATTTGCACGTTGGACGCACTCGCCGCTCCCTGCAACAGGCGGATAAATTCGTCCGTCTCTTTTTCTTCGGGTACGATGGTCTTCAGGGTGTCCAGTTGTTTGGAGAGTGCATCCATCTGCTGCTTCAACTCGCTGTAGCGCTGCTTATAAACCGACAGTTGCTGGACTTCCTGGCTTAGCTTGGCGCGCTGCTGAACGGCAGCGTCTACCTCGTCGCGTTCCCGGGCAATCGGGGAACCCGGCACGTAAACGCCCACCAAAACCAGCACGACAGCGATCGCCGCAGCCACTAGCGCTTGCATGATGACGGACATGTCTCGCAACGGATTGGCCATGGCGCCCCCTATCCTTTCTTCGCCGGCGCCTTCGCAGCCGCAGCGGGAGCCGCACTATTTGCCGGCCTGGTCTGCGCCACGGTGGGCGGAGTGATTTCAGCGGAAATCTGGAACCCGAACGACTGCACTGCCGTATTCTTATCGTCTTGCTTGGCTTCCTTGATTTCGACTTTCTGGAAATAACCGGAGCGCTTCAGCGCGGTGATAAAATTCGCAACTGAGTTGACGGAAGCGGACGTGCCTTCCATCGAAAGTACGCTGCCTTTGCGGACCATCTCGGTAAGCCAAAGATTTTCAGTCCGCGAAACGGTGTTGGCGACCATGTCGAGCAGTTCCTGCCCGCCGGTGCGATCGCGCTGTAACTGCTCGATGGTGGAAACTCGCCGCTGCAAAAGATCCTTCTGCTTCTCGAAAAGTTCCACTTGCTGCTTGGTCTGTTCGAGTTCCGTTTTTTGCGCGGTCAACCGCTTGATTTCCGCGTTTTCCTTGTTGAGCTGGTTCTGCCAGGTGTAATAGAAAAATCCGAGAACCAGGACGCCGAGACCCAGTCCCGCGCCGATGAACACCACCGGCATCGCCGCTCCGGTGTCTACCGGACGCCGTGCGGCCCTCGGTCGAATCTGTCCAAGAAGGTTTATGCGAATCATGGCTAGTCGAAGCTCCTCAGCGCCAGACCTACGGCAATGGCCAGCCGCGGCGCCATTTCGCGAATCTGGTCATCACTGTGCTTGCCGGGATCGATTTGCACTCTGCGGAATGGATTCAACTCTTCCACCGGCATGGCGAACTCCTCTCGCAACAAGTCCACCAGTCCGGGTACACGCGCTGTGCCGCCCGCGACTACGATCCGTTGAATATTTTCACCGCTGGCGGTAGCCCGGAAGAAGTCGAAAGTTTTTTGAATTTCCAGCGTCAGAATGTCGGAAACGCTGCGCAGGATCTGTTGCTTCTGTTCGTCGGTGACGCTCGGCAGCGAATCACCTCTTTTCAAGCGCTCCGCATCTTCAAAGCTCAGGTCCAATTCCTTCTGCAGCGCGTCGGTATATTGATTGCCCCCCACGCTGACGTCGCGTGTGAACAACGGTATGCCGCCGCGCACAATGTTAATGTTCATCACGCTCGCCCCGATGTTCAGCAGCGCCACCGTCTGCCCCGCGTCTGGCTCATAATTGACTTCGAAGCAGTTCTGCAGACCAAACGCGTCAATATCCACGACCACCGGCGTCTTCCCCGCTTGTGCCAGCACATTGGTGTGATTCAAAATCTTGTCTTTCTTCACCGCTACCAGCAAAACATCCATCTGCGAGTCCATGGATTCCAGCAGTTGGTAACTTAGGTTCACGTCAGCGATGTCGAACGGAATATGCTGGCTGGCCTCGGACGGAATCCGATCGTAAAGCTCATCTTCAGTCATCAAAGGGAGCGGCACGCGCTTGACGATCACCGAGTGCCCCGATACCGATGTGCACACGTTCTTCGTCTTGATCCGTTGCGCGTCGAAAATCTTGCTGATGGCATTGGCCACTTGCGGCGCGTCCATGATGGCTCCGTCCACCACTGTGTCCGGCGCCAGGGTTTCCATTCCGAAGCTCACCAGCTCATAGCCCGATTTCGCCTGTTTCAATTCCACGGCCTTGATCGAGCTGGACCCGATGTCCAGTCCCACGAGCTGCCGGCTCTTCTTTCCTATTCCCAACATTTCGTGGCCTCTCTCCCTGCTTCTCGCGGCAGACTACCGCCGCCTCGCGGTCGCCTGGCTCATCTTTCGTTCCATCCAGCGGTCCAGGATCGTTTTACGCAGTTTCCAACGGTTGCCGAGTTTAAACGCGGGAATCTCGCCCTCGGTGATGTAACGGTACAGGGTATCCGGGGAGATGCCCAGATACTGCGACGCCTGCCGCACATTCATCACTTCGCGCGATTCGCTCACGAGGAACGCCACCCCGGCATCCGAGCACACTTTACAGAAATCCTGCTTGCTGCTCCCCGTCTGCGCTGCGGACTCTCCCGGGGAAGCAACCCGTGGGAGCTTTATGACATTCTAGACTCCGACCGTCAAGGGAATCTATAGGGCTGTTGTCCTATCAATACGGGTAGTTCTAGGCAGTTTGGGGGGTATTGGCCGATGGTACCCAACCATGTTGTGGGTGTCATTCTATTGGGACACAATTAGTTGTGGTTTTCACGGCAGCCCCCCCTGTACCGAGGGACGGTTATCCTTTGAAATCAGTCCTGAATCACGATAAAGTACTACTCGCAATCTTAGTTTGCAGGTCTGTTCTCTTCCCTTCTCGATTCTGTTTTGTGAATGTATTCGTCGCGAATCTCATCAGTTGGGGCGGTTCTACCTGAACTTTCTCACCTCTTATCCAATGACAGAGATTCCCACAGGGCATCGACCCGCTTCTTTGTGTTTTCATCCATCAATATTTCATCCGGCCACGGCCTCGTGAATCCCTCCGACGCCCACTTGCGTGTCGCATCGATCCCCATCTTCGATCCGAAGTCCTGCATCCGCGCCGCATGGTCTAATGTATCCATCGGACCCAGCGAAAACTGCACATCCCGCTCCGGATCTAGTGCGCACAACGTCTTCCAGACTACCTCGCTGTAGTTCTGGACATTCACGTCGTGATCCACCACCACGATCACCTTCGTGAACATCGCCTGCCCCAGCGACCAAATCGCGTTCATGATCTTCCGCGCATGCCCGGGATAAGACTTGCGAATCGCCACAATCATCAGGTTGTGAAAAATTCCCTCGGCAGGCATCGCCACATCCACAATTTCCGGATACTGCATCTTCATCACCGGCAGAAACACACGCTCCACCGCGTGCCCCATGTAATAATCTTCCTGCGGCGGCGGCCCAACTACTGTCGTCAAATAAATCGGCTCCTTGCGCCGGGTCACGCATTCCACATGAAAGACCGGGAATTCTCCCTCCAGCGAGTAAAAACCTGTGTGGTCGCCAAACGGACCCTCCGTGCGCATTTCATTCAGATTGACGTAGCCCTCCAGCACAATCTCGGCATTCGCAGGCACTTCGAGATCATTCGTCTCGCAAGTCACCAACTCCACCGGCTCGCGCCTCAAAAATCCTGCAAACATCATCTCATCCAAGTCCGGCGGTATCGGCAGCATCCCCGCCAACGCCGTCGCCGGATCGGCCCCAATCGCCACGCTCACCGGAATCCTGCCCTCAGGATTTTTCGCTCGCGCTCGCCGAAAATGCTCTGCCCCGTGTTTCTGCGTCTGCCAGTGCATTCCCGTCGTCCGCTCGTCGTAAACCTGCATGCGGTACATCCCGACATTCCGCTTCCCCGTCTCCGGATTCCTTGTAAACACCAGTGGGAACGTGATGAACCGTCCGCCATCCTGCGGCCAGCATTTCAAAATAGGAAAATCAAACAGGTTGACGTCGCTTCCCTTCTGGATAATTTCCTTGCACGCGCCACTCTTCACGCTCTTCGGGAAAAACGACCCCAGCTCCGCCAGCTTGGGCAGCATCTTCACCTTGTCGAAAAAGCCTTGCGGCGTCTCCATTTTCAGAAATCCCTGGATGCGCTCCGCGACTTCATCCAACTCATTTACTTCAAACGCCAGCGCCATTCGCCGCACGCTTCCAAACGCATTGATGAGCACGGGGTACCGCGACCCCTTCGGCTTCTCGAACAACAGCGCCGGCCCCACCGAATTCGGCGCACGCTTCTTGTCGCGCGCCATGCGCTGCGTCACTTCCGCAATCTCCAGGACGGGATCGACCTCCGCACGAATCCGCTTTAGTTCCCCTTCCTTCTCCAGCTTCTGGACAAACTCCCGCAAGTCCCGATACGCCACTGCTCCCTCCCGACTTCCGATTTGCGGCGGGTATTTCGGGGAAAACTGTAGCACGATCTTGGTCTTGCGCACGCCAGGCCCATCTCCTGGCTACTTCGCCTCGGCGTTCTCCACTTGCCGCAACAGCGTCGCTTGCTGCGAATCACCTGCCAATACCCGCCCGTAAAACGTTCTCAGGCTTAAGTATTGCTGCTGCTGGACAAAAGAGGTGTACATACGCCATTCGCGCGTCATTCGAAGGGTGTTGCCTTCCTTTTCTGCTGAAAGCTTATAATAGGCACCGCCCTGATCAACCTTGTTGGCTGGAGGTAGGGACTCCGTCTGCATACCTTGCGGCAGCTCAAGCTTCACCTCCTCGTACGTTTCTTGCGGATAGCTGAAGTAGATTGGCTGCACTCGCCTCGCAGAGGGGAACGGATTTCGTTGGTTGACGTGAAATACAGCCAGCGGCAACACCAACCGCTTGCCTGCTTGCGTCGCAAAATCAGGAACCTCGATCTCGAATTCCACTTTCAAGGGGCCTTCCGCGCTCTCCCAGCCCTCCGAGCCGACCAATTTCACCGTGGCTCCTTGCGCCAGCCCATCCTTCATTGCCCCCTCGAGTTCCTTGCGCCTGGCTGCTTCGTCCTGCCGGACAAACTCCAGTCGCCTGCTCAAGGCTTCCTGGCCGTAGTAAACGACTTCTACTTTTCCCTGCAGTCCGCCTTCAGAGTTCAATCGAAGTTCCGCTTTCCGCCGCGTCACAGCCTCTGTGCTCTTGGACGGTGGAGTTGCTGCCACTTTGGACCACAAACGGTCCACTCGCACACCACCCGTATTCGCTTCCTCCCAAGGCAACAAGCCATACGGGCAGAATCGCGTTGCTGGATCCAGATAAATGCTGTTTGAGCTGTTTGAATTGTCCAGCACCTCTACCACCATCGCATTCAGCTGAGATTCGTTGGGAAAATCCTTCATGAAAAAGGCCCGATTTCGTGACGTCACCAGGACCGGATAGGCTTCAAATCCCGCCGCGCGGGCCAAAGCCACAAACAGCAGGTCGATTTCATTGCCAAAAGCATATCCACGGGTCAGTACGTCCTCGGCGTTTTTATTTTCTTTCAGGTTTTCTTGCTTTCTTTCCTTCTCCGACTTTTCACCTTCGTAGCTGACGGCGCGGATTTGCTGCACCCGTGCGTAGATTTTGCGCAACTTCGCCTCGCGCGAATCATTCGCGGCAATCAGCCGCGCCGCCTCCTTCTCGATACCCTTGGACTTTCCTAAAAACGAGTCATACTGCTCGGCTTTGCGTTTCCCCACTCCCATCCAGTAGCCCTCCGGCCCGTAGAATCCAAAGCTATAGTAAAGATCGATCCGCAACTTCACATTGTCTTCCGGCGGGGCATACTCTTCCTCCTCGTATGCCGGAACGTTTTCCATATCCAGTTGAATTGTGCCGTCGGGCATCGATCGCGGCGCTATGTTCTCCGGCAAGCCCACGCGATGTTGCTTCACCTCCGCTCCTTTTGCAGGGCGCAGAGTAAAGTGTGCATGGCGCACAAATAGATCTTGCTGGATCGTCCAGTCGGCCGCGGGATACGAATAGGCGCTGGTGACGAGATATTGCCCGGGATGCCGGAACACATCCGGGATGTTTCCCTTGAAGTGCAAACGATACGAATACTCAATAATGCTGCCCACCTGAACGTTCGGCAGGGTCAGCACTTTGGCGTTCACCCGAAACTTCTTCGCCTTCATGATTTCCCGGTCGTAGATTTGGTCTGCGAACTCCGTCGCCTTGCCGTCTGGCCCCACGGTCCGCGCTCGAATCTCTTCCACTTGGTTGGCTTTATCGTAGTAAGGAATCTCAATGTTGGCGTGCTTCTTCCCTTCCTCGCGGAACACCTTGATCCTCACGGCGCGCGCTTCCGTCGACTTCGTATTGTCGGTATCCACCGCGTAATACAGAATCATCGCTGCGGCTCCAGGCGCGGCTGGATTGTCTTTCAGCGCGAGTTCTTCCGCTGTGATGGGAGGCAGGTTGGGAAGTTCCTGAGCATCTGCCCTTACGGCGCCCAAGCCCCCAGCGAGGAACACCATTGCCACAAAGGCGGGAAGACGTTGCCGGGTCATGGGGACCTCCTCGAGCGGGAAAGACTTCTGCCGACATCCTGCTCCCGCGCTGAGTCCCATGCAAGCGACAAGCTGCGCCAGCCCCCCACTGTCGCCCAATGTCGCCACCTCTACCGCAGGCGCAAAATCTTCTGCCCTGTTCACCCATATCGCAGGATTCCATCACGTTCCTGGCCGGGATTCTCGATCTCGTTCTCACCTCACAGATGTTTCGATGTGACACAATCTGTCTCAGAGTGACCAGATTCGCTGTTAGCGTGCCGCCTACTCGCTTCGACCTGATCCTCTGCCTCGTTCTAAACGCTGCGCTCCCAGGGACTTAGCGACGCTATCAGAACGAGTTCCTGTTTCCCTCCTCCGCCTGATTTGGCTGCACAATTGCATCCTCCATGCTGGCAGCAAAGCGTCTGTTCACGCGTCCGTGTGCACATTCGCCAAGAACCCCGGGAATCTTTGGATCTTGCCCGGCACCAGGCTTCGCCACCTTAAAGGAGGAAGGTCGCAAACGGTATCTCGCCAGCCACTTGCTTTGCGTAACTTTTCTCCCTGGCGCATCGACCCCAACATGCTGAACATACTTCACACCATGCGGCTTGATTATCTGTCCTGCATCCTAACCGTTCTCGCCACCGTGCTTATCGGAAAGAAGCTCTGGCAAGGCTGGGTCGTTGCCGGAATCAACAGCGCCGTCGTTTGCGTCATCGGCCTCCGCACCGCCCAATTCGGCTTTGTCCCCGCCAACCTCCTCTGCATCGTTCTCTACACCAGCAACCTCGTCAACTGGCGCCCCAAAAAGCACTCCGAATAGCCGCAACTCACGGACAGGTCGGTTCCTAGCCGCTCCTGTAGAGGCCGATTGTACCGATTCCCTGCTTCATCGCGGCCACTGTTGGGCGCCGTGCAGAATGCGAGCAATGTGGAGAACATCGCCCGCGACCTTGTAGACGACGATATATGGAAGTGCGGGGAGCACCAGTTCGCGTGTTCCTGATTTCTTGCCGGGGCGGCCTCGGTTTGGATAAATTCTCAGCGCGAAAACCGCATCGCAGATCTCGCGTATCAGGCGTGCGGCGTTTTCCGGCGTCTTTTCGAAGAGGTAATCTGCGATGTTTTCCAGGTCCCTTGCGGCAGCGGTGGTCCAGCGGACTTGCATTAGCTACGGCGTTGTTTTTCGGCGATGAGCTTTTCCATTCGAGCTGCAACTTCATCGTGTTCAAGCACTTCTCCGCGGTCGATCTGCGCCAAACCTTCTTCCACTTGGCGCATAAACCACTCATCGTAACCAACCAAGCGTTCCACCGCTTCATGCACCAGCGACGCACTATCCCGCCCCTGCTGGGCGGCAATGCTGTCCAGTTTGGCTTGCAGTTCCGGCGAAAGTTTTATTTCCATGCCGTCAGTGTAAAAGGTGCTTCGCGCCCTGTCAAAGTGTTTGCTTCCTCTTGCTGGGCACGTGTGCTGCGGACAGTCGGCGTAAGGAACTGAAACTCGAAAATAATCTTGCTGCGAACAATTCCGCTGGGAACTGGGGGAGGATTAAACACTTCATATCCTGCACCGACAGCCAGTTGGATACGCAGGTATTTCTTTGTTGAGAGCGGGTTCTTTCGATCGTGCGCTATCTGTGTTGCCATCTGCTCGCTCGGCAGCAAATCGTTCGTTTTGAGCAGGCAGCGGCCCAAGGCGAACCGAGCATTCGCGTCTTTGTCTGGTTCCAGTCCTCCAATTGGAGTCGTGTGTCGGACTGCCAGCTTCAGTGCAGTGAGAATCTGTTGTTGATGAAATGCCCGGCGAAAATCGATCTTCGCAGTCGGCAATCTCTCCTTCAAACGGTTCAAAACCTCCCGATCGAGGAAATTCGATATTAGGAAACCTTGCAAGAAGATTGTTTCAGATGCGTCAGCGCGAAACCTATCGAGGAACAGGTGGATTCCCATTCGCGACAGAAGAACGACGGTGCTTTCGCGATTAAACTTACGAATGACTTCCGCAACCTCTTCTTCAGTGGGGGAGTGATCAAAAAGCTCTTTCCACGTTAGAAAGACTGCCCATTGTTTTGCCATCTAGCACCAAGCCGAATTGGGTTGCGGTACTCGAAATGTAATAGTTACACATTCTGGCGACCCGGAAGAGTCCGAGATCGCCGGGTGCCCATGCCGTTTCTGCGTGCGAGGCTTTGAACCATTGCACAGATACATAGTGAGCTCTACCCCTTTGTTTTCTTCTCGTTGCAAAATCTTTCGAACAAATGATGCCAACTCGCTAAATACTAGTACTATAAAAGTATTTGACACATCATGTAATTCATGGTAGCATGGGTCGTGATTTATCGACGCCATCCCCGGCAATTCGTCTCCGTCAGACCTATCCCCCATTGCCTATCCCCTATCCCCTTTCTTTTCACATTCTTGCGCACTCTTTTGCGCTTTTTTGCACTCTGCAAAAACTCAACTCTTTTCTTTTCAAGCGCTTCCGCACTCTTTGCAAAAAACCACCCGGGGTGGGGTGGGTCCACTCCCCACAATTCCCCGCCTGGTAGTATCCTGTGGGTAGCCTTATGAACCGCGTCTACCTCGATTTCAACGCCACCACGCCGGTCGAGCCGGAAGTGCTCGATGCCATGCTTCCCTATTTCTCAGGCGAATTCGCCAACGCCGCTTCCATACACACGCCCGGCCAGCGCGCCCGCGCCGCTGTCGAAACTGCCCGCGAGCAAGTCGCCGCGCTCATCGGCGCGCGCCCGCAAGAAATCGTCTTCACCAGCGGCGGCACTGAATCCGACAATCACGCCATCTTCGGGATAGTCAATCCGCTCGTGAGCGGCCCATTTCCCTCGCTCGATAAGAACGACGATTTTCCTCCGCACCGGCATGTCCTCTCGCAACACAAACACGTCATCACCACGGCTATCGAGCACGAGGCAGTTCTGAACACTTGCCAAGCCTTGGAAAAGGATGGCGTTGCGGTGACTTATCTTTCGGTCGCTCGCGACGGCCGCGTTGATCCCGGCGCTGTTCGCCGCGCGATCCAAACCGGTCGCAGCGCTCCAAACTCTATTTCCAGCAATATTCCTCCGGCGACCACTCTCATCACCATCATGCACGCCAACAACGAGCTCGGCACCATCCAGCCGCTCGAGGAAATCGGCCGCATCGCCAAGGAAGCCGACGTCTACTTCCACGCCGACGCCGTGCAATCCGGGGGAAAAATCCCGATTGACGTCAACACTCTCCAAGTCGATCTGCTCTCCATTTCCGGGCACAAGCTGTATGCGCCAAAGGGCATCGGCGCATTGTACGTTCGCGGCGGAACGCGCTTGCGTCAGCTTCTCTACGGCGGGCATCACCAGCGCGGCTTTCGTCCCGGCACGGAAAACGTTGCCGGCATCGTTGGTCTCGGCAAGGCCGCCGAACTCGCCCGCAAGTCTCTCGCAGAGGACGCCCGGCGTCTTTCCGCTCTTCGCGACCAATTGCAACAAGGTTTGCTGCGCCGCGTCCCCCAGTCGCGCGTTAACGGCGGTGAGGCTCCGCGCACCCCGAACACCACCAACCTTGTTTTCCCCGGCGTCGAAGGCGAAGCCCTCCTTATTGCTCTCGACTTGAAGGGGCTCGCTTGTTCCACTGGTGCTGCCTGTTCCTCGGGCGCCGTCGAGCCATCGCACGTCCTGACCGCCATTGGTCTGCCTCCGGAAGAAGCTCGCGCCAGCTTGCGCTTCAGCCTCGGCCGCCACACCGCTCCCGCGGACATCGATTTCGCCTTGAACGTGGTCCCTGCTGCCGTCGCCCAGCTCCGCGAACTCTCTCCCACCTTTCGCAAGGAGGCTGCTGCCAAGACCTAGTCGCGGTCCACCTTTCCGTCGTTTCGAGCGAAGCGAGAATCTCTCTTCGTCTTTTTCGTGACGCAGCCGGATCCGGTAGAATGAAATTGTCACTATGAACGCAGCCGTCCAATTCGATACTCTGCCTGAGCGCGCCGAAACACAGCGCGGCCTCGTTGCCGTCGCCATGTCCGGCGGTGTCGACTCTTCCGCCGTCGCCGCCCTCTTGCAACAGCAAGGCCGCGCCGTCGTTGGCCTCACCATGCAGCTTTGGAACCAGCGCCGCCTCCCCGAGCTACAGGGCGATGGCCCCGCACAGCACCGCTGCTGCTCGCTCGATGACGTCTATGACGCCAAGGCCGTGGCGCAGCACCTGAATTTTCCGCATTACGTGGTGAACTTCGAGGAGCAATTCGAGGCTCGCGTGGTGCGCCCCTTCGTCGACCAGTATCTGGCCGGCCGCACGCCCATCGCCTGCACGAATTGCAACACGGATGTAAAATTCGAGCCGCTCTTGCGCATGGCGCGTCAGATTGGCGCCGAGTGCCTCGCCACCGGTCATTACGCGCGCATTCGCGAGAACCATGCAACCGGCCGGTGGGAGCTGCTCCGCGCGCGCGACGATTCCAAGGACCAGTCCTACTTTCTTTGGGGGCTCTCGCAGGAACAGCTTTCGCGCAGCGACTTCCCTCTCGGCGAACTCACCAAGGAAGAAGTGCGTGCCCTGGCTCGCCGCGCGAATCTGCCCGTTGCCGAAAAGCCGGAAAGCATGGAACTGTGCTTCGTGCCCACCGGCAACTACGTGCAATTCATCCAGGCATATTCACAAGAGCGCGCCATCCCTGTGCAAAATGGCGAAGGCGAAATCGTCAACGAAACCGGGGACGTGGTCGGCCGCCACGATGGTGTCCACAATTTTACAATCGGCCAGCGCAAGGGCCTCGGCTTTGCCGCTGGCAAGCCCCTCTACGTTCTCTCAATTGATCCGGAAAAGAACCGCGTTGTCGTCGGCGAAGACGACGTCCTCCGAAAGACGCTATGCGACATTGAAGGCGTGAATTGGATTTCTTGCGAAATGCCCAGCGCTCCGCTGCGCGCCTTGGCCAAAATCCGCCACAAGCACGAACCCGCGCCCGCCACGATCGAGCAGCTCGACGCGGCCACCGCGCGCGTTACGTTTGACGCGCCGCAACGCGCCATCACTCCGGGCCAGGCCGTCGTCTTCTACGACGGCGACGCCGTCCTCGGCGGCGGCTGGATCCGCTAACGCTCAGCGGAGTTTTGACTGTTAAACTTTCTAGAAGTTTGCTGGAAGCAAGAATAGGAGAAGAAAAAAGCAGAAAAGAAAGCAGGGCGCGATAGAAAGTCGGAAGAGCGCACAAAGAAAAAAACCGCCACGGGCCGTTTTGAAACCTAGAAACGCACTCTCACTTTGAGCTTCCGAATTTCGAATTTCGGCTTCGCTAAATAAAAAGTTCTTCTTCCTGATGCTCGCGCGGTTCATCTCCGCCAGAATTTTTTTTTCGCCGCGAACGCAAAAGATCCAGACCCACCTTGATTCCCTGTACCAGCGCCGACGCCTTCTGCACCGGTCTCCAAAAATTATGGCTGAACTTCGAGCCCGCATCCTCAACCGCCTCAAGCGTCCCCGTCAAAATGCGATCCGCATGCAACAACTGTCCGCGAAGGCGGTCCGCTGCATCCGTGAATACGCGGTCGACCTTTTGCGCCTGCCCGCGCGCCAGATACACGATGTGCGACGCGTCATTCACCATGTTGGAGATTTTCGGCTGCGTGTCGTCCAGAAGAATCTGCACGCGCGTCAGTATCGGTCCCACTCGCGACTGGAGGTCCGTGACCAAGCGGTTGGTGTTCTCAGTCGTGCGCCGCAGTTCGAAGAACAGCAACGTCAATATCACCACCTGGACCACCAGAGCGATGGCCGCGATGATGCTGAATACTTCAAGCCAGAATTGCATAGCTGCCCCGCGCGCCCCACCAGGGGACGGAACCCCGCCCTACCACTCCGCCAAACTCTTAGGACTTCGACTGGCGCAAATACGCTTCGCGTCCGGCTTCCACCGCCGCCGTTATCGAATCCTTCTTGTTTACGGCAATTTCCTTGCTGCGCTCAATCAATTCGTCCGCGCGTTCCCGCAGTTCGCGGGCTTTCTTCTGCGCGTAATCCTTGCCCTCATCGGCCTTCTTCGCCAGGAAATCGCGCGTCTCCTCGCCGGACTTCGGCGCAAACAAAATTCCTACCAGCGCTCCAACTCCCAGTCCTACCAGGAAATATGTCACCTTGGAACCCACGTTGTCCGCCATAGCAACCTCCACAGAAACCGTAGCATAGCACTTAGGAAGGCGCAATGCAGCCTAACCGCTATTCGATTCGAATACGGTTAAAGGGCTTTCGAATCGCCAAGCTGGCTGAGAATTTTCTCCGCGTTCTTTCGCGAAACGACGCTGCTCAATTTTTCCAGCCCGGCTCTCTGAATATTGGCTACGCTCCCAAATTCCTTCAGGAGTTTCTGCGCCGTCTTAGCACCCACCCCGGGGATTTCACTCAGGGCAGTTTGCGTCTGCCGCTTTCCTCGCCTCTGCCGGTGAAACGTTACCGCAAAACGGTGGGTCTCGTCGCGAATCTGCTGAATCAGGTGCAGCACCGGCGAATGCCGCTCCAACACGATCGGCTCATCTTCCTGCCCCAGCACGTAAAGAATCTCCTCTTTCTTCGCGATGCTCGCAACTGGCTGATTGATGATATGCAGCGAGTCGAGCGCCTGCGCCGCGGCGTGCAGTTGGCCGATACCACCATCGATCAGGATTAGCCCGGGCAATTCCTTCTTCTCTTCCTGCAATCGCCGGTACCGGCGGCTCACTGCTTCGCGCATGCTGGCAAAGTCGTCGTTCTGTCGTATCTGTCGCAGCGGATTTCCGTTACGTCCCTCTTCGCCCTTGATGATGAATTTGCGGTAGTCCGATTTTTTCATCCGCCCTTTTTCCCAAACCACCATGGATGCCACGGTATCCGTTCCCTGGATATGCGAAATGTCGAAGCTCTCGATTCGCTGCGGCTCCTCAACCAGATTGAGCGCATTCTGCAGTGCCTCCCCAATGGCCTTTGAGGTTGGCTTCAATACCCGGAATCGCTGTTCGAATGAATGCTTCGCGTTGCTCTCCACCAGGTCGAGGAAAGCACGCTTGGTCCCGCGCTGCGGCGTGAAGATTTCTACTTTGTGCCCCGCGCGCTCGGTCAGCATGGTTTCCAATAATTCGCGATCCTCAAAGTCCGCGGAAACGTGAATCGCCTTGGGTAAATATTCCGCTTCCAAATACAGCTGTTTCAGGAGCGAAGTCACAAACTCCTGGGGATCAAATTCCTCCAGATCTTCCCAATAGAATTCGCGGCGATCCACAACGCGTCCGCCGCGCAAGTGGAAAAGGTCGGCAGCCACGAGCGGCGGCTCGGCGTAATAGGCAAGAACGTCAGTATCATCTCCCTGCGCCGCGGCGATGCGCTGCCGTTCTTCGATGTCCTCCAGTGTCCGCAGCAAATCGCGGTACGCCGCCGCTTGTTCGAACAGTTCCTTTTCTGCTGCTGCCGCCATGCGTTCTTCGAGACTCTTGATCAGATCGTGCCGTCGGCCTTCCAGGAACATCCGCACATCGCGCGCTGCTTCTGCGTAACGTTCATCGGTCGTAAGCCCGGCGACGCACGGCCCCAGACACCGCTTGATGTAATATTGCAAGCAGGGCCGCGGGTGACCGCGCGTCAGATCCACCGTGCAGGAAGGAACCAGAAACCGCTTGTGAACAAAATGCAGAATGCGGCGCGCCAGGCTCGCCGGAAAATACGGTCCGAAATAGAGTGACCCATCTTTCTTGATTCGCCGCGTGAAATACACCCGCGGATATTTTTCCGCCCCGGTGAACTTGATATACGGATAGGTCTTGTCGTCGCGAAGCACCACGTTGAATTTCGGCCGGTACTGCTTGATGAGATTGTGTTCGAGCGCCAGCGCTTCGCGTTCGTTGCCCACAACAATGGTTTCGAGATCGGCGATCTCGCGGGCCAACGAACCCGTCTTGGCGTCCATCCAGCGCGATTCGAGAAAATATGACCGGACTCGGCTGCGCAGGCTGCGCGCCTTGCCGACGTAAAGGACAGTCCCGCCCGCATCCTTGAAGAGATACACGCCCGGACTTTCCGGGAGTTGCGCGGCTTTTTCGCGGGGTTCCATGGAGGCTCAAAACACAAATCTACAATCGTGAGACAACTTCCATCATACTAGAGAGAATCGGAGTACAGGGAGACCTCTGTGACGGCATGCGATTCCTGAAGACCATCTTAATCTTCGCGGCCGTTTTTCCGCTAAATCCGTCGGTGCCAGCGCGCGCACAGGACCCGCCGCAGGAGTCCACCTCAAAACCTGCCACCCCACCCAACGACGATTTGAAACCGAAGTCCCCTGCCAAGCAGAAGAAAGACACCGCCACGCAAAACGCTCCCGACCAACCCACCTGGGATCCGCTGCGCGCGGAAAAAGACCTCGAAGTCGGCCAGTACTACATGAAAAAGGGCGATGTGGATGCCGCGATTGACCGTTTTCAGGACGCCGCCGTGGCCAAACCCGGTTACGCCATCCCCTTTCGATTCCTCGGCGAAGCTCAGGAAAAAAAGGGCTTTAAGAAACAAGCCATCAAGTCGTATCAGCGATATCTTGATTTATACCCGCACGCGGAAGACGGCGAGAAAATCAAAAAGAAACTCGAAAGACTGTACAAGGAAGTGGAAAAAGAGAAGAGAGACTAGCGAGCTTTCCGTCGTCGCTGGCGCAGGTTTGGAGCGTCCGCCTGCAGCCTCACAGAAGCCACTTGTCCGATAACGCGACTTACCGAGAGCTAGAAGTCCGCGCAATCAAGTTGCTCTTTCGTCGCGACTAATGTCATGTGTTTTTCAACACGCCCTGCTACATTGTTTCCAACAATAAGGAGGCGGGCTTTGAGAATTCGTCCTAACATTTTCCTGGTCTCTAGTTTACTGCTCACACCGGCGTTTTTCTGGCTTCTGCCTTACATGATCAGGTGCGTTCGGGCCTCGGACGACATGACCCAAACCGCAGGCCTCGCTTCCATTACAGTCATCATTGTAGCGCTCATTGTTATCTGGACATGGCTGGTTGCGGGAAGTCGGGTGGCTTGGCTCATAATGGCCGTCATTGTGTGGGTCTGGGCGTTCCCCGTTATGATGATATCTCGACTCCACATAGGTCCTGTCTCGTCAAGTCAGCTAAAAGATTGGATCGTATCCGCGTGGCGCCAAGATGGCTTAGCACGAGTCTCCCTCATCAACCCAATTATGTTTTCACTCATGTTGATTGGGTTGATTCTACCGTTGAGGGCTCTCTTTCGGATTGGAAAGCTCGATCGTGATACCCAGATTTACAGAGACGCACGACAAGGTCCTGGTTAACGCGCTAACCGGGTGCGCCGTGAAGGCGCTGGTCCACAGCGGGGGTATACCCGCCCGGGAACTGGTTCGCTCCACCCGGTAGCAATCAGAGCAGCAGTGGAGGCAACGAGACTGCTGAAGCCTCTGGTGCAGA
>Ga0209648_10002086_pt1 | contig 16435 bp, 10 predicted proteins | sample GraSoi2013_115cm_FD_185830 | JGI IMG/M metagenome (GOLD analysis project Ga0209648, IMG submission 185830) | Grasslands soil microbial communities from the Angelo Coastal Reserve, California, USA - Sample 9_17_2013_115cm (SPAdes) (version 2) | ecosystem: Environmental > Terrestrial > Soil >...
GCCCGCCTCGCTCGCTATCGACTATATCGCAGTGGGTGAGCCGCCTAATACAAATAACTTAATGTTCCAAATGAAAGTAACCAGCCTCTCCGGCGGACTGCCGCCAAGTAGTCGATGGAGGATTGTGTGGGACTCTTTCAAATCGCCTGGGCAGTACTACGTTGGTATGCGAACAGACTCAAATTCGGCCCCCACATTTGATTACGGAACAGTAATGACCGGTGCAATCCCACCTGTAATCGGCTTGGTCGGAGTTCCTATCGAAACATTTGTCGCAGCGGCCGCGGCTGGGAGTAATTTCAACCCTGACGGCACGATCACAGTTTTCGTACCAAAATCCGCGGTCGGCAACCCACTGCCCGGCGACGTCCTCGGCGCGGTCAATGGCAGAACATTCACCGCCGATAATTCCCAGACCAGCACGCTCGAGCGCTCGACTCTGTTGATCGATCATACCTTCGTCAAAGCTCAAAGAGACAATGGCTCGCCAGCGGCGACATACACGGTGCTTGGCAACAACGCTTGTGAAGGCGGAGTTATTCCTCTCGGCGCCGTCTCGCGCAAGACCCATGACTCAATCAACCCTCCATTCGAGATCGACTTACCGCTGTCGGGCAACATGGGCATTGAATGCCGCAAAGGCCAAGGCTCAAACTCCGATCAACACCAGATCGTCGTTACATTCCCCGGTCCTATATCCAGCTTTGGCGGAGCTACCGTCTCCTCCGGCACCGGCATGGTCTCGACTAGTCTGGCCAGCGGCAACCAAATTTTTGTGAACCTCACTGGTGTAGCCAATGCGCAAAGACTCGCGATTACGTTGAGCGCTGTAAACGACGGCACCAATGTAGGGGACGTATCTGTGCCGATGGCTGTCCTCCTCGGCGACGTGGACGCGAGCGGTCGGGTTGACTCAACTGATGTCTTCCAAGTGAGACAACAGACGCTTCAGAACGCCAACTCCTCCAACTTCCGAGCGGATCTTGACGAGAGCGGTCGTATCGACTCGACCGACGTTTTCTTAGCACGACAACAAACTCTCACGTCACTCCCGTAATTTGTTCGATCGTGTTGATCGGGTAAAATGGTTCAGCGTGAATTCCAGTTGTCAGGTTCGACCTGACTCTTTTACTATCGACCCATGCAAACTCGACCTTTTTTCCGTACTCGCTTGCTTTTACCCATCCTATCGATCGCCTTTCTCGGCTATCTGGGCATAAATCATTCGATCAACGGGCAATCCGCCGCGGCCGAACACATCGTCGTTACCGGCGAACCTTTACCAAGCGCCTACGGCGCGCCGACAAGTTTTTCGCAATCGCGCTTCTCGCCGATCACGAATGCTTATGTGCTGCCGCCCGGGGCCGTTTACGCCAGTCTGATTTATGAAGACGCGGTTGTGCATTTCCGCAGACCCGATCACGACTTCACTGAAGAGATCGAGGTCGGTTTGCCTTACCGGATCAACATCGCCACTGAAACCGACGTCGAACATTACGGCGACGAAACCCAGGTGCGAAGCTTCAGCATCGAAGCGCGTTATGCCTTCGCGAATTGGGGCAAGATTCCATTAAATCCGACGATCTTTGCCGAATACAAAGTTGGTGGAGGCAAAATTCTTCATGATGAAGGCGCGCCGACTCCCGCACATAAATTCGGTCCCGGCGGCTTCGACACGTCGATGGACATTCCCGACGCTTACGAGCTGCGCCTGTTGCTCTCGGAAGATTTCTACGATCGCGTCGAATGGGCCTTCAATCTTTTCTTCGAGCAGGAAATGAGCGGAGATCGCGGCCGCGAGTGGGGCATTGCCCAAAGTGTGGTCACGCCCTTTTGGCTTGCCCACGAAGAATTAAAGGGAGGAATCGAATTCCTGTTCCGAAGCTTTAGCGACAAAAAGAGTCGCGGCACGCCGTACAACAGCTTTATCATTGGACCCACCGCAGCTTGGAGGCCAAGTCGAAATACCCGCCTCGATATCTCGCCGTTGTTCGGCGTGAATCACAAATCGCCGGTGATGCAGTTGTTTGTTGTCTTTTCCTACTACTTTGGCGGCGGCGGACCCGCCGCGGCCGCTGAAGAAGGCGGCGAAGCGCCTGCCTCCACACGTAATCGTTAGTTCGCGCTCCATAAGATCAATCCGCCAAGGGAAGGATTCGTCGGATCGATATCTTGACCCGATCTCCCGGCTTCCGTACCATTTTCTGCGGAAAGGAGCGCGCGGGTGAAAACGGAAGTCTCGATCGAATATTGTGTAGTTTGAAACTACACACCGAAGGCCGTCAGTTTGGCGACCAAAATTCTTGAACTCGGCGAACGCATCAAATCGCTCACGCTCATTCCTTCGGGCGGCGGCGCTTTTGAAATTCGCGCCAATGGCAAACTGCTCCATTCCAAACTCGATTCCGGCGACTGGCCGGATTTCGATTCCATCGTCACCGCAATCAAAAAGGCCAAATAAACGGCGGTCCGCCTCGGACTTTCAGCGTTTCAGTTTTTCAGCGTTTCAGTTTTTCCTCTTCCGGAGAGTGAAGGGTGCCTGGTGGTCCTCGCGGTCTTCAAAACCGTTGTCGGTTCGCAAGAGCCGGGACAGGTTCGATTCCTGTCCTCTCCGCCTAAATCAAACATCAAACCTCAAACCTCAAACTTTCCTGAAGGGAGGTGACCAATCGTGTCGCGCGCACAGATCCGTAAACTGACGTCGTTGTCGTCCTGCGCTGGGTGAGCAGCCAAGTTGAGCCAACAGGCCCTGGCGCAAGTTTTGCGTCAGCTACCAACTTATCGCAACGCGAACGTTCTCGTGAATTCGAGCACGTTCGACGACGCCGGCATTTACCGTTTGGATCGATATCGAGCCCTCGTTCAAACCGTGGACTTTTTTACACCGATCGTGGACGACCCGTTCGCCTATGGACAGATCGCCGCCGCCAATGCGCTCTCCGATGTTTTTGCGATGGGCGGTCGGCCGATCACTGCGCTGAATCTTATGGGTTTCCCAATGAATCTCGTCTCGTCGAAAACAATTGCGTCGATTCTGCGCGGTGGCTTGGAAAAAGCCGCCGAGGTCGGCTGCGCGATCATCGGCGGACATTCAATTCGAAATCCGGAGCCAATCTACGGCCTCGCCGTCACCGGAGTGGTTGATCTTCGAAATATTCTCGCCAATGAAAATGCACGACCCGGCGACTTGCTCGTTCTCACAAAACCGCTCGGGACCGGTATCGCCACGACTGCGATCAAACGCGGCGTCGCGTCGCGCGCACTCGAGAAAAAAGTGATCGCGTTGATGTCACAGACCAATTCGGTCGGCGCGGAGCTGGCCGAGAAACGCTATGTTCGTGCGGCGACCGACATCACCGGTTTCGGATTACTCGGCCATCTCGCTAACATGTGCCGCGCGAGCAAAGTGAGCGCGGAAATTTTTCCGGACCGCGTGCCAGCAATTACCGACGAGATCTTCAAGCTGATCAAGCGCGACTGCATTCCCGGCGGCACTCGCGACAATCTGAAAGCCGCAACGAACACCGCCGATTTAAAATCAGTATCGCCGGTTCAGCGCGCTTTCCTGGCGGATGCACAGACCAGCGGAGGTTTACTGCTCTTTGTTGCCGAATCGGCCCTGCCAAAAGTTCTCCGCGTCCTAAAGAAAGCTCGCACGCCTTGCGCCGCGGTGATCGGCCGCATGACTCGCCGGCGAAAGAAGCTGATATGCATGAGAAAATAAAATCGCGCTCGCGCCGTGCCATTCCGGCCGTGAACAAAATTCTCGATTCGTTAGGCGAAAAGGCCAGTCCGGCTCAGATCGATTTGCCCCGACCGCTGATTGTCGATGTCGTCCGACAAGAATTGGCGCAGATTCGTCGGCAACGCCAGATCCCGGAGTTCGCCGCAATTGTCGACCTTGTCCAGGCGTCGCTTAAGAAGCTTCGCGCGAGTCGAATTCAACCGGTGATCAACGGCACCGGCGTCGTCATTCACACCAACCTCGGTCGATCGCCCCTTTCGCAAGGAGCAGGCGAAGCGCTCCGGAACATCGCTTCGTCATATAATAATCTGGAGCTTGATCTGGCCACCGGCGATCGCGGCCATCGCGCTGGCTACCTCGAGCGCGCTCTCGCTGTCGTCTGCCAAGCGGAAGCGGCTACGATCGTGAACAACTGCGCGGCCGCACTCGTTTTGATTGTTCGCCATTTCGTTCACGGCGAACTTGACCGGTTAAACCGGTCAAGTTCGCGTCCGCTGAAAGCGGAGGTCGTCATCTCCCGGGGCGACTTGGTCCAGATCGGCGGAGGGTTTCGCATCGGCGAAATTCTGGAAGCCACCGGCGCGAAACTGCGCGAAGTCGGCGCCACCAATAAAACGACGCTCGCCGACTACGCGCGCGCCTTTGGCAAACAGACCGCGCTCATTCTGAAAGTTCATCGCAGCAACTTTTTCATGAGCGGATTCGTCGAGTCGGTCTCAACGGCGGAACTTTCCGCGCTTGCCCGCAAAAGACGCATTCCGTTTGTCGAAGATCTGGGAAGCGGCGCGGTCGTCGCGACCGAGCAGATCGGATTGCATCATCACGAACCAACTCCGACTGAATCGCTTAAAGCCGGCGCCGACCTCGTTTGCTTTAGCGGCGACAAATTATTCGGAGGACCACAGGCCGGAATCATCGTCGGGAAAAAACGATTGATTGCGGCGCTCAAAAGCGAACCGCTCTTTCGTGCCCTGCGCTGCGACAAATTAGTTTTCGCTGCCTTGCAAACGACTGTCGACCTTCACCTCAACCAGGTGACGAGCGAAATTCCCGCGCTCGCGCTTTTGCAAATCCCCAAAGACGAATTGCGCGCCCGGGCCGCCGCGATGGTCACTCGTCTCCAGGGATTGCCGGTGAAAATCACGATCGGCAGCGCGACGTCGAAGATTGGCGGCGGCACTTTGCCGAGATCAATCTTGCCCTCGATCACGCTCGATTTTCTGCCAGAGGACAGCTCGGTCCAGGATTTTGCGCGCGTACTTCGCCATTCTGTTCCGCCCGTCATTGGTTACATCGGGGATGGACGGTTCAAACTCGATCTCCGCACGATTTTTTCGCACCAGGACGATCTGGTTATCGACGCCATTCGCACTGCGTGCACCATTCGATGAAACATTTTATTCTCGCGACCGCAGGTCACGTCGATCACGGCAAGAGCGCGCTCGTCAAAGCTCTGACTGGGACCGATCCCGATCGTTTACCAGAAGAAAAAGCTCGCGGCATCACGATCGATTTAGGATTTGCCGAACTAAACCTCACTGGACCCGACAGCGAAACATTTCACATCGGCATTGTCGATGTTCCAGGTCATGAAGATTTCGTTCGCAACATGATCGCCGGAATCGGCTCGATCGATCTCGGGCTTCTGACCGTGGCGGCGGATGACGGCTGGATGCCGCAAACCGAAGAGCACTTGCAGATTCTGCTTTATCTCGGTCTAAAGCGAATCGTAGTCGCGCTCACAAAAAGTGATCTCGGAAAGATCGACGATGTCACCAGCCAAATTCGAGAAGAACTCCGCGAAACCACATTCGCGAATGCGCAGATTGTTCCGACCTCTGTTCGCACTGGTGAAGGGCTTGAAGATCTGAAACGGGCGCTCGCTTCGGAGTTCGCTGCCTTGTCACCACCACGCGACATCGAAAAACCGAGATTGTTCGTGGACCGCGCGTTCACGTTGCGCGGAATCGGCACTGTTGTGACGGGGACGCTCACCGGTGGAGCATTGCGGGTCGGCGATACGATTTTCGTTCAGCCAAGAGGCATCTCCGCTCGTATTCGCTCGCTTCAGAGTCACGGTCGAGACGTCGATCTTGTTCAGCCGGGAACACGCACCGCGATTAATCTGCCGGATCTCGAAATCGGCGCCGATGTGAAACGCGGGGACGTCATCACCGCTCAACTGTTTGGGCCGAGTTTCACATTGGACGTTGTTCTCACCCGCTCGGATCGATTGCGACATGCCGTGCCGATGAAATCAGGCGCCTCCGCCTACGTTCATCACGGCACAACGCGAACGCGGGCAAAGATTGTTTTAGCAGAAAGCGAATCGCTCGCGGCCGGCGAGATCGCGTTTGCGCAACTGCGATTGACCGCGCCGCTACTCGGATTCTTAGCCGATCGCTTTGTCGTGCGAGATGCGTCTGAGCAGCATACGCTCGCCGGCGGGGTCGTGCTCAACCCGGATTCAAATCCGACTGATTTTCGATCGCCTGAGCAACGCGCGCTCGTCGCCGCACGTGCGGCCAATCCGGACGATGTCGATCTTGCCGTGTGGACAGAGATCGCGCGTTCAGGGATCGTTCAAACATCTCACTTACTCGAACGCTCACGGTTCGGCACAGCTGAAATTGCAACCGTTTTGCAACGGTTGCGGGACCACGGCGATGTCTTCCTGCACGGTGATGTCGCCGGAAAGATGCTGGTCTGGCGCGAGCTACAAAAGCACGCAGCGAATCTTATCGATGCGGCTCACCGAGCGAATCCGGAGCGTCGCGGGCTCGAACTCACGGATCTCCGGGCTGAACTCAGTTCAATCTTACCCGCCACTTTCGACGCGTTGATGGACGATCTTGGCGCAAACGGGTTTGTGCGCGCAGGATCGACGGTCTCGCGCGGATCGCATCGTCCGTCGTTGCCGCCGGAAATCTTGCCGGTGGCGGAAAAGATTCGCGCCGCGCTTTCAGAGAAGCCATTCGATCCCCCAAGCCGCAAAGATCTTTCCCAAGATCGACATCTCCAGCAAGCGCTCCTTTTTTTAGTCGAGCAAGGCGAGCTCATCGAAGTAAACAGCGACATTGTTCTGCTCCGTGACGCCGCGGAACAAATGCGAGGCGCCGTTGCGCAATTTCTATCAGAGCACGGTTCCGCCACCGCCAGTCAACTGCGGCAGGCAATCGGCACGTCGCGGCGGGTCATCATTCCTTTTCTCGAATATCTGGATCGCGTCGGTGTCACTCAGCGCATCGGCGATTCTCGGCAGCTGCGCGAGCAGCCCGCGTTTCGGCATTAAACTCGTTACTCGAACAAGATTGAGTGACGAGTAACAGTAGCGGTAGATAAATGAATAAATCTGGCGATTCATGCGAAGGTTTCATTCCGCCACACGGCGGCTACGCCGGACTCCTTGCCTACCAGAAAGTGCTGATCGTATTTGAAGCAACAGCCCGCTTCACCGTCCGTTTTTTGGAAAAACGCGACCGGACCGTCGATCAGATGGTCCAGGCTGCCCGGTCTGGAAAACAAAATATTGTTGAAGGCAGCAAGGCCTCGGGAACTTCCAAGCAGGCTGAAATCAAGCTCATTAATGTGGCGCGCTCGAGTCTGGAGGAATTACTAGAAGATTATAAAGATTTTCTGCGCGTGCGCGCCCTTGAACTGTGGCCAAAAGACAATCGAGAGGCTCTGTTCGTGCGCAAGCTCGGCGCGAAAAAAGATACGTCCTATGAGACCTATAGGACATATATCGAAACCAGATCGCCTGAGGTAGTCGCGAATATTCTCATCTGCCTCATCCACCAAGCGAATTACCTCCTGGACCAATTGCTTCGAAAGTTGGAGAAAGATTTTCTGGAAGAAGGCGGCCTGCGCGAACGAATGACTCGCGCGCGATTAGCGCAGAGGGAAAAACAGAATCGTCGAAGCTCCAGGTAGCTTATTGGTCCTACAAGCCTCATTTGTCTCATGCATGTTTCGTTACACATCGGTTCTTCGTTCGCCAGTGCCCGGGAAAGCGTTCTCCTGCCCTGGTTCAAAGAGGTTGGGCTGGCGTCGCTGACAAATAACGAGACCGTCGCGGTCGCCACACCATTTCCAAGCGGCGCCGCATTTCTGCGTTCGAAATTGTTGGAACATGAAATTGCTCTGCTCGGTGTAAAATTTGTCACTCCGGCCCGCCTTCGTGAGCTGCTTCTCGCTGAGGACGCTTCCGCGCTCCCATTGCGCGAACATCTTCGTTTACTTTTGGCCACTGCCGCCGAATCGGTCGCAGCTCGCAACTCGGCAGATGTCGACTCGGCCGCCGTAGCCGCTTCGGCAGAGGAGGCTCTTGCCGCGATTGCAAAATCGATCTCGCGCTCACCTGACAATCTGTTGCGAGTGTTCGATCAAGTTAGTGCCGCGGGCTGGGATTTTCAAAACATCGGCGCGCCCGCCGTGCGTGAGATCATACAAGAATTTCGAGGCCTGGTTCGACAATGCGAGTTCAAGCTCGTTCATGAGGCTGATCGCGACGCCCTGGCAGAGGCAGGGAGCATGCCACCGCGGTTCAGCCACCTTCTCCTCATCGGATTTACGGCGAAGCACTGGCCACTCTGGCCTTTGCTCCAGGCGGCGGTCTCTTTCGCAAGGCGCGCAAGCGTGGTTCTCGAATATCCACGCGAGCAAACTCGGGCAGCCGACGAATCCTGGATCGGCACGTGGGAAGAACATTTCGATTCGGCGGCGCCGATCGCGGATCGGACGCAACAGAACCGGCCGTTCGTCCATCTCAATCAGCCGGCGAATACCGGAACCGATTTGGACAGCCGAAAAGAACCGCCATTTCTGGTCGGTCTCAACGCCACCGAGCAAGCGCAGGCGATCTGTGCCATCGCCCTAAAGTTTCTGGCAGAAAAATCATGCACCCGCCTTGGCATTCTCTTTCCGCGCGCCGGCGCGTTGGCACGCCTCGTCTCGGAATTTCTGACGCGGTCAAGAATTCCACATCGCGATGCCATCGGACATTTGGCGCCGGGCGAACTCGAGGGGCCGGCGTGGAATGCCTGGCTCCATTTGCAAGAGAACCATCAACTCGAACCCGTCCTGCGATTCCTGGAAATGAATCCGGATTCTAGGGATGGGTTGTCGATTCAGGAGGTTCGGGAAAATCTGCGTTGGGCTTATCGCCAGATTCTGATCGATGACATCAATTTGTTACGCGAGTACTGCGCCCGGCAGGCGGAAAATGAGAAACTCGTTCGGATCGCGAAGCTGTTGCGCTCAATCGCGTTTCTCCCGGCAAAGGCAACGCTGGCGCAGTTTCTGACCGAAACGAAGGCGATCTTTTCCAAGTTGAAATGGGACAACCGCTGGACCGAGATCGATCGGTTCGCCCAAGGATGGAGCGCCGCGAGTTCGGTGGAATTTTCGCGCGCAATTTATCTACGCTGGCTGAAGGAAATTCTCGATTCATTTACAATCGCCCGCGCGCCGCAAGCCGACCACGTTTACAGCCGGGTTCATTTGCTGTCTTATGGCGAGGCGGAGGGACACGAGTGGTCGCATCTGATTCTGGCCGGTCTCAACCAGGGCGAATGGCCGCAGAGCCATCGCGAATCTGGATTTTTGTCGGATGAAGAAATTGTCGATCTAAACTCGCGCGCGACTCGTCGCGGGAAACAAGGCGAAGGCCATTCGGTTCTCGCGAAGGACAAAACATTTCTTCTCAGCGCACAAGACGAGCGGCAGATCGCTCTGCGGCAATTCGGTGCGACTCTCGAATCGGCGGAACATGGGCTCGCGATCACCGCCAGTTTGCTCCAGGAATCGGCGCCGGAACGGATTTGGAATCCGAGCGAGCTTTTCAGTCAGGCGTATTTCGTCGCGCGGAACGCGCCGCTTTCGCAGGAAACGATGTCGAGCTTGCGCGAGAAAACGTCGGCCTGGCTGAAGGACCAGGAACTTTTCGAATCGGCACTGGCGGCAGACGCCGAGATCGATCAAACACGGATTGCCTACGAAGCCCGACGAACGGCGGAGGTTCCATTTGGCGAATACGAATTTGCGTTGCGCGAGCCAATCGACCGCGAGATCACGTTGCGGGCAACGGAATGGGACAAGGTTGTTAAAACTCCGGCGCTAATCTGGTTGAAAAAATATCTCGGCGTCGAAAACCAGGAGCCGGACCTGAATCAATGGAACGCAGCCACTGGAACCTGGGTGCACGATTGGCTCGCTGACATCGCCGCTTCGGAAGAAAAGAACACTTTTGTCGATTTCCCGACCGGCAACGAGATGTGCAAACGGATTGCTCGTGCTGCCCAGAGGTTTCGAAAAGCGATTGTCGATCTTTGCGTCGCGTCCGGGCGAACGGTGCCCGATTGGTGGAGCTCCGGCTGGAGTAATGCCCTTGCGCTGGCTGATTTTCTCGCGAGCAAGCTGGCGGAAGCGAATGCCTGGCCACGAATGGCGGCGGAGTGGAGACTGGAATCGCCTCAGCTTCTTTCGCTGAACGATGGGAACAAACTTAGAGTCCGCGGCCGGATCGATCTCATCCTCGCCCAAACGCAACCGAACGATTCGCAGCTCACCGGCGCCGATGTTTGGATTGTCGATTACAAGACTGGAAGTCAGAAGTCGTTAACGCCTCCCGGAAAAACACCGGAGGCGTGCGCCGCCAATTTACGAAAGAAACTCGTGCGCGGCGACGCCATTCAGCTCGGCCTCTACGGATTGGCCGCGCGCGAGCTAGGCGCCGCCGAAATTCACCTGAGCATTCTTTCGCTGCGCACCGAGCTGGACCGGCCGCAGTTAGCCATGGCCGATCTCGCCGCAGACTCCGATTTTTGGACTGAGCTCTATCGAATGCAGGAAACCGGAATCTTTGGACTGCGCGGGCTGATTCGAAACGAATTCGGTTTCAACCCGGATTACCCGCTCGCGACCCTGCCGATCGATAAAGAGTTTTTGGACGAGAAATGGGTGCTGACACATCCGGCGTTTGCCGACGATGAGGACGACCGATCATGAACGAGCCGATCGATCAACCTAATCGCGAACGTTTCGTCTCCGAGCTCGACCAAAATTTCTCGGTCGTGGCGGCGGCCGGCTCTGGAAAAACTCGCGCCATCACCAATCGGATTGTCCAAGTCGCCAGGAGCGAACACGCACGCGATCGGCTTCCGCAACTGGTGGTCGTGGCGTTCACCAATCGCGCCGCGGATGAGATGCAGCAGCGCGCTCGCGCCGAAGTTTTACAAGCGGGCGTTTCAGTGGAAGTCCTGGCCGCGTTCAACCGCGCTTTTTTCGGCACCATTCACGCCTTCTGCGTCCGATTGCTCGAGAGCTACGGCCATTATCTCGGACTGCCACCGACATTCGATGTGATCACCGATGACGACGAAGTCTGGAACGAATTTGTGCAGCAGCAAACGACGATTGGCCGCTCGCTTTCGGATGAAAATCGCCGCGAACTGCTCCGACACGTGCAAGCGCGCGCGCTGATGGAACTCGGTCGCCGCGCTGACTTGGAGCCTGGCATTCCGCCGACGGGAAAGTGTCCCGACACAGATTTCAGCGCGGTCCACCGCTATTCCGCCAGAGGGCCAACCTTGCAAACCGTGCCGCCGTATCAAAAGGAATTGAAACGAGCCGAACAGAGATGGCGCGACACTCAAGATTTTGTCCGGTGGCCGATTTGTTTTTCAAAGGCGAAAGATTTTGTTCGAATCAAACGCGAAGCATTCGCGCCCGTGCGGCGCTGGATCGATCAGGCGGCGCTCTGTGTGGCGGCGGAAGTCCAGCGCGATTACCGCGAATTTAGAATCGAGCGCGGACTTTTAACCTACGATGACCAAATCGCGCTTGCGCTCGAATTAACGAAACATCCCAAGATCGGGCGCGAAATTCGGGAGAAATCTTTTCGTGTCATCCTCGACGAAGCCCAGGACACCGATCCGCGACAGTTCTCGCTTCTACTCGAACTAACCCGCGCGCCCGCCGCGGCGGGCGATTGGCTCGAGAACAAAACCCATCATCCACGCCCCGGGCACTTTTGTATGGTCGGCGATTTTCAACAGTCGATCTATCGCGACCGCGCTGATCTTTCGAAATATCGGCGGATCCATCAAACGCTGGTTGAAACGGGCGCGGCCGAGGCGCTCCAATTTTCGGTCACGTTCCGGCTCGATACCGCCCAGCTCGATTTCGTGAACGAAACGTTCCGGGAAATCCTCAACGACCGCGACCAGCAGGTCGCATTCGTCGAGCTCAATCCGCGGCCGCAAGTTTTGCCCGGACAAGTGGTGCGTCTCAACTTGCAGCCCGCGAAGTTGCGACCCGACCCGAGAGGCAAAGTGTCGGACGCGCGCAAAGCCGCTGAAGAAGCGCGCCAGCTTGGGAAATGGCTGCAAGAAACCGGTCTGGCCAGACTCCGGGCCGAGACCTGGCGCGATGTTGCCGTTCTCTGTCCCCGTAAAGAATGGCTTCAGACTTTGCGCCGTGGTCTGCGGGCGGCACGACTCAATGTCCAAATCCAGTCGGAAAAGGAGCTGAAAGGCGACAGCGCGGCCTACGCCTGGTTGACCGCCCTCTTAATAGTACTGTCGCAGCCCCGGTGCGGTTATGAGATCGCCGGCCTCCTCCGCGAGCTCTTCGGGATTTCCGATCACGATCTGGCGGTTTTTTCGCAAGGTTATGGCGACCGGTTTCAAATCGAGACCCTGACCACCGGCTCCGACGTCGTTCCCAAAACACTGAGTCTGCTCGCGCAGCTCCGGTTGTCGGTCCTGCCTTTGCCCCTGTTCGACGCGGTCAACGAAATCGTGAGCCGAACGCAATTGCGCGAACGGCTCAACTCCTTGCCCCGAGCGGACTTTGAAAATCTGGATAGCGAACTGGACGCACTGCTTGCATTGGCTGGGTCGTCCGAAGCCGAAGCTATGACTTTGACCGAATTTACGGAACACTTACGAACGCATTTCGCCGATGCGCGCGAGATCCGCCCATCGCGTCCGGACGCGATTCAATTGATCACCTCGCAAAAAGCAAAAGGCTCGGAGTGGCAGGCGGTGATCGTTCCGTTTTTGACCCGCGACGTTCGCTCGGCCTCGCCGCGTTACCCGCGTCTGCTCAAAATCCGGGAGACCGGCGAAACGATTGTTCTTCTCGATTTGTCTGACGCAACCGACGAAATCCAGGAGTTGCTCGAGCGGGAGAATCGCCAGGAAATGGAACGCTTGCTTTACGTGGCGTTGACCCGTGCCCAGCACACGCTCGTCCTCGCTTTCGACCACGAATTGTTCGCCAAGGCTAGCGGCGAAATTAACAGCCATTCCCAATCGAAATGGCTCAAAGCCGACAAGAACGATGTGAACGAGGCGGCGTTTGCGCGCATCGGCGTTGAGCCAGCATCCTGCGCCAACACCGCCGAACACCATCGAGCAAGAGCAGGAGCAAGAGCTCAAAAGATCGACATCCAACTGCCGACCGCGAAGATCGACAAGGCGGTTGCGGTTCGAAACGCGAGCGTGTTCGTGGGCAAACTGAATCCAAGCGGTCTGCCGTCGGAAGAGTCTGCCGCGCTCGAGGAAATTAGATATGCGCCGTCGCCATCCCTACGCTCGACGAGTCCGGCGTTACGTTACGGACTTTGGTGGCACGATTTCATCCAAAGACTCTCATGGAATGAAAACCCGGATTCGTGGAATCAGGTTTTCGACGAACAGAAAAGCATTTCGCCTGATCCAACGCGTTCGCTCCGCGAATGGAAGCTTCTCCTTACTCATCTATCCGGGCTTGAAAATTTTCGGCGCCAGTTTGAGGAGAACGATCTCGCGCACTCGGAAATGCCGTTCTTCTGGCGAGTGGACGATACTCGTTGCCTCGAAGGTGTGATCGATCTTGCTTTCTTTCAACGAAGTAACGCCAGTGCGGCTCGCACCGGCAAATGCCTGATCCTGGATTGGAAGACCGATCGCGTTCCGCCCGACAACACCGAGACTTTGCACGCTCGATATCGTCCTCAGCTGGCGGCTTACTGGAAAGCAGTCAGTGAAATTTCCAAGCTCCAAGTCGAAGCTGCGATTTATTCGACCGCCGCCGGCGCGCTTGTCCGCTACAGTACCGACGAGCTCGAGGAAGAATGGTCGCGACTGGAAAAATTGCCGCCCGATCAATTCGATGTTGAACTCGCAACAACGCCGGCGCCTACTTCGACCGCACCGATAAAGCCCGAGCAGTTAGAATTCGCCGAACTCTGATCGCAACGACGAATGTCTTCTACTTTGTAATTTCTACTTTCTACTTTTCATGCCGGTCAGCGGTTCGCTGCATCGCTTGGTTAGGCGCTTCGCGTCTCATGTGGAATTGGCGCATCTAAATCGAAAGCGATATACCTTCTGGTTTCCTTGCGAACCCAAGTCGTGCTGGAAGAAAGAAATGGCGCCACAACGCGTGAGAAGCCGGTAGCTCGCATCTTGTATAGCGTCAGTATAACCTGGCCGTCGATATCTGGGTCGGGAATAAGCGACGCCAACTCGCGCGCCCACCCGATACAAGCGCGGTAGGCAAACAGAAGCACGAAGCTCTGTCGTCCTCTCATCGCTTGTCGGTTGCGCACGACCGCAAGAAACTCGGAGTAAAGCTGGCTATCACCCCGAAGCTTTGGCTGCGAATTCATGGCCTGTCGAATCTGCTCGCCGATCGACCAAACGGAATGCTCGAAGTTGTGCCAATGCGGAACATGCGGGAACCCGCGCATCGGAGGCAGTCGTGCGGGAGCGGAACCAGGAACAAGAGCGTTGGCCTGCGCGACGAGTGCCTCGATTTCCTCTCGCGGGTTCGGCTTCATGGCAAGCGTGCAGCAGCGCCTAACGAGAAAAAGCTCAGCCACCGCTGACGGAATCGAGCTTTGCTTTCAGTTTTCTACTTTCTGATTTCGCCTTTGTAATTTTCTCGCCGGTCAGCGGTTGGCTGCAGCGATTGGTTAGAACCTTGCGGACCTACCTGAAATGATAACCTGACACCTGCCAATGCCCGGACTCTTTCGTTAAAGTGACCTGTTCGATAGCTTGTGCTTTGCGCTGGAAAGACGTTTTATAAGTCAGAAACTCGTAATTGCCGTCGGGCGAGCCAGCAAGTGTGTTTGAAAACTGCGCTTTAACGAATACCCGCGACAGCGGTCGCCCTAATGGGGCACGCCTGGAACGCAGAAAACTGACCCAATTTCTCTCGCCAGCTTCCCCACTCGACCTTATGCGCGCCGGAAGCACCTCAAAAGAGTGTGCGTAATTGCCACCATCTACGATTGTAAGCCATTGGGCCGCCGCTGCAATCGCCTGAGGATCTGGCTTAACTACGGGAAACGACGAAGCAGCGGCAGCGGTTCCGACGAACGACAATGTGATTATCCCGAATAAATGCAGCAGAGATATTCTCATTGGCCCGATTTACTAGAGACCGGCATTAGAGCGCAACTAAAATGGCAGCCGCACAAGCATGAGGTTCTAACGAGAATTAGACGAACAATTGTTCATCTATTTCGGTTGGGGAGAAACATCGAGGGGGACTTTGCGGCGTCAGCGGTCGCGCTCGCCGCGGATGAATTGCTCGACGCAGCGGTAGGCTTCGTCGTCGTTCATTTGGACGGGCGGATGCTTTGAAAAAAACGCAGAGGGCGAATTGAGGACACCGCCGATCCCGCGATCGAGCGCGAGTTTGCAGCAGCGAATGGCGTCGATGGCGATGCCGGCTGAGTTGGGCGAATCTTCGACCGAAAGTTTCAGGTCGATTTCCATCGGCACGTCGCCAAACAGGCGGCCTTCAACGCGAATGAACGCGATCTTATTGTCGAGCTGCCACGGAACGTAATCGCTCGGTCCGATGTGAATGTTTTCGTCGGCCAAACGTTCGTTCATGACCGATTGGACGGCTTCGGTCTTGGACGTTTTCTTCGAGCTCAGCCGGGTCCGACTGAGCATGTTCAGAAAATCGGTGTTGCCGCCGGTATTGAGCTGATAGGTGCGCTCGACTTTCACGCCGCGTTTCCGGAAAAGATCGACAATCGTGCGATGAAGCACGGTCGCGCCCAATTGCGATTTGATATCGTCGCCAATGATCGGCAAATTTTTGTCGGCAAAACGTTTTGCCCAAACCGGGTCGCTGGCGATGAAGACGGGAATGTTGTTTACGAACGCGACTCCGGCCTCGAGGGCGCAGCTGGCGTAAAACCGTGCCGCTTCATCGGAGCCGACCGGCAGATAATTGACCATGATCTCGGTGGCGGAATCTTTCAGCTCACCGATAATTTGTTCGCGGGTGGATTCTTTCTCTAACGGCAGAAAAGTGCGGAGCGGATCGTGGTCGGCCATGTGGGGCGCAAAGCTGTCGAAAACGCAGCCCATTTTCACGATGGCGCCGGAAAGGTTGACTTTGTCGCAAAAGACTTTGGTGCAATTGGGCGGCGCGAAAATGGCTTTGCTGACATCGAGCCCGACTTTGCGGCGGTCGATATCGAAGGCGGCCACAACTTCGATGTCTCCGGGCCGATACGAGGCGATTTGCTTGTGCATCAGCCCAACGGCGGTGCCATTGACGGAGGAGCTGCGATAAAAATTGATACCTTGGACGAGCGAACTGGCACAGTTGCCCACTCCGACGATGGCGATACGAATCTTTCTCATGGGAAAAAAGAAATCCTACCCGGAGCAACGA
>Ga0209648_10002087_pt1 | contig 16434 bp, 12 predicted proteins | sample GraSoi2013_115cm_FD_185830 | JGI IMG/M metagenome (GOLD analysis project Ga0209648, IMG submission 185830) | Grasslands soil microbial communities from the Angelo Coastal Reserve, California, USA - Sample 9_17_2013_115cm (SPAdes) (version 2) | ecosystem: Environmental > Terrestrial > Soil >...
AAAAGATTTAACCACAGAGGGCACAGAGAACACAGAGAAGACTAAGAGAGCGCTAATCGCTGACGGCGGTTTCGTCGAAGTATGGTTTGCAATCGACGAGTTTGGATTCGGTGCCGTCGTGCACGGCGTAGGTGGCGCGATGTTCCCTGTTGTACGCATTGCGCCAAAGAGACGAGGCACCATGTACGCCGTCTTTATTCAGCGCGTAAAAGAAAATGTGGAATGTGGCCAGTTTTTTCTTGTCATTGTTGTAATTGCGTGCGATGCGGGCCATGGCCTCCATGCATGCGTCGGTGGGTGACATTCCCTTGCGCATCATTTCAATGATGGTGTGCCCGCCGGAGATTTTGATGTTTTCTTCGCCCTTGCCCGTGGAACCTGCGGCGCCCACTTCGTTATCGACGCAGCATCCCGCTCCGATGATCGGCGAATCGCCGACACGGCCGGGAATTTTCCAGGCTAGACCCGAAGTAGTGGTGGTGGCGGAGATGTCTCCTTTTTCATTGACCGCCATGCACGGGATCGTGCCGGTAGGAGGATCGGCGATGACGCGCTGCGCGTAAGCGAGAAGCGCCTGGTCCTCGGGCATGTCGCTGAAAAGCGCCGCCATCGTTTCCTTCCATTTGGGGTCTTTCCACTCCGGGCTGTCAATTCCGGGCCGCCAGTTCAACGAGCTGGACGCTTTCCACGCGAGCCAGATTTTGCGCGAGTGTTCGGTGAGCAGATTCATCTCTTCGAAACCTTCGGCAACGGCGAAGCGGCGCGCGCCGTCGCCAACAATCATGACGTGATTGGTACGCTCCATCACGGTTTTCGCGAGCCGCGCGACATTCTTGATGCGCCGCACGGAGGCGACGGAGCCCGCGCGGCGCGTGGGCCCATGCATAACGCTGGCGTCGAGTTCGACTTCGCCTTCTTCGTTGGGCAGGCCGCCGTAGCCGACGGAGTCGTCGTTGGGATCGTCTTCGACCACGGTGACGGCGGCAACGACGGCATCAAGCGTGTCGCCACCTTTTTTGAGAATGTCCATGCCGCGGCCAAGCGCGTTCACTCCGTTGGCGCTGGAGATAATGACCGGGCGCTTGCCCTGCGCGGCAGGCGCGACAGCGCGCTCGCCATTCGTCACGGCGGCGGCCAGCGCCGGCCGTTCGAACAGATTGGCTACGCCGGCAGCAGCGCTGCCCGCCAGCGAGGTAAGAAAGAATTTACGGCGTGACCACAAGCTCATAGCGCCTCCCAAATTGGTGCGCGTCAATATACAACAACCCGGCTTCGAAATTCGAAGTCGAAATGCGAAATTCGAAGTGGCTGTTCCGTGAGCGCCTGCTAATGCGGGCTGCGTAAAAGCGGCAGCAAGACTGCCGCACTCCAAAAAGATCGTGCGTCGAAATCGGCTGTGGGTTTTGAAACGAACAAGAAAAGGTTAGCGAGCGGCTTTGCGCTAGGCGAAAATCACGCCTTTAGGAGAGCGCGGTTTCTGGTTCGAATCGTGGTGGGCCCACCATTGCTGCCAGGCTTGCGGGTTGTTGCCAAGCGGCTCGCCGGTGATGAGGCGAAGCGCGCCGTAGACCCATCCGCGCGTGTCGGAGTCGAGCGCATCGTCATCGAGAAGATTCAGCAGATCGGGAACCGCGGCGAAGCGCTGTTCGCGGGTGAGCATTCCGGATTCGGCGATGCCAACCGCGGCGCGCTGGCGCACGCGCGGCGAAGGATCATGCGCGAAGCGTTCGAGCAGAGGATCAACCGCGCCATCCGTGCCGAGCATGGCCAGGCCCTCGACGGCCCAGAAACGGGTTTGCTCGTCGCGATCACGCGCGAAGGCGAGCAGGTGCGTCAGCACGACTTTGGGCTGCACACCGCGATTGCCCAGCGCGCCCAGCCGCCACAGCGCGAAGGGGCGCTCGGTGGGATCCTTGCGAATTAAGTTCACCAGGCGCGCCACCGTTTTCGGCGATTTGCTCAAATTATTTGCGGCAAGATCGACCTCGATGGCCGCGCCGCGCACGCGCAAATCATCGGATTTCATCGCCGTGAGCACGAGACCGAACAGGCGATCCGTATTTTGCAGGCGGCCGCGCCAGCTGTCCGCATTTTGGCTGATCAGCTCGAGCGAGGCTGGCTGGCGGCGGATCGCGAGAGCGAGCAGTTGCTCGGCCTGCTGCTGCGGTCCGAGGCGCGTAAGTTCGGCGAATTCCGCGTTAACGGCGTCAGCGGTGGGCTGCGATGTTGCCGTAGCGACTGCGTTTGCAATCTCGCCCGTCTTGAGTTTGGCCCAGACCGCCTTGAGGCGGCCAAGCTCAAAACCGGCGGCGCCGGAAAAGGCCGCCAGAACCAGGAATGCGAAAACGTACCCGCGCAAGAGACTGAGCGTGAGGGGGCGGGATTCCCCGGAAAGCGGATTGTGCGTAGCTGCCACGAATTGAGCCTCGGCGCGCTGGGTGCGGAGGCGCGCAGGTCCAAACTAGAGGTGGCGGGGAGAGGCAACAATGGTACGGGAAGCCAGCCGTCCGGTACGCGAGGGCAAGCGATGTAAGTCATTTACATGCAGCTAGATACGGGCGCAGTCAGAAGGCGGACAGGCCGTGGACGAGCGGCCCGTCCGAAAGGGCAGGCGAGCTGTTCCACTTGCGATGGCTTCACGCGTAAGGCAAATTCCCTGCTCCACTCGGTATTGCACCCGATTCGGCAGGCTGGCGGCTTACCCTTATCGTCCGCATACTATGCCTGCCAAACAGATGGAACGCCGCAATCGCCCTCCGTACTCAGAGTTTGCCAAGCGCTATCTCTATCCGCGCAAGCCGGTGGTCATCACCGGGGCGCTGGACAGATGGAAGGCGCGTTCGCGCTGGACACCGGAATTCTTCAAGCAGCGCTACGGCGAGGTGCCTTTGCTCGTGGAGGGTCAGCCGTACACGCTTGGCGGTTTCCTGCCGCACAAAGACGATGGAAGGCCTTTGACGCTGGGCGAGCTCATCGATCTTGTGCTTGCTTCCACCGAGGAGAAACCCGCGCCATATTTGCGCAACGTGCACATCGAAAAATTTCTGCCGGAACTCAACGCCGACCTGCAGCCGCTACCGGACTATTTTCAGCCCAATTGGCTTGCGGGTCCGCTGACGCAGCCGCTCGATTCGCGTCTGCATGGCGGACGCTTTGAGCTGTACATTGGCGGAGCGGGCGGAAAATTTCCCGTCCTGCATTTCGATACCTGGCACATCCACACGTTTCTGAGCCAAATTTATGGCGTCAAGAAATACACGCTGTTTGCGCCAGACCAGACGCCGTTTTTGTATGCGCGGGGCAACCAGTCGCAGCTCGACCTGGAAAAACCCGACCTGGAAAGATTCCCGCTGTTCGCGCAAGCGACGCGCATCGAGGTCGAGTTGCAGCCGGGAGAGATCTTGTTTGTCCCCGCGGGCTGGTGGCACACCACAAAAATTTTGACGCCGTCGATTACCGTGTCCGCCAGCCGGGTGAATGACTCAAACTGGCGCGACTTTTCCCAGGATCTGAAGTCTCGCGCGCCGCGCCCGGTGCGTCCGCTCGTTTCCGCGTATCTGACTGGCCTGCGACTGGTCCACGCCGTCGCTGGAGCATAAGCGAGCGCGACTGGCCCACGTGCTGGTCCACTGCCCGACCACCCGCACAATCCGGAACAGATAAGGAACCTGCTTGAACGGGCAACGCGAGTCTGTCATCCCGACCGAAGTGGGCCGGCTTTTTCCTGCGCTCGGTTTGTGAGCGCCGGCCCACGCAGCGGAGGGATCGTGGCAAGGCCGCAGCTTCACCTCGGTCTATGAGACAAAACTACTCCTCACCGCTGAAAGTCTTCGCTTAAGTCCCGAAACCCAGCGTTCCTCTCCCGGATAAGTGCAAGCTTCTTCTCACGGCGCCACCGCTTGATCTGTTTTTCACGGCTGATCGCATCACGAACATCGCCGAAGCTCTCGAAATAAACCAGCCGCGTCACTTTATATTTCTTGGTGAACCCGTCACAAATCTCCTGCTTGTGTTCCATCACTCGCCGCTCGAGATTGTTCGTCACGCCGGTATAAAGCACGCCGCTCACACTCCCGAGAATGTAAACATGGTAGGCCACCCCGCAGACTCTGCCACCCCTGGACTCAAGCTGTCCACGAACTTTTGCGAACGCGCAAGCACGACAGAAAAGAGCGTTTGCATTTCGCGTTCGTGCCAGTGACGGAGATTAGGCTGCAGTTTTGCCACGATCCCTCCGCTGCGTGGGCTGGCGCTCACAAACCGAGCGCAGGAAAAAACCGGCCCACTCCGGTCGGGATGACGGGCTCGCTGAGCTCGCGCTTACGGCAACTTCGCGCTACCTCGTGTCAGTCGACGGGAGGGTGCCTGCTTGGTAGGGTTGACGCTACGGTGTGGCGGCTGGGGCGGGGACAGGGGCTTGGATGGTTTCTTTGCGGCGGACTTGGACGTTGGATTCGGTGCCGGAGCTTAGTGGGCGGAGATCGGCTTGCGTTAAGGCGGGAAGCCGAACGATGCGCGGAATCAAAACAACCAAGACCTCGTTTTCCTGATGATCCGTGCTCTCGCTGGAGAACAAGTAACGAAGCAAGGGAATATGGGCGAATCCCGGCCAGCCGCTGAGAGTCTTGGTGTCGACCTGCTCGAAGAGGCCGCCCAGGATGCTCGCTTCGCCTTCCTTCAAGCGAATGTCGTGCTCAATTTTGCGCTGGCTGATGATTGGTTGCTGGATGCCGCCGATGGTGGCGGTGCCCGTTACGGAAGAGACTTCGATGGAAATTTTCAGACTAACCTCGTGGTCCGGATGGACGCGGGGCGTTATGTCCGCGTTAACGCCGACATCGATGTATTGGAATTGCGTGTTCACGAGGGGATTGATGCCGGTCGCGCTCCCTGCCTGGAAGCTTCCCGTAGCAACGGGCACGCGGTCGCCGACGCGCAGCTTCGCCGCCTGGCCATCGATGGATCGTAACTCCGGATTCTGGATGATGTGAGTCGCGCTGTCTGTCATGAGCGCGTGAACGGTCGCTCCCGGCAGAGTGACGCTGTAATCTCCGCCAGAGAGAAGCTTGTTCAGCGGCACCTTGGTGGCGTTAGAGGAGGAAGAGGAAGACGAGTCGGGATTGACGAAGGAGATCGTAGCGGTGGTCTCCGGAGAGATGCCGAGTTCGTGGACTCGATCATGGCGAGCTTGGAGTACCTCCACCTGAATGACGACTTCGGGTTTCGCTTTGTCCAGCTCACGGATAATTTTTTCGACGATCGCCAGCTTGTCGGGAGTGTCGCGAATGAGGAGGGCGTTCTGCGAGTTCACCTGTTGAATGCGCTTCAGGTCGAGCAGTTGCCGCAGCCCGGTGACGATCTCGGTCATATCCTGCGGCAGCGTGGTGTTGGACAAATAAAATATTTGCACCACCTGCTCCTCATAATCACGGCGCTTCTGTGGCTGATCGGGCGCGATCAGAATGATGTTTTGCGTAACCGGCTTCCAGAAGGCTTTTGCTTCCAGAGAGACGATATCGAGGGCCTGCCCGATGGTCGCGTCGGTCAAGTCCACGGTGATGCGGCGCGCGGGAAAATCGGGATCCAGAATTACCGTGAGGCCGGCGAGCTTGCCCAAAGTGTCGTAAACGGCTCTGGCGTCGTTCGACATCCGGATGTTGATCGCCGCGTTGGAAAGCGGCTTCAGGTCTGGCGGGCCTTCGGCCAGATCTGACTGCGGTAGAGGAGCGGCGGGATCCGGCTGTCGCTTGCCATTTTCTGCGTCGATGGGTGTGTACGTTTCGCGGGCTTCTTGATCGGTTTGAGGGGACTGTTGTTTGGCGGCGACTTGCGCGACTACCTTGTGTTGCGAGCAGCCTGGCGCAAGCATCACCACGATACAAGCTATGGTGTTGATTGCCCGCGCACGAAAAATGCGCACACACGGAACTCCGCTGCAATGCGACATGGCGCCTCGCTAGCGGGCCCGTTGACCGACGCGTGACTAGCAAATCCCGCTGTCAGGTATTGCAGCAACGCGCCGAGAAACTTCCACGTAGCGGAATTGATTTTAGAGAGCGAGGAGAAAGGGCAACGAAACGCGCACGAACTAATGATGAATCGGCTAGAAAAGGAAAAGTTTCGTGGGAGGTAAACCCACGAAACTTTTCACAGAATAACTCGCGAATAAGTTACGAAGGAACGGCAGCGGTCACTTTAGTCGCCGGGCGCCCGCGGTCGCAGGACGGTGTACCCTGCGGGAGGTTGAAAGAGTGAGGGGTTGGGCTCTGTCACTTGAATATTGGTTAGTGTGTAGCGGATCTCCCCGAAACGGGGGTCGTTGCGGATGCTGCTGACGACGAGTTTGAGATCCGGGGAGAACCAGGTTTCTCGCGTGCTGACCAGATCTTTGTCGTTGCCTATGGTGCCTGCGGGAATGACTTCCTTCGCTCGCGTGCCTACGGCCTCCACGCCTTCCACCATGCGCGTGCCCAGTTGTTCAGTGGTTTCATTCGACGAAGCTGCTCCGGCTTTGTGGTATTCAGTGTGCATCTCGCCGACGAAAACAGTGTCCGGGCCCGGAGGAGGAGGCATTGCGCCGTCCTCGAAGACGCCTTCGGCGTCGAATTTACCGCTGCTGACCACTCCGCCTGCTTCCGCCGAGCTGAAATGCACGGGACCAGATCCCATAGCGCCCGGACGCGGCATAGGAATTACTGTCGCGGTCTTCGAGTCTGATTGCCAGTGCATGTGCGTGCCTGCCACGGGATCAAATACTGTGGTTACTTTTATTTGTTTGTCGCTTGCGCCGCCGCCCCACAGGCCCATGCCGTCGAGCGTCTCCGAGCGCATGGTGCGACCTTCGGCATCTCTCGCGACGGATGCTACCATCTTGTGGCTGATGTGCGAACCATCCGCGAGTGTCTGCACTGTCTCCGTGACCGCGTCTGCCTGGTACCCATGGCCTTTCACGACTTCCACTTTCCCGCTGAAGGCTACCGAGAATCCGCCGTCCGGGCCTGTTTGCACCTGGAGCTCGGGGCGGCCTGGCATCCCGGGAGAAGGCGGGGCAGGTGCCTGCGCGCGCGATGGTCCGCATAGAAACAGCAGAGTCAGCGCAGTTATTGAGCTTTGCACGATCGCATTTGTTTTCATTTTTTCCCTCAGCATTAGGAACCTCCGTGATTTCTTGGCCCATGGGAAACGATTCGGATTGCTCGTGGCAGCCCGTCGTCCCCCAACACTAAATCCGCGACATAGGATCCCGACGGATTAGCTTCGATCGGTCTGACACCCATCGCGAGTAACTCCGCTTCAGACAATGCCAGGCGAACGGTTACGCCTGTTCCCGCTGCCAGGGTGGGATCGGAAAAAGGAAGCCTGACGAAAACGGGCTGTGGGTTGGCGGTTTTCGGATGTTGATGTTGCTGAGGGATTGCTTTGCTCGGTGGCAGAACCGTGGGTATGTCACGCCGTGCTTCGAGCATGGGCGGCGCCTGCACATTGGCGGGCGCCACAACTTTTGACGCCGGATCGATGTGAGCGGATAACACGGGGCCGCTGTGGCCGGACCGTTTGGAGATCACGGCACCAATTGTCATAGCGAATCCCGCGAGTAGAACCGCTGCCGCGAGCAACCAGCGCTTTCCGACCAGTGGCGCTGACGAGCGATATTGAATAGCGTTCTCGATGTGCAGGCGGACTCGCTGCGGAGCCTCTCGCGGAGACTCTTGCGCGAGCTTTCGCATTAGCGCGTCGACCTGCGAAAAGTCGCTTTCTCTCTTCACCACTGCCTCTCTTCCCTACTCATGATTCTGGGCACAACTTTCTGAGCGGACGCGATCCTCGCGTCGATTACCTAGTCGTTTGGCGAGAAACATCCGCCCGCGATTGAATCTGGATGCTACGGTGCCCACCGGGCGCTCCAGTATTCGCGCCACGTCCTGGTAACTTTTTTCCTCCAGCCCACATAAAATTACGACCTCGCGGTAGGCAGGGGGTAGATCAAGAATTGCCTGGCGGAGGCGTTGAACTTCCGACCGCGATGATATTTCTTCAAGCACGGTCGGCTCGTAGGCCAGTTCCAGCGTGCCCAAAGAGGTCCATCGCTGAGCTTTCGAGTGGGAGCGGCGTGCCAGATTCCTCGCAAAGCCGATGAGGTATGCCTCAAGGCATCCTTTTTCCGCATTGAAGCCCGATAGCACGTTCACCTTTTCAAAGCTCTTCAGGATTGAAACAAACAGTTCCTGCGTCAACTCCTCCGCTGCGGTATCGTTGCCGGTCATGTGCAGCAAGAAGCGAAAAACAATGCCTTGGTAGCGGTCATACAGATCAAGAAACGCCGAATCCTTCTTTTGGCGAAGTCCAGCCAGGAGCCGCTCCTCGTCAGCGACACCTAGAGACTGTTCCTTCGCGGACCTATGGCCGTTTGAGCTCAGGACTCTCTCCCCGGTATGTATTGCCTCAAAGGGTGAAAAACTTCCGCCTGGGATGTGTAAATTTGGGACGACCCAAGAGGCGGCCTTTCGAGGTTCAGGCATGAACCTCAGTTTAGGGTTGGGACGCAAGAAAAGTCATGGGGTAAGCCAAAAGGCGCGCCCTCCACGGTTCTAGGCCGCTGAGTATATAAGAGTGGAAGACAGGAATTTTGCTTCTTGGTTCGACTCTGGCGGTGCGCCCGAGTGGCATAGGTGCCGCACCTACGGCGCTCTGGATTCTTTTTCGGGATGCGTACCCAGCCCTCGCGGACTGGGCTAACTTATGCCGCACCTACGGCGCTTCGGAAAAGGGCCCGCGAAAGTCCGCGGCCGCTACATATACCGGAGTCAAGGCTAGGATACGGACCATGGCTAAAGCCAAAGATTTTGGCGGGCTTTGCCGCGGCGCCTGAAGGCAGCCGCTCCCCTGACTGAAGTCAGGGGCTTCCACCTGATCGGCGGAACGAAAGATTAAGGGCGCACCGACCTGTTTAAGAGGAGGCGGCGGTTGTGGATTTGGCAGGTTTGTAGTGGCCGGGGAGGGCGCGAGTGGAGATGGCGAGGCGGTTCCAGAGATTGATGGTGCCGACTACGAAGGTCAGGTCGACGATTTCTTTTTCGCTGAAATGCTTTTGCAGGTCGGCGTAGACGTCGTCGGGGGCGTGAGTTTGCGCGATAAGCGTGACGGACTCGGCCCAGGCGAGGGCGGCGCGTTCGCGGTCGGAGAAGAAGGGAGTCTCGCGCCAGGCTTCGAGAGTGTAGAGGCGCTGCTCGGATTCTCCGGCCGCGCGGGCGTCGATGGAATGCATGTCCAGGCAATAAGCACACCCGTTGATCTGCGAGGCGCGCATTTTGATCAGATGGACCAGCTTTGGGTCGAGGCCGCTTTCGGCGATATATTTTTCCAGGCCGAGCATATGCTTGAGCGGTTCTTGCGCGTACTTTCTATAGTCGATGCGAGGCTGCATGGGTTGTTCTCCTTTCAGGAACATCTCTCTACATAGATGTATTGGGTGAGCGCGGAGGTATTTGGGGAGCGGCCAGGTTGTCGACGAGAGGCGTCCGCTTGAGCAAACGGCCTAAATAAAGCGCATCCCTACAGTTGGGGGGAATTCGGCGGAAAAAATTAAGGGCGCAACGACCGCTAGGCGGTTGCGCCCTCTTAAACTGAGCCGTAAAGTTTTGGCTTGCCGGTTCCGTCTAGGTGGGCTGACTTTGCCGTTAGGCTAGTCGCTCACTTCCAAACCGACCCCTTAAGCCTGGAGCTTTTCGGTTCGATCTCAAGCGCCGCAGCCGTGAGGTTGCTGCGCCTTTTGAACTGAGCCGTAAAGTTCTTACGCTTCCCGGTTCAATCTGGCGTGGAAGATAATCGCAGCGCTTTGCGGCGTCAATCGAATTCTGCGGGAAAGTCTGTGCAAATTTGTGGACGGGTGTGGAAAAAAAACGGCGTTGGGCGCCGAGGAAAAGCAGGTCCCTCAGGTCCTCACATTGCGAGAGATGACGAGCGCTGCAGGTGGGTACGTGCCATTGATTGAAAGTAACGCTGCAACCTTGCCGCGATCCCTACGCGGGCCGGCGCTCACAAACCGAGCGCAGGAGAAAACCGGCCCGCTCCGGTCGGGATGACGGGCTCGCGTTGCTCGCGCACGGCAGACTTCCATTTCATTCGAGTGATGAAACCGCAAGGTTCGGACTTGAGTGAAGACGTTCAGATGTCGCTGCGCAAGAGTGCGACGAGTAAAGGTTATTGGTCGCGGGAGGAGGTAGCAGCGGCAACCTGGTGGGGGGCGGGTTTGGGTTTGCGGCGCAGGGCGGACATGGCGGAGTCGTCCGCAGGGACGAAATAGCCGACGACGATGCCCATGGCGCCGGCGGGGAGGGGCTTGCCAGTGGTGTTGTCGTAGGTGGCGGTGATGCGCAGCTCGTCACCGGCGGCGAATTTATAGCCGCCACGATCGAAGAAAGTAACTACGGGCATGCTGAGGAGCTGGCCCTTTTCGTCGACCTGGGCGTCGAGAGTCGCGACTGTTTCCTTGCGCGTCGCGTCTTCGAGAACGATTTGCTTGGCATAGTCGTGCATGTGGGCGCCGACGCCGAGGAGGATGCCGTTGTATTTCACGGTGACGGTGCCGGTGTTTTCGTTTTTACCGGCCTTTAGGTTGTAGCTGGAACCCCCGCAGGACTGCACGTCCATCCAGGTGGGGTAGACGCTCTTGATGGCCTCTTTGTTCGCGGCTGAAGGAGGATCGGCATAGGGAATTTTCACTTCGAGAAAGACCTTGTCGTAGGACGTGACGGTGGGGTTGTGGACCATGGTTTCGATGCGTATTCTGTCACCCTTTTGCACGCGATAGCCGTAGCCGGGGATTTCGATCCAGTTGGTGAGTTCGCTGCCTGCGCCGAAAATGTGCTCTTCCTTATTTGGGCAGAGAAAATCGGAGCGATCGGTGTTCCAGAACGCGGTGTGATGGAGCACGATGCCGGGGACAGCGTTGCCGTTGGCGTCAACGAGGCGCGGGGTGTAGGCGCGAAGAAAACCGTCGAGCGGGATGGTCCAGAAGACGTCGGGAGGCTGCGGCATATTCATGTGACTGGTGTTGGGGGGGAGAGTAAGGGGGCCTTCGCGGAGAGTGATCGTGTGGGTGGCGGCATCGACTTGCTGCTCGAGCTTGATGCCCTTGGCGACGGCGTGGTGCATGCCTTCTTGCATGAATCCGCCATGATTGTGCTGCATGTGGTTCATGTCGTGAGCGGGCGGCGCGGGTGACTGCTGCTGTTGCGGCTGCGCGGCGCGGGTGGCCAAGGGTAAGAGCGCAACAGCGGAGCTCAGAAGCAGGACGACAGCGGCGGGAGGAAGCTGTGTTTTGGACTGGGCAGATTTCATTATGACACCTCGTTCGCTAGACATTCATTCATCGCGGGGACAGCGTGCTGGGCTGGCACACCACTGCCCCTATGATATGCCTGCGGCGTGGTAGAATCCCGCGCCGTTCTGGGGGAGGATTCGCATGCGGAAACGCTGCCTGCTGGGTTGGATGCTGATGAGTGGCGTGGTGGTTATGGCATTTGCGGATCTAGAAGGCGCTGAAGAAGCACCATACGCTGGAGCAGATGAAGTGGGAGAAGTCTGGAGCCGTGGCAGAAATGGTCGGGCGATTACGTGAACACGGACGCGTTTATCGAGACGCTGTACAACTCGCTGACGGGAACGAAGGGCGAGTTCCTGCGGCACAACTAGAGTTCGCAAGCGCAACTAAAGTTACGCAGCGCTGTGCGCAAACCGTCGTAATGACTTAAAATGATGACAGTGGGCGTGTAGCTCAGTTGGGAGAGCACCTGCTTTGCAAGCAGGGGGTCACCGGTTCGAGCCCGGTCACGTCCACCAACTTTCAAACTCAGTGGGTTGCGATCACAGCAGCAGCGATGGACGCCTGGGAGGCCAGGAGCGCCCAATCACGCAACGCCTTCGAGAATCCCCCGGACTGCAGTTTCGCGGGAATTACGATGGCGTCGCCTGGCAGAACGCGAATCGATGTAAAGCTCTCGCCAAAATGTTTGAAAACAGAACTATGGCCGATGACCGAACCATCGGCGCGCACCAGCAGCACGTGCCGTAAATCCGCCGTTGCATTGCCGCCGCCGGACGCCCGGATATAGTCACCCACAGTCGCGCCTTTTCGGTAGAGGAACGAACTCTGATTGTAGACAGCCCCCACAACACTGACCATTTGGCTCTGCGGCGGCACCAACACATGGTCTGCGTCTTCCAGAATGACCGGAGGAACCGCCGTCAGGCTACTGGCGTTAGGCTTCAATTGCAGAACAATCCGGCCGCTCGCTTTCGCAGCTCGCAACTGCTGTACCAGAGTTTGTTGCGACGCGGATTGGGCCGCAATTGCCAGAGCGTTGTCCGGATTGGATCTCGTGTTAGCGATCGATTTCTGTTGGATCTCCGCTTCCATCTCCGTGGTGATTCGGTCCAAAGCCGCCTGTTGTTCCAGCCGTGCCGATTCGCGGGTAAACTGCGTGCCGTAGAGATAGGCGTTCTCGGTCAGCCCCCCAGCTCGTTCCAGCATCTCGCGCAGCGTGTCGCCTTGCTGGATTTTGTAAATACCCGGCACGCGCACCTCGCCCTCCACCCGCACCAGCATCGTCTGGCGTTTTATCGGCACGGAAATATCGCGCTGGGAAAAGATGGTGACGATATCCCCGGCCCGGAGTTCCATGTTATTGGTTTCATCGCCCTCCAACACCGCCTTGCCGAGCGAAAACGGGATAAGCGTCGTAGACAAATCAACGGGATTGAGCCGCTGGATCGCCGCATAGTCCCAATTAATTTCCGGCGCATTGAGCTTCACCTCGGTGCGCAAACGTCCCGCGTCGGCTTTGCTTTCAATTGGTTTCTCATACTGGGTGGCGGCGCCGGACACCAGGGCGTTCTCGGACTGCCAGTAACTCCGCGTCAGCAATATCTCCTTGCTGGGAATCAGGTCGCGGATTTTCATGCCCGCATGCCAGGGGTACCGGCCAGGGTTGGCCACATTGCCGCGGAGAGTGACGGCATTATCGAATCGCGGCACGATGGACAATATGCGGATAATGTCTCCATCTTTGACCAACTGCTGCCGGCCGCTTTGATCTAGCGGAAACTCCGCAACGCTGCGTATTTGGCGTTGATCGATGCGTTCCACCGTGGCCTTGCTGCCATCGGCCACCGTATTGAGCCCGCCAGCCAGCTCGATTGCGTCTGACAAACTTGTTTGGCCGTCCTTGAGCTCGTAAATCGCGGGAGCGTTCACGCTTCCCGCAATGGCGACCTGGGGTCCCACCGGCGCGATATAAATCACATCGCCGGGCAGCAGCGCCACGTCTTTCGACTTATCGCCCTTCAGCAGAAGATCGTACAGGTCAAAATCGGTGACGAGCTGTCCATCGCGCTTGACCTGAATGTGCCGCATGGAGCCCTGCGGCGCAGGTCCGCCACCGGCAAAGATCGCGTTCACCAGCGTGCTGAGCGAGCTGATCGTATAACTTCCGGGACGCCGCGCTTCGCCCACAAAGAAAACGTCAATCGCCCGGAGCTTGCCCAGCGTGACGGCCAGCTCGAAATTCCGGTATATGCGCTCGATTTGCTCGCGAAAATAGCCATCGAGATTGGAGACATGCACGCCGGCGACCTGGATAGTCCCGACCTTGGGGACGAAGACACGACCGTTGCGGTCTACCGTCGTCCGCAGCTCCACGTTGAGCTGTCCCCATAGCCGAACATTCAGCTCATCCCCAGGTCCAATCACGTAGTCCGTCGGCACCGGCACGTTTTCCAGAGGCGCAAACGTGCTAGGCGGCTGGCGAAACAAACTGGCGCCGTAAATCGGTAGCTTTTGCCCAACCGAATCGGCCACCATCAGCTGAAATTCCGTGGGCGGCGGAGGTGGGGGTTCCGGCTGAACTCGTGATTCCGGCTGAGGCCGTAGGCTGGAAGACCGGACGGGCTTGGCCTCCTCGCCGGTTTCTTCCGCTCCGGGAGCTGCCGAAGGCATACGCGATATGTTTGGCGGCTGTTCGCTTCCTGCGGGCGTAGCGCTCTTGGCCGCAGGCGAGGATTTGGAGGTTTGCGGGCAGTCGGCCGCATCCGGATGGGCTTGGCAATCCTGCGCGCCTGTGCTGCCCGTATCTTGTGCTTGCCCCCAAGAAACATCGGCGTGGAAAATCACTAAAGTTAGCACCAACCCAGCAACACTAGTTCTCACGGTCAATTCGCCACCTCAGCTCGTTTTGTCAAAAAATTAGAATCCGAAAATGTGCCGGACGCGCACCGCCGCCTAAAGGCGCAGCAGACACCCAGTTGGTTGACGCGCACCTGGACGGGAAGCATGCCTGGAGTGCTGCAGGGGTGAAGCAAATGCGGCCAAAGGCGACTGCCGCCGGATCACCTTTTCTGACCATCGGACGGAACTGGCAGGTCCCGCCTATCGTTTCAACGATTTGGGCCACAGAGTAATTTCAACCGATGATGTCCAATTCGTCTGCGGACTCGCCGCCAGGACGGGCGCGAGCCATTTCTCATATTGAACGAGAGCACTAACCTGAACGTTGTCGTGCAGCCACCAATTTAGTGTCACGGAGCCGTCGTTCAAGGTCTCGCCAGATGGAATAAAATCCCCAGAAACCTTCGCGTGACGATAACCGAACTGGATTGTGTTGTGAGGACTGAACCAATATGTGCTCCAGGCCTGAAAGCCTGTGCCCTCTCGGCCGATCCAGTCTCCAATTAGATTGTTTTTGTTGGTGTACAGGTCGTGATAGAAGCCTTCCCAATAGTCAAACTGTCCGTTGCGTGCCGAAGTGGCTGGAGGATTTGTGTTCACTGCCTCGACCCGGAAATCGAGTCGCGGCACATGGGGTATCCACGCGAGATACAGTCCGGGATTCCAGGATGCGCGTCGGGGAGCGTCGAGAGGATTTGGATCGTCACGGGACATCAGGTCGCCGTACACGGTGATCCAATTTCGAGCTCCTGGAATCCTGTAAGAAAAATCGAACCCGCCGTTGCGTTCACCTGGATTCTGTGACGGCGAGTAGTCAACGGATGATTGAAAACTGGTGTACGTATGCCAAATCGCGCCGAGGGTCATTGCCCGTCCCACGCCGCCAAATTCACCAGTGCGCGAAAAACTGATCTCCAGATTTTTGGTGGGCTTGAAAGCGATCTTCTCGCCATGGATCAGCGGTCGTGGCGGATATTGATTGCCAGAAAGCTTGCCGAAGAAAAGGTCCCATTTCATCGGCCCGAAAAAGCGAAGAATCCAGGGAAGTTCAAAGGGCGCCATCCGGCTTACCCGCGCCATATATATAGGTTCGGCGTTGTCGCTGAACAGCAACGCGCCGCCACGATTCGGCGCCCACCAAAGGCTCTGCTTGCCGAACGAGAGGTCCCATCCGCCAACGTTTGCGGCCGCATAGGTATCGAGCAATCGAAACTGGTCGACCCCAGGAAATGGAGTCGCTGGCTGCAGAGGATTGCTGTCCGCCGTGGCAATCGCCTGGCGAGCCGCAAGCGGGTACGCGGCAGCGGACGGCGCGTGCTGGAATTCTCCACGCGTGTAAATTACGAATCGCCCCGCCTCGGCGTACCCCGAAAAACCGTCATAGCTGTTGAATCCTTCCTGATATGGCCGACCGTAGTTGTTGATGATCGTTTGCCCGAAGTGATAGCTGTCGTTCAGCGGCTGCCCGCTGATACCCGTCACCCGCGAATACAGCGATTCCAGGCGAACGGTCCTTTCGCCTTCGGCCCCACTCAATTCGCCAAACTCGCCCTGGAACTCGTTCCGCAACGCGGCGTAGAACCGTTGCGCCTCCGATGAACCGCCAGGATCGACATCCAACACTGTCCCAGCTTCCTTCACCATGCGCGCGCACTCGACTCGCGTCCACGGACGCATATCGCTAAATTCCGAATGGATGTACCCAAGCGCCGCCAGCCGCTCAAGCGCCGCGTAAATCCAACTGTTCAGCTCCACGTAAGGCGATCCAGTCCGTTCTCCGAAAAACAAACTTTTTCCTACCTTACGAGGTGCCTCTGTACGAGGGCGTGATGTTTCTTGGGCTTGCAGCAGTGTGACGGCCAACCCGCACGCAACAGTAGCCGCCAGCACCAACACCCAATTCTCTTTTCTCATGCGATTTCAATCCCCAAGGGCCTGCGTTGCATTTTCCACTTCACAGAATTACGGCCAACGCTGTATTGCCCCCGAAAGCGTTCTCCACGATGATTCGCCAGGCTCCCTCTCTGCCGCTATGCGCCCCATCGGTTCGATTCCCTAAACCGGGCGCTTGCCAACCGAGCGCTTCTCGCAAACGCGCGTTCTCTCGGCAAGCGCGTTTGTAATCAACCCGAACTGTCCCCACATTCCCAGCGTTCCACGAAGCGCCGCGCGTCCCACCAAACCGCGCCCCGCGCGCGAACAGGAGAACT
>Ga0209648_10002089_pt1 | contig 16427 bp, 12 predicted proteins | sample GraSoi2013_115cm_FD_185830 | JGI IMG/M metagenome (GOLD analysis project Ga0209648, IMG submission 185830) | Grasslands soil microbial communities from the Angelo Coastal Reserve, California, USA - Sample 9_17_2013_115cm (SPAdes) (version 2) | ecosystem: Environmental > Terrestrial > Soil >...
TCGGGAGCAGCAAAACGCCGCCCCCGAGTCCCGTCATTCCAATGAGGGTCCCGACTCCAAAACCCACCAGGCTCTTGATCAGTAAATCCATGCAAGTACCGGCTCAGCCCCTGAGTCATTCCTCCGGCGGAGACTTCAGACCGACTCCGCTGCCGTTCCGATGAAGCCTTCCCTCTCCAGATGCAGGATGATTTCCTGCACCGCTTCTTCTGGGGATAATTCGCCGGTATTGATGGTGACTTCGGCGTCGGCAGGCGCTTCGTATGGATCGGAGATGCCTGTGAACTCTTTTAGAATTCCCGCTCGCGCCTTGGCGTACAAGCCTTTGCGGTCGCGTTGTTCGCAGACTTCCACGGTGGTGGCGATGTGCACCAGAATGAATCCTCCGTAGGGCTCGATCAGTTGCCGGACATGTTTGCGAGTAGCGTCATAAGGCGCTATGGGCGCGCAGATTGCGATACCGCCATTCTTGGTGATTTCCGATGCAACGTAGCCGATGCGCCGGATGTTGATGTCGCGGTGTTCTTTGGAGAATCCCAGCTCGGAAGACAAATTCTTGCGAACCAGATCGCCATCGAGCAGGGTGACCGGGCGTCCGCCGGTTTCCAGGAATTTCGTCAGCAGCACGTTTGCGATCGTCGACTTGCCGGAACCGGAAAGTCCGGTAAAGAAGATGGTCACACCTTGTTTGTGACGCGGCGGGAAACTACGGCGCAACTCAGCCACAACTTCGGGATAAGTGAACCAGGCGGGAATCTCACGGCCCTCGTTCAGGCGTTGCCGAAGTTCAGTGCCGGAGATATTCAGCACGCGATCGCCCTTCTTTACCTCGTCGTCGGGAACGTATTTATCCTGATCCTCGAGGTAGACCATCATGTTGAAGGGCACCATGGTGACGCCGATATCGGCCTCGTGTTTTTTGAACACTTCCTGCGCCTCGTAGGCTCCGTAGAAGGGCTTACCGTCGGTGTCTTTCCCCGGACCAGCGTGATCGCGGCCTACAATGAAGTGGCTGCAGCCGTAATTTTTGCGGATGAGCGCGTGCCAAATCGCCTCACGCGGACCGCCCATGCGCATGGCGAGCGGCAGCAAAGAAAGCTTGGCGGTAGACTGCGGGAACTTGGAAAGCAGCAATTGATAGCAACGCACGCGGGTGTAGTAATCGACATCGCCCGGCTTGGTCATACCTACCACGGGATGTATCAGCAGGTTGGCTTCGACTTGCTTGGCAGCCCGGAACGCTAGCTCCACGTGAGCGCGGTGCATGGGATTGCGGGTTTGGAAGGCAACGACGCGGCGCCAGCCCACGCGGGCAAACTCGGCGCGCAATTCGGCAGGCGTCAAACGCAGGTTGCGAAAATCATAGTGGGACGGAATCTGGGCGCCTTCCAGCTTGCCTCCGACGTACCACGGATTCGCCTTGTTCATGGCGTAATCGGCACCCGGATGGGCGTTGCTGGTGCTGCCGAAAACTGCTTTGGCTTCCGCTTTGCGGTCAGGCTGCCAGACTTCTTCCGCGTTCAACACTGCCAACATCACGCCTTCCGGATCGCGCAGCGCAATCTTGCTGGCGCCGGGCATGAGCTTCTTGGCAAATTCCTCGGTCACATCGAGGGTGATGGGCATGGGCCAAAGAGTTCCGTCGGCTAATCGCATGCTGTGACAGACGCCTTCGTAGTCGGCGCGCGTCATAAATCCGCGCAGGGGAGAAAAGCCGCCGGTGAGCAGCAACTCAAGATCGCAAAGCTGGCGGCCAGTCAGGTCCCACGAGGGCCACTCTTTGGAATGGGCCTTCAGTTCGGTGATTTTTTCAGGTTGAGCGATGAGTTGAACAAGCTCTCCGCCGTGGGGCGGAATGAGATGGCTGGTCGAAGCTGTCAAGTGCTAAGCCTCCTGGATTCGTATGATTGTCATGTCTACTACGTTTATGGTATTTGACTGGATTGCTTCCCAGATTTCTTCAGGGCCCGAGCGATGCCAATTTGCAGATTTCTTAAGGGAGAGGAAAAACCCCGATATGTTACACAACAGACTAACACTTCTGGCGGGCGCTAAGAAAGCTCACTTTACTCTCTGCGAATAGCCATGAGGATGGAGCAATTGGGAGGTCTTCCGGAATTGCGGGTTTCCGGGTAAGTATATGCAACTAATGTGTTGCAGGGCTGTCCGAGCGTCGCAGAATTAGTCGGGACGGTCGAGATGTGAAAAGAAATTAAAACCAGGGTAGAGCCTTTTCACCTATAGTGCGGGACCGCCTTTAGTGTGGGCGTTCCGGCTTGCGACCTCAGTGATGACAAGACTACCCGGCGGCCGCGGACCAGTTCTTCAAGTGCCACTGCCGACCGCGGACACACAGGGCCGCGACATAGCCGGCGCCAGCAGATATCTCCCGCAGGGACCACAGCGCAGCTTCAGAATTATCCGGACGGGTGGAAAGCAATGCATCACGATTCTCCGGGGCAACGGAAACGTCAAATTGATGCAGAGGAAGCGATAAGCCTTCGCCGGTCGCTTTTATATAGGCCTCCTTGCGCGTCCAGCAGCGGAAGAAAGCCTCAAATTTTTTCTCGTTGGGCAAAGCGGCAAGTTGTTCCAGTTCGTGCGCAGAGAAGAACCGGCGGGCGATGGCCTCGACGTCAAAATCCCCGCGCACTTGTTCCACATCAATCCCAATTTCCCTTCGCCGCGCAAAAGCGAGTAAAGCGATTCCGCCCGAATGCGAGACATTGAAGGTGACGCCGCCGGTTGCATGATCCGGTCCCAGGGAAGGCTTTTCCCGCTTTGAATAGGAGAAACTTAAGCGCTTCGGATCGGTTGCCAGATAACCCGCCAGAATAGTTCTCAACAAGGCCCGAGTTGCAACGAAGCGCTGACGGTCAGCGGGAAAATGAAAGCGCGAAGCGCGCGTCGATTCGTCGGACGAGAGCACCTTCTGCCAGCGGGATTCCTCCGCTCGGATCGCCTCGATATCCACCCGCCAGAGCTGCACTTCGTCTTCGGGAAGCACGAGAGGCGTCTCGATCTCGAAGTCAGGGCTGGCGATATTCATGGTCTGGCACATGCGTCTCACGCAGGCTTGTGCACGGTGGCCGCGACTGCCACTCTGTCGAATGTTTTATTTTGCAGGGGGCAATTGGCTCGTGGTGCGCGAAGTGAGCCCTGCGGCGTCACCCGGTTGCGGCGCTGTCTGAGACGCAACTGCGGGCTCGGTGATGCAGTACTTCAGCAGACACCAGAGTGCGCGCACCCCATCCTTCCATTGGATTTTCTTGCCCTCTTCATAGGTGCGGCCCCAGTAGCTGATGCCCACTTCGTAGATGCGGAGTTTCCGCTTGGCGATTTTTACCGTGACTTCAGGTTCGAATCCAAAACGTTTTTCCTTCAGCGCAATGGATTGGATGACTTCACGCCGGAAGGCTTTGTAACAAGTCTCCATATCGCTGAGGTTGATGTTGGTGAGCGCATTGGAGAGCAACGTAAGAATCCAGTTGCCCACCGAATGCCAGAAATAGAGCACACGATGAGGACGGGCAGAAAGAAAGCGAGAGCCGTAGACGACGTCGGCCCGACCTTCAATCAGAGGCTCGAGCAGCACCGTATATTCTGTCGGATCATACTCGAGATCGGCATCCTGGATGATGACGAAGTCCCCAGTCGCTTCCCGAATGCCGCGGTGCAGGGCCGCACCCTTTCCCATGTTCCTGGGTTGAAGCACAATTCGAATCTGGGGACGCTCCGCCTGCAGTTGCTCTAGAATCTCGCGTGAGCCGTCGGTAGATCCATCGTCCACGCAAATCAATTCAATCCCCAAGGGAACGGCAAGCACTCTGTCGACCACTTGCCGCAGCGTGGCACGCTCGTTGTATACCGGCATGACGACGGATAGTCTCATGGCTCAACCGTAGTGTAGTGGAAAAGTAGGACGCCGAGGAAATTGGATACAACGCCGGCTTTGGACCAGGCGGAAACAAGCAGGCGCAAGGCGCTATAACGTTCGAGTTCTCGCTTCCACAACGAACTTCTCGCCGACCGGCCCGGGTGCGCGACTGAATGAAGGATTCACAAATCCACCACGATCCAGTGCGAGTCTCATTCCCTGCTCGGTCTGAAACGATTCCATCCTTCCGTTTATGAACGCAACCGTTCTTCCGGTGAAATGGAACAACAGTCCATTGGCTATGACGTACAGCCGAAAAAGAGTGGGGATCGGTCTGGGAAAGGCATTGTTGCGAAGTTCGGCCAGGGTGAAACTTGGGAGATGCAGGCTAACCGATAACTTGCCGCCCGCAATGAGGATGCGGCGAATCTCTGCGAGCGTCGTCGGAATGTCCATGTAGGGCAGAGCAACAGCAGAAATTACGCGATCAAAACTCCCGTCTTCGAATGGCAAGCGCTCGCCGGCCCCGTGCAGATAGGTTCGGTTTGGAAATCGCTCCCTCGCGAGAGCCAGACAGCCTTCGTCGACGTCAAGTCCCGTGACCTCATCCGATGCGCTGACGCCCCAAGAAGCCAGGTCCAGCCCCGATCCGCAACCTAAGTCGAGAACTCGCATAGCCTCCGACGGCATAGACGGGATTGGGTTTTGGAAGTAGCCGATCGGGGATTATATCCCGATTTCTCTCTTTCAAAACTACCCTCTATCTCAACCGTGCACCGCGCTATGCAAGGGTTGTTTTGCAGGGGGAAAGAGATTCCAGGCTGTGGGAGCGAGAGGCGGAAGTATTAAGCTCGACTAATTAAGCTGAAGATGTTGGCGAAGGATTGCCACAATCTTTGGAGCTGCTTTGCCATCCCAAAGCGGAGGGCGCTGGAAGGAGCGCACGGGTTTCTGCAGGATGGATCGGGCGGCCGCGAGGATGCGATTTGAGTCCACTCCCACGACTTGATTCGAGCCGTGTTCCACCGTCGCAGGCCGCTCCGTGTTCTCGCGCAACGTAAGACAAGGCACCCCGAGGGCGGTAGTTTCCTCCTGAATTCCGCCGGAATCGGTGAGGACAAGACGCGCCCGGTCGTTTAACGCAAGGAAATCGATATATCCCAAGGGAGCTAGGGGCCGGATTCCAAGACCGTCGGTGGTCTCTGCATCAGCCAAATATCGCTGCAAACCGAAACGCTCGATGTTCTTACGAGTTCGAGGATGTATGGGGAAGAAGACGGGAAAATCGGCAGCCAAAGCGCTGACCGCGCTGAGAATCCCTTGCAGAGTTTTAGGATCGTCTACGTTGGAGGGCCGATGCAGGGTCAGGACCATATAGGGGCGGCATCCCGAGCCATTTTTGCGTACGCCCAACTGGTCGAGAATGGGTGACTTTGTAGCCCGCTCGCGATGTCTGAGCAGGCAGTCGATCATGACGTTGCCGACAAGGAAAATCTTTTCTTCCGGCACGCCTTCACGTTTTAGATTCTCGATGCCACTCTGCTCGGTGACAAAAAGCAGAGTGGAGATCGCGTCGGTGAGTTTGCGGTTAATTTCCTCAGGCATCGCCATATCGAAGCTGCGCAGTCCGGCTTCGATATGGGCCACGCCGATTCCCAACTTGACTGCGGTGAGCGCCGCGGCGATCGTGGAATTCACATCGCCCACAACCAGCACCATTTGCGGCTTGTAGTCAATCAGAACCGGCTCAATGCGCTTCATGATATCGGCAGTCTGAACCGCGTGGCTGGCAGAACCGGTTTGAAGATTGACATCCGGCACGGGCAGTCCCAAGTCCGCAAAGAAGTTGCCGGAGAGCAACTCGTCATAATGCTGGCCCGAATGCACCAGACAGTGCTCGATGCCGGGAAATTTCTTCAGCTCAGAGACAATGGGAGCGATCTTCATAAAATTCGGTCGCGCGCCCACCACACTGAGAAGCCTGATCATCGGGAGACTCCAAATACGATTCTTTCGGAAATGGAGGACACTTCATGGCGCGCGGCACCCCTACCATTACTGGGATCGGTAGTTGGAGGCCGTACTAGCGTTGGATTCATAGGCTCCCGAACAGTGTAGAGTACTTTGTAGAGCGCTTGGCAGTTTTCACTTTTGATCTTTCCTCGGTGTGCTATCTGCCCTCGCAAGTGGCGCGAAACGTGCAGATAGCTCCTTCAGCCACTTTATTCCCCTCGGGTACGTCATGTAAATTGTTCAGGGCTTCCCCGTAGACTCAGCAATTTTCACCTAGGGCGTTTACCTGAGACGATAGGCCGCGTCCCACTTGCTATTGAGCGAGAAGCGATTGTTTTGCGTCCATAGGCGCGGGCGAGATAGATATCTCCCTCACACGACTCCCCGGAAAATGGGCGCTGCCATCATCCAGCCGCTGCACAAAAGGCATCCGATTAGGCTGACTTTACGACCCTTCTGCACTTCCAGAACTGCCCTCGCTTGCCCGCCGCGAACTAGCCACAACACGTTTCGGGAAACCAGATCCATAATCTGGAAGCCGTCTGCAATCCCCGCAAGTGCCTGTGGAAATGACTGTTCGATAGTCACAGCAATTTTTGTCTCAAAGTGGCATTGTGGATGCTACACAATTCGAAACATCCCAGTTGAGCACAGTTTGTAGGGCAAATCTAAATCCAAGGGGGCAGTGATGGCGGAGCAGTCCGTACGGCTAGGACCGCGCGAACAGCAGATAGTCGAATTGCTTTTGCAAGGCTGTGACAACGCCGAAATCGCCGGCCAACTCAAAATGGCGCGTAGAACCGTGAAGGCTCATTTTAACCGGCTATTTCTCCGTTTCGGAATAACCGGTGGAATCAAGCGAGTGAAACTCGCGACCCTTTTATATAGGAGGCAATTGTGTTTGCAAACGACCGTTACGGGACCCGTACCCCCAGCCAGCGTGAAAACCGAGTCATCGAGCTTGTCGCCCAGGGCTTGAAGAATAGAGACGTCGCCGATGCCATCGGCACGACGGAACACGTGGTGAAGAATTATCTTCGCGTCATCTATGACAAGCTTGGACTCTGGAACCGGGTGGAACTTGCGCTCTGGTATGAGTCGCGCAGACAGGAACCAGAACTTCCGGTGTGATTCGCCTAACCCTCCGCTTAAGGTGAAGGTTTTTGAAAGGCCGCAGGATGACTGCCTGCGGCCCTCTCTTACTGGCAACCGAAGGCTTGCAGGTTGCGAAGTCGTTCAGCGGCCGATGCTTTGCCTTTTCGCGCAACGGCATCCAGCAGCAGACGAGCCTGGTCGCAGCTCTTCGGAACGCCGTCTCCCCTCAGATACAAATCAGACAAAGTCAGGGCGGCGGCAAGGTTTCCTTTGCCCACCGCCTTCCACAACCACTGAGCAGCTTCTCTGTTATCACGAGCCGTGCCTTGATTCTTGCCGCTCAAATACTTCTCCGCGGTAGCGAACTCTTCCGCGCCGCTTTGCTCAGTAGCAATCGCCGAGGAGCCTGCGGCCACCTGGACAATGCGGGGCGATGCGGCGCGCGCGTTGCGTGCCTGATCTTTTTGTGAACTTGCTTCTGGTTGATTTTGGTTTTGAACGGCAGCCGCTCGGGGAGGATCTGGTGGACGATCTGTTGGCAAAACGGCTTGCGTGGCTGCGGGTCGTTGGGCCGAGGTGGACGAAGGTGGCGGTGCAGCAGCCGGGATTACGCGTGAGGGCGCGGACTGCGAAGCGTCATCCGAAGAGCCCGGCGTTCGATGCCATGCCCTGTAGACCAGTGCGGCAAGAAGAAGCGCCAATGCTATACCGATGTAAAGCCGATAACGGTAGGGAACAGACTCGGACTCCACGGCAAAACTCGGAAGATCTGATTCAGGGATTGACCATTCCTGCTCAAAGTCATTATGGCGTACATAGCCTGCGGAATTGTGAGAAGGCTCTGCCACGTATTCGGCGGAATAACCACCGATGGAAGATTCAGGTTCACTCCAATTCGCTTCCGCGGCCCGCTCGTCCGCATGGAATTTCGATTCGACTGTGGGCTGTAACGATTGCAATGGCGCGCCACACATTCCGCAATATTTGTGTTCTGCTGAATTGTCGGCCGAACATGCGCTGCAAATTCGTCGTGATTCTCCCGCGGATGGTGAGGCCAGCGTCGGCTCTGCCGCCATCTTGATCTCTCTCCCGCGGTCTTCCTGTTTCTCTCTGATTTCATTGGGCGGCAGAACGGAAGCAGACTCCACCGACGCATTAAGTTCCCGAAGTAAGTCAGAAACCGCTTGGCCGCGCTTTTCCGGCGGATTGGTAAAATATACCTCCGCCCATCGCCCCATATGCGCCGCCAGAACCGGATTCAGCAGCGGATTCAACTCAGGATCCGGTAACTCCTGCGCGTCGAATTTGTCCCTAGGATGAGCCACTGGTACTTCTCCTGAGAATTTGGGATTACATATGATTGCACTACCGGCCAGGAAGGTTGTCAAATGGGATTGCTTGGAACTTGAATTTGGCGGGCGAAGGCGAGGCGAATTCAGTCGCAAGCCTTGCGATACGCAGGTTCAAACTGGTCTAACTGTGCATCCTTCTGGGTGGAGATCTTTCCTTTCGGTGTCTTACCGTAGAGATCGGACCCGGGACAGTAGTACAGGGCCGTGTGCAAATCGACCCAGACTTTGGTTTCGGGATTGCCTTTGTATTCGGGAGCGTCGGGAGCTTCGGCCAGTCCCATGCTGATTAGGAGTTTGTCGAACACCGAGAGATCCGCGTTTGGGTCGAGTTGCTTGCGTCGATGCGCACTCCCGGAAGCTGCACTGCCGGTCCCGGTGGCCCCCACCGAATGGTCGGCCCAGATTCCCCAGCGAATCACTACCACCACCAGAATGAGCGCGACCGCGAGATAAAAATCGCCGCGCCGCGAACGCCAGAACCGCGCCAGCGCGCCTGGCGCCCGCGTGCCGGACACGGATTCCAGGAACTCGCGGGCCTTCGCCGCGGAACTCCAGACAATATCCTGGTGCGGCACGACCATCGCTGTTGAGCGGCCCTTGACGCTTTCGTGCAGTTGTCCGTCAGACGAGACGCATGCCACAGCGGCATCTTCGGCCGCGCTTGTGCTGAGAAAAGGTGCCGACGGAGAATTCTCTTCAAGATCTGGCCCAGAAAATGGTCCCGGCTGTTGATCGGCGATCTCCTCTTCCGGAAAGGCTACGCGATCCTTGTGGTCAGCCATCGTCCGACGCGTCGCGTCTCCGCCCGGAATGGTTCCATTTGAAGGAGCCGCGGCAAATGTTTGCCGGTTCCTCTGCTGCATGAGCCCCGCAGATGCGAATTTGCTCTGCATGGTGGAGGGATGTTTGTCGCTGGCCCGCGGCGCGCCACAGTTCCCGCAAAATTGCTCCTTCGCCAACACATTACTTCCGCACTTCCAACAAGGACTCTCGCCTGTGGTGGCAGAGCTGGCGCCTACAGTTGGGTGTGAAGTCGTAGTGGATCGATCCTCCGCCGTAGCTGCCAGACCCGGCTTGAGCCGTTCTATTGCCGCCAGCATCGTAGATCGTTCCGCCGCTATGGACTTTTTTAAATGCAACTCGGCATCTCGACCCATCGCTTCGGTTACAAGGCCGGCCATCAATTGGCAAGTGTGAATGTCCTGTTCCGCAAAGCCGTGAATCCGGTCGAAATAGAGTTCCAGAGCGCCTACTATGTCGCCGTCGCGGTAAATGGGCACTGCCAAGAGGGAAAGGATCCCTCGCTTTCGGCAAAGTTCAGGGTCGAACAGAAATTCCGTATTGACATCCTCGCTGCGAATCACCTTCCCGGTGCGCACGCTAGCCACACAAATCGCGGTGTTCAGAGGAGTCTCACTCCCGATGGGTAAAGCCGGAGCCCCTGTTCCGGCACGATAACGCACCGCTGTTCCCTCTAGAATGCCAATCGCCGCCCCGCTTGAGTTTGTGATTCGCGCCACTCTCTCGGCGACGACTGCCAAGGCGTCATCCAATCCGAGATGGCGTACCTGAATCTGGCGTTGCGCTTCGACAATCTCCGCCAAGGTGAGCGTGTAGTCGGCGTCCGACGGCGAACGCTCTCGCGATTGTGGTGTGCCTCTTTGTTGCAGGGCTTGACGTGCCAGCTCTTGCTGGAGTTTCTCGCTCTGGGACTCCAGGCTCTGTTCCAGCTCCCGTATCTTGCGGTTGTGCTCCTGCAGCACATACGCAGCCTCCAGCAGCTTTTCAAAAGTCTGCTCGTCGAGAACCGGCTTGTTGTCTTTGTCGGTCACGATCTTTACTGCCTGCTTATGGCCCGCTGGGGTGGTTTGGGGTTGAACGCCCGGAGACCAACCCTATTTTAGTGCAATTGCTCCACCAAAAAACTCTATTATGAAGCGGATGCGGGCAAAGACACGTCCCGAGCTGAATGGGAGCGATACCCAGATGGCAAGGTAATGATGAGGGCACAACCCTACGAAATTCAAGGGCTTAAAGGGACCGGGTGGTCGACAAGCTTGAGCCAACATTTCGGCACCTAGCATATCCGGTGCAAAGGTTACTCTCGTAAGCTGCAAGGCTATGCACACTAGACTGCAGAAAAATTCGCATTTTTCCCCGATGGCTCCCTGCCGGAGTGACGCAATTTATGGCTTAGGCTTATCGCCGCCGAAATAGAAATGCACGGCTGGTGTGATGATGAGCGACAGCACCATCGAAATCAGGACTCCGCCAATTACTGCGATGGCCAGCGGTTGCAGCATCTGGGACCCGGCGCCGATGGCAAATGCCAGCGGCAACATCCCTGCGACCGTGGCCAGCGCCGTCATCACAATGGGCCGCAATCTGCGGCGGCCGGCTTGCAGGATAGCTTCTTCTGTGCTGCTGCCGAGGGCGCGCAGGCGTTCATCAGCATCGAGCAGTAGGATACCGTTTTTGGCAACGATACCGATTACCATGATCATGCCCATGAATGAAGAGATATTGAACGTGGTCCGAGTGATCAGCAGGGCAATGAAAACACCGGACGTGGACAGCAGTGCCGAGGAAAGAATCGCAACCGGCGCGGCGAATGTGCCGAACTCAAACAACAGTACGATGAAAAGCAGCAGGACAGCCAGAATCAGAACCATCACCAGATCGTGGAAGGAACGTTGTTGTTCTTTGTAAGTCCCGCCGTATTCCACGCGAATGCTGGAAGGCAGATGCAAGCCGCTGACAACTTTCTGCACGGCAGCCATCCCGCTGCCCAGGTTCGTGCCCTCCAGGCGGGCGGTCACGGCAACCTGGCGTTGCAGGTTTTCGCGGCGGATCTCGGTCTGCCCGGGTGTTTCCACTACGGCAGCAAGCGCGCCCAGAGTCGCGGTATGGCCGCTGCTGCTGATGAGAAGCGTGTCGCGCATGGCCTCGAGGGAGGCCCGGTTCGCCTCAGGGAAGCGGACTCGCAAGGTGTAGGCGCGGCCATTTGCCACCACGGGCGTCGGGGCTGGTTCGCCTTCGAGGATGGCCGATGCGTCCACCGCAATTTCTTCCGCGGTGAAACCTGCTCGCGCGGCCACGCTGGGATCCACCTGAAAAGTTACCGCCGGCCCGCTGATCGTGTTCTCGATGCCATTCAAAATATCGACCACGCCATTGACCTTCTGAATCGCGTCCGCCACTTTCGGCGCCCATTCCTCGAGTTGCTTGGGGTTCTCGGAAAACAACTTGATCTGCACGGGTTCGGGAGCGGACGTGAGGTCCCCGATCATATCCTGGAGAACCTGGATGAAGTCGAGATCGAGAGCAGGTTCCTGTTGCTTAATCTTTTCTCGCAACTCCGCCATGATTTCTTCCACATCCCGGTCGCGCTTCGCCTTCAACTTCACCAACACGTCGCCCGTGTTCGCTTCGGTTACGCTAACCATGCCCAATTGCAATCCAGTACGCCGCGAAGTACTCTCCACCTCAGGAGTCTCTCGCAGGATCTGCTCAACATGGCCAACCACGCGGTTGGTTTCCGACAGCGAACTGCCGGCGGGCATTATATAGTCGATGACGAATCCTCCTTCGTCCATTTCCGGCAGCAGATCGGAGCCGGAAAAGTGATAGCAGACATAAGAAACCAGGACCAGCGCGAAACTGAAGAGAACGAGTAGGCGAGGCCGCTGCAGAGCCCGGCGCAGCCAACGTTCGTGGAAATTCACTACGCGCAGGAAAAACCCGCTCAGATGCGCTTCCTCAGCGGCCAGCAAACTTTGAACATTGTCGGCTTCGGATTCGTTCTCTAAGGCCCTGGGAGAATCCGATCCCTCCCCGTTCGCGGCTTTCGTTCGGCCTGATGCTGGATCTGATTCACCGTTCTCCTTCTCCCGCTGCCCGCGAATGAAATACTGGCTCAAGTTGGGCGTCCAGGTAACGGCGAGCGCGAGGGAGGTCAGCAGGGCGACGCTCATGGTCACCGCCAGCGCGCGGAAAAATACGCCGGTCACACCGGTGATTGCGATCAAGGGAATAAAAACCACGACAGGCGTGATGCGGCACCGTAATTTCCCGCAGCGCGCTCGCGATTGCCTCCATACGGTCCTGGCCGGCATCGCGATGCAGCACAATATTTTCCACCACCACAATGGCGTCGTCGATGACCAGACCGACCGCGGCTGCCAGGCCTCCCAGGGTCATTAGATCAAAGGTTTGCCCCATCACTTTGAGGGCGATGAACGTGACCATGACTGTGACCGGGATGACAAGTCCTGCTACGAGGGATGTTCCCCAATCCCGCAGGAACACAACCAGAATGATCGAAGCCAGCACCAGGCCCAGCAGAATGGCGTCGCGGACGCTCTTGATGGATTCGCTCACGATGATGGACTGGTCATAAAATGGCTGAATGTCCACGCTTGGCGGCAGAGTCTTGCGAATGCGCTCGATCTCGGCGTGGACCTCATCCGCAACCTGCACAGTATTGCCGTCGGGCTGGCGGTTGATGTTGAGTAGTACCGCTGGTTTTCCGTTGGCCGTCACGACGGTGTAAACCGGCTTGACATTGGGTGCGACCGCAGCCACATCGCGAATCCGGACTGGAATTCCGGCGGGCGTGCTCTTGATTACCGTGTCGGCAATCTGTTCTGGAGTCTGTACCTGGCCATTCACCAGACCGAGAAAGAGTTGGTGATTACGTTCCAGCAGTCCGGGCGAGTCCACCAGATTGGTGCGGCGTACGGCATCGAGAATGTCGGTCACCGTTACGCTTGCGGTCAGCAGCTTGGCCGGGTCGGGAGTGATTTGAAATTCGGGTTCTTGTCCGCCTTGAACTATGACTGTCGCAACTCCCTCCAGGCGGTTCAACCGCGGCTTCATCTCGTACGTCGCCATCTCCCACAGCCGGGTTTGCGGCACCGTCGCCGAGGTGAGACTGTAGCCGACGATGGGGAAGCTGGCGAAGGTCATGCGGTGGGCCTCCACTTTGGCGGTGGGAGGAAGCTCGGGCTGCACGCGCGACAAGGCCGCATTGACATACTGCAAGGTCTGGAACATATCCAGGTCCCAGCGAAAATAGAGATCCACTTCGGCGGAGCCGCGGCTGGTAATCGAACGGACCGTCAGCAGTCCGGGGACGCTGTTAACTGCTTCTTCGATTGGCCGAGTCACGGTTACCATCATCTGATCGATGGGCATCACGCCGTTATCCACGGCGATCAGCACTCGAGGAAAATTTGTATTGGGGAACACCGACACCGGGATGGTGAAGGCCAGATAACCACCCAGCAGCGCCAAAGTTAGAATGAGGAAAATCATTGGACGGGAATGGCGCGCCACCCAGTGATCGGATTTTTTATGAGTCACGCAGTGGCTCCGCGGCGCTTATTTCTCACGTTTCTCACTGGAGGATTCCTTAGGTGTTTCTTTCGGAGTCTCGGCGGGCGCTTCAACTTTGATTTTGGTGTTGTCAGGCAAGCCGTAAGCGCCGGTCGAGACCACTTTGTCGCCCTCGGTCACGCCTTCGAGAATCTGTAGGTCGTCGTCTTGACGTATGCCCAGCTTAACTGCTTTCTGGTGAGCCTTGCCGTCGCTGCCCACGACCATCACCGCTGAAGTTCCATCTGCCGCCGTGATCACGGCGGCTGCCGGAACGACCAGAGCGTCCTTCACTGTCTTCGCGGTGAGCGAAAGTTGCACGCTCGTCCCAGGCTTCAGTTGCTGTTTTGGATTCTTGGCCTCCAGCCAGACTTCGACTGTCGTGCTGTTCGGATCGAGCGCTGGGCTGACTACTGTGACCCTACCCTCAACAGGCTCTTCCAGCCCCGGCACGGCCATAGTTCCTTTATCCCCAACCTTGAGCAGAGCGGCATCGGCCTGCGGGATGTGCGCCTTGGCAATCACTGCGGAAATGTCCATCACTGTCACGATCGCCGTGCCTGCTGCCGCCATCTCGCCGGGATAAAGTGGGCGCTCCGTGACCACGCCGTCAATCGGGCTGCGAATCTCGGAGTAGCTGAGTTGCGCCTCCGCTCCCAGATATTTGCCTTTTGCCGATTCCAATTGCCCCGCTGCCGCCTTCAGTTCCTGCTGTCTTCCGATTGCCTGCAGCGTATCGAGATGGCGCTTCGCAATCGAATATTGATTGCGGGCCTGGACGATTTCGACTCCCGATTGATCCAGTTCCTTCCGCGGTAAAGCTCCTTCCTGATAGAGCTGCTGGCGGCTTTGGTAGATTTTTTCCTGCGCGTCCATCGCTTGTTTAGCCTGCTGCGCATCCGCTTCCGCCTTCTGCATTTCTTCCGGCAGCCCTGCCGCGGTTGTGGTTTCGTAAGTAGCCTGCGCCTGGCTGAAGGCTCCTTTGTTTTCTTGCGCAGCCGCACTCAGGTCGCGATTTTCGAGGATGGCCAATACCTGGCCCTTATGCACCGGGCTGCCGCGTTTGATGAGAAATTTCTGCACGGGAGCGCTGATCTTGGAAACGATCGCCGCCTGTTGCCGGGGAAAAAGAATGGCCTGGGTCTTGATTACATGCTGGATGGTCGTCTTTTCGACCGGAGCTACCTGGACACTGACGGTCGGTTCTTTATCACCCTTGTCCTTGGAGCAGGCGGCCGAGATCAAGAGCAGGCCGATGATGGCCGCAGGCGCCAGCAACCTGCGGCCATCACGGAGACTCTGCAGCGGCCGCAGGTTATGCTGCAGATGATGAGGATCCTCAGCGAGTCGGTGGTGGATCATTCTGGCTAGAAGCTCCCCGTCAGAGTTTGCAATGTGGCGACTGCCACCCGGTACCGGACTTGTCCGTCGTCATAGGCGTTGCGGGCTTGGGTCAGCGTGTTCTGCGCGTCCACGATTTCCAGCACCGTCGATTCGCCGGCCTGATAGCGCAGGTTAGTTAGGCGAAGACTGTCGGCGGCCATTTCGGCCGAACTGGCCAGCGACTCCATCTCCGACCGCGCCATGTTCGCCTCTTCATAAAACTGTTGCAGGTGGCTCAGCAGTTGGCGCTGTTCGTGGCTCAATTCCAGGCGGGCCTGGTCCCGGCGCAACTCGGCCTGCTTCAACTTACTGCGATCCGCACCCCAATTGAAGATGGGAATCTGCAAAGTAGCCACGGTGGAGTAACCGAGATCACGCACGCCGTTGACGCGGGTGGCAAATTTATTCGAGTCGATGCCGTAAAAGTAGTCGACGCTCAAGGAAGGCAGCAATCCTCCCCAGGCGGCGGTGACTTGATGGTTGGCGACGGCCAGCGCCGCTAAAGCGGCGCGCAAGTCCGGATTATTTTTCTTGCCTGCCACTTGCACTTCGGTAAACGCGGGCAGTGGTTCCGGGGTTTGCAGGTCATCGACCACGCTAAAGTTCTGGTTCCATTCTGGAAAGATCATCACCGCGAGATCCAGCCGGCTGTGTTGCATCGCCAGTTGGGCTTCCTGCAAATCGCGTCGTCGCTGTTGTGCCTGAATATTGGCCTTGACGACATCCGCGCGCGCCACCTCGCCGCCGTTCTGCAGATCCTGGCTGATCTTCAGAAACCGTTGCGCCTCGGTGTCGGCGCGCTGCGCCGTCGCATACTTGCGCTGTGCGACGACCAGGCCGTAGTAAGACTGGGTCACTGTAACCACCAGACCGCGTGCGGCGATCTCCGCTTTGGCCCGCGATTGCGCCAACGCAGCTGAAGAACGCCGATAGTCCGCGAAATTGGTGAGCGAAATGGCTTCGTGAGCGTTTCCCTGGCTGATGTATTCGTGCACGCCGTTATTAGCAATGAAACGGCTGGAGGGGCAGGTGGCGCTGAGCGCGCAGGCAGGTGGCTGGCCGGTGCCCTCGGTGTAAATGAAAGAGTTATTGTAGGTCACGTCGGGAAGCAGTGCTGCACGTGCTTGTACGCGATCCTCCCGCGCTACGCCCAAGTCAGTCAGCGCCGAGTGGTATTGAGGATCATTCGCGCGAGCCCGCTCCAGAGCATCTTGCAGCGTGATCGTCAATTGAGTTCCGTCGCTAGCCTGAGAATTTGCGGCTTGTGCTTGTGATGGAGGCGAGACTTCCAACGTCGAGGGCGACGCCTGTGCAAAAAGGGTCGGCCTTAC
>Ga0209648_10002090_pt1 | contig 16425 bp, 15 predicted proteins | sample GraSoi2013_115cm_FD_185830 | JGI IMG/M metagenome (GOLD analysis project Ga0209648, IMG submission 185830) | Grasslands soil microbial communities from the Angelo Coastal Reserve, California, USA - Sample 9_17_2013_115cm (SPAdes) (version 2) | ecosystem: Environmental > Terrestrial > Soil >...
GGTCGACGTGTCCCACCGGACAAGACCGACGACCGCGCGCGCCATGTGCCTCGCCATGCCGGCGTGCCGGCGCTCCAGCTCGTCGATCAGGCCTTTGGGAAGGCGAGGTACAGCCCTGGCGCTCTTGGACGTGGCGGCCAGCTTTGCCATCCCGGCTGACTATACGTGCCGGGAGGCAGTTGGACACCGCGTCGAGGAGTCGGCCTAACCGTGCCTTTTCACGAAGTCGAGCATTCGCCGCCAGGCGTCGTCGCACGCTTCCTTCCACTGCTCGTAGCCGCGGTCGAAAAAGCTGTGCGGCGCACCCTCATAGACGTGCGACTCGACTGGCACGGCGGCTGCCTCCAGCTTGTGGACGAACTCCTTCGCCTGCTCGAGCGGCGTGGCCGCGTCCGCGCCGGCGATCATCACGAGGAGCGGAGCCTTCATCTTCGAGATGAACGCCTCGTTGCGGATCGGTCTCCCGTAGAAGCCGATGCACCCGTTCAGGTCGGGGTGGAACGCCGACTGGTTGAAGGAGTTCGATCCACCGAAGCAGAAGCCGACCGTGAAGACCGACTTCACCGCGCCGCCATCCTTCGATTTGAGGTACGCCATCGCGGCGCCGGCGTCGGCGGCGATCGTCTCCGGCGTCGTCTTTTCGACGTGGGGCATGTACTCGAAGCTGTCGTCGCGCTCGTCGATGCCGGCGGTCCTGCCGAAGTAGTCGATCGTCACCGCGTCGATGCCGGCCTCGGCATACCTCTGCGCCAGCTCCTTGTAGAAGTGATGCAGTCCCCTGACGTCCGGCAGCACGATCATGCCCGCGCCGGTCGGTTTGGCTGCCCGCGCGAAATACGCACCGAACCTGGTGCCGTCCGAAGAGTTGAGGACGAGGTCGCCCTGGTCTGAGGCGGCGCCGCTTATCGGGGGCAGGGGCGGTCGGGCACCGTCTGAATAGCACATGAGGCGATTCTCGCTTAGTCTGAAAGTCGATGAAGATCGAGAGCCCGGCGTTCACGATGGACGACGTCACGGCGTTCATGCATTCCTACCGTGACCGCGAAATGCAGATGCTGGCCGACCGCCTCCAGCACGTGTCCAACCGCCTCGCGGAGCTGGGCCCGCGAGTCCAGGCCCCGCCCGGCGACGACAGCGAATGGAACGCGCACGAAATCCTGGCTCACCTCGCCGTGGTCTCGAAGTTCTACGGCGTCCTCGTGCACCGGGTCTCGAGCGGCCAGATGTCCGAGCTCAACCTCCTCGAGGCGGTGAACCTGCGCGACCCCGCGGGGAAGCAGATGGCAGAGCTGGAGCCCGCGGAGCTCGTGAAGATGACGCTCGCCGACCACGCGCGGACGATCAAGACGCTGCGTGGCTCCGATCCAGACTCCCTGCGCAAGACCGTCCGAGTCGATGACGGCACCACCATGACCGCCGAGGAGATCGCCCGACTGCCCCTTATCACCCACCTCGAGATGCATCTCGAGCAGCTGGAGAAGATGCTCGGCTCTAGTCGCTGACCTGCACGCAGCCGAGGCGGCGCAGCTCGCGGCGGATCGTGTCGGCGGCATCGTCCATCATCTTCGGATCGGGATTTGGGTCCTGGTTGCCAAAGTCGAGGTCGTGCAGACCCCGTATCGGCACGACGTGGAAATGGCAGTGAGGCACCTCCAGGCCGGCTAGCATCAGGCCGATCCGCTCGGGCTTGAAGGCGGCCATCTGCGCCCGGCCCACCGCCTGCGCGGTCTCCGCGAGGTGGCAGAGCAGATCAGGTTCCAGGTCGATCCAGTGGTCGATTTCTTCCCGCGGCACGACCAGACAATGGCCGGGACGCAGCGGGCGGATGGAAAGAAAGACGACGCAGCGATCGTCCTTCCAGACGAACCGCGCGGGAAGCTTGCCTTCGATGATCTGGGTGAAGATCGTCGCCATCAGGTTCTCGGCTCCCACTGAAAGAATCGAATGCCGAGCACGACGCCCGCCACGCCCCACACACCGATCACCAGCAGGTCGTTGACGTGCAGCGCCGGGCCGTTCAGCTGGAAGAACGAGCCCACCAGTGCGTCCGCGAAATGCCTCACCGGGAAAATCTTGCCGGCCACATCGATGAAGCCTGAGGGGTTCTCGAGCGGGATGAAGACGTTCGAGATGAAGAGCAAGGGCAGGATCGTGCCGTTGACGATCGCGGGCGCGGCGTCGGCGTTCGGGATCAAGGAGGTCACGGCAACGCCGAGCGCGCTGAACGCGGCCGCGCCGACGAGCAGCGTCAGCCCGAACGCCGGCAGTGTGTCAGTCGGGAGCGTCGCGCCGTAGAACAGCGCACCGAAGGCGGCGCAAATGACGACCAGCACGATCGCCATGACCACGGCGTGAAGGATGCGGGCGAACATGTAGCTCCACACCGGCAGCGGCGAACCGTGGATGCGTTTCAGCGCGCCCGAGTCGCGCGAAAAGCTGAGCGACATCGCGATGTTCGTGTAGCAGGCGTTGATCACCGAGAACGCGGCGATCGAGGGCACGTAGAACGTCGCGACACGCACGATGTGCCCGGGGCTCACACGGAACGAGCCATTACCGAAGACGACAGAGAAGATGACGAGAAACATCAAAGGGAAGATGAGCGTGAAGAACACCGACGCAGGGTTGCGGACGAACGCCTTGTTGATGTACCAGACCTGGCGCAACGCGAGCTTCAGGTCGCTCATCACTTTGCGCCGAGCGCCTCGGCCTCGTTGGTGATCTGGAGGTAGACGTCCTCCAGGGAAGGCCGCGTCACCTGCAGGCCGTCGAGTGAGATGCCTGCGTTCACAGCCCAGGAAGTCAGCTCGAACAGAGTCCGCGTCGTGTCTTCTGTCTCCAGCTCGATGGTCTCTCCGTCGACTCGCGCCAGCGTGCGCAGCGCTTCCGGGAGCGGCGTGTGCGGCGCCTGGAACCGAATCACAGTATTCGCTGGCCGCGCTCCGACCAGCGTTTCGGGCGTGCCCTCGGCGACGATCTTGCCGGCCGCGATGATGACGACCCGGTCAGCGAGGTACTGCACCTCGTCCATCGAGTGCGAGGTGAGAAAGATCGTCTTGCCAAGCCCCGCCAGGCCCTTGATGACCTCCCACGCGTTGCGCCGCGCCCCGGGATCGAACCCGGTCGTCGGCTCGTCGAGGAAGAGTACGCGCGGGTCGCCCGCGAGCGCGATGGCAACGTCGAGCCTGCGCTTCTGGCCGCCCGAGAGCCTCGTCACGCGAGAGTCGCGCTTCTCCTCGAGCCCGACCAGGCGGAGCACCTCGTCGAGCGAGCGCGGTTTCGGGTAGTACCCGCGAAACATGTCCACCGTCTCCGCAACCGTGAGGTACGGGTCGACGCCGCTGGTCTGGAGCACGATGCCCATCTGCTCTTTCAGCCTGCGTGCGCCCGAAGCGGGATCGAATCCGAGGACCGAAGCTCGCCCGCCGTCGCGGCGCCGGAACCCTTCGAGAATCTCGACCGTGGTGGTCTTGCCCGCGCCGTTCGGACCCAGCAGCGCGAAGACCTCGCCCTCGGCAACGCTGAAGCTGACGCCGCCGAGGGCCTGCACCGGGCCATAGGACTTCCGAAGGTCCAGAACCTCGACGGCGTTGGCGGCCACGTCGAAAACGATGCTAGCCGAGCGCTAGGCGGTCCAGAATCGGTCGTCCAGTTCGAGGCCGAAGCAGTCGCGGCACCGCAGGCTGAACTCTTCGCGTGTGTAGCGGTGCTCGATCGTCCCCACATGCTCGACCGCGTACGTCGCGGCGAGCGACGCGACGCGGCCGGCGGTGGCGTGGTCGAGCCCGCGCAGAAGTCCGGCTACCAGGCCGGACCGATAGGCGTCACCGGCGCCCGTCGGGTCTGCCTCGCGGAGCGGTGCGGCCGGCGGGATGGAGATGGATCCGTCGCGCGTGGTGATGCGCGAGCCCTCGCGCCCCAGCGTTGTGACGACGACCTGCGCCAGCTCGAGCAGCCCGTCCATATCGCGCTTCGTGCGGTCCTGGATGAGCTCCAACTCGTAGTCGTTGCCGATCACGATCCATGCGCCGTCGATCCCGTCGGTGACGCTCGCGCCGTCCATCATCGGGAGCTGGTGGGCCGGGTCGAAGATGAAAGGCACGCTCCGCTCGCGACATTCCCTGACCAGCCGTTTCATCGCCGCCGGATCGTTCGGTCCCACGATGACCGCGTCGACGCCTGGCGGACCGTCGTCGAGGCCCAGCATGCCGGCCTTCCACATCGCGCCGCCGTAGTAACCGGTCAGCTGGTTGGCGTCCATGTCTGTCGTCGTGAAGCCGGTTGCGCTGATCTGGCCTTCGATCAGTCGCAGCCCGCGGCAGTCGACCCCTTGCGCGACCAGCCAGTCCCGGTACTCGGCGGCGTCCGTGCCCGCGGTGGCCAGCACCGCGGAGGGGTAGCCGAGGAGGGCGAGGTTGTAGGCGTAGTTGCCCGCGACGCCGCCCTTGCGCTTCTGCAGGTCGTCGACCAGGAAGCTCAGGTTGAGGATGTGCGTCTTGTCGAGAAGGATGTGGTCTTTGAATCGCCCTTTGAAGGTCAGGATGTAGTCGTAGGCGATCGAACCTGTGCAGAGGACCATCGGCTTCCGAGGGCGAAGGCTAGCGGAAAGCAAAAGGGCGCCCGCGACTGGGGCGCCCTTCCCTGAGCTCGAGTTAAGCGGCGCGGCGCCGAGCCGAGCGGCGGCGATAGCGGGTCGCGGCCGGCTTGCCGGCCCGTTGCGGCGAGGTGATCTCGCTTGCCTGCTCCAGCCGGATGGCGGTCCGAGCGATCGTCTTGAAGGACCCGTTGACGATGCGCAGCGTGCGCTTGGCGACGTCGCCGACGACGTCCGGACGGCGCGCCTGGAGCTTCACCAGGTGCAGGCCCTTGATCGCGATCTTCTCGGGCAGCCTGCCGTTGACCTCGACGCCGAAGACGCTGACCTTGCTCGGGAGCATCGCGTTCAGCCTCCGGTTGATCTTCCGCACGGTCGGGGTCCCCTTCCGCTCGAAGCTCTTCACCTGCCGGCGAGCCGAGCCGACCGGGTCGCTCGCCACCTCGGTGGCCGCCTTGGCTGCGCCCACGGCGATCTCCTCAACGGCCGTCGCGGTGTCGGAAAAATCGGTAGCCATCTCCAAACCTCCTGCTGTTTATTGTCTTGACGCAGTATAACGCATTGCGTCAATTGATTCAAGTGGCCGGTTTGAGCCTGGCGATAAGGGCTTCCGCCGCCCCGCCGAAGACGTCGTAGTGAGCTACCTTGCGGCGCTTCTCCGGCTGGATCCACTCCGGCCGAAGGCCGTGCAGCCGCCCCCACTCCTCGAGCTCAGGGCGCAGGCCGATCACGTGCAGGAATGGCTTCTCGCGCGTGAAGCCGCGGATCGTCGACCCGTGATAGGAGTCGAAGTTGCGATGCACGGCGATTCCGCCTGACTCGGCGAAGGCGATCGCCTCCTTTATCTCACGGCGGTCAAAGTACTTTTCGCGCATCGGTGCAGATGGGACGGTAGGCGCACAGGGAGCAGGGTCGCTGCGCGTTCTCGGGCCCGAGGTGGAAGTCGCCCGCGGCGATCCTGGTCGACGCGGCGACAACCCGACTCTCGACGAGCGCATCGTCCGGTGCGACCTCGATCGTCTCGCCCCGCCGCATGTCGAACAGGATGAGCCGCGGATCGCGGCCGCCTGGGAGCAAGCCGCGCCGCGCGGCCATTCCATAGATCCGGAGCTGGAGGGAGTACGCCTCGAGCAGCGCTGGATCAAGACTCGCATTGGTCTTGAAGTCGATGAGCGCGATCCGGCCGTCGATCTCGCAGACGCGGTCGACCAGCCCGCGCACGCGGGTGCCCCCGATCGCCATGTTGAAGCCGGCTTCGACGGCGAGCGTGCGGGCCCGCGCGAGGGGGCGGTCGAGATAACGGACCAGCATCTCGCGGCCTGGCTCCGGCCCGCGGTAGAGGGCGAGCAGGTCGCCGCCCGAGTTGTGCCATCCCGCCAGCGCTTCGTGCACCGCGGCACCCAGCTCCGTCGAGCCGGCCGCTCGCACATGCCGCGGCTGGAGCTCGTCGGGCGGGGCGGGAACACCCCAGACCTGGCTGAACCTGTAGCGGACCGGGCACACCTCGAAGTCGTGCAGCTGCGAGAAGCTGAGAGCGAGCGGTGGCGCAGGCGCCGGCCGGCCGGACGCCTCGAGAGGCTGGATGCGCTCGAGGCGCTCGAGCACCGCGGCCACCACGGACGGATCGTCGTGGGCCTGGCCGTTCGCAGCGCGCGGCACGGGAAGCTCGAGCTGCTCCGCCTCGACCACGACCGCCGACTCCGGATGTGCAAGCGCCCAGCTGAGGATCTCCGCAAAGTGGTCGTGATCTTCGAGTCCGTTGGCCCCGACCTCGTGGGCGGTCGGCTCTTCGCGCGTCGCCGTCACATACAGCACATCCTTCGCCCGGGTCATCCCGACATAGACGATTCGCCTGCGCTCGCCGATCGCGAGCGCAACCGCGGGCTGACCGGGTGACGTTTCGGCATAGCGGGGATGCTTTTCGCCGCGCCAGTTCTTCATCACGAAGCCGAAGTTGTCGGGATCGAAGAAGAGGCGCTCGGTGTCGCGGGGCCGGGGTGGCCGCAGGTTGACGACGAACACGACTGGAAACTCGAGACCTTTCGCGGCGTGGATGGTCAGCACCGAGACCGCATCGGGTCCGGCCGCTTCCTCGGCGGCCTCGCCGACGGGCAGCTCGGCGTCGATGACCTGGTCGAGATGGCGCACGAAGTCGCCGATTCCGGCGAGGGCGATGTCGCGCTCGAATCTCCCGGCCAGCTGAAAGACCTTGCGCAGGTTGAGCAGGGCGCGCGGGCTGCCGTCGCGCTGGGCGCGAAGCTCGGCCCAGCGCAGGTAACCGCTCTCTTCGAGGAGGCGGTTGAGGATGTCGGCGACCGTGAGCGTGTCGCGCAGCCGGCCGATGCGGTCCGCGAGCAGGACCAGGCGCACCGCCTCGGACGCGACCTTCGGCTCCATCTCGGGAAATCCCTCGCGCCGCGACTCGTCGAAGCAGTCGCGAAGCCGCATGCCGGACTTTTCGAAACGGCGCGACGCGAGGCGGTACATCCCCGAGTCCGTAAGCCGCACGATCGGCCCCTGGAGGATGCGCACCAACGCGCCGTCGTCCATCGGGTTCTCGGTCAGGCGCAAAAGCGCCAGCACGTCCTTGATCTCCTGGCGGTCGAAGAAGCCGGAGCCGCCGCTCGTCACGTATGGAATGCCCTGGCGGCGCAGCTCGTCCTCGAACTCTCGGGGCAGCATGCGCACCGAGTGCGAGAGCACCGCGATATCGCGAAAGGCGCGGCCGGCGACGCGCAGGCGGCGGATCGTCTCCGCGACCGAGCGAGCCTCCGTTCGCGAGTCGGGCGCCATCAGGATGCTGACGGGGGCCGACCCTCCGGCGCCGCGCGTTGCGACCAGCTCCGGCTCCTCGGCGAAATCGGAATCGCGGCGGATGAAGTCGGTGGCGCAATCGAGGATGCCCTGGAACGAGCGCCTGTTGTGAGTCAGCGGCAGGCGCGAGCCCGGAAACCGGGTGCGGATGTTGTCGATCTCAGCGTCGCGCCATCCGTAGATCGACTGCTTCGCGTCGCCGACCGCGGTGACGTTGCCGAAGCTCTCGGCCGCGGCGAGGCGGATGAAGTCGAGCTGGATGCGGTTGGTGTCCTGGAACTCGTCGACGATCAGGTAGCGGAAACGCTCCCGGCAGCGGCGCCGAAATTCGGGGACTCGCTCGAGCGCGTCGATCGCACCGAGCAGCAGGTCGTCGAAGTCGCGCAGCGACTGGGCGCGGAGGGCCTCTTCGTAGGCGCGATAGATGGTGAAGAGGACCTCGATTGCCTCCACCTCGGCCCGCGCGGGGTCCGGCCCACCAGAGCCATTCGGCGCAGGCCGGCCGCTCCAGTGGCGGGCGTGCAGCTCGACCGCCCGCTCGTGGAACCGCTCCGGGTTGATGCCGCGGCCTTTCAGCTTGAGCAGGAAGCGGAGGCCGGAGCGCAGGAGATCGTCCAGATCGTCGACCGAAAGCGCGGTGAACGAGTCGGGGTCGAAGGGCGCGGCTGCGCCGCTGCGCAGCCTGGCCATCAGCTCCTGCTCGAACAGCCGCTGGCCGGTCTCGTCGAGGACGCGCAGCTCGCGCGGCGCGCCCACGAGGTAGGCGAACTCGTCGAGGAGGCGCGCGCATACGCCGTGGAACGTCCCGATCCACGCGCCGTCGAGGACCTGCGGGCCGAGGTCGGGCCTTCGCGCCGAGAGCTCGGCGGTGATCCGCTGCCGCAGCTCCTCCGCCGCACGGTCGCTGAACGTGACGGTGAGGATCTGGTCCGGCGCCACTCCCTGCTCGACGAGCCAGCAGAACCGCTCCGTGGCCGTGAACGTCTTGCCTGTGCCAGGGCCGGCCGCGATGAGGAACGCCCCCAGCGGACCAGCGTGAGCGGCCGCTGCCTGCTCGCTGCTGAGAACGGGAGCGCCCACCCGAGTGGCGCTCATTCCGGCGGCGCTCCGCCGTACGGGCACACGGCCGCATGTGGGCACGTGCCGAATCGCGTCACGCACGTGCCCGCGATCTCCCGCGGCGCGGGCTCGAAGTGGCCGGCTTTGATCCGTTCGATCGCGTTGACGACGACGGCCCGCCCGCGGTCCAGGTCATCGACGGTGAGCGGCCTCTCGCGGTACTCCTTCAGACCGGCCGGCCGGCCGACGCTGAAGACGTCCTGCCGCATGCCTCCCCAAACCCAATCCTTCGGATACCAGAGCGAGAGGAAGCGCGGCTGGAAGCCGAGCGGGTTGCCCTCCTCGTCGAAACCTTCTTTGCAGGCGAGGTAGTAGAGCAGTAGCTGCACGTCGTGGAGCTCCTGTCCGAAGTACATCTCGTACGCGTAGCGCATCGGCTTGCCGGAGCCGGTCTTGTAGTCGACGACCTCGACCTCACCGTCGCCGACGTCGTTGACGCGGTCGATCTTGCCGACTACCTCTGAGCCGTCGAGCTGCAGGCGAAAGCGTTTTTCGACGGCGACCGTGCGGAGCCGGCGGATGAACTGCATCCCGGTGACCGAGCGGATGTAGTTGCCCAGGAGAGACCGCACCTGCTTTTCCTCGCGCTTGCGATCGAGGACTCCCTCCATGCGCGACAGGTAGCCCTCGAGGTGCCGCTGCAGCGAATCTTCGAGCCACTGCCGCTGCTGCTCCGGTTCGCGCGGGCGCCATTCGTCCTCGTGCTCGTGAAAGTCCTGCAGCACCTCGTGGAGGAAGCCTCCTCGCTCCATCGCGACCGAACGGGGTTCGTAGACCAACCCCGGGTGGTGGTTGTACCAGTAGAGGCGCGGGCACTTGAGGTAGTTGTTGAGCGTCGTCGGGCTGAAGTGGCCGATCTGCACCGACTCCGGGTTGCGTCCCGGGCCGTAGGGCTCGAAGGGCTCGCCAGATTGGGCGTCGGTCAGGAAATCGAGGTCGAGCCCGAAACCTTTCGCGCGCGCGAGCACCGCTGCACCGAGTGCCGACGGATGAGAGGCGAGCAGCACCTCCGCCTCGCGCGGGAGGAGCACGTCGCCTGGCTCGAGGTGGGACGAGGCGCGCGTCAGCTCGCGGTCCTCGGCCTCGGGGGAGGCCATGTCGAGAAAGACGGACCGACCCGCCTGCCGCAGGTACGCATCCGCGAACGTCATGTAGAGACGCCGGCGCGCCCGCGTCATCGCGACGAAGGCGAGCCGAGCCTCCTCGGCGAGGTGGCCGTCGGGATCGGACGGCCACGCCGGCATGAACCCGACCTTGAAACCCTCGAGCCAGGCACGGTCCTCCGCATCGAGGAGCGGATGCGGCCTCGCTCCAAGCGGAAAGAGCCCGTGCGCGAAACCGGAACAGAACACGACCTCGAACTCCAGGCCCTTCGCCTGGTGCACTGTCATGACCTGGACCGCGTCGCGATGTCCGTCCGCGGCTTCCGTGTCGTCGGCCGCCGCGGCGAGCAGGATGTCGAGCGGTCCATTGAAGTCGGCGAGCATGGGCTTCGAGCCGTGCAGCCGCTCATGCACGACCTCAATCGACTCGAGACCCTCGACCGCGGCGCGCAGGTCGGCGATCGCCTCCGCGCGCTGCACCGTAGGCAGGTCGAGGTCGAGGAGACGGCGCATTGCTCCGTCTTCGATGAGCACCGAGTACGCGAGGCCGGCGATGGGCAGCTTGCGCGCCTGGCCGAGGAGTCGCTGTCGCACGACCATCGCCCTGTGCAAGGAGTCGAGCTCCTCGTCGCCCAGGAACGCCATGAAGTCCGGCTCGGGACGCGGGTCTTGGGGCGCGGCCTCTCCCCACGGAAGCGGGTAGCGCTGCGGATCGCGTGCGGCAAGCGCGTACATGACGCGATCGACGACCTTCTTCAAGGGGCGGCCGCGCTCCAGCGCGTAGGCTCGCAGCCGGCTGACGGTGTGCGGGCCGACCCCGCCGAGGCTTGACGCCAGGGCGCTCTCGAAAGCGTCGGGATCGTCGGGCCGCCTCAGCGACTCGAGGTAACCGACCAGGAAGCGGACCACCTCGTTCCGCGCCGTGGCGCCCCAGCCGCGGACCTCGTAGGCCAGGCCCAGGGCGCGCAGTGCCTCCTCGAAAGGCGCGCCCAGCGCGGTGGTGCTGCGCAGCACGATGGCGAAGTCGCGCAGGCGAAGCTCGGGATAGTCCGACCGGATGCGCTTGATCTCGCGGGCGACGAAGAAGGCTTCGTCGACAGGGTCGGCCTCGCGCGCCACGACCAGCGACGGCGCACGGTGCGCCGAGTCGGCGCGCAGGACCCGAGCTTCACGGCCCGGTTGGGTCGCGACCAGCAAACGCTCGCCGGCGTCTAGCGACTCCTGCGAGCATCGATGACAGACCTCGAGGTGGCGAGTCGCTGGTCCGTACACGGCGCCGAAGTCATGGCTGAGCAGGCGAGGGACCGTGCCCCGGAATCCGTAGATGGACTGGTCAGGATCCCCCACCACGACGAGCCGGGGGTGCGACTCGGGCGGAGCGATGAGCCGCAGCAGCTCGAACTGTGCGGGGTCGACATCCTGGAACTCGTCGACCAGCACGAGCTTGAACTTCGCGCGCATGCGGTCGCGGAGCGAGGGGTTGGACTGCAGCATCTCGATCGAGCTGGAGATCAGGTCGCGAAAGTCGAAGAGGTTCGCCTGCTCCATGCGCCGCTGGTACGCCTGGTAGACGGACGCGAGCACGCGCAGCCGCTCGCTTGCGCTAGCCTCCACCGCCAGCTGGAGGGCCGCCGGGTGGACGAGGTTTTGCTTCATCAGAGCGACAAACGCAAGCACGTCGCGGGCGAATGCCTCCGATGCCCGCACCCCGGCAAGCGGTCCGAGCAGATCCGCGTCGATGCCGGCAAGCACCTCGCGCATGACGATCCATTCCTGGAAGCCATTCAGGAGCAGGCGCTCGCGGTCAGGAGCGTACTCGCGGAGAAGGCGGGCGCAGAAGCTGTGAAAGGTCGAGATCCACGCCTCGCCGTAATCGTCCTTCAGGCGCTCGTCGATCCGGCGCGCGATCTCGCCGGCGGCGCCGGTCGAAAACGTGAGCACGATGATCTGGTCGCGAGCCGCGACGCCTTCGCGCACTGCCCGCTCGTACAGGTCGACCAGGGCGTGGGTCTTGCCCGTGCCCGGTCCGGCCAGCACGCGAATCGGTCCTACTACGTCATGGATGTCGAGTGGCAACAGGTCTCCCGGAGGTGGCGGCGGGCAACCTGATTATGCGGGGGCGCGTCTCGGGGAGTCAGCCCCGCCTGTTAACGGCCACCAGGCCGCGACCAGCAGCAGGAGAAGCAGTGCAATCTCGAACCAGGGCCACTGGCGAAGGTGCGGGCTCACGCCCCTCAGATAAAGGAATGGGCTGGCGAGGAACCAGACCGCCACCAGGGGAACGCGCCAGCTCCACGTGGGGCGCTCCTCCCAGACCATCCAGCCGGCGGCGGCCAGCAGGCACAGGTCAGAGGCGTGGAGGTACGGCGCGACGAGAAGCGAGCCGATGATGGCGAGCGGGATGACGAGGCCGGGCGAGCGCCGCAACCTGTAGGCGGCGGCGAGCACCGCGCCGATGATCAGGACGCGGAGCAAGGTCGCAAACATGCCGGTCGCGGCGAGAGCGCCGTGCAGCGTCAGGTCGTCGGCGCCTTTTGGCAGATGTCCGCGCAGCTGCGTCATGTAGTCGGCCATCCCACCGATCCCGACTGTCAGCAGCACCACGAGGAACACCAGGGCGGCTGCGCCGGCCCATGTGGCGAACATCCGGAAGCGCAGCGCAAACAACATCGCGAATGGCACGAGGATCGCGTTGTTCGGTTTGAAGAGGACCGCCATGAGAGCAAGCCCCGCCAGTACGTCCCGCCGGTCGCGCGCAAGCCGCCAGGCGATGACAAGCCCCGCGGCTTCGAGCGGGACGACCTGTCCGACGTTGACCGCGTGCATCACCCACCAGGGCGCGAGCGCGCCCACGACCGCGATCCACCGGCCCCACCCCTTGCTGACCCCGGCCCACGCCAGGGCCGCGGCGAAGGCGATGAAGATGAACACCGCCCACACGGCGTAGGCGAGGTCGTAAGGCAGCCAACCAAGCGGAGCGGTGATGAACGCCACCGTGGGCGGGCTGAGAAACGGCTGCACGATGTGGGCCGGTGACAGCTCCACCTGCTCGACTGCCACCCATGTCTGGTCGTAGATGTGGGACCAGCCCTGCTCGAGCCCCACCTGGCCGGCGGCCGCGTAAGTGTGGAAGTCGACGCTGATCGGATCGTGGCGAACCGCCACGTCGAGCACCAGCGCAAACGCCACGACCGCGAACGCCAGGACGGCCCAGCTTCGTTGGCCGGCTATAGGTTTTGCGGCGCTCAACACATCGGCCCCCCGGATTTCCAGCCTCGCTCACGAAGCCAAACGTTTCTATATTCCGAAACGCATGGCCGGCCAACGTCTGACAACTCCCTGGCGGCGGTTGGCCTGGCCCGTGGCCGCAGGTCTTCTGATTATGGTCGCGCATCTGCCTTCGTTCATGCACCGGCTCCTGGACGGGGACGAGGCGATCTACGGCTCGATCGCCGCCTTGGTGAACGTGGGCGGCGGGCTCTACGGGGCGGGCGGGATCGACAACAAGCCGCCCGGGGTTTTCTGGATCTACGCCCTCGTCTTCCGCGTCTTCGGCGAATACCAGATGACCGCGGTCCACGTCGCCGGGTTCACCGCCATGGCGGCCACGTGCGCCGTCATCTTCCTGATCGCTCGCGGCCTCGCGGGTTCGCGCGCGGGCTTGATCTCAGCCCTCCTCTATGGAGTGCTGACGGCGGCCGGCAACCCGCGCCTGCTCGCCTCGAACACCGAGGTCTTCATGATGCTTCCGCTCTCCGCGTCCGTCCTTTTGATGCTCCGCCGGCGATGGTTCTGGACCGGCGCCGTGCTGGTTGCCGCGGGCGTATTTCGTCAGTCGGCGGCGGTCAACGTCGTGCTCGTCGGGCTTGCCCTGTTCTGGCTCGAGCCACCGGAACGGCGTTGGCGCGCGGCGGGGCTGTTCGGAGGTGGTTTGCTCGCCGGGCTTGCGGTGGGCGCGGGACTCATCGGCGTCACCGGGTCGCTCAGCGGGTTCTGGCGCTGGACGATCCAGACGCTGGCCGGCTACGCGTCGTCGAGCTGGGCCCCGTCATACGTCTGGTCGCGCGCCAGGGACAGCCTCGTGCCGTTCGTGATCGACATGGCGGTCGTTTGGATCGCGGCCCTCGCGCTCGTCACGCGCTGGCGAGCGCTATCCCCGCAGATCCGATTGATGGCCGCCTGGCTCGCGCTCGGACTGGCGGGGTCGCTCGCGGGTGGTCACCTTTCGTGGCACTACTTCATCCAGGCGATGGGACCGCTTGCGGTCCTGGCCGGCCTGGCTTTCGACGAGTTCAAGCTGAGCAGGGCGGTCGCGGCCGCCGCCGTCGCTGGGATCGCGATCCCGGCCGCGGCGTGGTGGACGTTCGACGTCACGTCCGATCCGCTCACCTATGACTTCATCCCGCCTGGACCTCAGCACCAGACGGTCGCCGCGTACATCGCCGCCCACACGTCGCCCTCCGACCGCGTCTTCGTCTGGGGCGACTGGCCCGCGCTCTACGTCGAGTCGGACCGCACCATGGCGACGCGTTTTCCCGGCTTTCTGCGCGGCTTCGATCGAGGATCCGGCCTGCCGCCCAACAACTGGGACACGTCGCCCGACGTCTGGCCGCTGCTTCGGGCCGACCTTGGCGCGCATCCGCCGGCGCTGATCGTCGACACCGCGGCCGGGAACTGGAGCGACTTCGCGAGCTACCCGATGGACGGCTACATCGGCGACATCGTCGGCTTCGGCTATCACGAGGTGGCGAGGATCGACGGGGTGGTGATCTACGCCCGGAACGCCTAGACCGCGGGCAGCTTGACCTTGAGCGGAAGATCCGGCAGCGCCGGCACGGTAACCGGGATCTTCGCGGGTATGTCCACCGCCGGGGCGCTGTCCGGCAGAGCGGGGAGGGTCCGCGAGGGCATCGGCGGCGCCACCGGGTTGACGTTCGCCGGCGATTGCACAGGCTGTGCACGCGAGGCGGTGGCGGGTGGCTGGGCGACGATGATCACCGCGGCGCTCGTGACCACGGCGGCCTGGACCAGGTGATGCGCGCTGTCCTGGAGCCACCGGCCGGACAGCCAGATCGTCAGCGCGTACATCGCACGCCGAACCTGAGTGCGCCCGTGCTGGATGTGCTCGCTGATCGCGGTGAGGGCTCGACGCAAACGCCGCTGCACCGTCCCCTCGGTCATGCCCACCCACAACGCGATCTCGCGGTTGGAGTAACCGCCGAAGTACGCGAGCTTCACCACCTGCTTGTCGTCGTGGGGCAGCGCGCGGATTGCCTCCTCGACCGCGTGGCGGATCATCGCGCCTGAGAAGTCCTTCCACGCGTGCGGCCGGTCATCGCCGTTGTGCATGCCCTCGAGCAGCATCTTCTTCAGGCCCTTGTTGGCCCCGCGCATGCGTCGACGGTCGACCCGGTCTCGCCGGACACCGGTCATCAGCCACGTCCGCCAGGTGTCGTTCGTGGCGCCGGAAAGCAAGTGGTTCTCGGCTTCCCGCATCTTTTAGTAACCCGCTGTCCTGAAAAACTCCGGGGCCTTGCGAAGCACCCGAAAGCCGGATCAGACCGGGACGGGCCTGCGCGGGCGCTTGATCTCGAGGATGCGATGCTCTGACGCCGCGACCGACAGCAGCCGGTCGAAGACCTCGACCGCCCCCTCGCCCTCGACCGGCTCCGACAGCCGCACGTAGGCCGAGGCGCCGTCCGCAAACACGAGGGTCGGCGTCCCGAAGACGCCCAGCTCTGAGACCGCTTCGCTGTGGTCCCTCGCCAGCGCGTCGTAGATCCGCGGGTCAGCGAGGTCACGGCGGAATCGCTCGACGTCTAGCCCGGACTCGGCGGCAACCTGCTCCACGACTGCGACCTGGTCGAGGTCGAGCCGGTCGCGATGCCTGGCCACGAGGAGGGGCTGATGGAGGTCGTCGAACCGGTCCTGGCGGCGGGCCGCCTCGGCGGCCCCAAAAGCCATCCGGCCCCTCACGTTGTCGGACGCGGGCGCACCCCACACCGTCCAGCCGTCATCCTTGGAGTTCACCTGCGTGAGCGAGAAATACCTCCACCGAACGTCGATGTCGCGCCGGCCAGACCGCCGCACGGCGTCAATCAGTCCCGCGGCGCGGTACACGAACGGGCACTGGTAGTCGAAGAAGACGTCGAACGCGATGGGTGCAGAGGCGGTCACTCCAAGAGCTCCAACGCGGCTGGAGCTCACGCGTATTCCAGACAGCTGGGCGTGGATGCGGCCCGACATCCTCGTCCGCCTGCTTCCCTTCACCGCCGCATTCGTGGTCGCCTACCTGGCGAGCGGGCGGGCGGGGTGGCTCGGCCTCGGCGCCGGCAGGGTCGGCGCGCAACTTGGGTTTGCCGCGATTGCGGCTCCGCTCATGTTCGCCGCAGCCGTCGCCGTCCAGCGGTGGCTCACGCGACGGCGAGGGGCCTTGCTGGTGCCGGCAGGCGCCGACGACGCCTGGTTCCAGGCTGCGTTCTACGCGGTCAACGGACCCGTCGAGGAGGCCTTTTTCCGCGGCCTGATGCAGGGCGGGTTGGGCGCCATCTGGGGCGGGCCTGCCGGCTTCGCCATCGCCACTGCGGCGTACGTGCTGTACCACCGGCTCGGCCGGTGGACATGGCGGGATACATTCGCCACTGCGCTCGTCGGGGTCCCCCTCGGCCTCGCGTACTGGCTCCTGCCCGGGCCGCCTTCGCTCCTTGGCGTGTCGCTCGCGCACATCGCGGCTACATGCGGTTTTCTCGGACCTGGTCCATACCTGTTGAGGAAGATGCGGCTCCTGTAGTGGTT
>Ga0209648_10002092_pt1 | contig 16415 bp, 16 predicted proteins | sample GraSoi2013_115cm_FD_185830 | JGI IMG/M metagenome (GOLD analysis project Ga0209648, IMG submission 185830) | Grasslands soil microbial communities from the Angelo Coastal Reserve, California, USA - Sample 9_17_2013_115cm (SPAdes) (version 2) | ecosystem: Environmental > Terrestrial > Soil >...
GCTTTGTATGGACAACCCTTGGGGGGATCGGGGGGGGGACGTGGGGGCCGTCCAGCCGCCTTAACCCATACTTAGTCGGTCAGTGCCCTGGTTCAATCCCCGTGCTGCCGCGCCCCAGGCCAGCCACAAAGCACAAAGATGCTCTTGACCGCGGTGCGCGTTTCCTCCATCCATTCGCGCGCCTTGGCGATCGCGATCAGGAGGGCCTCGCGTTGGCCCGGTTTGATCGGCGTGTTGTGCGCGATCATCATGGTGAGCCACTCCCGTTATAAAAGCCCACCGCTGCCCGCGCCCGTGAGTCAATTCCCCCACCAAGCCTCGCCTGAGTCAGCGCCGGCCATCCCAGCCGCCGACCTCCCGCTCACCACAAACAGCATGCGATCGCAGCAAACATTTCACAGCATGTGATCACATTTCCAGGCCGCAACGTGTAGGGAGCGAGGCAATCGATAATGGCTCGAGCGAGCGTTTTCCGGGGCACCCCCACTCCCACCCCCCCTTAGTTCGATGGAATCTCAAGCGCTTGGCAATTTCGTGTCGCGTTGGCCGATGCCGTTGCGCCGCCGATCTCCCCCGCGACCTCGAGCTCTACGCGGTGACGTCGTCTTCCCAAGAGCTTCCCAGCCCCGCCCTGCCGATGCCATCGCGGGCAGCCAAGCCGTAACATCATCGTTCAACGCGTTGGCTCCGGCTGGTCGTGAACCATGTCTGCAGAGGAGGAACTTCTAACGGTAGTACATGAGTCTCTTACTTCGAAGACGCTCATGTAGCCGTCGGCAACCATCATGACGAGGTCATGCTCGCGCTGGACCCAGCAGCGTTCGAAGGCTCGGGTTTATCGATGACTCACACGGCAGAATTTATTCTGCACCAATTTCTTCATCCCTCGTTTTGATCTCGGGCTTGTCGTGCAGGACCACGTTCAACAAGGAATTATGGACTTCCAGTTTTCCGTTGTATTCGATAAAACCCAATTTGCGGAACTTGTTCATGAAAAAGCTTACGCGCGATCGAGTCGTGCCGATCATCTCCGCCAGCGTTTCCTGACTGAACTTTCCCACGATCGGCTCCGGCCTGCCTTCCTTGCCGAAATTTGCAAGCAAAAGGAGAAGTCGGGCGAGGCGCTTTTCGCTCGAATTGAACAATTGGTCGATCAAGTCCTCTTCAATTCGACTGTTTCGAGTCAATAGATACGACATGAACAGTTCAGAAAACTCTGGCTCATTATGAATGGTGGCGATCATGGTCGCCTTCTCTAAGCGAGTAATCACGCATTCATCGACCGCCCTCGTTGTTGCGATGCGCAGCGGATGGCCATTCAGACATCCTTCGCCAAAGAAGTGATCTGGTCCCAAGATTGCAACTACCGCTTCCTTGCCTTGCTCGGAAACGACGGTGAGTTTGATCTTGCCTTGCTGGATGTAAAAAACCGCGTCCGCGACCTCTCCCTGCGAGAAAACAATTTGGTCCTTCCGATATTTGGATATTGTTTTTCCCTCGCCCACCTTGGCGAGAAATTCTTTGGGATCGAACGAGGCTTTAACTCTCTTCCTCACAAAGGCTCCCCTTTTTCTTCTCGCAAGGGCTGCCCTCTCCCCCGACGAAGGCAGGGCGAGGCGGGAGGATTATAGCGATTCCACTGCACGGATGAAGATCCGGTTTGATAAGAAGATCGCGGCAACAGGGCGGCGTTGTGATCAAGGTACGATGCGCTCGAAGCCTGGCGCGTGGGCATGGTGCGACGCAGCAGCGCGGTGGGATTTGCGGGCAGTTAGCGACGGCGACCCTTAAAGCTCTTTCAGGAGCGCGGCGAGACGTTCCGGGACAGGTTGGTCGACAGCATCGTGCCCGGCCCGAAGCCATTGCCCGATTTCCCGCAGCCATGGCATTTCGGCCAGCATGCCACGACGTTCGGACTGGCCCGTCCTACGCTGTCCGCCCTGGCTACTACCGACCAGTGCGGCTCGCCAGATGCTCTCACGTGCACTCGCAGCTTGAGCACGACGTACCCACTTCTGCTCAGAACGTCTATGAAACTCTAAGGGATAGGTAGTCATGTCGGCCTGGTTTTCGCGATCATTTTCGAAGGTTGAACGCTCTCTGGTTCTTCGCCCAGCGCGAGTGCCCAATACATTTCCCCGAGTTTCCGGTATCGACGGCTCTCCCGCAGCGATTTTGTACGAATTGTCAGCCGAGCGTACTCTTTCGCCTTGGCCCGATAAGCTTCCATTTGCGACTTCACGGCAGACACTCTGCGTACAGCTTGCCTGAGGTCAACGTGCAGGTGCACGCCACTGTGGCCACGCCCTAACTAGCTGTGAACTTTCAGGAGGTTGTCCATTCGATCCGAACCGGGAACGCTGATGTCGCCAAACCCCAGCGATTCGCGGAGGACCGAATGGACACCCACAAGAATGCTCGCCTGACCCCGAAAGGTCGAGAGGAAATGGTTCGTGCGGTTGTGGATCGCGGGATGACCAAAGCCGCGGCCGCGCGCCAGTTCAACACCACTCCGAAGACCGTTGGTAAGTGGGTCGACCGCTTCCTCGCAGAAGGCGTGGGTGGTTTGCGCGATCGATCCTCAAGACCTCTTTCATCGCCAGTCCAAATCCCGCCAGCCACGTGCGATGCCGTGGAAAGTTTGCGCCGTGAACGCCGCACCCAGGAGCACATCGCAACCGAGCTCGGTATCTCCAAAGCCAGTGTCTCGCGCATTCTCGAACGCCGCGGCCTCAGCCGGCTCTCCAGCCTCGAGCCGCAGGAAGCCCACCCGCGCTACGAGCGCGAGAGGCCCGGCGAAATCATCCATCTCGACATCAAAAAACTCGGCCGCTTCCACAGTGTTGGCCATCGCGTCACTGGACGCCGCACCGGCTATTGCAGCAGTCAAGGCGCAGGCTGGGAATTCGTCCACGTCGCCATCGATGACCATTCCCGGATAGCGCGTGCCGACATCCTCCCCGACCAGAAGAAGGAAAGCGCTGTTGGATTCCTGGTCGCCACCATTGCCTACTTCAAGAGCCTTGGCATTACCGTCGAACGCGTCATGACTGACAATGGCAGCTGCTATCTCTCCAAAGCCTTCGCCCGCGCCTGCAAGCAGCTCGCTGTCAAGCACATCAGGATCAAGCCCTACTCCCCGCAAACGAACGGCAAGGCCGAGCGCTTCATTCAGACCGCACTCAGAGAATGGGCCTACGCCACCGCATTCGAGCACTCAAAGCAACGATACGCCGCGTTGCCCGCTTGGCTCCATCGCTACAACTGGCACAGGCCTCATGTTAGCCTCGCACGCAAACCGCCGATTAGCCGACTCGGTCTGACCGGGAATAACCTCCTGAGGCTTCACAGCTAGCTAGCCGGCGGCGTCCGATCCGGTCGGAGGACGAAATGACATCATTCGAGAACGACGCGCATGGCAGCGCGAAAGGCGCCGTTCGCCCGCGCCTGGCCGACCTCGGCCGGCGCGACCTTATGAAGGGGGGCGTCGGAATTGCCGTGACCCAGCTGCTGGGTGGCGAGGTAGCTGCTGCAGCCACGCGCAAGATCGCACTCGAAGAGCATTTCACGACGCCCGCACTTGCCAAGAAATATGTCGCCAGGCCGACCCGCAGCGACACGCTGTTCGAGGACATCGAGCGCCGGCTTGCCGACTTCGATCAATTGCGCTTGGAGACGATGGACAAGGCGGGCATTGATCTCGCCGTACTCTCGGTCACCACGCCCGGCGTGCAGGCGGAAGCGGATGCAAAGACGGCGATCGAGTTGGCGCGGGGCGCTAACGACCTGCTGGCGCGCGAAGTGCAGAAGCGGCCGCAGCGATATGCGGGCTTCGCCCATCTTCCCATGCAGGATGCCGCCGCCGCTGCCACGGAACTCGAGCGTGCCGTCAAAGAGCTTGGGTTCAAGGGCGCGCTCATCAACGGCCAGACCAACGGCCACTATCTCGACGCCGACATGTATCTCCCATTCTGGGAGCGCGTGCAGGACCTGGGTGTTCCGATCTACCTGCATCCGGGAGACCTTGCCGATCACCCGGCGATGTTTGCCGGCCGCCCCGAGTTGAACGGCGCTGTCTGGGCCTGGACCGTGGAGACCGGGAGCCATGCGCTACGGCTCGTCTTCGGCGGCACGTTCACGCGCTTTCCGAGACTGAAAATCATTCTCGGTCACATGGGCGAGACGCTTCCGGTCCTGCTGTGGCGCTTCGACAGCCGCTGGCAATGCGAGCTCGGCAAAGAGCTCCCGCCCGACGCGCTGCCCTCCGCCATCATCAAGCGCAACTTCGTCATCACCACATCAGGCGTCTGCGCCCCGGGGCCGCTCGCCGACGCCATCGCGGCGCTCGGCGAGGACAGCGTGATGTTCTCCGTCGACTATCCCTATGAAGACACGCAAACCGCCGCAGCCTTCATCGAATCTGCGCCGATCAGTGAGTTGGTGCGTGCCAAGGTCTGTCACGGCAATGCCGAGCGGCTGCTGCGGCTGTAAGCGAGGACCATGTCCGAGCGTGTCGCCGACGCATAGAACTTACAGTGGCTATTGGGGGTACTGCGGACATGCATGGGCGTGTCGCCTCGGCCAACGCGGTCGCGGCGACCCACAGCGGACATCTCAGTCGATCTTCAACCCGAGCGCTTCGACGATCGGTGTCCAGAGAGCAATGTCGGCTGCGAGGGACCGCCTGAATTTTTCAGGATTTGAGTCGAGAGTGGGTTCGATACCCGCGTCGATCAACATTTGCTTGTAGGCCGGTTCGGCGACTGCCGTGCGCGTCGCCTTCGCAATCTGTTCGACGATCTCAGTCTGGGTCCCGGCGGGCGCGAGCAGCCCGATGGAGCCCATCACAGTCATGCGCGGGAAGCCCAGTTCTGCCACCGTCGGAAGCTCAGGTGCAGCGATCAGACGCGTGGGACTCGTCACGGCAAGAATCCGGATCTTGCCAGACCGATGGAACTCGAGGAGCTGCCCGGTCACGCCTGGCGTACCCATCGGAACTTGTCCACTGACTAGGTCCGTGATCAGTGGACCGGTGCCACGGTACGGGACCTGCACGATCTCAAGCGTTCCCGCGAGCGATTTAAATAGCTCACCGGTCAGATGCTGGATCGAGCCCACACCGGCGTGCCCGTAGGACAGCTTGCCGGGATTGGCTTTCGCATATGTGATGAGCTCCTCTAGCGACTGAACCGGCACGGCAGGATGCACGGTAATGCAGAGAGAATTAGCGGCCACACTCGCAATCGGATCCAAGTCTTTCACCGGATCATAGAGCGGCCGGCTCTTAAGCAAGGCCTCGTTGACGTGCGTCAGCGTGCCGCCAAGCAGGATTGTGTAACCGTCAGGCCGCGCGCGCGCGACGGCGGCGGCACCTAACGAGCCGCCGGCGCCACCGTTGTTTTCAACCACCACCGCGCCGAGCAGGGGCTTCACCTTATCCGCCCAGGGACGCCCGACGGCGTCGTATGCACCACCGGGGGGAAAGGGAATCACGAGCCGGATCGGCCGAGACGGATAACTTTGCGCTCTCGTGATCCGTGACACTGCTGGCAGCGCAGCAGCCCCGGCGGCAAGATGCAGGAATCGTCGCCGGGCAACTTTCATGATTGCCTCCGCGATGGTGCGGCGCTCCGTACGATTCTCAAAAGCTATCTTACGCACTGTGCGGCGAGGATGGTTTTATAGGGCGCTGGCCGACCGAGAGGCTCCCTCCTTCGGTCCCAGCACCACCACGAGCGCGCCCATCTTCACCCGGCTGTAGAGATCGATCACATCCTCATTGGTCAACCGGATGCAGCCCGACGAAATCGCATGTCCAATCCATCCGGGCTGGTTCGTGCCGTGGATGCGATACAGCGTATCGTTGCCGCCTGCGTAGAGGTAGAGCGCACGCGCACCCATTGGATTGCTTGCACCGCCTTCGACATAGTTCGGAAGCGGGCCGAGGCGCCGCTTCTCGCCCTCGGTCGGCGTCCATCCGGGCCATTCTTCCTTGCGGCCGACTGTCGCCACGCCGGACCACGCCTGAGCATCCTCGCCCACGATCGCGCCGTAGCGGATCGCCTTACCTTCGGGGAGCACGTAGTAAACGTAACGTGCGGCCGTATCGACCAGGATAGTGCCTGGCGCTTCCTTGCGCTGGTATCGAACGACCTGACGCCGATAGGCGGGCGGAATCCACGCCTGCCGGTAGGGAGGGTTCGCCAGTTGCTGTCTGTCGCGCGCCGTGAAATTGGCGTCCGGCACGGGACCAGGAGAAAGCCGGAAAATGTTTTGGGCAGAGGCCGTAGCCGCAGAGGTGAGAAGCGTCGTCACCGTGATCCCGGTCACGAGGATGTCTTTGACGCCGCGGCTCAAGCGGGTCTGGCGACGGATCAACAAGCGAAGTGTTCCCCGACTCGCGCCCCGACGATCCCCAGGCGCACCATCTCTCAATAACCTCCGGCGGCGGGCGGAAATATGACCCAAGGGTGCCGGGAGTAAGACGTTTGAATAGCTGATGAGGTGCCCACGTCGCCGCAGCACATTTTCTGCCTATCGCACAGTGGGCGGGCGAGCGAAACGCACCGGCATGACGGCGGAAAGGCCAGCGTCCATAGCCAATCGGCTATCGCGATCATTTGTGATGGCCATCACATACGGGCTCGTCAAATATGGGTACGCTTTTGCACCTGGCGCCTCGGCGCGCGGCATGAATTCGGCGACAGCTTAGGCAATGGCTATGCAAGTTCCATCAGATGGCGGCGAGACGATCCTGGTGGTCGATGACGACGACCTGGTACTCCCGGCCGCTAAAAGCCTGATCGAGAAACTGGGCTATCGGGTACTGACGGCCTGTAACGGCCCTGAGGCACTGGAGATTCTGCATCAAGACACGCCGATCGATCTCCTGTTCACTGATGTCTTCATGCCAGGCGGAATGCATGGCCCTCAACTCGCGAACGCGGCGCGTCGGCTGCGGCCAGAACTAAAAGTAGTATTCACATCGGGCTTTTTCGAGTACGCAGAGATCCGCCAAGGGCTTGACCCTCGAATCGAACAGATAAGCAAGCCCTATGAGCCGAACGCGCTCGCGGAAAAATTGCGCGACGTCCTCGATAGCTCTTCTCAATAGAGAATTTCCGACCATTGCGGTTCATGCGTTGCTTCGTAGCTCGTTGATCGGCCAGCACCTGCCGCCCTGCCTCGGTGATCCTCACGCGCGCCAACGGCAAATGCCGAGCGGCTGCTGCGGCTGTAAGCGAGGACCATCTCCGACTGTGTCACCGATGCATAGAACTTACGGTGGCTATTGGGGTACTGCAGATACGAATGGCTGGAGACCTCCCCGTCAGGCGGATGATTATCGTCGATCACTTTAAAAAGGGGCGTTTAGGATGACCGAAACCATGGGCAAACGATTCCTGCAGACATGGTTCGCGATAACCGCGCTGTTGCCATTCGCCGAGGCGGCCTCGCGCGCCGAGACGCTCGATCAGCTTTACGAAAAGGCTAAGCTCGAAAAGACGGTGGTGTTCTATGCCGGCGGTCCGGCGGCGCCACACGAGAATCGGGCCAAGGAATTCATGCAGAAATACCCCGGCATCACGGTGTCGGTGACCGGCGGCTTTAGCAACGTCCTGAACGAACGAATCGAAAGGCAGATAGCGGACCAGAAGCTCCAGGTCGACATGGCATTCTTCCAGACCGTGCAGGACTTCGTCACCTGGAAGAAGCAGGGCAAGCTCCTGGCCTTCAAGCCAGAGGGGTTCAACCAGATCATGCCGAATTTCCGCGATGAGGACGGTGCCTACATGGCGCTGAGCGCCAACGCGCTCACTTATGCCTACAACACGTCCAAGGTGCGCGCGGAGGATGCGCCGAAATCAGCACAGGATTTCCTCAAGCCGATGTTTGTGGGAAAGGTGATCACTGCCTACCCAGCTGATGACGATGCCACGCTCTATCTCTTTTACCTGATTGTACAGAAGTACGGCTGGGGCTGGATGGACGAGTACATGGTCACCAAGCCGAACTTCATCCGGGGCCATCTTCCGGTCGCGCGCAGCGTGGCCTCCGGCGAGAATATCGCCACGTTCGATGCCTCTTCGTCGGTCTGGCCGTTCAAGCGCGAGGCAAAGCTGGAGATCGTGTGGTCGCCGGTCGACGAGACGCCGGTATTCACGCTCACCGGCGGCATCTTCCAGGACGCACCGCATTCCAATGCGGCGAAGCTTTATCTCACATGGTTTCTCGCCAAGGAGCAGCAGAGCCGCGTCGGCTCGTTCTCGTCGCGCGTCGATGTGCCGCCGCCCGAGGGCTTCCACCCGCTCACGTCATACAAGATCGGCAACAATTATCGGGAGTTCATGACCAACGACGAGCTAGTCACCGATCTGCGCAAGCGCTTTGAGGGCTACACAGGTCCGCCGATCAACAAGGGCGGGGTGAGATGAGCGACCCGCATCAGCGTCATGGCCGGGCTTGTCTCGGCTTCTCTCGTGAGCGGAAGTGTGGCCGCTGAGATGATTTTGAGGGAGTTGCTTCTCGGCGACAGCTTGACGGTTTCGCGGGTCCTTCCCGCCGTCAAAGGCATCGTGGGGCGCGAGGGGCCGCTGGTTGCAGACCGCCAAGATTAAGCTTGACAGGTTGACAAGTTGACAGCTTGACAACCGCGGTTGACGCGCAGCTCTCGGAACTAAGCTCCCCTTTTGCGAGCTTCCGTCAGTTGCGGGGCAAGGGCCCGGCCGATTTCGGACGCGATCGGAGAGAAGCGGACATGCCGCGAGCGGCAGGGGTCGGTTGATCTGACGAAAATGACCCCAAGCGGTCATAGGCTGGACCGAAATCCCGCAGTGCAGCGATCTCCGCGTCGTCGGATGCGTCGATGGAGCGGGGACTACTTCAAAATCTGCTTCTTCGCCCCACGAAAGCGCTCCCTAATTCGGAGGCGCGCCGCAAAGCTCAATCAGATAATTAATCAGCCCGACCTGCACTGGTTTGTTCTGCAAATCTGGGCGCGCTGCTACGAATGTACGGACGTTTCTCGCAAGCTGTTCAACCGGGAGCCGGCCGCTCACACACTTTGAATAGTGCCGAGAGGTAGACGCAGTATCGGGAGACGCGATGCTGACAAGGGAATCGTAAGCGCCCGCAATGTACATGGCGCGGGCCTGGTCGCTAAGCCGGTCCCACGCCGGATAGTTATAGTAGACCTGCGTATTGGCTCGGCCAATCATCAAAGCTGACAAAAAACCCGCGATCACTAGTGATTTCATGGCAGTTCCCCTGCCGCGTGTGGCGGGGTAAAGCGGACATCGGCGCGTATCGCTCATCAGAAGCGCGGGCAGTACCTCGGGACCATTGAGGCCCCGAGTGAAAGGGCGGCCGAAGCCGCCGCGGTGGCAGAATTTGATCTCAGCGACGAGCAGCGCCGGCGACTGGTCGTGAGCGAGCGGAATTAATCTTCCTCATCCTTACTCTGACGGGCGATTCGCTCTTGTTCAGTTCGCCACCGATCAAGCGCCGATCTGCCCGGCAGAGGATCGCCAAAAAAAGCCGCTGTCAGGCTTTGCTGCGCTCGCAACTCGTACTGGCGATCACGTTCCTCCAATACTGAAGGGCTCGGCGTAATCTTTTGCGAGATCGCAACCGCCAAAGCGATGTCTGATGACGGCGCGAATGCATCAGTCTCGACGAGATCGACTTCGTTCAGATCTTCCGACATGGTAATTTCCCCCGCGGCCTCCCCATGGCCGCATCCTTAACCGAACACCACATCATCTTGGCAAAAGGCTGACGGTAGGCTGTCTGGATTAAGGCCAACGCTGCTTGCCACAGCCGACGAGGTGATCGAATAGCGGTGGCCTTTTGCTGCAATGCGCTAGGTCGCGATTGGCACAAAGCGCTGGTTCGTTGTGACGCACCAAGTTGGTCGTTGATGGCGAGCGAGGTGATCGCCAGCGGGATGACGCTAGTCGGCTCGATGCCGTCGTCGACGGTTGAATGCTTGTCCCGAAATTAGCCGGGACAATAGGCTCCACTCTCCGCCCAAGCCTTGATCAGATCCCCGAACGCCGCCTGTGTACCCGGCGCCGGCGCTCGTCCAACTCCGGGGTTCCAAGCCCAGCCGACCAGGCTGTCTTCGCTCATGTGATGGACGAGGGCCGCCATATCGCGGTTGCCGTTGCGTTTCGGGTCTTTGATCTGCCGGCAAATCTCGGCGAGCAATTTGCCGTGCCACGCCATGGAGAGAGGCGCGAGGTGCCATTCTGGGTGGCCGGGCACGCCGGCCGGACCGAAATTACTTTCGTGATGGCAGGTCGCGCATGCCATGCCCGGTGCGCCGTGCCCGTCCGCACCACGCACGACCAGCGGCTGATGCGGACGCATTCGGTCCGTCTGCGTCGGACTATCGCTCGCCGGATGGCAATTCACGCAACGCGGGTGCTGCAACACCTTACCGGCTTCCTGAAACAGCGCGATCGAACGCGCGCGCTTGTCCTTGATCGACTCGAAGCTCGAAACCGCGCGGAGCTGTGCGCGTTCCTGTCCCGCGCTTTGGCTGAATGTGGCGGCGAGGCCAACCGCAATCACCGACGATGCGACGGCAAGCAGCAGCGAGAACCCTGGACGCATCACGCAACCCCCTGCACCATCGGCAGGCGCCGCGGGCGCTGCAAGCCGAGCCGCGCCAGCGCGTTCGCGACAGCAGGGCCAATCGGCGGCACGCCCGGCTCGCCGACGCCGGTCGGGTGCTCGCTCGATTTCACAATGGCAACTTCGACATCGGGCATCTCATTGATGCGCAGCGATCGATAACGATCGAAGTTTTTCGGCACCGGGCGGCCGTCCGCGAGCGGCACCTCGGCAAACAGGATATGCCCGAGGCCAAATCCAATTCCGCCTTCCATCTGCGCGCGGATCACGTCCGGATTGACGGCCACACCGCAATCGACCGCACACCACACTTTATGCACGCGCGGCTCGCCGCCGTCCCCGATCGAGATTTCGGCGATCTGCGCGATGTAGCTGCCAAACGCTTCAACGACCGCCACTCCACGGGCACGCCCGTCTTTCGGGCTGGGGCCAGACCACTTCGCAAGATCGGCGACCGCACGAAGCGCACCCGCGTGCCGCGAGTTTTGCTCCATCATTTCGAGACGGCCTGCCACCGGGTCTTTGCCGGCAGTCTGCAGCAGCTCATCGACAAAGCATTCGACGGCGTAACCCGTATGGGTGTGGCCAACGGAACGCCATGACAAAGTCGGTACGCCGACGTCAGTGAGATGAAGGTCGCAGGAGAAATTCTCGATTCTGTAGGGAATGTTGCTCGATCCTTCGACCGCAAGCGGATCAATGCCGTTCTTGATCATCGCCGCTTCGAATGGCGTGCCTTTGATGAAAGACTGCCCGACAACGGTATCGCTCCAGGCGATAATCTTGCCGTTTTCGAGTCCGCCGCGCAGACGATGGACAAACATCGGACGGTAATAACCGCCGCGAATGTCATCCTCGCGTGTCCACACTAGCTTCACTGGCCGACCCGGACCGATCGCTTTCGCGGCAGCTGCGAGTTCGGCGACATGATGAGCGGACGGTTGCGCCCGGCGGCCGAAACTGCCGCCCGCATAGAGCGTCTCGATCTGCACCTGCTCAGGCTTCAAGCCGAGAACGGCGGCAATCGTGGCGTGCTCGACGGTTTGAAACTGACAGCCGAAACGCGCCACCGCGCGCGCGCCGTCCCATTTCAGGAAGCCGTCGAGCGGCTCCATCGGCGCATGCGCGAGATAGGGAAAGACAAATTCGGCTTCGGTGATCTTGCCGGCGCGCTTTAATGCGCTGGCGACGTCTCCGTGCGCGGCAGCGATCGTGCCCTGTGTCTTAGCGAGCGCGCGATATTCGCTCACCAGCTGCTCGGTGTTGCGCTGCTCCGTGCCCGCCTCGTCCCAGGTGATGCGCAACGCGTCCCGGCCCTTCATCGCAGGCCACATCCCGGTGGCATAAACCGCAACGCCAGACGGCAATGTCTTGACGTCGATCACGCCCGGGATTTTTCGCGCATCGATGTCATCGACAGAAGCGATCTTGGCGTTGAACCGCGTCGGACGCGCGACCACGACGGTGAGCATGTCCGGCTCGCGAATATCGATGGTGAATTGCGCCGCGCCGTTGGTCTTCGCCGGCACGTCGAGCTTTTTGACTGCGCCTTCCTTGCCGACCAGCCGGAACTGCGACGGATCCTTGAGCGGCGGGTTCTCCGGCACCGGCAATTTCGACGCCGCTTCCGTGAACGCGCCGAACTTGCTTTCGCGTCCTGATGAGGCATGGCGGAGCACGCCGCCGGAAACGGTGATCTCGGCCGGCGAGACGTTCCAAGCTTGCGCGGCCGCCTGCACGAGCATCGCACGCGCGGCCGCACCGGCCTTGCGCAACTGAACATATGAATTGGTGATTGCGGACGAACCACCGGTGCCCTGTATCGGACCCATCGTTAGATTGTTGTACAGTTTCGCGTTCACGGGCGCGGATTCCGCGCGCATCTGCGACCAGTCAGCGTCGAGTTCTTCGGCGACGATGGTCGTGAGGCCGGTATACGGTCCTTGACCCATCTCAACATGCTTGCAGATCACCGTGACGGTGTTGTCCGCGCCGATACGGAGGAATGCGTTTGGCATTGCTGGCGCGTCCAAGGCAGCGCCCGCCTGCGCCCGCGCTAACCTCGGCAAATGAAAAGCGATAGCGAGCGCGCCCCCGCCAGTGAGAACCGAACGCCGGGAGATGTTTCTGTCGTGAAGGGTCATGGCGTCAGCCCTCCAGCGACTTCGCTGCGTCGCGGATGGCGGCGCGAATGCGATGATAGGTCGCGCAACGGCAGATATTGCCGTTCATGGCGAGATCGATGTCTTGATCACTCGGCTTTTTGACCTGCTTGAGCAAGGCCACCGCACTCATCACTTGACCGGACTGGCAATAGCCACATTGCGGCACGTCGCGCGCGATCCACGCTTTCTGCACCGCCGCCGCTTCACGGCCGGTGATGCCCTCGATCGTCGTGATCGCGCGGTTGCCGATCGCCGAGACCGGGATTGAGCACGACCTCAGCGGCTTGCCGTTCATGAAGACGGTGCAGGCGCCGCATTGGGCGATCCCGCAGCCGAATTTCGTTCCCGTCAGCCCGATCGCGTCGCGCAAAACCCAGAGCAGCGGGGTGTCGGGCAGCACATCCACATTTTGCACCTGCCCGTTCACATTCAGCGAAAAAGCCGCCATCGCGGATCCTCTCGCGTGAAATTTTGAACAGAGCTTAAAGTCGGCGGTATCCGGTGGCAAGAAGGCACCGGAGCGTTCCATACTTACCCGGCGGAAACTGTCCGCACAGATGTCGAAAATCGAAAATCAAGAGGAGGTCTGCGACTTCCCACCAACAGCGCAATTGTAAGATTTCGGGGCCAGGAAGATACTCGTTGTAATCTATGCAAACCGGTCTCTAATTTACGGAAATATTCATCGTGCAGAGGGGTTGTCTTTCTCAACACGTCATATGCGAAGGGAAAGAACGATGAAGCGCGCCCTGATCGATATCGTAAGCATGGGCATTTTCGCTGTGAGCGTTGGGGTGGAGAGCGCCAACGCACAGACCTATGGCCCCTACGGCGATTCGCGAGTCTACGCCTCGCGAGCCTATGGCGCCCAAAGCCGCAGCACGGTTCGCCGCGGCGTTCCGCGCACTGTGACAGTCCGGCAGCCACGGGCGGCGGTAGCCTTGGCTACAATCAAAACCTCTGGAATTGGAACCGTTGAACGGACGAACAAGGGCGGAAAAAGCTAGCGCCTTGCTTGCGCCGACGAGATGATCGAATAACCACGTCTTTGCTGCATTGCATGAGTCCGGTCCTGGCAGATTGTGTTGCAAAAGTCGCCGCGGAGAAGCTGTAGAATAGAAATACGCAACAATCGAATCGGAGCGAATGGATTCTTGATCATCGCCGTTGACGTTAGGCGATTCGGTCACGCAATCAATACGGATGAGGTTTTCGGTACACACAGGGCTCGGCAAAATGCTGATGGCGTCTCAGGACGTCGACCAGATGGTCGATGTCGGCGCGGCGATGTCCGGCGTTCAGCTGGATTCGAAGCCGCGCTGACTTGATCGGCACGGCCGGAAACCTGATGGCATCGACATGAATCCCTTCCTCGCGAACCGCGAGGGCGAGTTGCTCTGCCTTCGCCTCGTCGCCGAGCCAGATCGGGACGATCGGCGTCTCGGTGGCCACCAGCTTGTAATTCAACTCCGCCATGCGCTTGACGAAATAGCGCTGATTGTCCCACAGCCGCTGCCGGCGTTCCGGCTCGTCGCGAACCACGTCGATCGCGGTCGAGATGACCATCGCCTGATCCGGCGGCAGCGTTGCGGTGAAGCCGTAGGCGGGGCACGCCATCCGCAGCACTTCGGTGATCAATCCATGGGCCGCAATGTAACCCCCGATGGAACCGTAGGCCTTGCTCAGGGTGCCCATGTAGATCAGCCGTTCGCTGGCCGCCTTGAAATGCTCCACGACGCCGCCGCCGGAGGCGCCGAGCACGCCGGTGCCGTGGGCATCGTCGACATAGACCAAGGCGTCCCACCGCTCGGCGAGGCGCAGCAGATCGGGGATCGGCGCGATGTCGCCGTCCTGGCTGAAGACGCCGTCGGTCACGATGATCTTGGATGTGGCCGTCGACCGGCGCAGCAGCGTCTCGAGATGATCGAGGTCGAGGTGATGATAGCTGTATCGCCTCGCGCCGGACAAACGCATGCCTTCGCGAATGCTGATGTGGTTATATTCGTCGCTGAAGTACGCGTAGGAGTATTCCCGGCTCGCCGTGAAACCGAAGACGCGCGCGATCTGGGTTGCCCGCGGCAGCGTCGACAGAGCCCCGAGATTGGTCAGATATCCGGTCGCGAACAGGATCGCGTGGCTCTTGCCGTTGGAGCGCGCGATCTTGCGTTCAAGCTCGCCGTAGAGCGCGAGATTGCCGCCGAGCAGCCGCGAATCGCTGTTGCCGACGCCATAGGCCTTGATGCCGCGGGTGGCGGCGGCCTTCGTGCGCGGGCTCGTTGCGATTCCGAGATAGTTGTTGGTGCTGAACGAGACCCGCGGTCGGTCCTTCACCGTGAATGTCGGGGTTGGAAGACTATCCACCACCACCGGCTCGTGCGGCGCACGCCACCCGAACCAATCCGCCAACTCCACAAACTCATTCACGCTACGCACCTCTCACATCTTCGACTGCGGCATTTCCTGGGGAACTAACTTGAAGTCCTTGGCGCGGCGGACGGCGGGCGCGAATGCGCGCCCACGCTGGCGAGAGGTCCGCTCGGCGCTGCCCTTGCCCTTCGAGCCGGCAGGCGCCGCCGCCCCTCGAGCAGCCTTTGCTCGGCCAAGCGTTTTACGACCGCTCAGTAGTAGCCGTAATCGTAGTCACAGGCCCAAACTCGCTGCCACCCCCACGGTGTCGGCTGCCAACTCCAGCACGAGCCGCCATAGAGACCAACGCCAGCGACGAACGGCACGGCCGCGAAGGCGAAGCGGCGGTGGTGGAACCGATTGAACCGGGCGAACGCAAACCGATTGACGCGTGGTGCAAATCCTGGTCGGAACGCAAAGCTGCGTGACCCGACGAACCCACCGCGGAAAGCGGCACTGCGGAAACCTCCACCCACCACTCCACCGCGGAAGGCGGCGCTGCGGAAACCTCCGCCCACCACTCCACCGCGGAAAGCGGCGCTGCGGAAACCTCCGCCCACCACCCCACCGCGGAAAGCGGCGCCGCGAAAGCCACCGCCTACCATTCCGCCGCGGAAGCCGCCACCTATCGCCGCACCGTGAAAGCCCCCGCCGCGAAAGCCTCCGCCCATCCGGGCATCCGCCGGCGTCGGCGCCGCCATCGCGCCGGCGAAAGTGACGGCGGCCAGCGCGATTATGACCTTACGCACCATGGTGTTTCCTCCATTTGTCGCAAGCACTGGGCTCCATCCGATCATCGCTCGTCATCGATGAAAGTCGCCCGCAGGGATCGTCTCGGCATCTGCGGCGCAGCTTGGCCGCGACAACGGTGGGCACGGGACAACTCTGTCAGGCGCTTTTGCATCGACTCTCTAATCGGATCTCTGCTGGTGGAACTCATGTTGGCTGCCGGCCGCCGCCGCCAGCAACAATCGCAATGACGAGTAAAACCGGCAGACCCGCCATAAACAATCGAGCCGGACTATTCAAATTACTAATGCGTCAGTTTCTGACTTGTAAGTTAGTAGTTTGCGGGTTCCTGTATGATAAGATCACACGCTCGAATGCCCTTTGCACATCGATTTGGAGATGCGAGATCATGGGAGGAGGGCGACGGCGCCTTCTCGTCATTGAAGACGACCCGGAAACGGCTGAGCAGCTTGAGGA
>Ga0209648_10002093_pt1 | contig 16413 bp, 19 predicted proteins | sample GraSoi2013_115cm_FD_185830 | JGI IMG/M metagenome (GOLD analysis project Ga0209648, IMG submission 185830) | Grasslands soil microbial communities from the Angelo Coastal Reserve, California, USA - Sample 9_17_2013_115cm (SPAdes) (version 2) | ecosystem: Environmental > Terrestrial > Soil >...
CGGATCGTTGACAATTCTTGTGGCATTCAAATGAGCCATGTGGCAGCATTCTTGGCGTCGCACCTTGGAGGGCACGATGCGTTGCGCGATTTCTTTTGCCGTCTTCTGGCTCTTGAGTCTCTTCGCGTTAGGACAGTCCCCTTCGCAGCGGCCGGCCGATGCTCCACAAAAATACAACCTCGCGGCTACGCCCACGACCGTTGCCTGGGGCTATTACGACTCCGCCGCGCCACCCGTGCTGCGCATTCACTCGGGCGATATCGTGGTCTTCGATACCCTGATCACCAACAGCCCTACTGGATTAGAAAAGGCCGGCCTTCCACCCGATCAAGTGCAGCAAAGCCTGCGCGCCATTTATAAGGAGGTCACTAACAAGGGCCCCGGCGGCCACATTTTGACAGGACCAGTCTATGTAGAGGGCGCGGAACTGGGCGACACCTTGGAAGTTCGCATCCAAAAAATCGAGCTGGCGATTCCCTACGCTTACAACGCGTTCGGTCCCAACCGCGGTTTTCTGCCCGAGGACTTTCCCTATCGCAAGATGAGGATCATACCTCTGGATCGCCAACGCATGGTGGCCGAGTTTGCTCCGGGAATTGAGATCCCGCTACATCCCTTCTTCGGCAGTATGGGGGTCGCGCCGCCCGAGGCTTTCGGTCGCATCGATAGCGCTCCTCCGGGCATCCATGCCGGAAACATGGATAACAAGGAGCTGGTCGCCGGCACTACGCTCTACCTGCCTGTCCACGCCAAGGGCGCGCTGTTTGAAGTTGGCGACGGACACGTGGGCCAGGGTAACGGGGAGGTCGACATTACCGCCCTAGAAACTTCTTTGGTGGGCACTCTGCAATTTGTCGTGCACAAGGGAACCAATCAGAAGTACCCGCGTGCGGAAACACCGTCGCACTACATCAGCATGGGTTTTCATCAGGAGCTCTACGAGGCGACCAAGACAGCGGTGCGCGAGATGATCGACTTCCTGGTCACCGAGAAGCATCTGAGTCGCGACGATGCCTATATGCTCACTAGCGTCGCCGGCGATGTGGATATTACTGAGTTGGTCGATGGCAACAAGGGCGTACATGTCATGATGCCCAAAGCTATTTTTGCCAGCAAGTAAGCCATTGCGGCTGAACATGGTTACCTTAGTAATCGCGCACCCGCTTCTTATTAACCCGCGACTCGGGTTAGTATCTGCGAGACGTCTCCCCCTCAAACTATCCCCGAGGAGGCAAGCCATGTCCAACGGGTACGGACAGAGTCCCCAAAAGCAAACCGTTTACGGTGGCCCAACCATCCAGACCAAGGAAGGAACCGTGTACAACGGTCCGGTTGCCGGGGGCCCGGTGTATCAAGGACCCGCCGACACGACGCCCTACAACCCCTCGTTACAAGCACTGCGCTCCGCTCCACGTGCCGTCAATGCCGGCGCCCGCAAAGGCTCCAATATTTTCTATGTGATTGCCGGGTTTACCGCTGTGAGAACTCTTTTGCTGTTTGCCGGCGTGCAGCAACTCACCCTGGGAGCGAACCGCATGGTGGCCGGTGACCCGCAGTCGATTTTGATGGTCAACGGGTTGATCATCGCGATCTTTGTGGCACTGGGAATTTTCACCCGGCGCGGCAGCAAGATGACTTTACTGATCGGCATGTTGCTCTACGCTGCCGATACAGTGCTTTTGCTGATCGGCGACGCCAGCGCGAACGCCATCTACATTGGTGTTCACGCCTTGTTCCTCTACTACCTGTTTAGCGCTTACCGCCAGTTTGCCGATTAGATGAAAAGACCGAACAGTCCGAAGAGATTGGGTAATTGGGTAATTGGGTAATTGGGTAATTTGGGCGCGACGAGACGGTGCCAAAATTACTCTATTACCAATTTACTCAATTACCCAATCTGTCTACACGCCCTTGGTGACCGGTTCCCAGATAAATTTGTGGATCTGTAGGCCCAGCCGGACGTTAAGTCTGTCTTGCAAGATCCACTCCGCCAGGACGCGAGGATCAAGCTGGCAATTGGACGAATCGCGTTCGGGGCTTGGGTTCTTGAGGAAGACCGGAGAGAAAATCACGCTGTTTAGCTTTCCCTCAAGCTGGTGGTGGCGCGTGAAATCTCGGGCGAACTCGTAGTCGGCCCGATCGGCGAGCACGAATTTGATCTCGTCGCCGGGCGTCAACGTCTCCAGATTACCCAAGCGAAACGTCTCGCCCTCGCCCGATCCCGGGCACTTTACGTCGACGATCTTGTGCACGGCTTTAGGCACTTTCCCTAAGTCGCGCTCGCCGCTGGTCTCGAGGAGCAACGTGTAGCCGCGGGCCAGCAGGCGCTCCATCAAGGGAATGAGTTCGCGCTCTTGTAACATGGGCTCGCCGCCGGTGATTTCTATGAGGCCGGCATGCGCCAGGCGCGCGACTTCCTGTTCCACTTCTTCCGCAATCATCTTCTTTCCGCCGCTGAAGGTGTACTCGCTATCGCACCAGACGCAGCGCAGATTGCAGGCCGCCAGGCGGACGAACGTGCAGGGAATCCCGGCAAACGACGATTCGCCTTGGATCGATCGATAGATTTCGATGATCTGCATGAGGACAGCCCTTAGCTCTTAGCCATTAGCCCTTAGCTTGAGACCACCCAAGGTTCATGAGTGCCTTTGCTAATGGCTAAGGGCTAACGGCCAAGGGCTGGTGTCATTCCGAATACCGCGCCGTAGTCGTATCCGTCTCCCAGATTGTCACGTCGCCGACGGCAACCCGTCCGTGGGTCAAAGATTTCAATCTTGAGGTCGCCTGATCGTAAAAATATTTCGCCAGGTTCTCCGCCGAAGGATTCATTGAGGTAAACGGTTCAATGTCGTTGAGCATCTGGTGATCCAGCCGGTCGATTACGTGCTTCATGACGTTTTTCAGATCCTTGAAATCCAGCAGCAGGCCGGCTTTATCCAGCTCGTGGCCGCGCAGCGTCACGCGTACTTTATAGTTGTGGCCGTGCGGATTCTCGCACTTGCCTTTGTAATTACGCAGATAGTGACCCGCCGCAAACGAGTCTTCGACCGTAACCTCGTACATCCGATCCCCTTATGCCTCGAGACCATTGTAAATGCTTCGGATGCGAGCCAGGCCAACAGGAAAGATCGGGTGATCGAATCATCGGGACATCGGATCATCGGAACAGGCAGAAGAGAGAACCGCGGAAAAGCGGCGATTTGCTTGGCCTCCGATCTCCCGATGGCCCGATCTCCCGATGTCCCGATGTTCTTAGCCCGCGCTTCCCGCCGCCAGCGCGCGATACTCCGCGTCTGCGCCTTGCGATAGCAGGACCCAAAGGGTGTAGATTCCCAGGGCCGTGCCAAACGGCATGTCAAACAGGGAAATAAAGCTCAAGACGATAGCCAACACACGTGCCCAATCGAGGTGTTGCATCAATCCCCAGCCCGCGGCAATCCCCAGAACGCCCTTGATGAGCAGCAGGACCCCAACCGCGGAAAGCAACGGTTGCAGAAAGGCCGGCGCGCCGGTCTCAAATCGTCCCATATGCCCAAAGATTGTGTTCGCCACAATCTCCAACACGACGCCACCAAGTAGGTGCAGCGCTGAGTAGGCAATCCAGAAGATGCCGATCAGATGGACGTGCCGCTGCAAGCGCCCTTTCTGCGGGAGCGCGTAGCCGGTCAGCGGCATCGCGCATTTACTGCAAAACTGCTGTCCCGGCTGGATCTGCGTACCACAGTTTTGACAGAACATCGGAACACCCCCTTGAGTAAGTCTACGCGGGTGTGTCCAGGAAAGTTCCCTTGGATCGCCGGAATCGCCGCGATCGCACGCCATCGCCGGGATCGACAGAAGAGTGATGATCGCCGCTACGGTGATCAGCTGAATGGTGGCGATTTCTTGGACTACGCCGCTGATAAGCTGCGCCAAGGCACACCAGACGCGTCGATAACCGATGCTAAGTGCGATTCAGCGGCGGCGATTACCGCCTCCTTGGCCTCAGGCAAGGACACAGCCGGGATCACAGTCATGGTCCCCAGCTGCTCGGCGAGGTCGAGGTAGGCCTTGCGGCATTGGGTCATGAACTCCACCGGGTATTCCGGCTTGCGGAGATAGGCGGCCGTGGGATCGGCGTCGAGAAGGTAGGCGATATCGGGACGGGGAACGAAGTGAAGGACGAAGCTGACGAAACCGCGGCTGAATGGATTCTTGAGATTGAGGTTGGCCAGTTCGTCGTAGATGTAACGGTCGAAAACAATCACATCGGGCGTAGCGTCGCCACCGCGCATGCGCCGGCGTTTGCGAGCGACTACACGACAGAGATGAATCGCGTCCAGCAGGTAGAGAAAATGCCGCGCCAGGCTGAGATGCCATCCACGCATGTTCTTATCGCGACGGTTCACCGGCTTCCCCGGCGCGCCGACGCCGCGTTCGCTCTTGTATACCTGGTGAACGAAGCCCTCGCGGTACTTCACGCCGACCACGACGTTGTCCCAGAAGGCGAGAGGGCGAGACCTGAGTCCACGGGCTTGCAGCCATGCCAGAAGATTCTCAATCTGTGTGGATTTGCCCGAGCCGTCCACTCCCGAGAATGTGACGAGCAATGGAAGTCGCGGTGTTTTGGTTTCCATGGGCTCAGCCAACTCGTTATTTCGGCACTGCGGATGGACTGGTGGCTCCGGGGGGCGTCGAAGAGGTTCCACGGCTCAGTGCATAGATTGTGCCGGCGGCGATTCCCGCAGCGGCAACTGCTCCGAACTTGATCAGCAGCGAGCGCGTGCGATGCTGCTTCGCCGGGGCAATGGCCACGCCCGCCGGCTTAGCGGCCGCGCCTCCGGCGACCGGAACTTTCTCCGCCGTGGCTGCACCCTGAGGTTCAGTCTGCTGTGTTTTGGGCTCAGGCGCGTTGGGAGCGGTCGCGTTGGTCTGCGCCGGCGCGGAAGGCTCCGGCGAGGTTCCCTGTTGCTTCCCAGCGGCATCAGGATAAGTTGTGACGGGCTGCAACGGTCCTTCAGACGGATTGATAGCAGTCCCGCTGCTCTGGGGCTTGGTCGCCGGTGGTTGCTGCGATTGGGGTTCCCGTGTCGCTTGTGCGGTACGATTGTCCTGTTGCTCGGCGGCTGTTGCGGAGGCAGCGCCGGCCGCCGAGCTCAGATCCTGAGCCCAGCCTTGCTGTGCCAGCAAGAAAGTGGCCGCCAGCAACACGCTGATGAATCTTGTACTGCTCTGATTTCTCATAAGACCTCGGGGAACATTACAGCATTTGCACACTTACTTTGATTTGGCGATGGGCAGGCCCGCCGACTCGGCATAGTCTTCCACCACCTGGTTTCGGCTCGTATTGGGCACCCATTGCTTGGTATCGGCTTGGCTGTCCCAAAAATGTTTGATGCGGTTTTTCAGGTAACGAGAGAGATTCGGCAATGAGGTTTTGTACCAGCAACATTGTTCCATGCTGGGCGAAAACCCACACACGATACGCAAACGGCGCCGCATGACTTCCGGCGGGAGCAGCAGCGAAGCCACAAAACGGTGGTTGCCTTCGAGAACCGTGGCCGGATGGCTTGCGTCTTTTCCAATCAGCAGGATGGTAAAACGCGGGCCTTCCAACCACATCATCATCCGCAGGGCATTGATCTTGGAGGCAAGGTCGTTAGGATGAACTGGGTTGTAGTGCCGGCGCAGGAGTTCGGCAACATGCAAAGCGCGAAAATCGCCACGAGCCACGCTGCGCCACTGAGCTCGAGGAAAGATCTTGATGTTCTGCATGTCTGAGGGTTCCAGTTCGACTTCCCACCACTGCGTGTCGATGGGCAGCTCCCGCCACATGGTCGCTCGACGGCGAAACAACAGCGCCCGTCGCAAACCATTCTCGGTTTCGTCGGTTAAGCGGGGATCGTTCACCAGGGTTTCAAACTGGGCGCGGTCGCGATCGTACTCCCGGTGGTAGAACTCGCCTTTCAGGAACTCGGCGACCACTTCAGCTTCGGTAATGCGAGCCAGCCTTTTCATGCAGCCTCCTGGCGCAACGCGACGCGGTGGCGGCGCAGAAAGGGGACCGAGACTAGAAGCAGCAGAACGGACATTAAGACTATCTGGACCACAATGACCTCGCGAAGTGTGTGGTGAAAAATTCCGATGCCCAGCACCAGGACACCGCTGAAGATCAACTGCAACCATCCGGTGTTGGCGATTCGGCGCGACATCTCGTAGGCAATCAATACGACGCTCAGCGAGTACAGTCCGGTTGCGGTGGCATACAGGGGGAGCAACGATTCTCCTTGGTGAAACTCCACACCAAAGATGGTGTGAATGATTAGATGCGGAAACAAACTCAAAGCCAGGATGAATGAGACCGTCAACGCAAAAACTGTCACCAAAGGTACGATGGTCACATGCGGACCGTCTTCCTGGGGCTGCGCCGCGCTCACGGGAAACATCGCGCTGACCGCCGACCAGGAAGCGAAGTACAGCAGGCGGCCCACCAGGGCCACCGCCGCATACAGACCGGCAATTTCCGGCGTGAAGAAATGCTTCACCAGAAGAACATCCACGTTGCAGATGATGACCTGGCCGATGAAGAACACGATTGCCTGAATCCCTTCCCCGAAGGAGGCTGGATCGCCGGTCTCAGTCTGGGCCTGTAGCTCCTTCCCCAAAGAAGGAAATAAATAGGCGGCCAAAACCGCCGCGGAAATCGCGCCCACAGCGCCAAAAACTCCGTACCCAGCAACCACTAGCACCACGCCCGTGACGAACCGGGTCAAGGCTTCCACGATAAAACTGCCGCTGAGCCGGCGGAAGCAACACAAACCCTGCATCGCGCCTCGGCGCACGCCTAGCGGCACGTAAACAGCAATACCTACGGCCAGCACAGCAAGAATCCGGGAATCAGGGAGGCGTAGGTAGTCCGCCATCGGTTTCTGAGCCAGGATCAATACTCCACCCAGGCCCAAGCTCACCATCCAGGCCTTGCGGCGCAGCGATCGATAGACCCCGGCTTTGGCTCCGGCAGCTTGATTGCGTGCCACAAATTTTGCGCAGACCAGCTGAAACGCTAAGGTGACAGCCGAAGCCAGCATCAGGAGCGTGACGGAAGCCGTAACGTGCCCGAACTTTGAGGGCCCGAGCATGCGAGCCATCACGACGTTGTAGGCAAAATTCAGAGCGCTGACCAGAGTCATGCTGGCCAGCATGATGATGCTTCCGCCCAAGACCTTGCTTTCCGGCCCCTTGCGCCGAAGCGATGCTGCAGCGGCCAGCAGACGGTTAGGCCGGTCGGGAAAGGTCACAACGCTGTCGCGTGGCGTCATCAAAGTTCTTCTTCGTGCTCAACCACCCCAGCACGCGAAGCGCGTGCCGGGGACCCCGTCTCAGGCTGCGGCAGATGTCGGCGGCCGCTTATGCAACAGTTGCTGGCGCATGGCATTGGGCAAGAACCCGCTAAAGCTGCGCACGGCATCAATCGAGCTTTCGTAAATCTCAAACAAGCGTTCCGTGCGCGTGAGTTCCAGCACCACGGCGGCGTGCTCCGAGAGCGACGCCAGCTTGAGGTCGCCGTCTCGCCGATGAGCTTCCGACATGCAGCGCAGCAGCATCTCGACACCCGCCGCGTCCAGCTGTACCACCGGAGAAAGGTCGAAGACCAGTTGCGGGCGGTCCACGCTCAAGAAGGGCTGAACCTCCTGCCAAAACTTCCGCGCTACGCGAGCACTCACCCGCTCTGGCATGCGTTTTACGACTACGGGTCTGCTATTGGTCTCCATACCTTCTCGCTACCACCAGAGAGGAACTAAATTCGCCGCCAGTTTTGGATTCGTGAACTCGTGTCGGGGCGCCCACGGGTTCTCTTTGCGCAGGCGTCTTCCGGCGCAATGCAGGTACCAATTCCGGGGCCTGTTTCGGCGGCTGGGCCCACTCCGCGCCTGTCAGTCGCCGGCGGAGGGCTTGGGGGAACAACGACAAAATTCGAGCCGCGGCGCTTTGCAATCTTTGTCCGGCCCCGACGGCAACTTGGCCGATCAGCTTTCTGTCAGCCACGGTCACAGTGGTGCTGCGGCGTAGATTCGCAATTTGGCCTAGGCCGACCACCGAATGCGCCACGTCGAGCCCGGCTCCCACGTAGGCGTGCGGTAACACCGTGGAGTTCTCTACCACAGTGCCGCAGTCCACGTGGGCATGATGTTCAATCGCGGTACAGCGTGTCACCACGGCCCCGGCACGAACTCGGGCCGACGATCCTATGAAGGCGGGCGCTACGATACGCGAACCATTCTCGAGAACCGCGCCCGAGGCGACCCACACGCCGGGGCGGCTTTCCTTGCCCGCCGGTTTAGTCGCCGTCCGGAGAGTTAGCACGTCCACGGCGAACTGGCGCAGGTCGCGGGCATCGGCAAGAGGGTTGACGTATCCTGCAGAAGGGAAAAAGGAGCATTCGCTGCGGCATTTGCGCAGTCCACTGCGAAACAGAGAGGCAGCATCGTTGCGGCGCGATGCGCTGATGCAAAAGACTTCAGGGGCGGGCGTCTGAACTACCCGAGTGACCCGGCAAGTCTGATCCAGATGAAATTGCAACATCCGCTCAAGATCGACTTCAGCGTAAGCGCCAAGCCGGATGATCAACACCAACTCCGCGCCGCTCTGCACCAGCTGATGGAAAACTTCTTCGCAGGTTCGCCAGAAAAGTTCCGGAGCGACGACCCGGCAATCGGTCTTCCGCGTTCCGGCCGCCTGGCCCTGACGATAGAAGGGATTGGTTTCCATCACCGCGGTGACTTGATCGATTCCGGATGGCTCGAGGTTCTCTATGGTGCGCCGCAACGCGCTTTTGCCGGCCACGTCCAATAGGGCTAAAGGCGGGCCCGCAAGTGCAACATGGTCCCGGTCATTGACCAACACTGGTTTCGCGTTGATGAGCACCAGCGCGCGGATGTCCATGGAGTTCATTGGGAACCGCCTGCGGTAGTGCGAAGACGAGTTGTAGACGATGAGGAAAGGCAACGCAAGTGGCCGTGACCGGAGTGATCTGGAAAAAAGCTCGTTGCTGGACTACCAAGACCCATGAGATTTCTAGAACCCTCAAGCTTCGGGTTTTCGTTTCGTGCAACTTCCTGCCGGCTGCGTGTAACGCTGAGCCGGCAGTCGTCCCGTTCTTCGCACCACCCTTCTTGGCTGGCTGACTGACCGAGGTGTTGAAATAGATGTGGATTGTTATGCTCGTGTTGTAAGGTTGTTAGAAGCCTGGAATGGTGATTGCGGGCTTTTGGTATTTCTGTCATGACCGCCGAAACAGTACATTATTCGCGCGTTCCGTCTCCGGTGGGGACTCTGCTGCTCGCTGCCAGCGCGCGAGGCTTGCGCATTCTGCACTTTGATCGCGGCCGGCTTCCGCACGCGTCGGCCGGCGAGGTCTGGATCGAATCCCCTGCCGCTCTTCAGCCCTGCGTCGAACAGCTCGAGGCATATTTTCAGGGCGTGCTGCGCCGGTTCACCGTTCCCTTGGACCTCAAGGGGACGGAGTTTCAAAAGAAGTGCTGGGAAGCACTCTGCCGTATCCCTTACGGAAAAACTTGTTCCTACTCGGATTTGGCGCGCGAGGTAGGACGCCCGCAAGCATTTCGCGCGGTGGGCCAAGCCAACCATAACAATCCCGTGGCCATCATCGTCCCGTGTCATCGCGTGATCGGCGCGACCGGCTCGCTGACCGGTTACGGCGGCGGTATGAAGATCAAAGAATTTCTGCTTCGCCTTGAAGGAGCCGCAGGTCAGGGAGAGCTGAAGTTTGGCGATGAGACGCGACTGACGGCCAAGTCGAGCCGCCCGGCGTGAAGTCTCACCAACTTGGAGGCGAATTCAAAACCTTTCAACACGAAGGAAAGGAGTCAGTGAATCGCCGAAATCGCCGTCATCGCGCGAAATCGCCGTGATCGGGAGAATCAGATTCCGGCGATGTCGGCGATCCCGGGCGATTTCGGCGATTTCCTAACGAGGAGGCTGAGGTTTTTCGGGCGACGCAGTTTCCCGTGGCGGGCTCGGCTGACGCACTTCAATATGGTTGACCAGCCACTTACTGCCGGCGTAAGAACGGGCGATACGGGCAGCAGTCTGGAACTCGCGGCCGTTGGCCACGCTCCCGGAGAGCTCGATGGTGTTGGCTGACACCGAGACCGCCAAGTTATCGTGAGCTAGCGTCGGCTCGTTACGAAGAGCCTTGCGAACGGCTGCCTGCAGGTCGGAGTCGGTGGCCCCGCTAATAGCTCCCGGCCGAGACGGCGGAATCTCCGGGCCTTGGCTAGCGTGGGGGCGATCCTCCCCGTCTTCCGCGGGCTCGGCGGCTGGTGCGGCCGCGGCCTGAGGGGAGGCGCGGCCTGGGTCTTGCGCAAGGCCAAGAGGAATCGTCCCGTGCGGTGTCGCGTAGGCGAGCACGAACCCTAAACCGCAGACCAGCAGATGGTACCGCCGGATCATCGCTTCCTCTTCACCCGTTAGATGATGAAAGCGAAACAACTGTGGCCGCTGGTAAAGTGAAGATTTGGTTACGCCGCCCGGCAGATAATTTCCTCGCTGACTTCCGAGGGGAAGACGAATCGGCGGTAAACTCAAGATATGCACAACCATTCTCACGCTCCGAGCGCCAAGGCCTTGCGCTATTCACTCTTGGCGACGTTTGCGTATGTGCTGGTAACGCTGTTTGCCGGTTTGCGCGCCCATAGTCTGGCGCTGCTTTCAGAATCCGGTCACAACGTAACCGACCTGCTGGCTCTTTTGCTCTCATGGGTTGCGGTCTTCATTCAGACTCGTCCGCGCAGCGCGACCAAGACCTACGGCTATCATCGCGCCGGCGTTCTGGCGGCGTTCGTCAACGCTCTCACGTTGGTGGTGATCGCCTTCTACATCTTCTATGAAGCCGTCCAGCGACTGAACCATCCCGTGGCCGTGCAGCCGAAGATCATGATCTGGGTGGCGGTGGCCGGCGTCGTCATGAACGGAACGATCTCCTGGGTTCTCTTTCGGGCCGCCGATGACGTGAACATTCGCAGCGCATTCATTCACCAGCTGGGCGACACGCTCTCAACCGCCGCGGTCATCGTCGGCGGGCTGGCGATTCTGTTTACGGGGAGCCACTGGGTCGATCCGGCGCTTTCGATCGGTATCGCATGCCTGATTCTGTGGTCGTCGTTGGGCATCATCCGCGAGACGCTCAACATCCTGCTCGAAGGCACTCCCAGCGGAATGTCAGTGGAGCGGATCATCTCCAGCTTGCGCGTGATCGCCGGCGTGAATGATGTCCACGATGTGCACGTGTGGAGTCTCGGGTCGGATTCGCATGCGCTTTCGTGCCATGTGCGAATCGACGATATGCCCCTTTCTGAAAGCGAGGCCATCCTGCGCCAGGTCACTGAGGTGCTCGCCCGCGACTTCCACATTCACCACACGACCCTTCAATTTGAGAGTGCACTGTGCACCATACCGCATAGCTGCGTGATTCCCATCGGCGTAACCGCCGATCGTGAGCGGGCTGGAAGCGCGGACTAGCCCGCCGCGGAAAAACCTTACCACTGATTTAACTGATGACACTGATTCGCAATCAGTGAGATCTGCGCAATCACTGTCATCCGTGGTAAGGTTTGCTCCCCAACCTCATAAATTCCCGATATACCCTGCATAACCTTATTTGATTTGGCAGCGGGTGACCGTCCGCGTTACTCTATCTTGTTGTTTTCAAGGCCCTATTTCCTCAAAAAGCGCGTTGGTTGTTGTGCGGTCTTAAAAACCACTCAGTGGGAGAACCATGTCAAACGAACTTCGTAACTTTCTGACCCTGTCTTACGACAAGCTCGAAGAGCTGAATCTGCACGCCAAAGAGCAGCGGCGCAAGCGCATCGGCGCACACAAGATCCAGGAAGAACGGCTCAAATACCTCTCAACCGAGAAGCGGATCAAGGCCGTGACCGTGCTCTTCAGCGACCTTGAAGGCCGCCTGCACATGCTCGACTACGACAAAAAATTCCTCATCAAGAGCTTTGACAACCTCACGTTTGACGGCTCTTCGATCCGCGGCTTCACCGCGCAACGGGAGAGCGACCTGCGCCTGCATCTGGATTGGACCTCCTTCTACTGGGGCCCGGCTGACGTCTTTGGCCCCGGCAAAGTCCTGGTCTTCGGCCACGTGATCGATAAAGGTGGCGAGCCTTACATGGCTGACGTTCGCGGCCTGCTCTACAAATTTGCCGAAGAGATGCATAAGAAAGAGGGCTACACGCTCAACGCCGCCAACGAAATCGAAGGCTTCCTGTTCCGCGGCGCCGACGCTGAGCGCCGCTACCACGAAACTGGCAAGTTCGAATACGTAAACACCGGCGGCTACTATCACTCGCTGCCCAGCGATCCCTTGCGCAGCTTCATCGATACGGTAGCCGAAGTACAACGCGCCATGGGCTTCCAGAACGAAAAGGATCATCCCGAAGTCGCACCGTCGCAATTCGAGATCAACTACGGCTACGGCGAAGTCGTGGCCGCAGCCGACCAGATCCAGCTGTACAAGCTCATCTGCCGCCAGGTCGCCACCAAGATGGGATTGACCGCCAGCTTCCTGCCCAAGCCTGTGGTGGGCGTGAACGGCAGCGGCATGCACACCAATGTCTCGGTGAGCAAGAACGGCAAGAACCTCTTCTGGGATCCGAAGGGCGAAGAGAAGCTCAGCAAAATGGGCTGGACCTTCGTCGATCGCATCCTTACCCACGGCAACGACCTCTGCCTGATTCTCAACCCCAGCGTGAACGCCTATCGCCGGCTGGACCCGCACTTTGAAGCGCCTAACCAGCTCAAGGCCTCGCCGGTCGATCGTGGCTCGATGATCCGCATTCCCATCGGCAACGAGAAGAGCATGCGCGTCGAGGTCCGCTCGGTGGCTCCTGACGCCAACGCCTACATGGTCATGTACTCCATCTTCAAGACCGGCTTGCACGGCGACACCGCCAATATCAAAAACCTGCGCCAGGCCGAACGCTATCTGCCCGACAATATCTATACCGCCATCGACAACTTCAAGAAAGCCGATTGGACGACCAAGCTGTTCGGCGCTGACGTGAAAGGCCGCTACATCGACCTGAAACAAGGCTCAGCCGATCGCTGCCCGCGCCTGCTGGGAACGTTTGTAAAGGCGCCCGAAGTCCAGTACCACCACGACGTGTATAACCAGTTCTTGTGGAATCTGTTTTAGATCAGGGAAGCGGCGCGCCGCGGTTTCCCTCCGGGGTCCCCGTCACGCCCGGTGTTGGCGTGATGGGGTGGTCAATCGGCGCGCCTCAGCTTGTCATCGTGAGCGAGCGGTGCATTTCCGCGAGTCGAACGATCCAAATCAGGCGAAGCCTCTCCTCACATCCCGAACGAAGTGAGGGAGCCCTACGTTCTCGCAGGGTTCCCGCTTTCAACCCATTCGCAGGCTGCGGCAACTTTCTTCTCACCACGGAGACGCGGAGACACGGAGAGGATCTAGCCGCGAATCAACGCGAATCCAACGAAGAAATTCCTTGGCAAGGCCGACGCTGGAGACTTGAAGGCCCAACGCGCGTTTTCTGTTCAGGCCCCATTCGTGTTTGTTCGCGTCAATTCGCGGCTTAAGGTTCTTCAGCCTTCTCCGAAACAACCCGCACAGGGCCCTGAGTATCTAGAGCAGAGGAGAAGATGATCCATGTCGCACCATTACTCCGGTCCTGACTTTGGGTTTCCCCATGGGGACGCCCGCCTGGATTTCACCGATCTGTATGCCTTCCCCAAGCCAGGGGACGCTGGCAAGTCGATCCTGATCATGAACGTGCACCCGTCCGCTGGCGTGAACCCGCCGGGGCCCACCATCGCCGACCCCTTCGCGCCCGAGGCGCTCTACGAGCTCAAGGTTGACACGGACGGCGATGCCGTCGCCAATATCGCGTACCGGGTGCGCTTCTCGGCCTCCGAGGGCGGGGCACAGACCGCTACGCTGCGCCGGGTTGAGGGCGCGCAGGCCGCCGGGACGGGCGACGGCGGGCAGGCTATCGTCGAGCGGGCGCCGGTCTCGACGGGTCGGGAGGCACGGGTGACGGAGGCCGGCGACTACCGCTTCTTTGTGGGCTGGCGCAGCGATCCCTTCTTCTTCGACGTGCAGGGCGCCCTGAACAACCTGCAGTTCACCGGCGACGATTTCTTTGCCGACAAAGACATCTGCAGCATCGTGCTGGAAGTACCGAACTATGATCTGGGGCCCAAGGTTGGCCTGTGGGCCCGCACGCTGGAGAGCGCGGGCGGGAAATGGCTTCAGGCGGACCGCGGCGCGCGGCCCCAGCAAACTGTCTTCCTTACCGGCGCGGAGAACTCTTCCTACCTCGCCGGGGAGCCGGCGAACGATGCCCGTTTCGTGGCCGTCTTCGCGCACTCCCTGGAGCACGCGGGTGGCTATACGCCGGAGGAAGCAAAGCGGGTGGCAGGGACACTGCTGCCGGACATCCTGTCCTACGATCCCAAGCGCCCGGCGTCCTTCCCCGACAATGGCCGGACACTCACCGACGACGTCGTCGATGTCTTCCTACCTATCCTCACAAATGGGAAGGTGAAGGTGGATAAGGTAGGCCCCCACAGCGATCTGCTCGGCGGGTTCCCCTACGTGGGCCCGCCGCACAAGGCCCGTGCGGAACTGGTTGCCGCCTAGGAGTCGGCCACTTCGCCAGCCCCGGCGCTGTACTTTCTGAACAGGTTTTCTGAACGCGCGCCTCCGAAATAATCCCGTGCCATCCGAGCGCCGGCGGCGCGCAACAGGGTAGCCCACGGCATCGCCGTGGGTGACCGTCGATATAGAATTCCAGCGCTGGAGGCGCGACACATGTCCCACACCTGCGCCCACAACCCCGTTCATGTTGTGTTCAGCACCAAAGATCGACGCAAGCTCATTCCCAAGGAATCCCAACGGCCTCTCTGGGCCTAACTGGCCGGGGTGTGCAAGAAGCAGAGGATCTTTGTTCACGAAATTGGCGGCATGGAAGACCACCGCCACATGCTGATCGACATTCCACTCACCATGGCGTTTTCCGACGCCTTGCAGGATGGGAGGGACTTCGCCTGGCAACGGGGATTTGGCGTCTTTGGCGTGAGCGCTTCAAACATGGACGCGGTGGTTCGGTACATCCGGACCCAGGAGGTGCATCACCGAAAAATGACCTTCGATGAGGAATTCATCGCGTTGTTGAAAAAACATCGCGTGGAATATGACCTGCGACACGTGTTCGGCTGACATTCCTGTGCCGCGCCTCTGGCGCTCAATATTCTTGCTAACTTTTCCCACGGCGTTGCCGTGGGCTACCCTGTGGTCGCGCCGCCGGCGCTTAGAGCATCGTTGGATGGCAAATCTGGTTTTTCTGGCTAACTGCTAATTGCTAATTGCTAACTGCTAATTGCCAAGTGTTGGTTGCATGTGAATCCGGGGTCTTCCGGTCGCTTAATGAAGGCGAGTTTGTTGCGTTCCTCGCTGCGTTGAGCGAAATGCCCTGGAGGGCGTCCCGGCAGAGATGGGGCTGGAGGTGTTTTGGCTAATTGCTAATTGCTAAGTGCGAGGGCGTGCAACAAGTCACAGAAGCAAAGGTGGAAGAGCGGCGCCCTAGCAGACAAGTGGTATGAAAAAATGAACCTTGCATCGAAGTCACTCGGCGAGTAAATTCTTGGGCGATATCATGCTTAGCCATACCCTGGTCCAGGGAGGGCCTTTTTCGATGCGTGAACTCGGCAGAATCCTCATGTCGTTTGCGCTTGCTTTTGGTTTGATGCCACTTGTCGCCAATGGCCAGGATGCGCCGTCGCTTGGGGACATGGCGCGGCAGGCGCGCCAGCAAAAACAGCAGAGCGATGCTCCCCAGTCACCCAAAACACCGAAAGTCATCAGCGACGACACTCCGGGAGCCGCAGCGGAGTCAGGCCAAGTCTCGGCTCCCGGCGATCAGCGCAAGCCGCGCGATTCCGCTGCCGACGGTAAGGGCCAAGAGCTTGCTGCCGAGCAATGGAGGACGCGAATTCTCGTGCAAAAGGACTTGATTCGCTCCACGCAAAGCCGAGTGGATAAGCTCGGCGAATCGATCAACTTTCGCTCACCCACCCACGTTCGCTGGAACGAGCGACAAAGAGAAAAACAACAGCAATTGGAACAGCTGCAGACTCAACTTAAAGATCAGAAGAAACGGCTAGAGGAGATGCAAGAGTCAGCGCGGCGGCAAGGTTACGGTAACTCGGTTTACGATCCTTAAACAGCGGCTCTTCGGCACCGCAGCAGAGATCCTTACGCGGTGAGAGGGCTTGCAACGAGAATTTTGTTTTCATATTGTCGGGACTCTGATCATTTGTTGTCTGAGCCAACCCACCATTACAGGTCGCGGTTTCTCCAAGCCTTTTGCTTCTGTCATCCCG
>Ga0209648_10002096_pt1 | contig 16405 bp, 21 predicted proteins | sample GraSoi2013_115cm_FD_185830 | JGI IMG/M metagenome (GOLD analysis project Ga0209648, IMG submission 185830) | Grasslands soil microbial communities from the Angelo Coastal Reserve, California, USA - Sample 9_17_2013_115cm (SPAdes) (version 2) | ecosystem: Environmental > Terrestrial > Soil >...
CTCATATTTTCCTCAAATTGTGCCAACGAGCGATTGAGGATCGTTCGGAGACACTTCTGCCCGGTTGATCCGAGCAAAACTTTTACTTGTTTCACCCTCCGCGCTTGGAATCTTCGATTTCGAAGGCCCTCAAGCAATCTCGGATAAGCGTCAAGGTTTCGCGCCATAGCGTCTTACCATCTCGGGTTGAGGCTCTGGTTGCTTTCAAGAGCTGGCGACGCTCCTGGGTGTGTGCCCAATTCGTTTGATTGCCGTTGTGCGAGACCAAGTAACCGTTGCGAATCTCCTCGACCTGTTCTCTTGCGGAATCCTCCGCCTGCTTGAGTGCTGCTTTTTCGGCGGCTTCCTTGGCGTCCTTGTCGCGTTTCTGACTGCGTTCGTCGCGGTCGAACTCTGTCCTAATTTGGCTTTGGCGCGGCTGGATACCTGCTTTTATCTCGTTTTCACGTTTGCGCTTTTTCTCAAGCTCGTCGGCATCTTTCTGCTGTTGCGCTCTATCCGCCGCTGCCCTTGCAAGCTCCGCCTTGACAGTTGGATGCTCGAATCCAGGCACGTATTGTAGGGACCGGAAGGTGAGTGCAACTGCGCCGTCTAAAGTTCCCTTGGTGATTCTTCCAGAAAACTTGCTCTGGATGATTCCGACGACGATATCCACATTATTCAGATTATCCGCCGGGAATTTATATGGAACTGTTTTCTCCCAATCGGCGATGGTCTGTAGTTCTTCATTTGTTAAATTCCGTGACATTTCTATTCTCCCCTTAGCCGCGCACTAACGGCGTCGGCCCCGTATTTTCTGATTAGCGTTCTTAGTGAATCGCTGTCCAGTCCTTTGATACAAGCGGCATTGAGTTTTACCATCTCGCCGTGAATCAAAATGTTGAGCGGCAGAGGAAGCGGCGAGTCGGGGCGACCCGACGCCGATCTTCCCTGTCTTACAATTTGTCGTAATTCGGCGGCTGGTTTCTCTCGCAAGTTCACGCGGGCTTCGGCATTTCTCAACTCGTCGCGCAGTCGTTCAAGCGTGTAAAATGACAAGGATTTTTTGCGGTTGTTAATCGCAGCGTCGCCTTCACCGGCGTCCATGCACTCAACAATCTTGTCGATGAGTTCACGTTTGATGGTCTCAGGGTCCGCCAGTGAAAGGCGGTACACAAGACTCTCCGGTGTCGAATCATCGAGCAACAACGCCACACCGTCGGCAGTCACGTCCATTGGGTCACAACTTCCCTGACATACGGAAAAGTTCGCTTGAATATCTCTGATGAACAAAACGCGACCATCTGGTAGCTTGACAGGAAGTTTGAGAATCTTCTGCCACTCTTGGGCTTCAAATTCTGTACGCTCCGCAATCTCACCTTCTATTTCCATCGCCGCTTTTAATTCTCTTAGGCGTAGTGACATCACAAACCTCTCTTCTTAACAGCTACGAGCCTGGCTTTGAATTTCTCGCCTGCTTTTCCAAAGTACAATTCTCGGAATTTGTTCTCTGATATGGCTCGAATGTCGGCGTTAATGTCCATCTTCGGGAACCAGCTAGGAATCTCTGGCAAGGCATCCTCAACGGGAGGAGCCGGTACTGGAGCTGATGTCGCGCTCGTGAATATGACGCCTTGCTTCGTAAGCTCAGTGAAGGCTTGCTCTAACGATTCCTCAGATAATTCGAGGCTATGCAGCACCAAATAGTCTTCAATTTTCTTCGCGGACTCTGGGCTTTGGTCAAAATCCGAAATATGGCGTTTCAACCAGCGGAGAGCCATTCTCTGGCCCTCAACTTTTGCCTTCTCTTTCAACAACTCTTCCTCTGTCATTGCTAATTCTCCTCGGCGACTTGCGCCGTCAAATCTTGGTAAATCTCAATCTCCCGTGCGTTATAAAAAGCTTCGCCGGGATCGGGCGGTGCGACGTGACAACGAATGAAACGTCCTTCGTATAACTCACCCACGGTAATCGCATCCTTTTGGTCAATGCGAATAACTGTGAAACCCTCGCGTCTGAACTTACGTGTGACTCGCGCCACGCCGGTACCTTGACGCCGCGAAAAGCTACCTACAATGGCTTCAACATTCTCCGGTATAGGCTCGATTTCGCCGGTCGGAGCCTCGTCTACTGGCTCATTGATAGGCTCGGGTATGGAAGGCGCTGGGTCTGGTGTGAACGGCGCTGTCTCAACTTTTTGCTCCAACTGCCTCGGCTCCGGCGTTCTCTGTCGCTGACGTTCGAGCGCCGATCCCGCCAAAATAGTTCTAGTCACAAAAGTTTTGCCGTGTTGCTCCGTAATGATTTTGTAATCTCGTTCTTCTAGGTCAATTTCGTGGTCTGGAGCAAGTTCAATCCAGCCGACCTTTATGTCGTATGCCAACATAATGTTCTCCCCAAAAAGCAGCGGCGACACTCCGGCCAAGGTGTAACCGAAAGTCGCCGCGATCCGCCAGTGTTGCGGGCTGACGGAAAATTGATGTTATAGGCTGGTAGCGCCCAACCCTGCGTTGTGTAGGTCGTTTAACGTTCGGTCGAGAAGCTCTTTCTGCGATAACGGGGCTGGCGCGGATTGTTGACGATGCTCGCGAATCAATTGCTTCAACCAATCCGCGTGACCACTAAAGCCGTTGTAAGCGGAGCAATCCGCGATGGCCTCTTCAACCACAGCCCAATCAAGATTTTTGTCGCCAGTCACTAAGCCATAGATAACAAGACCCTCGCGAATCCTTTGTAACGTGTCGTGTTCGACGCGCAATCTAAATCCATATAACCGATAAGCACTCTCAGGAGCGCCGTCGTACTTTGTACCGAATGCTGGGCGGAAATCTTTGGCGTCTTCCTCGTCACGCATCCTCTCGACTGCATAGTAATTAAGAATGCCATTCTTCTGAATGTCGGCTTTGATTTCCGCGAACGCGAGGCACGGGTCGAGAGCGAAGGTATTCTCAAAACCTGCTGTGTCATCAGTCTCTAACCGTTTCTTGCCGACCGAGTGGGGCCACAGATAGAGACCAACGCCCTTTTCGATCTCGGTTACATCGGCCTCAAGACCCCAGACAACATAAACATGCCGATTTTGAAGTTCTTCGTGCAACTTGGGGTTCTCTTCCAAAAGTAGCTTGGAGTTTCGCTGCCACATTTCTGAAATGGACTCACCACCTCTTGCCTCGATTTCTTCCTTTCGACGTTTCTTCTGACGCTCTTCGCGCTTTCGAATGGCCTCAGGAGTCATCGACAATTTCTTTCCAGATTTAACCCCTGTGACTGCTTGCTCTTCTCTCATAAAAAGTCTCCTGAAAATCAAAAGCGGCAAACTGTGATCCGCCCCCGCTATTGTGGGCAGATACAACCACACTTCGCCGCTTCGTTCCGTTGAGTGCACAACAGAAGTGAAAAGGTTTAGTTTTGTGTGTCCCTAATCCATTCAATGAGTTCGTTTGGACGGGTTTTTTGTGCGGAAGTTATTGCAATGAATTTCTCTGATTGTAGATTGTTCAACGCGCAACCAAAGACCTTGATGCCGTAGCGCTCGCCATGCGATTTCTTGTAGAGCTGGCTGCGAGTCATCGGCTTACGAGCCGATTTCAAAATTTTGCAAATGTGATTTTCACACAACACCCAATCAGATTTACCGATGACCGGCTGATTCGCTCTACGAACGAGCAACTGATATTCGGCAATCTTGATTGCTTTTGCCATCACATCTGCGCTGACTTCGATTAAGCGCTCCGGCTCGTATTGCGGCCCAGGGTCCTCGCCCTTGAAGTTGACCACTATGGAGCCTTTGACCCCGGCTGGGAGATTTAACTTCGTGACATCGAAGTCCTCATGTGCCCACGCCAGGATGTTCTTGTTGCGTTGAACGAGAACGTTTAGGCGACCCCGCACATCGGCAGAATCTTCTTTCGTGCGCTTCTTGAAATCCTCGAACCACTCGTTAAACAGCGCTGTGGCTTCCGGCGTGTCTCGCACAGTGAGTTTCTGGTAGTTGAGTGCCATTACCTTTTTGGCGATGCGTTCACCCAACACAACCATTTCTTCTATTGGCGTTTTCAACTTCGGGACCGTGCGGGTTTCATTGCTGGCGATGATATTCAGTCTTTGAAAAAATCCGCTGTTATCCGCGCTCGTGCCGCCAAACATCGCATTCCACTTATCGATGATGGAGCACGCCAGGATACTATTGTGAGCCTCCTTTGGAGCACCCGCCGGACGTTCCTTCTTACCTTTGATTTTGGGTTGCGGCGGAACGCTACTGTCATACATCGTATTGACGTGTGCCAACAAACTCTGACCGGCACCTGTTACAGCCAAACTGTCAACGAAAGACGCCAACTCATCGTAAATCTGAATGATGCGCGGTTGTTGCTCAAAGCCTTCCACCATCGCTCTACCGGATGAAAAGGCATCGCAATGAGCGCCGATGTTGCCCAACTTTGGCAAACCGGATCGCGTCAGCAAACCGCCAAAAGCAAGCATCTGTTCAGCCCACTGATTTGCCGTGGACTTGCCGATGCCGCCCTCTTCGCTTAGGAGCACCGTGTAGAAACGATTCTCTTGGCTCGGCGATTCCACATCCACAATCCTGTGACCGGCGATAGCGCCGATCATGGTCTTCAAGGATTCGATGAAATACTCTGCCGGGATGAAATTACCATTGGCTCCAATCTTGGCCCACTCACCAAAGAACGTGCCGTCCCAAACTTCAACGGGATAACGAATTGACTCGGTAATTTCCTCGGGCACTGACTCTCTGTAAGCGTAGCGGACTCCCTCGGCGTCTGGCGGAGGCATGGAGCCATGACGCGCCTTATAAGTGTCGAGTACCTCATCGTACTTCCAAGAAATGAAATGCTGAGTCGGCTCGAAATACCACGGCTCTTTCTCGGGCGTTCTGCCTTCCTTCAAATAAAAGTCGCGCTCGGCTTGGGGTTGCGGCACTTCTCGCACATAGCGCATTGAGCAGCGGTTATCTTTATCAACGGCTCGCTGCTCTAACTGTTTCTCTATGCGCTTCTTTTGTTCCGCCGACATCTCATCAAATGCTTCCCAAAACTTCTCGCTGTTCGATTTCGGCTTGATTTCGGTTGTCATTAGGACTCCGGTAATTTAACGAGTTGCTCGGCTCGCGAAAAGCTGATACATACTTTGTTGCCGTCCCTGTCGTACCACTGAACAGCATGAAGCCCGCCCAGGAACTTCAATCTGATTTTTTGCTCTTCCGACCGTGCGGGGGTTAAATCTTCATGTGGATTCTGTTCGAGCAGGTATCGAAAGTGATTTACGATAATTTCGCCATATTGCATCGAACTTGAACCACTTACATAGTTTTCTGGTTCGACTCGTCGGACTCGTGTTCCTATTGGAAAATCCATTGGTTCGTACTCCTCGCGCCAAAACATTAGAAGATTTTGCGTTATGCCTGCCGACCAATCTTCAACCGTCGTCCAAATCTTTTTCGGGTCGAAGACTTCGCTGCCCAAATGCTCAAACATCTCGTTGAGCCTGGAGAGTTCCTGATTCAAAAGTTTGTGTCCGTCAAATGGTGGAAGGACTGGTTTAGATGCCGCTTTTATCTTGGCTTGTTCTTCGGTGTAGAATTTAACCCAAGCATTTGCATTTTCATCAGCTAAAGCCTTTGGTGCACCGTGCTCAACAAGAAAGGCGCTCAATACTTCGGCGGACTTACCGGACATCGCCATTCGTTCAAGATTTTCGTTTATTTCCTGGGGCGTCATACAGCACCGCCAGGATCACGCCTTCCAGAGAGCGCTTGTAGAGCCGATTGCTCAAACTTAGGAACGACATCGCGAATGTCAACGTTAATAGCGATAGCGCCGCGCTCGTTGGGCTCTTCGTTGAAATAGCAACGTGCGCCTTTTTGCATCGTGCCACTATCTATTCTGGTGACGTGGCAGAACCAAGATTTTTTCTCGCCGTTCGGTTGGCGGGCAACGATGAAGCAAAAGCCTCTAGGCTCATTGACGTAGCTGATGACGCCGAACAACTTTCTCGTGACTTCCATGATTTCCTCGTTTCTCGAACTCTTATTTCTGGTCGGAGGACGGCTTTTGGAGTTCAGCCTCTAACATCTCCAGGGCGGGCAGGCCGTTTCGCAGACGGGCTAACGCCTCGTCGCGATCTTCGGCGGTGTCGGCGTAGACCAAGACTTTGCGCTGACTGCCTGGGGCGAGCCCGAGCGTGATTTGAACTTTAGGTTGATTCTCATTCGCCATAGGTTTCTCCCCTACTAGTAGGGAAATGTGTGACATCGGTACCCACTTCGACCTCAAAACTATTGAATCCAAGCCACATATCGTGGTCGGCCTCGGTGCCGCCGTTTTCGTCGGCGAAGAGAATAAATGCCTTGCCATACGCTTGCAGAATTCTGTCCGTGGCCTCTTCCATACGGCTCTTGAGATTTTTCTTCCCTTTCCGTTTTTCTCTCTTGATTGCACTGAGCTTGGATCGCATCTTTGCTGCAACAAAAGCATCACAGACCTTGTTGAATGGCGTACCAACGAGAGCCAAAATCTTTAACTCCTGGCGACCATTCAGATTCGCAATGCAGAAGTAGTGGTCTGCTGTGCGTTTCCAATTGATGCCGGGCTTCTTCCGCCCTATCCTGGCGAAACGCTTGGAGAGCGCGTTAGGGCCGATCTCCAGACCGACTTGAGCGGCAGCCTCTTCCAGCGGGACGTTGTGAAACATAGTTAGATTCTTGGCTGCTAGAATCGCAAATTGCTCTTTCTCCTCGTCGGTCCGTGGTTCTTCCCACTCCTCTAATGACAAGTCATCGGGATTAACTAATTTCTGCCATTTTGGAAATTCATCTTTCCGCTCGGGAATCAGAGAAGTTGTTTCGCGCACACCATCATTGGTGATACGGAGACCCTCAAAGGTATCGCCGATATCCTCGTCATTCTCAGGCCACTCCTGCCGTTGGGCCTTTGGTGGAAGCTCTATCTCGATTTCCTGCAAGTTATGTCGCCTGAGTTTTTCTTCCCACTCAGCTCTTAATTTCTCAAACTCTGGCAGGCTGAATTCGGCGATGCGAAACCGCCTATCTTCTTTCAGCGGCGGCAGTCCTAGGTTTTCCTCGAATCGCTCTGTCAAGCAAGTACGAATGCGCTCACCTGATTGGAAATCTGGGCGCTTTGATTTCTTGATGCGAAGTTGCCGCAAGAGATTCTCGCGCTCCGCTTGCGTCTGCCAGTCCTGTTCATACATTTCAACAAGGGCTCTCACACACTCCCGGCCATTGTCGATCTCAGTGCAAACATCTTCCCGGGTGCTGCCCAAGCTCAAATAGCCGGGCTCTTCGCAACGCAACACACACGGGATGTCGGTCAACTTGGCGTTGTTGTTGAGGTGATGGAAGTACAGATGGCGCTCGTCGCCATGCAAGCCCATCTCTCGCCAGACGACTACCGTTTGTGATGGCGGCGGAATGACAGACTTGGTGTGAGCTGGATGGCTCCAGTCATCGATGCTTCGGGTCATGTCCCGGTTTTCATCGAAGCGCCACAGGCGTTCGAAGTCGGCCTCGGTCCACTCATGGTGTACGGGGTGTCTGAATTCGATTCTTGGAAAGGGGCGGGCGGGGGTGATGACCGGCTCGGGTTGTGCCTGGGGCTCTGCATTAGAGAGTTTCTGGAAAATACGTGTGAAGATTTCTGTTAGAAGGCGTTCGTCAACGTCGGGGAACGCTCTCTTGAAAGAAACGAGGGTGCAACCGCAAATAGCCGCACTGGTATTGGCGATCTCGCTTTCTTTGATTTCTTCAATTTCCATAATTTCCTGAGTTTCTTTGATGTCTCCCGCCGATCCCAACGGAAAAGCGGGTGCGCTGCTGAACTAGATTTTTGGCTTGATGAAAAACATCACTTTGAACTTATTCAGAAATTCTTCTGTATCGGCGCTCATGTAATACGCTTCTGATTCTCCCGGTATGATTCCCGTCCAACGTGCAAATGCTCGGTCGTGAGCCGGGCAGCTATCCTCGCGACCGCTCGGGTTGTTTTGACAGCATCGGTATCGCGGCCCGCCGCACACGGAGCATCGCTCTATGCGACAGCCCGGCTCATGTGGTTGGCCGGGAAGCACATGACAAAAAGGACAGTCTGGAAAACCATCGAGTTTTATAATCTGATTTCGTCGTTGGCGTTCGCTGCCTCTGATTGGGTTATCGTCTGTCATGTTTCCTCCTGGCCGTTCTTCTCGGCGACGGCTGCCTTAATTCAGTTTATCCAGCCGTTCACTTTCTGCATTTGGTGAACAGCATCTTCAACTTCAAGGCCCGCTTTTCTCAATTCCTCATTAATCTCTCCTGCGCTAACGCCATGAATCTCCAGCTCCTTTCTCATTTCGTTTTCAAACTTGTCCAAAATATCCCCGAATGCTTTTTGTGCTATGGGCACATACTGATTTGCTTCTTTTTGGGGAATTCCCGCATCTACGAGCCGGTCAACGTGGGACAAGACGACATTCACTAAATCATCTGTATCCCCCTTTGGCCTCGTCCCTCCCTGCCGCACCCATGCAACTGCTGAATGGGCCACTCCCACGATTTGAAGCAGTAAAGCTCGAACTAGTCCGCTCTTCTGTTCGTTTGTCATAAAACCTCCTTATCCGCCACATTCATATTTCCTCTCTTCTCCGCTGATAGTGTCAGCGGTCGGTTAAACCTTGATACCCCTGGCCCGCAAGATCGCGGTCGTTTCTCGAATCGATTCTTCCGCCCGGCGCAAAAGCTCCGAGCGCTCCTCCTGTGTCAGTTGAATCTTGCCGAGCAAGCGAAGCACGGTCTCGCAGACGCCGCACTGACCTTGGGGGCGGATCAAGGCTTGGGTTTCTCCGGGGCAGGTGTCGAGTGAGCATCGCGGACGTGACGACGCTTCGCGGCCTTGCTTGGAAACGGCTGGTGACAGATGCCGCAAGTTGTCGGGACCGGAGCGGGGGAACTTTCTGGGCGTGCTTCGACACCCCAGTAATCCAGAATCTCTTTGGCGGTTCGGTCGAGGAGCACGCGCTTTTGTTCCTCGGGCATTGGATGGACATTCATTCGAGGCAAATCCGCCGTGTCGGACTTTTCAGGCGCGGGGGCCATCATGTTCAAGCGCAGCTCTTGGTGTGTCCCCGGAGGGTTTGAGCGCTTCATCAACGGCGCTGGGACTTGCTCTGCTGGCTCGGGGAACGTGACCCAATCTGCGTCAACCCACAATTCAAAGTTGCTAAAACCGTAGTCGGGAGCGACTAACAATTTGCCCTCGCGGGCACTCAAAGCCACCACTTTTAAGAAGCCCTCCCGGTCAATGTATTTCCGCAGCTCGCCGAAGCCGACCGTGATAGGCGGAGTCATTATGTCCAGATACCGGCGCACCAGTTCAGCCACAGGCACGCCGGATCGCCGGGACTCGGCAGCAAGCCGTTCGCGTAGGTCGTCGGGCAAGAAAAAAGATGCACGCTTCATGTCCACCAACCTACTACAGATGCCTGCGGATGTCAAGCGACATCTACAGGCATACGTCAAGGCAAATCTACCACGGCAACAACGAACGTATACCTGTGCTTTTTCAGATGTATGCCTGTAGCTAGGGACGGTCGGCTCAACAGGCATACGTTACGACGAAGGCGCGGAACTCGGCGACCGCTTTCGGAAGGCGTTCAAATGGGCAACGGTGAAGCACAGAGCAGCCAGGACAGGCGATCTCCATGGGAGAGTAGATAGGGCGGCTGGGCGACCGTACCTCCGGTATCCCCGGCACCTTGGAAATACTTGAAACTACGGGGGATATGGGCGTGTTGGGGGAGTACCTTTGGAGGGACCTGCCGAATTGCGATCCCGGCGTGGCACTCCCCCGGCCTCGGGAAAGGGGACCCTAAGTGTCCAGTCCAGTCCGTAAGTTATTGATTCTAAGCCACGTATAGCGTCGTCTCACAATGAGACCGGGCGGGGGCTGCCCAGCCATACGGCTCCGGCGGGGGTAACGCTTTCAGAATCAATAGCTTGCGCTAGATGTAACTTGTTACATACTCACTTGGAAGGGAAATTGCTCGGCAGAATTCTCGACCTTTCCATTCCTTGCATTCCTTGCATCTTTCTGATTCTAAATGATTTGTTGCAGACAGGCGGGTACCCTTCCTTGCTTTGCCTGGAGCTGTGATCTTAACCGGTTGCGAGGTCTCTGGGAACGCATCAATCTGACGGATTGTTGCATTTCGTTGTAAGGTGTTGAAAATACGTTGCTTGCTCTTACCCGCTTGGAGGTCAAAACAGGCGAAGCGAAGAGAAAGCGAACATTTTACATCACTAAGTACAAAATTATTTCTAGAAAAGTGAGCCAATAAGAAAAAGCCTGGATCACGCTCCCTCTTGCCCGTCCCTTGCGCTGGAGACCGGATCACGCGCAAAACGGGGTAATATCTTGGGGTAATATCTTTTGACCGTTTTCCCCTCCGTTTTCGAGATCAAAAAAGCTGAGCTGAAGGGCCTCTGACATTCGTGTGTGTTTGTGAGTAGAGAGAGAAATACACTCTCTTCTAGGCACACTAAATGGGTTTTGGGGTAATATCTTTTGTTGATTGATTCTAAAGGACTTGCGTAAATAGATATTACCCCAAAACGTGGGGTAATATCTTTCGGTTGGCCGACACGTTCCAACACGCTCGCTCATTTTCTCGCCTCAATCTAATGTTAAATCCTTTATATTCTTACACTTACGAGTTACCCCAGCGAGCTTGGGGTAACATCTTTGGCTGTAACGATAACAAAACAAATGGGTTAATGTGAAAGACGTGCGAAAAAGCAGAGATATTACCCCACGAAACGGGGTAACATCCTTTTTCGCTCCCGCTCGCTCACAAGTCAATCCGATAACCCGGAGCTGCTAACCCTACCTGCTGTGATCTCCTAACCAGCTCTGTCCGGCCTGTTTTGCCCGCGCTACGGTCACTCCAAACGGTCACGGCCTGGACAGGTTCAGCGTGACGCGCCTTGATCCGGGTGTATACGTTCGCTGTGATCTCGACACTTGGAATTATCTTTCACTGTCGCAAGATTCTACTTGACAACGATAGCAGCATCGTAATACACTTTTCGTGAGGTTAAACCATGAGCGAATTGCAAGGGCTGAACCACCAAGAGCTTTCAAAATTGCTCCAGGTCGTAACCGACTCCCGCGACCGAGCAATCATAATTTTAGGTCTGCGTCATGGTTTCCGCTCGTCAGAAATAGCAGACCTTCGGATGTCCGACCTCGATATGGACAACCGTTTGATTCGAGTTCGTCGAGGCAAAGGCAGCGAGACAAACAACCATGAGCTAGCAGACGGCCCGCAAGCTCTCGATGAACTTACCGCGCTTCGGAAGGCGTTGGCGGATCGGCCCGCTGATTCATCGCCGTTCGTTTTCGTCAGTCAGAAGAGCGGCAAACTTCATCGCTCGCAGATATTCCGCATCTTCCAGCAAGCAGCGAAGAAAGCTGGTCTACCTCGCCAGAAGCGGCACTATCATTGCGCCAAGCACACACTGGCTTTCAACATGCTCAAAGCAGGCGCGACCTTGCCCGAGACTCAAAAGTATCTCGGCTGGAAAAGTCTGGCGACCGCAGGTCGGTATCTCGCTGTCACGGACGAAACGGCCTGTCAAGCAGCCAAGAACGCATTCAAGCTGGTAGGCGCGTGAAAAAGAATCCTCACGCCGTTGCGCTAGGTCGTCTTGGCGGCAAGGCGGGCACGCCAGCACAGAGGAAAGCACACGCGGAGGCGGCACGCGAAACCGGAAAGAAAAACAGGAAATATTCGCCTTGTCAAAAAGCACCCAAGGATCGTAAGCAGCGTCATGCTTTCGATAACGAAACGGATAGATGTTGGTTTTGCAAGAAGACGCGCTCCGAAGCAGCGCTCAAACAATGAGCCACAGATTTTCCAACTCAAAACGCATCCGAGACTCCATCCGGCAATTGGCGCAAAGGCATGAATGGAGGGACTTCCCCGTCAACGAAAGAATCTTGATCTTGGAGCGCGTCTCCGAAGCCATCGAGGAAGTCTTGCAAGAGAGGGGATCGTGAAAACATTCGTGAAAACGTTCTTGCGGACTGTCCAAATACTGGTGTTGCTCCTGATGGCGTGGATGGGCTTTGCATGGGGTCGGCCTCACGAATCGAAACCAGAACCGCAGTTGCAGCGGCAACTACAGCAGCAACCTGAGCCCGATACGCCAGAGTACGTCCCACCTTCGAAGAGAAGTTCTCCGGGCTACGGCAAAGATCACGAGGGCAGACCTCGACTGCTTCTTGTCATTGAATATGAGTGCCAAGGACTGGAGAGAAAATCGTGAGAGCTTCCATGACAGATTTAAGATACTTGAACAACCCTCGCATCGAAAAACTTTTGCGACGATTGCTGGATGAAGTTGCAGCAGACGGCGGCCTATGTTTCATCGGGCTCGCGCTCGTCTCTTCGCAGCGTTGCGGCACAGTTTCGAGACGGCTGGACACCTCTGCGTTGGACGTATTAACTCAATGCTTCGAGAAGAACGTGCTGCAACAACCCGGAGTTGTCGATGATGAGGAGAAGAATTTGCAAGTATCGCTGCGATCTAAGCTGGTGAACTGATGGTCGGTCGTGTTGCACGCATCTTGCACTCTGATGGCACTGAGTCCCGCCAACTCTGTTCGGGGCCAGACATTGAAGCAGCTCAAGAGGCTGCTATCGAATGGATTCGGAGAAATATGCGCCCTGATCTTGGCGATGAATTTCTGTGCATCGAAAATCCCGGCATGTCGTTTCCAAAGGCGCGACTGACCGCCGAGGACGTTGCCTTTTTACGGGGAATAAAGGTTGGCTTATGACCTGTGCGGAGCACCGGCGCGACAGCTATTACTGGAACCGAAAGAACGGCGCGAATCGGGCGAGGACAAGCGCGAGTTCGAGGAACTTCTCATGCAGGACTGGGAAGAGTTCGAACGGCGAAGAAAACGATGACCGGCGTTCATCTAGAGTAGAACCGGCAAGTCTAGTCAGTCGAAGGAGCCGACGCCGTCATCTATTCAAACCAACCGCAGGTTGCTCTACAGCACCCATTCTGGGGTGACGTGTCTACCCCCTCCCGGCGCAACAGCGCCGCTCCGAAAAGCGCTCCTCAGCGCTCGGCGTTAACCGGCAGCAAGGGCACGCAACCAACGTCTGACTGCCCGCTAATCGGCGCTCTATGTGCCAGCAGCACGCCACGGCGGGCTATCACTCTAGGCGGTCAGGATCAGCTACGGGGGATCGGCGGCTAAACAAAGAGGATCGAGAACCGCATCCCGGCTCGCAACAGCCCAACCTCCGTCTTAGGAACTATGTCGGATTCGTTTAATAGCATGTTTTGCGTCGGAATCCCCGTTTTGAGCTGCCAACGAATACCACTTGAGGGCGCTGCGCAAGTCCCTCTTTACAGCTTTCCCGTGTTCGTAAAAATCGCCCACGTTGTATTGGGCATCGCTGATACCCTTCTTGGCTGCTCTCTGATACCAAAGGATCGCCCTCCGAAGGTTGCGCTGAACCCCTTCGCCTTTGTCAAAGCAGACGCCAACAGAAAACTGTGCCTCTGCGATACCCATTTTGGCTGCCTGAAGTTCTAACTTGAAACCCTTCTCAGCGTTCCTGATTGTGCCTTGTCCAAAACGGTAGCATTTCCCCAGATAATGAAGAGCCTCGGGAACTTTGTGTCGAGCAGCTTGACCAAAATAACGAAACGCCAGTTTCCAGTCTCTTTTGACGCCAACCCCGCTCGCGTAACAAGCGCCTACACTAACGAGAGCACCAGGATCGCCAGCCTTCGCGGCTGCCACATAATAGGAAAAGGCAAGCCTGGGATTTCGTTGCACCCCAATTCCATAGTCATAATGCGATCCCAAAGCACTAATTGCTGGAGTGTAGCCGAGGCTCGCAGCTATCATCGTTAGGTTGTGAGCCTTCTTCCAGTCCCGCCGCACACCATCTCCATTGTAGTATCGGCACGCCAGTTTATAGATCGAAGACGGACTCTGATCGCGACTATTCATTTGTGCTGCCTTTGCTGGGTCGAATAGGTTCATTCTCGTATCTCATAGTATTCATCTTACTGGGCAAAGGTTCCCGGGGGTGGCCACGGCCCTTTGTGTCCTGGTGGTCTATTCCTTGGCACTCTACCCAAACGCTTGTCGGCTTTAGTGCCGCCCTGATCTCTTTGTCTACGTGCTTGGCCCTCCTCATGTTTTCCTCGGGTGCTCTCTCGCTCACCCGTCTTGTGCTCGGATGCCGCGTGAATGTTGCTAAGAGTGTTTCCAAAAACTGCCGCACCGTGCGCAGCTTCGGCAACACCCAAGACAGCAACGCCGACGCCAGCGCCCGGTATGACTGCGCCAACTCCCGTTGCTGCGGCTGGGGCCGTCACCAAGGCCTCGGTGCCTCCGGCGAGCGCAGCGGTTCCCCCCTGCACCATTTCGAACATGCCTTGGACAAGTGCTCCGATGTGTCCGATGGCCTGTCCCAGTTCATTGCCCTGCACCGGACCCGCCGCACCGTTGTCTTTTGCCCAAGCGCTGATAGCACCTGCGGCTGTGTCTTTTATGTCTTGCGCGACTGAGGACTGCTCTTGCGGCGGCGGTGTGTTGGCGGCATTGGCTTGGGCAGGAGTTGCTGCGCCACTATCGTTGGTGACTCCGCCGCCGGCGCAACCACCATTCAGCACACCTCCGCCAGAGCAGGGGACTTGAGTGGATGTGTTGCCGTTGGCGCTGGGGGCCGTCTCTTGATGGCCGTCGAGGTCGGCGAAGGATTCGGGGTCGTCCGCGACCATGGCGTAAAGGTTGAGCGTCTGCGGATTGGTGAGGTTGGCGTAGGGAATTGCAATGGGGACGGAGGACCAGTCGGCGCTGAGCCAGCGGCCGAAGCGGTTGGAGTAGTAGCGCGCGCCGAAGTCGTCGTTGCCGGTTTCCGTGTCGCGTTCCTTGCCTTCGAACTTGTAGACGTTCTGCGGGCAAGTGTTGGTGACGGTGCGCTCGCCGCCGTAGGGGTAGAAGTCGGCATCGTAACAGACGCCACCAGTATTCGAGGTGATGGCACGGGAAGAGCCGAGGAGGTCCTCGACGTAATAGATGGGTGTGCTGCTCGCGGGCAGCATGGCGACGCGTTTGCCGCCGAAGAAAATGTATTCGGCGGCGGTGTTGCCGGAGGCGTCGGTTTCGGCAAGGATGTCGCCGCCGGAGCCGTACCAATAGAGCTTGCTGCCGACTTTCGCGGCGCGGCGGCCGTTGCCGTCATAGGCGTAAGTGACTCCACCGGCAGACTTCAACTGACTCTCGCCGTCCCAGGTGTAGGAGTTGACGCCGTCGTTGGTGGTGTTGCCGGAAAGATCGTAAGAAAGGCCGGAAAGATGATTATTGCCATCCGGAGTTTTGGAGAAGCCGCTTTCCTGAGTGCAGCCGGTGTAACCGGTGTTCGTCGTGGCGGCGATGGATTGCAGGTTGCCCCAGGCATCGAGGCTAAATGTTTCGCCCCAGCAGTGTGCGGGACTGGAGGCATGCGTGGAAGTGGTCAGCGCCGTGACGATGCGATTGAGCTGGTCGTAGGTGAAAGTTTGAGAGCGCGTGGTATCGAGGTTGTTGGTGATGCCGTAGACGTGACCGGAGTTATGGGTGGTGACGGGATCGACGAAGTTATAGGTGATGTCGATGGCGTTGCCACCGGAAGAAGATGCTTTGAATTCGTTGGGCTGGAGGCGACTGTTGTAGGAATGGGTGAGGTTGAGGCCGGAAAAGGAAGAGGTCTGGCCGATGGAGAGGGCGTAGAACGTGCCTTGGGGCGTGTAGCAGACTTTACCAGTGAGGCAGCCTGTCGGGGCGGTTTGGAAGTCGGTGGCGTAAGTGATGCCGTTGGAGCCGTCCACGGCAGTGCTGGGCCGGTCGGCGCCGTCATAGGTGTAATTGACGGTGCGGCCGGTGGGGTAGATGACGGAAGTCAGATTTCCGGCTAGATCAAGATAGTAAGTGGAAGTTTTCGTGATGTTGGTTGGCGTGCTCGTAGTGGTGCGCTGGTTGGCGTGCACGGTGCGCTTGTTGGTTGCGTCCACCTGATAACTCCAAGATTCCGAACCGGCGGCATCGCTCATGCTGGTGCGCTGGCCGATGTTTTGGCAGGCGGAGAGGCCCAGGCAATTGGCCTCGTCGTAGTTGATGGAGATGCCGGGATCGCCATTGGAATAAGCGACGGTTTTTTCGCGACGAATAGCATCGTAAGTGTAGGTGGTGGTGATGTTGCGAGCGTCGTTTTTGGTGAGGAGAGTGCCATCCGTATTGTAGGTGTAGGTGATGGTGCCGACTTCGGGATTGGCGGAAGTAAGAAGCTGGGAGAGCGAGTTATAGGTGAAGTTACGCTGGTGCGAGCCGTTTTGCAG
>Ga0209648_10002097_pt1 | contig 16401 bp, 8 predicted proteins | sample GraSoi2013_115cm_FD_185830 | JGI IMG/M metagenome (GOLD analysis project Ga0209648, IMG submission 185830) | Grasslands soil microbial communities from the Angelo Coastal Reserve, California, USA - Sample 9_17_2013_115cm (SPAdes) (version 2) | ecosystem: Environmental > Terrestrial > Soil >...
GCTATGCCCGCGGGCGTGCGCCAGCGGTGACGAGCCGCAGCCGCACCGATCGCCCAGTTCGGTGTGGGGGTGAGGTCGCCCAAGACGGACCGCCGCCGCGCGCCATAACGGCGGCACTGCGCGCGTTTTCCCCGGAATTGCCCATCACTCAGGGTGATACCGTCCGATCGACGTAGCACGAGGATGATCACCCGTCCAGCATGGTGTGACCGGTCTGCTGGAGGTCATCGTCGATCGCTGGCCGATCTGCTTGCCGATCCAGCACCCACCGCCATGTGGCTGCATCATGCTGACCTGACGCGCCATATGCGGCAGATTCGGATGGGTCTTGTGACGCGACTGGGTCAGCGTGGTAGGCCATTCCGCTCTGCTGCTCGCTGCCCCTTATGGCGCGACAGGCGCGTAATGGGGCTCCATGTCGTTCGGGGGGCGGGTCCGGTCACGAGCCTGCCGGCGCCAGGCGAGCCGGCTGCGCGGCCGATGGTGCCCGTTCGCGCAGGGTGCCTATCCTTGCCTCGTGCGCCTGGTCTCGCTGCTGCCCTCGGCGACCGAGATTGTGTACTCGCTCGGCCTGGGCGAGGACTTGGTCGGGGTCACGTTCGAGTGCGACGAGCCACCGGATGCCCGGTCGGAGAAGGCAATTGTGGTGGGCGGCCGGGATACCCGCGGGATGACCCCCCGCGAGAGCGACAGCTACGTCCGCGCGCAACTGGCCGCCGGCGCGGATCTCTACACCCTTCATGCGCAGGCCCTCGCGGATCTGCAACCTGACCTGATCTTGACTCAGGATCTATGCCGGGTGTGCGCACTGCCGTCCGGTCAGATCGAAGACGCCCTGGGCTACCTGGGGTGCCAGGCTGACGTGCTGTCACTCGACCCGCACTCGCTCGACGAGGTGCTGGACTCGATCCTCGTGGTCGGGCGGCGGACCAGCGTAGCAGACCGCGCCACGCGATTGGTGGGTGACCTGCGAGCCCGGCTCGCCCGCACTGCGGCGAAAGTCGCCGGGCGGCGCCGCCCGAGGGTCGCGGTGATCGAATGGGTAGATCCGCCGTTCACCGCCGGGCACTGGATACCCGACCTGGTCAGCGCGGCGGGCGGGCGGCCGGTTGCGGCCCGGGCGGGTGCGCGGTCAGTCCCGACCAGCTGGGCTGCCATCGCCACGGCGGCACCGGACCTCATCGTCGTCGCGCCCTGCGGCTACCACCTGCCCGGCGCGATCGAGCAGGCGCAGTCCGCAGCCCAGGCACTGCCGGGCGTACCGGTCTGGGCGATCGACGCCGACGGCATCGTGGTCCGTCCGGGACCCCGCCTGATCGACGGCGTCGAGGCCATCGCCTCGATACTCCACCCCGATGCCGTGCCCGCCGCTCGGCCTCTCACCGTGCACCGGGTCACAGCCGCCAGCTAACCCTGGCTAGGCGGCCGGGCCGGACAACCTGGCCGGCAAGGTGGTGCTCGACATCGCCAACCCGCTCGACTGCTGACACGGTTTGCCGCCCACCTTGTTCGTCAAGGACACCGACAGCCTGGGCGAGCAGATCCCGGATGCCTTCCCTGAGCTGAAGGTGGTCAATGCCCTCAACACGCTGACCGCCGTGCTGATGGTCAACCCGCGCTAGGTCGCCGACGGTGCGCACAGCGTCTTCGTCTGCGGCAACGACGCCGGCGCCAAGAAGACCGTGACCGAAATGCTGGAAAGCTTCGGCCATACCGACGTGATCGACCCCGGTGACATCTCCACCGCCCGCGGCACCGAGATGCTGCTCCCGCTGTGGCTGCGGCTGATGGATGCGCTGGACACCCCGATGTTTAACTTAAGATCGTCCGCTATCTCCGCTGACCGTCCGCCGGGGCGGGCACGATACCGCCCCCGGCGCCTCCGGTCCCCTCCACCACTTCCGGGAAACCCCTTTAAGAAGCCAAGGAATGAACCATGGCTGATGCCCTCCTCATAGCCGGGAAGTCCGTTCTGGTCACCGGAGGCACCGGTGGCATCGGCAAGGCCACCGCCATCGGGCTCGCCGCACTGGGCGCCCGGGTTGGCGTCACCGGCCGTGATCAGGCGCGCGCGGTGGCGGCCGCGGCCGGCATCCGCGCCGCATCAGGCAGCGCAGCCGTGGATGTCTTTGCCCGACATGTCCGCCCAAGCAGAGGTGCGCCGTCTGGCCGCCCAAGTGGCTGACACCTATCCGCGCCTGGACGTGCTGGTCAACAACGTCGGCGGGTTCTGGGCTCACCGGCCTTCCTGCTGACCAACCTGCTGCTGGCCCGGCTCACCGCCAGCGCACCCTCCCGGGTTGTCACCGTCTCCTCCGGCGCCTAGGCCAGGGGCCGCATCGACTTCGACGACCTGCAGGGCGAGCGGAATTACTCCGGGCAGCGTGCCTACAGCCAGTCGAAGCTGGCCAACGTGATGTTCACCTACGAGTTGGCCCGCCGCCTGGAAGGCACCGGGGTTACCGCCACCGCGCTGCATCCCGGCGTGGTGCGCACCAACTTCGGCGCCGAAGACCAGGCGGCGCACTTCGCCATCCTGATCCGCGTGGCGCGCCCCTTCATGAAGACCCCGGCCCACGGCGCGGTCACCCCGATCTACCTCGCCTCCTCACCCCAGGTTGAGGGCGTCACCGGCCGGTACTTCGCCAACCGCAAGCCCAAGACCGCCAACAAGGCCGCCTACGACACCGCTGCCGCGGCCCGCCTGTGGCAGGCCAGCGCCGACCTGGCCGGCATGACAGCAACCGCATAGAGCCCCGACGCAAACATCTTCACGCCGGCCTCCGCGGGGTTGCCGTCCCCGCAGGCATGCAGATCACCCCGATCTGGGCGCCGTCCGTGGCCGAACGCAGAGCAGTCGCTGGCGTCTCAATTAGGCGGGTCTGCGTGCTTGTCCCATAGGAGGCTCGGCCACGTTCGGTGACCAGTTGCCGGACGATTGGGCCGTCATCGCGGCTACGGAAGGGGCCGGCGGGCCCATTGCCAGGGCATGGGCCCGCTTCAACTGACCGCACACGCGGAGCCTGTCCCGGCGCTGCCGTGCCGGGACCGGGGTAGTTAGACGTGGCGGATCGTGCGGCTACCGCGCCGGCCGGTACTGCGAACCTTGCGCCTTCCGCAGGGACTCAATCCACTCCTGGCCGCTCAGCAGCCGGGTGGTCTTGGCCGACTTGACCGCGCCGCCGGCGGCAACCGCCATCGCGACGCTCGCAGCCGTCGGGTCGTCCGGTGCCTCGTAGACGACAAGCACGTCATACTCGCCGAACGGATAGCCGCCCACCAAGATCTTGGCCCCCATCGCCTCGAGCCCCAGCCTGACTGCCTCGATCCGGTCGTGTGGCTCCTTGATCTGGGCCGCCATCGACTCTGGGGTATAGGCGGCCTGGTACATGTACAGCGCCATCGGAAACCTCCCTCGCTTGGGAATGGGTCAAGGATGTCGGTCGACAAAGGATTCTCTGGAATCCCGTCGGACGCCCGGGGCACTCTCGACGGCGGGTGAGCCGGGAGGCCAAAGATCACCCGCGTAAAATCGTAGACCCCGGTCAGCCCGCAGGCCAGCCCTCATCTGCGGTAAGCTCCCGCTCCGGCCCGGATGAGTTCACGTCCACGGCAGTGGTGTACGGGATCTTGAACCGGCCCGGCGTGTCGCAGTGAGCTGAGACGTCCACCGTGCTGATCCTTCGATCAGAGATACGAACTCGTCGAAGGAATGGAGAGCACGATGGCCGGCATCACCAGTGTGGACCTGCCCGGCGGGCGGGCGAGAACCTGGAGACCGCGAGCCCGGATCTACGGCGGGCGGCCGCTTGTCTGGTCGTCTGGTCAGCGGTTGCTACCAGGCGGACGATTTCGTTGCAGTTCAGCGGATCTGGTCGCTGGACGTCGGGTCTCGAGTGGGCGGCGGCGGGCGTTGATCGTGAACCGTGCCAGGGCCTGCATCGCCCATGGTCAGGGAGATCAAGGTTCGGCTTCTGCTTGTGCTGCTTGGGGGCGCGTGGGCGGGCGCAGGAGGGGTACGGCGCAGGGATCGCGTGATGCGAGGACGCGGTTGATTAGCCCGGCGGTGTCTGGGGATCTGCTCAGGTGCGCGGCCCGCTGGGAATGGCGAGCTGGCACGGTCTCGGCTGCGTCGATGATCAGCTGCTCGCCCGCCCGGTCGATCGCTGCTCCGCGGCGCAGGAGCACGGGGTCGCTGGTGCCGAGGTCGCGCAGGATCCGCTCGACTGGGCCGGGCCAGTGGCGGTCGACGTCAGGCGTCTCGGGCGCAGGGGTTGCAGAGTTGCGGGCGGTCGGTTCGCTGCCGGGGTGGGTCGCGGCCCTGGCGGCGGCGAGGATCTGGCTGGGCGCGCCGACGTCTGCGGCCACCTCGCCGATTTTGCCCGTCGCGTGCGCGCTCGCGGTGCCGGCTTCACGGTGGACGGCGAGCAGGGAGGCGGTGCGTTCTCGTGGCGCGGGACCGAAAGGGCGTGGGATGTCGACGCTTTCCGGCAAGGAACGCGTCGGCACCAGCAGCCGCCCGGCTTGGCTGGCGGTTTGGATCTGATCGTGGCTGCCGTGGGCGAGGCGGGTGAGGGATTCGCAGGCGTGGTGGATCGCGGCGACAACAAGCGGGATGTCTCCAGGCCGGGCGGCCAAGTCTTCGGACGGGCGCACCGGGCAGGATGGCCCGCTCACCGGGGTCCAGGCCGGGTCGGCGTAGGCCAGCCGCCCGGTCCATAGCGCCAGGTCGTGCGCATCGGACGCCGCCTGGGAGATGTATCCGCGGGTGTCAGTGGTGATGTTGTCCCACGCATGCGCCGCGGCCAGCCAGTCCGCTCGCGCGCGGCCGGCGGCATCAGCCGATTCCAGCAGTCGCGCGGTCGCGTCGGCGGAGCCGGGCGGCGCGGCGCAGGCGGCCAGCGAGCGGAGCAGGATCTGGCAGTGGTGGCTGGTCAGCATGCCTGCGGTCGCGGTCTGCCGGGACGACTCGGAGGTCATGGCCGGCGACCAGGCAGCGTGCGCGGCGGGGAGGCGGGAGGAATGGCGGAGCCGTTCGGCACCGTCGATGATTCCATTGGCCAGAGCGGTGACCGATTCGCCCGCGCGGGGCAGGCGGCGCGGCGGGCAAATGTTGACGGGAACCGCGTGCAGCAGTCGCCGGGCATCGGCCGCGACCGGGTCGTAGCACTGGCCTGCCTGGACAGCCGCGTCCGTCACCCACAACCACTGGCATGCGGCGTTCAGCCTGCGGCGGGCCTCGCCCGCGCCGCGCTGCAGCGGTGCCCGTGACAATGCCAGCTCCGTGCCCTCCGGCGCGATCCGCCGGGCCAAGGAGCCGATCTCGGCCAGCAGCGCGCGGGTGACCGGGACCGAGGTGATCACGGGCGACCAGTCGGAATGGTCCAGCCGCGCGGCGCCGGGCCCGGGCGCGAAATGGGTGTGCAGGAGGTCACGCCCGGCGGCCAGGGATTCCGCTACGGCGTCCAGGCGGTGAGCAAGAGGGCTGTCTGGGGGCACCCGGTGTGACTCGTGCCTGCCCGCACCTTCAGGCCGCAGAAACGCCGCGGCGTTGCCCAGCGCGTCGTGCACCTCGGCGCAGGCCCGCGCCCATGGGTTCAGCCGGTGCCTGTTATGGGCTTCCACCTCGGCGAACGCGGCACCGATATCGGCGGTGTAACGGGTCATCACGGTGACGACGCGCAGCAGGGCGTCACTGGCTTCCGCGATCTCTTTGGCCCTCGCAGCGGGCAGGCGGCGCTTGGCCACGGCCACCGCGGGACCGGCGGGCCGTTCCAGGTGCCGCCCGGCGGCGCGCATGAAATCCCCGAACGTGGCCCGGCTCGTCACGGCCCGGCGCCAGAAAGCAGCACGCAGATGTGCCCGGCGTGGCGTGCGGCTGCCGCGCATGCCGCACGATCCGCCGGGTGAGGCGCGGAACTGGCTGCGGCGGCCAGCCGGCCGGTCAGAACCCGGCCGAGGCCGGCCAGATCTCGCGCGATCTCTTTCACGCTGGCGGCCGCGGCCAGATCGCGTTCGGCCGGGGCTTGGATGCCGCCGCCGGTGCGCGGCAGCGACGGTGCGCCCGCCACCGCGTCGCGGCCGTTCGCCGCCGACGCCGCCGACATCACGAAGGCGGCGAACATGCCCTCAGCGCGGCTCTCATGCGCCCGGATCACCGACAGCATGCCCTCGAACGCCTCGTAGGTGCCGGAAAGGACCGCCGCCAGGCCGATGGCCTCCTGCAGGTGCGCCTTGGCACCGGTCGCCCAGCCCATGTCAACAGCCTCCTCTACCGCGGCACGCATTAGCTTCCGCCGTCATCGCCGACAATCGCGGCGAGGCTTCGGGCTTGCGCCGCGACACCCTGGGAGTGAGCCCAGCGGCGCGGCAGGGGATCTCAAGGAGCTTTCGGGCAAGCTCGTCTGCCCAGTCGGCTTGCTTCATGACCTCGACGCTAAGCGACATCTCGCGGACGTTCACGGACGCGAACCGGCCGTCTGCGGACGTCTGCGGATCAACCGCACCTTTCAATGGAGGCATCCCAGAGAAGGCGCGACGGCGCGGGAGGAGACGCTCGTACAGCACCGCCGCGCCAGCCTCCCGGTCGGGCGTCCTGAGCACCGGGCTTCACTCAGCGAAGTACTGGGCCCACGCTGTCGCCGCACCGCATCGCCACGGTGCCCCCATCGAACAGCCAGGAATCGATGCGGAGCAGCTCCGAGGCCGCCCCCGGCGTGCGGGCGCTCCCGCCGCCCAGGCCGGGTAAGTGAGGTGTAACCACAGTCCATGGCCGCAGTCGGCTGCCCGCAGTTCCAATTCGGACGGCTTGCCGACGAGCACGTAACGCAGCATTGCGCTGGCGACCGCTGCAACCACCTCGGCGCATTCAACTCTCTCGCCGGTCAAACCCGTCCCCATCCTCATGACCCAAAGGCGCGCAGGACCTGCATGATCTTCTGTGCGGCCACGGTGACATTCGAACCAGGGCGATGCGCTCGGCCCATCCGAACCAAAACCACCCCTCGCCGCCGATCCGTCTCGGGCCGCGCCGACAGGTGCTGACCGCAGTCATAACGCCCCACCCGAGCCGCCCCTATATGCCGCCCCGGCATCCGGGCTCCTCGGCGGCGAGTGCCCGGTGTCCCCCGTCGACTCACCACCCCCGTCCTACCTGGACCCACTCGTCGAGCGGGTAACCGCGCCGCCCGAGGAGCGGCACACATCTGTCGCGGACCGCGTCGCGACCTGACCGGCCCGTAAGGCTCAGGACCACCGCGTGGTCAGGCGCTCCGAGTGCCACGGCACGACTTGCTCCCGGCCGTCAAGGGCGCCCCAGGCTCCGCTGCCGTAGGGTCCGCGGCCTTCTCGCGCCGCCACCGTCCGCAAGAACCGTCGTTTCTCCGTACGCTTCCCCACTTCCCCGTTTCCCCTGCTCACTGCCCCTACCTGCCCTTCCCTCATGCTCCTGCCGGTCCTTGACTTCCTGATCTTGTGTGCCTTCCTTGCCACCATGATCCATAGCCCTGCCCATAGCCCTGCCCATAGCCCTGCCCATAGCCCTGCCCATAGCCCTGCCCATAGCCCTGCCCATAGCCCTGCCCATAGCCCTGCAGACCGTTGCATTACCGAATGATCATGGTCAACTCTGGCGGGCGGTTGATCTTGGAGAGGGGGGAAGGCCGTGGCTGTGGTCGTGACCGTCGCCAAAGGCTACGACCTCGGCTACGTATGGAAGAACCAGGGCCAGACCGGCGCCGAGCAGACCACCGGGGGCTACTACATCAACGCCGCCCAGGCCGGGGAGCCGCCAGGCCGGTGGTGGGGTCCGGGAGCCGAAGCGCTGGGCTTCGCCGCGGGCCAGGTCGTCGAGCGCAAGCCGTATGACACGGTCTACCAGCAGCACGACCCGCGGACTGGGGAAAAGCTCGGCCGGCCGCGCGGCAGCTACGCGAAGTTCACCGATCACCTGGCACGGCTGCGGGCCACTGAGCCGCACGCCACCGCCGAACGGGTCATCGAGCTGGAGCGGGAGGCCGCCAAGGCCACCCGCCAGCCCGCCGCCTACACCGACGTGACCGTCTCCTTCAGCAAGTCGATCTCGGTACTGCACGCCTCGATCAGGGAAAACACGCGCCGGGCGCGGCTGGCAGGCGACCAGCGGGCGGCGGCGTACTGGGCCGGCCAGGAGGAGAAGTTCCAGACCGTCCTGCACCGGGCCAACCGGGCCGCGCTGGAGTACGCCCAGCAGTGGGCCGGGGTGACCCGGACCGGCTACCACGGAATCCGGGTCGACGGCCAGGAGCCGGGCCGGTTCGAGGAAGCCGGCCTGATCGTGACCTCCTGGCTGCAGGGCACCAGCCGCGACGGCGACCCGCAGGATCACATCCACAACCAGATCGCCCGGATCACCCGGACCGTGAGCGACGGCAAGTGGCGGGCCCACGACACCGTCAGCCTGCGCGCGGTCATCGGCGCCTTGCAAGCGGTCGCCGCCACGGCGGTGGAGTGCGAGCTGACCCGCGAGTTCGGCGTGCAATGGGTCCCGCGCGCCGACGGGCGCGGCAACGAGCTCAAAGGGATCACGCAGGCGCAAATGGACGCCTACTCCACACGCACCGTCCAAGTACACGAGAAGGAACGCGAACTCGCCCAGGCGTGGGAACGCAGGCACGGGCGCGCGCCGAACTCGCGCGAGCTGTTCTACATCGCCAGGGACGCGACGCTGCAGTCACGCAAGAGCAAGGACGCCGGCGAGATCGACTGGGACGCGCTCGCGCAGCGGTGGGACGCCACGATCGGCGGCGAGCTGGCCGGCATCGCGCCCGCGGTGTCGAACGCGCGCGGCCCGCTTCGCAGCGAACCGGTGACCGATGACGGCCGCGAGCCGGGCGGCCCCCAGCCTGGCGGGCCGCCGACACGGGCGGTGCAGGCGCAGGCGGTGCAGAAGGCCCTGGCGCTGGTGGCCGGGAAGCAGTCCACCTGGACCAGGCACGACCTGCTGAAACAGCTCGCGCTGGTGATGCCCGCAGGCACCCGGCACATGAGTCCACAGGCCGCGCACGAACTGCTGCTCGGCCTCGCGGACGAGGCCCTGTCCGGGCGGGTCGAGGACGTGGTTTCGCTGGAGGCGCCGGAGTGGCCGCCGTTGCCCGGCTCGCTGCGCCGCGAGCTGGACGGGCGCAGCGTCTACACCCGGCCTGGCACCACGCGCTACGCCACCGCCGCGCAGGCGTCCGCCGAGGAGCGGCTGGCCGCCCACGCGCAGGCGCAGGGGGCGCCGCGCCTGCCGCGCGAGCTGGCGGCGCAGCGGCTCGGCGCCGATGCCACGCGGCTTGAGACGCAGATGTTCCAGCGCGCGCAGGATGCACGCAAGCAAGTCACGCAGCGCGGCCTGCGGCTGGACCAGGCCGCCGCGGCCTACCACGTGCTCATCTCCGGCCGCACCGCTGAGGTGATCATCGGCCCGGCCGGTACCGGCAAGACCCGGGTGCTCGCCGCCGCCGCGCGGGCGTGGGCTGGGCCGGCCGGTTCTGGGCGGGTGTTCGGGACCGCCACGTCCCAGAACGCCACCAACCAGCTGCGCAAGGCGGGCGTGCAAGTGGCGGCGAACACAACTCGGCTCCTGACCGAGATCGAGCGCGGCCGGATCCCGTCAGGGTCGCTGATCGTGGTGGACGAGGGCTCGATGGTCTCCGTGGCACACCTGTCCGCGCTGATCGGCCATGCGGCGCGGAGCGGCTGCAAGGTCGTGCTCGCCGGGGACCAGGAGCAGCTCGCCGCCGTTGAGGGCGGCGGCGGGATGATGCTGCTCGCCAGCCGCCTCGGCTACGTGCAGCTGGCCGAACCAGTTCGGTTCACCGCCCAGTGGGAACGGGATGCGTCATTGCGGCTTCGCCGGGGAGACGCGACCGCGCTGGATGACTACGACCAGCACGGCAGGATCCACGGCGCTCCGCCCGACCAGGCCATGGACCAGGCCGCCAAGGCGTATGTGGCCAGCTACCTGGCCGGCCGGGACGTGATCCTGGCGGCCGCGGACTGGGCCCGATGCCGGGAACTGTCGGCCCGGATCCGCGACGACCTGATCCACCTCGGGCTGGTCGACGCCAGCCGGACGGTGCCGATCGCCGAGGGCGCCGAAGCCAGCGCCGGAGACCTGATCATCTGCCGTCACAACGACCACACGATTGAGGCGGGCGAGCCTGGCCTGGCCCTGGCCAACGGGGACATCCTGCGGATCGAGGCCATCACCGGGCACGGCATCACGGTCCGCCGCCTGCTCGGCCCCGACCCCGAGACCGGGCAGCGGCGCTTCACCGCCCAGGCCTTCTCCTACAACGGCTACAGTACGTGTGACCTCGCTTACGCGGTCACCGGCCACTCCGCCCAGGGCGGCACGGTCCACACCGGGATCGCGCTGGTCACCGGCAACGAGGACCGCCAGTGGCTGTACCCGGCGATGACCCGCGGCACCGACACCAACATGGCGTTCGTATTCACGACCCCACCGAAGGTGGCCGACCCGGAGCCCGGTACCCGCCCAGCCCCGAAACTGGACCGTTACGAAAGAATCCGGCACGAACGGGAAGGCCTCCTGCCAGCCCAGCCCACTGCTGCCGGGCCGGGCCGGCCGGGCCCGCGGGAGCCGATCGCCGTGCTCGCCGACGTACTCGAACGCGACGGCTCGGAGCTGTCAGCGTCCGAGACCCGGCGGCGCAACCTGGCCAACGCCGACCACCTCGGGATCCTGAACGCGATCTGGGCCGCCGAAACGCGGGACGCCCAGGACAACCGCTACCGCGATCTGGTCATGGCCGCTCTTCCGCCCGGCTACCGGCAGGAACTGTCCCACCAGGCCCGGTGGCTGTTCCGCACGCTGCGGGCCGCCGAGCTGGCCGGCCTCAACCCCACCGACGTCGCCCGCTCGGCCATCGAATCCCGCGACCTCGCCGGAGCCCGGGACATCGCCAGCGTTGTCGACGCCCGGATCCGCCGACGCATCTACCCGCTGCTACCCCAGCCGCAGGGCCCATGGTCGGAGCGGGTTCCCGAACTGCCGGACCCAGACCGCCGGGCGTACTTGGCGGAAATCGCAGCGATGATGGACGACCGCAAGCAGCGACTCGGCCAGCACGCCGCTGAGCACGGCCCCGCCTGGGCGGTCAAGGCCCTCGGTTCAGTCCCCGAGGACGGCGCCGCCCGGCAGGAATGGGAGATGAAGGCGTCCTCCATCGGCGCCTACCGGGAAATGTACGGCTACGGCCACCCCGACGACCCGATCGGCCCCGAGCCCACGCGCGACGCACCCGACCAGTGCGCCGCCTGGCACGAGGCGTTCCTCGCGCTCGGCCCCACCGACGGGCCGGATGTCCGCGGCATGCCCAACGGCCGGCTGTGGCTCATCCGGGACACCTACGCCGCCGAGACCCAATGGGCCCCCCGGCACGTCGGCAGGGAACTGCGGCTGGTCCGCCTCGGCGCCCAGAACGCCGAACTGGATGCGATCCGCGCCGCGGCGGAAGCGGAAGCTGCCCGCAAGGCCGACGACCACGAGCGCGCCGGGCGGCACGAGTTTTGGGCCGCCTCCTACCGGGCGATGCGCGACCGGTACCGGGCGCAGGACGAGACGTTCGCCAAGACCATGGACGACCGGGTGGAGTGGGAGCACTCTACCGAGCACTCCCGCCACCTGGCCGTCGCCGCCGACGCCGAACTGCGCCGTCGGCACCCGGACCAGCGGATCGAACCCCTGCGCTCCGCCGAGCCGGCCCTCGTCAGCGGCACCAAACGCGACGAGCTGACCTTGGCCCCCGACAAGAAGATCGGCGAGATGGGCCTGTGGATCAGCGATCTCGCCGCCGAGCGCAAGGCGTTCCGCGAGAAGATCGAAGAACGCCAAGGGCTGATGATCCCGAGCGAAGACCCGGACTGGGACGAGCTCGGCGAGGCGTTCCCGCCCCGGGCCGCGGCCGAAAGAGACGCAATCCTCCAGCCGCCCCAGCCGCAGATCACCCCTTCAGCGAGAATCCTTGAGCTGGCCCGGGAACGGGATACGGCACGGGAGGCCGCTGATTGACCGCCGGGTCATGGCGCATCATGGTTGACGCGAGGAGGTGCCGGCGATGCCCGCGATAGAAATCCCAGATCCGCTGCCGCCCGCAATCACCCCACCCCGCACGGTCGTCGAGTTCCTCATCGAACAGCACCTTGAAGAATTCGGCGACACGGGCCTAATCGCACGCACCTGGCACTGGGTCCTGCACGGAGGCGGGCCCGGGCCGATCAGCCACATGGACTGGACACAGTTCGACGGCGACGGGCCCCCCTCCGCTGCCACACTCGCCGCGGAGAGCACCGCCGACGAGCCGCCCCTGTTCCCGCGTACCCCGTGGCCCGAACTCAACAAGGCCAGGTTCATCTGCTGGTTGTGCACCGCCGCACCCGGAGACGAGGTACCGCTGCGGTTCCAGCCCTGGGACGCTGCACCAGCTCCTGCCGTCACCGAGGACGGGTCCGTCACGGTCACCATGCGCGAGGTGTAGGACGGCTGACGGGCCCCCCGGTGGTGGACGCGGTCCCGTCGTTCTGAAGCCGCGGCAAGTGTCCTTTGGACAGCAGCATTGTGATTCCACATGCGCCCTCCGGCTGTCAAACGGCACCGCACCCAGGGTCATGTGGCATTCCTTACAGCGGCCGGAGCGGAGCCCGTCGAGTTGGGCAGGCACAATTCCTGCGTTCTCTAGCCAGATCCGCGTTCTTTGGTCTCGGTTGCGGGCGGAGACTGGCAGGATAGACAGTGGGGGATTGACCACCGTGGGTGAGTTCTCCCTGGTCGCGTTTTGACGCTATAGAGGAGAAGGCACCGTGGCGCAGCAGGTCCAGCGCTGGACTGAGGTGACTCCTTCCCAGTTCACACACGAGGCCGAGGGCCTGGGCATCATCCGGGCACTGCTGCCGCCGCACGTGCCGTTCCGGGCGTGGTCGAACTTCGAGTTCCGGGATGGTCATGGCAAGTGGCATGAGGTCGACCTGCTGGTGCTGGGCCGGCGCCGCCTGCACCTGGTGGAGTTGAAGTACTACTCCGGCACGCTGCGCGGCGATGACCTGACCTGGCGCCGGGACGGCCACCGCGCCGAGGACTCTCCTTTGAAGCTCGCGCGGCGCAAGGCCCAGCGACTGGCGAGCAAGCTCCAGGACGTGCTGATCCGCTGGGCGCAGGAGACGGGCGCTCAGGTACCCGATACCCGTGAGGTCGTGCCGTTCGTGCAGGAGTGCGTCTTTCTGCACCATCCCGGCCTTCGGTGCCTGCTGCCGCCGGCCTCACGGATCGATCTGTTCGGGCTGGACGGCGGCGAGCACCAAACCGGGCTGCCCGGCATCTCCGAACGGCTGCTTGAGCCCGGCCCAAACCAGCACGCCATCGGCAGGAACCGCGACGAGATCATCACCGCGTTGATCGCCCGGATCGGGGTCGTCCAAAGGCGCCAGCGCGAGGTCGGATCCTGGGTCATCGACGAGGAACCGCTCGGCGAAGGCGACGGCTGGCAGGACTGGCCGGCGTTCCACCGGGTGGCGACCACCGACCGGGCCAGGATCCGCTTCCTGGTCACGCCCCCGGGCGCGACGGCCACGACCCGGGCGGCCGTGCGCCGCGTCGCGGAGCACGAGTACCGGATCATGTCGCGGCTGGCGAGCGACAGGCTGCTCCGGCCACTGGACGTGGTCGACAACGAGCTCGGCGTCGGCCTGGTGTACCCGCTCGACGACCGGTTCCAGCGGCTCGATCTGTGGCTGGCCGATCAGGCGGGCCATATCTCAGCGGCTGACCAGCTCTCGGTGCTGCGGCAGGTGGCGGAAGCGGTGGCCTACGCACACCGCAACCGCGTCGTCCACCGCGGGCTGACGCCGCACGCCGTCTGGGTGCGCCCGTTGCCGGATGGTGGTGTGCGCGTCCTGGTCGGGGACTGGCAGAGCGCGGGCACCGTGGCCGGCCCGGCGCTGACCGGCTTGTCTAGCAGCGGCGTCACCGGCCTGATGGATGCCGCGGAAAGCTCCGCCCCGGCACGTGATCGCAGCGGCACCGCGATGCACGTGGGCGCGGTCGACGTGGACCGGCGGCTGGCCGAGGCGTTTCAGGCACCAGAGGGCGTGTGGAACCGCGACGCTGACCGGGTTCGCCTGGATGTCTTCGGTCTCGGCGCGCTCGCCTATGCCTTGCTGGCCGGCCGGTCGGCGGCCACCGACCGGGCCACGCTTCGTGAGCGGTTGCACCGGGACAACGGCCTGGACCTGGCGGCCGACCTGCCCCAGGTGCCGTCCGCGGTCCGGGCGCTGGTGCTTGAATCCACCCGCCCGGCGGTGACCGAGCGGTTGCCGGACGTCCGGTCTTTCCTGGACCGCCTGGCGCTAGCGGAGCGGGCGCTGGCCGGCCCGGTAGGAGACGTGACCGATCCGCTGGACGCGACTCCTGGCTCGATCATCGCCGGCCGGTTCCGGCTGCAGCGGCGCCTTGGCGCCGGGTCTACGGCCGTGGGCCTGCTCGTCACCGACCTGTCCGTCGCCGACTCCGGACCGGACGCCACCCGCGTCCTCAAGGTCGCGGTCGACGATGCCGCCGCGGGGCGGCTCGCCGGCGAAGCTAAGGTGTTGGCCGGGCTGAACCACCCGCGCCTGGCCCGGCTGGTCGAAGGCCCGATCGGCCTCGGCGGGCGGCAGGCCCTGGTGCTTGAGACCGCGGGCGACGAGACGCTCGGCGAGGTGCTGCGCAACCGCGAACGGCTGTCCCTTGACCTGCTCGAACGGTGGGGCACGGACCTGCTCGAAGCGCTGGTCGCGATCGACCGGGCCGGCGTGGATCATCGCGACATCAAACCAGCCAACCTCGGTGTCCGCGAGGGCCGCGGCGACCGGGCGAAGCACCTCGTCCTGTTCGACTTCTCCCTGTCCCGTGCGGGTGCGACCGCGGTGACAGCGGGCACGCCACCGTATCTCGACCCCTTCCTCGACGACCCGGATCGCGGCCGGTACGACTCGGCGGCCGAGCGGTACTCCGCGGCTGTCGTGCTGTTCGAAATGGCAACGGGAACGGCCCCGCAATTCGGGGACGGGCTGTCCCACCCCGCCTCCGTCCAGGACGAGGCCACGATCGAGACCGGCATGTTCGATCCCGCGGTGGCCGGCACGGTCGTCACATTCTTCCGCACAGCCTTGGCACGCCACGCCAAGGATCGTCATGACACCGCCGCCGACATGCTCGCCGCGTGGCGATCCGTGTTCGTGCCGGTTCCGAAGACGATCCCGGACGACGCGGATGAGCGTGCTGCCCAGGCCGGCCCGGCCACGCCGTTGACCGAGGCTGGCCTGTCGGCCCGGGCACTGTCCGCGCTGGAGCCCTACCGTCTGGTCACCGTCGGCGACCTGGTTGCCGTCGATCCCGTCCGCCTGAACCGGATGTCCGGGGTGGCCGAGGCCACCCGCCGGGAGGTCAAGGCACGGGCCCGGCAGTGGCGGGACAGGCTGGGCTCCGTCGTCACCGGCCGTGGGCAAGATCACCGGGTTGCGGCGGGCGAAGGCGGTGGGCAGTTCCCCGATCCGGTCGCGGCCGCGGAACTGCTCGCAGCACATTCCGGAACGGCTCGCGCGGCGGCGCGACGTAAGGCAGCCCGTGTCCTGCTCGGGCTGGATCCCGGGCTCGATCCCTTCGCCAGCCAGCACGAACTGAGCGCGCTGCTCGGCGTGACCAGCGGCCGGGTGGCGCAGCAGATGGGCGCGCTGCAAGACGGCTGGGCCGCCGACGCGGCGTGCCGCGGCCTGCTCGACGCCGTCGCGGCCACGGCGCGGCAGGCGCTCGCCGACATCGGCGGGATCGCCACGGTCGAGGAACTGGCGGGGTCGGTCCTCGCCGCGATGCCCCCGGCTGCCAGCCAGCGAGGCACCGCGCCGCCGGACCGGATCGCCGCTGGCCTGCTGCGCCTGGCGCTGGACCGGGCGCAGGCGCTGAACCGGGCCGACGCGGGGGGCGAGGAACTGATCGCGCGCCGCAGGGACGGCAGGATCGCTTTGCTCGCCACCGACGCCGCTCTGCTAGACCCGGCGGAGGCGCTGGGCCGGATCGCCGACGCGCTCGTGGCGCAGGCCCAGGCCGCCGGGGAGACCTTGGTGCCCGCGAGCCGTGCCGCGCAGCGGCTGCAGGCCGGTTGGGCGCGTGCCGTAACAGGCGAGGCGTCGGCAGCGGCCGGGCGCGGTGACGGCCGGCGGCTGCTGCGGCTGGCAGTGGCGATGGCCCAGGAAGCGGCCCTGTCCGGGTCCGGCGACCTGTATCACCGGGACATCTCCCCCACCGACGCGCTCGCGCTGGCGCTCAACGGCGTGGGCGGTGCCGCCGCCGTGACGCCGCAGGAGGTACGGGACAGGTTCCCG